>Ga0209515_10006381_pt1 | contig 14732 bp, 14 predicted proteins | sample Subgroupgradi54m_FD_187454 | JGI IMG/M metagenome (GOLD analysis project Ga0209515, IMG submission 187454) | Subsurface groundwater microbial communities from S. Glens Falls, New York, USA - GMW60B uncontaminated upgradient, 5.4 m (SPAdes)... ...
AGCTTTAGTAGGCTTTAGCCTGTGGTCATTTCAGGCGGCTTTAGCCGCAACGGCGACTTTCAGTCGCTCAGATAACCCACCCACTTTAGTGGGTGGTCGTTGAGTTCTACTGTGAGCGGCGGCGCGAAGAGGGGCCAATCCGGTGCGCACGCCGCATTGCCCCTCGGAAATGGTCGTCGCCTGCGCCCTCAGAAACAGCCTGCCGGAATATCTCGCGACTTCACCCCAGGACCCAACCTTCGCGATATTCCTCCGCGGGCAAATTGATCTCGAACGCATCGAGGGCACCAGCCTCGCCACCGCCGCCTAAACCACCGACGAACCCGGTACTCTCAAGTACCGTACATCGAGCGTGGCAAGTCGGCTTCAGTTCCTTCTTTGCGAATCTACCTTGATCACGCTCTCAATAATATGCTCTGCCGGACGAACGGAGAGAATCGCGTATTTACCCGAGATTACGCCCTGTGTGTAGTTCCAACCTTGAGTAATTCCCACAAGTCGTCCTTCCGGAGAAAGCATCGGTCCACCGCTGTCCCCAGCGCGAAGCGGGACCGTACTATCAATTAAGGTACCTGCGGCGAAGGATTCTGTGCTCTTAATTAGGCCGGCAGTGAACAGTCGATCCCCGCCAAGAATTTGGTCATTTTTGTCGAACACGACGGCAAATACAACATCACCATCTGCTGGCATCTCAGCCATCTCGAATGCGAAGGGAAGCGTCGCTTCGGTTTTGATAACAGCGTAATCACATTTGTCAGTCGTGTCGCTTTGGTGGACAATTCGAACTCGCCTGACCGAAAGGCCGGCGCCAAAATCTCCTATTACATAGTTGTAGGGACTCAGCACGTGTCGTGCTGTCAGCAGGTAGCCATTTTGATTGATCGCGACTGCGAGGGCTTGTTTGAATCGTTTCGTACCGCTAAACTCAGCCTTAATGTCGCCGGTCGCTGGATCCATACTGATATACTTAAAGTCATCATCGATCGACAGCAGGTAGTATACACCTTTAAGGGCTATGGTGTGATTTGCCGGTAGTAGGTGGCGAAATTGGGCTAACGCTTCAACTCGCTCCTGATTGGATGCTTGTGGCGCCGTTGCACATCCGATCAATGCCAGGCAACAAAGGGCTGAGAGTATCGCTTTTTTAAGCATGGAACATGGTGGTTATATTCATCTCCGGCTGGCGGTAAAAAACCAGAGTATGCCTAAGATTATGGGCTGATGGCATAAATAGAAGAGTAAAGAATGCCGTCCAATCATTGAGAAGATTTCATTCCGATACGGGTGGCCGTTACGCGGTGGCCACCAGTTTCCTACTGCTGCGCCAGCAAACATCGGAGCCGCCCAAGGCACGATCGGAAAATAGTCCGCTGTTGAGTAACTCCAAGCTTGGTGAAAGCCAATACAGCGAGATACAAATCCATCTATCATATACCTTCGGGTGAAGCCTTGTGAGGCGAGCAGCACTATTGCTAGCGCAATCAGAACTCCAGGAGTTCTCCTCAAAAAAAGCAGCACTAGAGAACACAATGAAATAAGGTGCAGAATGCCAAAAGTAATCACCCCGCGGGGGATTAACGCGGCCGACGCGATTGTAATCCCCATAGCAGCGCCCCCGAGGATCGTAAGCCGACGTATCTGGTGTGAAACTTTCGAAGGGAAAGCTGCAATGCTGTAGCCTGAGAGCAACAAAAAGCTGCTAGCAATGAGCATTTGAATATAATGCTCCCAACGGGGCATTGCGCATATAGAATACGCATCAAGGTCCCACATTAGATGATAGCCAATCATGGCAATCACTGCACCTCCACGAGTCGCATCAAGCCACCAAATACGCGCAACTTTAATCGGACCAATGACGCTAGATGTAGTCTGTTCGTTAAGGGTCGGCATGTCCATTGAAGGTCGTCGACAGTACGATCACATCTATTAAGGATCGGGTCATTCTCACTCGATAAGTACTGAAGAGCAGATTAATTTCCTGCACAGTCGATGGGACGCGGCGGCTTGCTACAAGCGTAGCCATCGGAATTGGCTTTCGCTTGCCGATTGAAAGTTCGTAGACTGCAGATTCTCGATTCGTACCGACAACCTTTGTCGCAGTGGGAGGACCAAGTATTGCATCGATGAAATCCCGTGAGTAAAAGTCAGGCTGCTCGGTTTCAGCTACACTTGGCGACTGCGGCACTGTGCTAAAAGTCTTCATGTCGATCTGAGACTTCCCGAGTATCTCAATATAGGCGTAAAAAAGACTCGGCGGAACGATAACTACAAAGCTTGGCGGAAAATCAATTCGCCGCACATAGCCTTCAGTAGTCTGAACTTTGATCGTTAATATCTTCTCTCGTTGGTCGGCCTTTAGTTTGTACACGTCATACGAAACAGTCCCGTCGTCCGGCGTCCCATTGATGGCATCGGGCACAAAGCCAAGCTCGTTAAGATCTGAGAGTTTCAGCAACTGCTCGTTCATGAACACTGTATACTGTGTTGGAGTGCTTGCGCAGAACATGAGCTTCCGTGGCTCCGCACATTGCTCCTTTAGGGCGAGTAAACGCTGTATGTCGCAGCCTGAGATCGCGAATATTACGGTGATACCAATCAATGCGCCTATGTATCTATTCATTTCGCAAAGCATCCATGGGATTAAATTTGCTCGCGCGAACGGCAGGATAAATGCCAGCTAAAATTCCGACGCCAACGCTCGCACAAACTGCAGTCGCAAGCGCCGAAGGAACGAAAATAGGGCGGCCAGGAATGTCCAAGGGAATGAAACTTCCTGCGATTGGAAGAGCAACAATCCCCGTCGCAATCCCAATAAGCCCACCTGTGAAGCATACTGCCACCGCTTCGAGGAGAAACTGATGACGGATATGGATACTCGTCGCGCCAAGCGCGTACCTTACTCCAATTTCGCGCATTCGTTCATTGATGCTTGCGAGCATTACATTCGTGATACCAATTCCGCCGATGACAAGAATCGCTATCGAGATTGTCCAACTTGCGTAGCACATCGTGATTTCGGTTTTGCGAAACGCGTTATATTCGTCCTCGCGCGTAATCAGATTAAAGTCGTGTCCTGCATGCCGTGAAAATTGGGCAGCATCACGTATTGCTGTGACCATTGTTCCCAATTCATGTTTTTGGAGTAACGAGATGTCGACTGCATTGATATAGTCTCCGTAGCGCAACTTGGCAGAAACCACAGTCGCCGACACATAGATCATAAGATATCGCGGATTAAATGGCAGTCGCTTGTTTACATCCTTACGTCCGTAAAGACCGACAACTCGAAAAGGCCTGTCGTCTATAAGAATGGTGCTCCCAATGGAATCACCGGAATATCCAAGGCGGGTGGCGATATCTTCGCTTATTACTGCGACAGGCAGTTGCCGGGCCAGATCCGCCTGACAAATGAATCTTCCAGCTTTCAAAGTTACGTGATCGATTGCCGCACCATTCTCACTGGTTCCAACTAACGCAAAATCCGCTTGCTTTCCCGTGACGATATTGCGCACCTGCACTTGAGTGTTCAAGGAACCGGTAGTGATGACGGCGCGAGGAAATGCCCGTTGAATAACCGCCTGCGTCCGCGAGGTTAGTCCGGGGGTAATCGACGGGCGATTCTGGTCATAGCGAAAAATAAGAGTGAGGCGCTGGAGGCCGCCGTTCTCCTCAATGTAATCTTCCCAAGCCTTAAACGCGCCGCGCACAGCGCCAACCGTCACAATCAACGTCGCGATGCCAATTGACACACCGATAATTCCAAGAAACGTTCGTCCTTTATAGGCAAGCATCTCCGCCGAAGCGTCACGGAAGGCCGCACGAATGTGTTTAATCTTAGGATACAGAGCCATTATGAATATGAATGAGTCGGTTCGCCCGACGTGCGATATCTGGGTTATGCGAAACAACGATGAGTGAAGTGCCATTCGCATTGGCAGCCTCCATCATGTCCATGACTGCCTTTGATGTCTCACTATCGAGATTGCCGGTCGGTTCATCCGCGAGCAAAAGGTCAGGCTTGTGGATGAGAGCACGCGCTATCGCCACCCGTTGTCTCTCTCCCCCAGAAAGTTGGTTGGGGCGGTGGTCGATCCGCTGCTGCAATCCAAGGGTCTCAAGGCATCGGATAGCATCATCTTTTCTAAATCTTGGCGGATCTTGGTAAATTGATGATAGTAATACGTTATCGATGACTGACAATCGTGGAAGAAGATTGAAGGATTGGAACACGAAGCCAATGCGAGTAGAACGCAATTGTGCACGTAAAATCTCAGATAAGCCGCCTACGGATTCCCCATCGAATAATACTTCCCCAGACGTTGCCTGATCCATCAGCCCAATGATATGCATCAGGGTAGATTTTCCAGAACCCGATGGCCCGAAAAGGCAGACGTATTCACCGTCAGTAATCTCCAAATCGATCTCTCGCACTGCCTCAACTATCTGATGGCCCGTTTGGTACCGCTTAGTGATATTTCGCAAGATTACGTTCATGCGAATCAATGTTGGTTGGCGACGATGCGATCACCTTCCTTTAGTCCTGAACTCACCTCTACATACTCCATGTCGTCGATTCCCAGAGTAACCTCTCGAGCATGCGCTACCCCACTGGCATCTAGGACAAGGACTGTGGATATGTCATTGCTGTAGTGGATCGACGAAATCGGCACCGCTAGGCCGTCGGAGACGCCAATGACAATCTCCACCTTCGCGGACATGCCTGGCTTAATCAATTGGCTCGCTGTATTAAAACGCACGGAAACAGGAAATTGACCCTGTTTACCTGGTTCGCGCGAAACGGGGCCAATATAATCGATCCCTCCGGTAGCCTTTAAACTCGGGATCGCATCGAATCGGATCGAACAAACCTGCCCGTTCGCTATCCGTGCAACGGAAACCTCATCAAGCATAAACGTCACTAAATAATCAGAATCCTCTATAATCTCAGCGACAGTCGAGCCGGCACTGAACGGGCTAGGTCCGAAAACAAATTGATGAACGTCCATATTCACGCTCAACAATTTTCCAGCAATCGGAGCCCGAATCTCGCAATCCCTGATATGGGCTTCCATTCTTTCTACCTTTAGTGCGGCAAGATCGAGGCGCCGCTCAAGAATCTCGATCGACTCCAAACTGTTCATTCCGGCCCTTGGCTGATCGTGACCGGTCGCCAATTGTAGCTTCGCTATTTCATGCTCTAGTTTGGCTTCGCGCAGGTCTTGCTGCTGTCGGCCATCATCAAGAGACGCAATCAACGCCCCATTTTTAACACTGTCTCCTCGGCGGGCATGGATCGCAATTACCTCCCCATTGGCGCGGGGACGAAGCGCTAGGTTCCCTGACGCCTCAACCGCACCATGTGCTACAATCTGATAGGTAATCTTATGCGTAGCTACAGTCGAATAGGGCACTTCTTTATCTGGTTGCGCACATGCTGGACCCAAAAATATCCACCATATTGCTACAAACACCCCAACAGCTCTGTGCCGGCAGTTAGTTTTTTTCTTTTGCATAAACATGGTCCTTTAGGAGCTTGAGTGCGATGTCTTCATCAAGCGCAGATAGTACTGCGGTCTTCTGATCCGACGATAGGGTATTCGACGATTGAATGGCCGCCTTGGCTGCATCCGTTTTTGTGCGTAAAGTCTTCTCGTCGCCGGCGCTGCCAATGGTTTTCGCCCACCCCGCCGCATTCAATGTTACGGCCAATGTTTCCTGCTGCTCAGCGGATATCGATGTGCCGAGCACTTCAACCGCACGAGAGATCCGGTTCGCCGCCGCTTCGTCCGGCAACCTCGCATCAAATTCAATGATTTTGGTCTGAACGTCTCTTCCTAACGAGCGGAGCACCTGAGCTTGGAAACTTGCTTCATTTTGAATGCCAAGTTCCTTCGTGTCATCCGGAGAAAGTAAAGAAACATTCATAGCGATATGGATCGATGCCGCGCGCCGTTCAGAAAGAAGCTCTCGAAGCATTTGACGGCGGTCCGCGGAGAGCTTGATGCGGGAAAAGAGCGGCTGATATTCAACGTCGATGCTTGTCGCTTGTTGAAGTCGCAGCATTTTGAGGGCAGGTGCGCTTTCCATATGTTTTTGCCAAGAGTCGTTTTGCTTTGAGGGATTTGCTTGAGGAACAGCAGCGGCAACCGTATCAATTTGCTGCTTTGAGGTAGGGTCAGAACCAAGCGCCGGCGGGGGACGCAGCAGTTCCTTTTCCGACGGTGCTTTCGGGGACATCAGCACGAAAGCGGGAGTGAAATTATCTCGTGTTAGCACGTAAACGAACAGTATCAGGTTACAGGATAACGAAAGATATAGAGCGGCCGTACTGGCTTTCATACTATTTGATTGATGGCATTTCGCCTATGGCCTGCGCATTAGTACCAAGGTAATTGTTACGAAATAGAAACTGTGCTTCGTTAAGCCCGCTCAGCACGATCCGGCGAACAGGCGAAGCTCCATAGAGACCGCCAGAGATGCGGACTTCCTTCCATTTGAGCTGAAACGGAGTTCCGGCATTTCCGCCTATCAACAGTCCGTTCGGATTATAGTCAAAATGAGCAAGAATCGATTCTCCTCGGATTGCCACCAGACGCCCGATGGCGTCGTAATCAAAATGCCATGTGGCTATCGCGGAACGGATTTCAGACACATTTGCGCTCGGACTGTAAATGATCGTTATACTCCGATCGGGATCTGAGGTTTCCAACTGCCACGTGTGAGGTGCCGGACGTTTAACATTCCAAACCACGCCTCGGGTCGCGATCGATCGTAGAGAACCGTCGCGAAACCCCATTATCTTACCGCTGGAATCCTGAAGTTCGAGATTTTGTCCATAGTGTCGCATCAATAGGTTCTCTGCGATCGACCGAAAGTCGATAGCCGGGGACCCTAGTTCGAATACATGTTCGGAATTAGCAGCATAAACCACATGCAGACCGCTGGGACCCGCCTCCACGGTGTAGTTCAGTTCTGGAATGGTCCATTGGTATATCACATCCCCCGTCGGCAAAACCCTAGGAACACAACCTACATTCAGATCCAATTCCCGTTCAGAGAAACCGGAGAGAGTGAGAGCGAAGAGCGGCTCCGGCCATCGGATTACTCTCCAAAGTGCAGCCGTGGAACCGGTCATGGGGTTGCATGATGCAACTGCAGCCAAAATGCTCAAAAGAACCTTGGCCATGGCAGGTCTGCGTAACGATGAGTGGATGAGGAAGAATATCGTATGGTGAGTTGCCGACGACGGCAATAGTCCTGCCATGCATCGTCCTCAGGGTTACTGATTTTGCTAGGCAGCCAGACCTCTGCCGACTTCGGTAGATCTGTGCTCACAGTAAGAACTCTTGGATAAAAGAAAATTCGTCGGTTTGGTACACTATCTATTGCAGTTAGCGCCCACGTGTCTCCAAAATACACTGCAGCATTTGCCTCTGCATGTGATGCTGCCGTTGTGGGTAGCACGTTGAATAGGCATGCGGTTCTCTGAGCAACGAGCATGCGGCGAAGCTGCTTTCCCGAATGAGGACCCAATACTGACGGATCAATTCGAACATCTACTCGCAAAGGCGCACTGCGGTCACCTAGCGTAATGACTCCGCCGGGCGCGGAATCCAACGGAACAGGCGCGCGAGAATTAGCGAAACGACCCCAGCAGTAGATCGCACAATTTATTGTTAACGCAATTGCCATGGCGATTCCGGCTGATCGAAAAGTTTCAATGGTCGAACAATGGAATACTAACAGACCTATAGCGGTGAGAAAGATCGCAACGGCTATTCCATTCAGTATCTGGCTTTCTCCTAGTGTGCTAAACGAGTTGGTCACAGTCCACGCACAAATTGATGCTGCTACAGCGGCCAATGGCGTGATGGCGTCAGGCTTAATCGTTCGGGCGCGCCATGCGCCGACCAACGGCGTAAATACACAAGCGATGAAAGCCGCACCTACTATTCCGCCCAACTCGGCATTGATCTGAAGGAATGAGTTGAGCACTCCCACGTAGTTGTCCGGTCCTTGTTCTTGAACCCAGTTAACATAACTTTGCCCAGAACTACCCCACCCCCATCCACTGAGCGGACGAACGGAAAAGAGGACAGCCGCCCCTTCCCAGACAGGAAGACGATTCATTGCTGATGCATCGGCAGCCACATATGAGGGCGTGGCGCGTTTCCAAAACCCAAGCGATAAGGCACAGATCACTAACACCGCTAGTCGAGGAGCAATGAATTGTATCCGTCGTTTAGTTTGTTGCGTTTGGACAACAGAAAAGATTGCGGCTGCCACGAGATAGGCCAGTGTGGCACCGCGAGAGTATGTCGCCGCAATCAGTAGCAATCCGCCTCCCTCCACAATCCGCGAGATCCATTGCATCCACTTACTTGGAATGGGGGAAAAACTAGAAGCCGCCCATTGCAATGGTAGCATCGCGGCGACAAACGCGCCGAGATAATTAGGCGTGGGAAAGCCCAACTGCAGACGAGTATGCCCTTCAAAGAAAAATACTGCCGGTGCCGATGTCACTTAGCTATGAATGCCGTCCGCAGATCTCGCTTCGTTACGGCTTGAATTGCTTCAAATACTTCGTCGTTGCTAGGAGAGTTTTTCCGCGCTGCCAGCGATTTGATGACATCACGAAGTGCTAGAGGTCCCGCTTGCTCTGATATCGAAAACACTAAACGATCAGCATCTGTGGCCAGTGCCAGATCTTCCTGGGTGAGAAGGGTTGGATCGTGGCCCCATTGCCAGGCGAGAAACTTCTCCGTGTTCGCAGGGTTTGGCTTAGGATAGACTGAATTAAATACGGCCTCTGCTTTCTTTAATCCAACCAAGTCGACCAGCAGAGCATAAGTATGGTAGTCGACCGCCCCATTGCAGAACCAGCGCGGAGCCTCTGACGCCCATTTCTCTTGTCGAAGTAAGCTCAAGATCGCAGCCCTAATCGCCAAGTAGCCATTTTCTATGTCATGTTTTTCTGCCGCACTGCGCTCAAATGCGATAGCTCCGCGAAGTTGTCGCTCGACCTCAGTCAAATCCGGTTGGCGCAAAACAACAACAACCGGATAGACCTGTCGTCTACCATTTGCATTCCGCTGCGCAGTCCATGAAACTTTAAGTTGATCAGACTTACTATCGTAGGAAACACCTAGATAGGCCACCGTCGCTAGTGAGCGAATTAGCGAATGGCGATCCCAGACGTGTATTGTCGACCAATCAAAGATACCTTCGGATTCATCTAACTGAGTTCGAATCACTTTCTTCATCATGGCTTTTGCCTCGGCCGCCGAAATACTAAGACTAAGAAAATCGATAATTTTGGGGGACAATTCGTCAAGAAGCTCGTCCGAAATAAGGGCCTTCGCCAATGTCGAAGAGGCAGGCTTAACCGTCTCCTCTTTGAAACGCGTAATAATCCCCTCTATTTTATGTGAATCGATGGGGGTTGCGTATACCTCAATTGTCGGACTGGCGTTTGGTTGAGGGAAAGGAGCTGAAATCGCGTGCGGGCATAGTCCGAGCGACAACAGCGCCAACGTAGTAATGTAAGATCTAACCATATGTGAGAAGCCCGCAACCGGCTCATTTTTTATTTTCGGCTAACAATAAAGCCGTCGACATTCGCCAAACTAATGGAAAAAGATTCGACCGACATTGAAAAGTAGGCCCTCCAAAGCTCGAAAATTTCCGAGCTTCTACATCAATCCGATCAACTTTAATCCCAAGAGAGCGGAATGCCGACGGCGTCATTTACCCTCAGTATATCTGATCCGCTCTTAGGTCTACTGTCGTGTTATCAGGATGAACATATTCCACCTTGGGGTTCGAACGTCTTGTGGAGCCGTCCCCTAATGGGAACGATAGATATATGATAGCCCCGACCTGGGGCGGTTGTCCGCTTGTCTTGGTTACCGTTCCGGTGCCACCAACGGTAATTCCGCCCGGAGAAGTGCCGTGGTAGTTACCCTGCGCTGTTACGGAATTACCGGAACCAAACAGATTGAATCCGCCACCGGTTTCACAACCGGTTAGCAAGACGGAAGCAATCGGAGCCAATAGTGAGAGCGACCGTAGCCATCCCCCACGTGTTTTGGATGATATCTTTGTCATTTTTTTGTTTTTTTTGATCCCGTAACTTGTCGCACAAAGCCATTCCGCCAATCATGGTAGGTCGACAACCAATATAGTTGAAGATGTACCCCGAAGGATACGCAACGTCTCATTGCAGCGAGATTTGGGAGTTATCGCAGCACACGTTACCGGCATGGCTTGGTCAATCCCTGCAAAGCACCTAATTTCAGGTGAAGCAGCGGCTTCGATCGGGCCTCATTCGCTTAGCGCAGGATCGCATTTGCCTGCGCAGCATCACGGCCTGGCCATGGATAGTTAAACTCATCTTGAAAGCAAATTATAATAAGACTGATCGTAGACCGATCACGACCCGCATCACGTTCTTTCGATACTCAAACAGCCGAACATATCATGAATGCTTACTTCCTAAGCATGTCAGCCTTCCGCGCTCGTTCCACTTCCTCTCTTTGTTGCTGGGGGCTATTTCTATCTGGGTAACGCGCGAACTGCTCCCTGAATCGGTTCTGCTCGTCTCCGATAATATCATTCGGGTTTTGTGTATTCGTAGCGCAGGAAGAAAAAACAGAAACCAAAGCTGCGACGCCACAGATAATACAGGTTTTTCTCATGTTTGGCATCTCTACATTATATTGTAGCCTATTCGAGATCCCTTCAAAGCCAAAATTGAAAGGTAAGGATGGGGTGCATCTCCGAGTTGACGCCACCGGTTAGTTCCAAAGGAAACGGGCGGACGTGTTTTTGACTCCATGGAAATCCAGGAATGCCGTTAGCCCGGATAGGCCCAAAGGCTGCAAAAGCAGAAAGAATTTACTCACAGGGTGTGGGTACGCCGGAGAGGAGAGTGTGAAATATCCGGGCTAGCACTGGGGTTACTACACCATCGGCCGGAATTTGCCGACGATGTCGGTCAGGCAGGTGGTGATCTGGCCCAACGAGCAGACTTCGACAGGTTGGACGAGTTCGGCGAAGACGTTGCCGCCGGAGCGAAGCAGGGGTTTCATTGCGAAAGCCGCTGTTTGATCCACTCGGCGGAGCGGCGGCAGTCGATGACGGCGTCAACGTAAGCCGTTCCGTCTTTCACGAAGTAGAGGACGGCATGGGGAAAGCGTTTTGATCCGTGCCAATGGTATCGACCGTATACCCGGCGATGTATGCCCGCGTAGTGCTCCAAGGAGTCGATGTCCGCGTGCAAATGTTGGAGAAAGTAACCACCTAGACCCGGAGACTGCCGCTCATAGAACCAGTAACCCTCGAGCAGGTCGCGCTTCGCGGGCCTGAGGATTTCAACCTTCATTCCGACCGTCCGCGGGCGATCTCGTCGGCAATCTCCTTCTTCGCCTGTTCCCATGGGATATAATGAGCTTTGCCTTCGGTCACCATGCGCTGGCGCTCATCCAGGAGGTCCTTGTGCCATTGCTGAAAGGGAATCTGTTCGGGATGTTGGAGCAGGTCGGACCAAATTTCATCGAGGGCGCGGAGCTTGTCGGTGGCGGACATTTTAGCGAGATTCAGGACAGTGCTCATGATGGGTCAGTAGTTGGCGAAGGTTCGGCCCGGTTAGCGAAGGTAGTGAGTTCGTCATCGAACTTGAAGTAACCAAAGGGACGAGAGGGGATCGCGTTCCTGCCCGTCACCCGTTCAATGCGGAGCAGATTGTCGCCACGCTTGAGGTAGACCGACTTGCCCTTGGCGGCTTGGTCGAGCAGGAGGCCCAGCTTGGAACGGGCTTGGGTGATAGTGAGGGCCTTTTGCATGGAAGGGAAGGTAGGTGAAGCTGGATCGGAGGCAAATGCGTTTTAGAGGGTGTCCCAGCCAACGTGTAGCGGCAGGCCTCCGTGCCTGCCGATCTTGTAGGCCGGACCAGCAGGCAGGGACGCCTGCTGCTACGGGAATGCGCAAAGCGAATGGTTGATTGATCCGTGCTCATCCGTGGTTAAATTGGATTCTTCGCTGTGCCTCCGGGCCAGAGACCAGGAAGGGCGCAGCGAGACTGCGCCCCTACGAGGGCGGCACCGGGTGATCACACCATCGGCCGGAATTTGCCGACGATGTCGGTCAGGCAGGCGGTGATCTGGCCAAGCGAGCACACTTCGACGGTATTCACCAATTCGGCGAAGACGTTGCCGTTGGCGCGGGCGACGTTCTCTAGCTTCTGGAGGGCATCGGAGGATTTCTTGGCGTGCTTTTTCCTGAAAACGCGGAGGCGTTCAACCTGCAGGCGCTGTTTCTTCGGCGAGGTGCGGGCGAGAGGGACGCTCGGCATTGGCTCGTCGGATTTGTATTTGTTGAGGCCGATGATGGGGCGGGCGCCGGCGTAGATCTGCTGCTCGTAGGCATGGCCGGCTTCCTGGATCTTGCTGCGCTGGTAGCGCTGCTCCTGCGCGGCGAGCACACCGCCGAGGGTGTCCATCTCCCGAAAAACCCCGAGGATGGCTTTCTCGACCTGCTTTTCGAGGATCTGAAGACCGGGCGCGCCGCCGAACATGTTCATCATGTGTTTGAACACGCCGGACTCCTCCATGATGATCGACTGGCCGTGGGAGGCGAGGGTGGCGTATTTCTCGGTCGGCGTGGTGAAGGGCTCGTCGGCGGAGTTCGAATGGCATGAATTGGTGTAATTCATGTAGGAGAGCATCAGTTCGACGGCGGTGCGGGTGAGGTTGTTCTGAAACTCCGCGGCGATCAGCGAGCGGCCGGAGGTTTGCGTGTGGAGCTTGAGGATCTGGGCCTTGGGGTTGGCGCCGAAGACCTCCTTCATGCCGATGGCCCAGATGCGGCGGCAGGCGCGGCCGAGCACGAGGTATTCCACGTCGAGCCCGCAATCGAGGAAGAAGGAAAGGCGCGGGCCGAACTCGTTGACGTCGGCGCCGCGGGCCTTGAGCAGCCCGGCGTAGGTGAAGCCGTTGGAGAGGGTGAACGCGGCCTGCTGCACGGGCGTCGCTCCGGCCTCGGCAATGTGGTAGCCGGAGATGGAAACCGGATACCACTTGGGCATGTTGGGCACGCACCATTCGATCATGTCGCAGAGGAAACGCAGCGAGGCGTCGATGGGGAAGATGACCTCGTTCTGCGCCTGCACTTCCTTGAGCATGTCGGCCTGGATGGTGCCGCGCAGATTGGCCACGCAGCCGGGGCCGAAGCGGTGCTTCGCCGCGGCGATGAACATCGCAAGAATAACCGGCGCGGGGGCGTTCATCGTCATCGAGACGGACGCGTCCTTGCGGGTGAGGTCGAAGCCGGCGAAAAGCCGCGTCATGTCCTCGACCGTATCGATGGCCACGCCGCCTTCGCCCACCTTGCCGAGCACGCCCTCGTGATCGGAGTCGAGGCCGTAGAGCGTCGGGCCGTCGAAGGCGGTGGAGAGGCGCAGGCTCTTCTGGTGGGAGCTGAGGTAATGGAACCGCCGGTTGGTGTCCTCGGCGAGCCCGAGGCCGGCGAACAGGCGCATCGGTTCCTCGCCGGTGTTCACGTCGCGGTTGAGATACATCTCGCGGTAGGCGGCGTTGGCGTAGGGGAACTGGCCGGGCAGGCCCTGGCCGAGGAGATACTCGGCGATGACGCCGGGGTCGTCGGTCTGCGGCAGCGCGAGCCGCGGCAGCGGGGTGCCGGTGGGCGACACGGTCCAGTCCACGGTCTCGTGGATGCGGGCCCAGCGTTCACGCAGGTCGGCGCCGAATTTTGAATCGGTGCGGGCGCGGGCCACCTCGGCGGCGACATGGGCGTTGTAGGCGTCGACGGAGTCGGCGATTTTTCCGAGCTGGCTCATGCGGGAGAGGAATTGGTCGCCACGAAAAATACGAAAGACACGAAATGGGTTGAGGCGGGTAGGGCCGGACCGCTGGGCCGGCCGTCAGCACGTTCGCGGCGCGCCCGGCGGTCGCGCCCGACCATCGTCCTGGGCGTTGAGATGTTCACGGGGAAACCTCCAGCTGGCAGGCCTTCTCGCCGCCGGTGGAAACCGGCAGGTCGCCGAGCCGGGCGAGTGCGTCGAACAGCGCGTCGACGCCGGGATCAAAGTGCTTTGCGGCGGTCGTGGCATGTAATTTCTGGTCGCGGCCGTTCTGATCGAGCCGGGCCTGGATTTCGGTTTTCGCGGTGTGTGCCATCGGGTGGTCGCATTTGTTGAGGGCGACGAGGTCGGCGCCGGTGAGCAGCGCGATCTTCTGGAGCTGGATGCGGCCGCCGTAATGCGGCGCGAGCACGAAGAGCGTGGCGTCGACGAGTTTCGGGCCCCGGCCGTAGATGCGGAACGGGTCGCTTTCCTGGCCAACGCCGACGGACTCGACGAGGATGAGGTCGAATTCGCCGGATTTTTTCAAAATGTCGATGGCGGACGGGGCGGCGGCGGAGAGGCCGGTGAGGCTGCCGCGGGTGGCGAGGGAGCGGAAGAACACGCGGTCGTCCTGCGAGTAGATGGCCGACACGCGATCGCCGAGGATCGCGCCGCCCGCGTCGGGGTGCGAGGGGTCGTTGGCGAGGAGGGCGATGCGGCCGGTCGGGCTGCGGCGCAGGAAGCGCGAGGTGAGTTCGTCGATGAGTGTGGATTTGCCCGCGCCGCCGGGCCCGGCGACGCCGAGGACATAGGCTGTTTTGGGGCAGGGCGGGACCGCTGGGCGCGCCGGGCGTTTCGGCGGGCCCAG
>Ga0209515_10006382_pt1 | contig 14732 bp, 9 predicted proteins | sample Subgroupgradi54m_FD_187454 | JGI IMG/M metagenome (GOLD analysis project Ga0209515, IMG submission 187454) | Subsurface groundwater microbial communities from S. Glens Falls, New York, USA - GMW60B uncontaminated upgradient, 5.4 m (SPAdes)... ...
TTTAAGATATGACCTTCAGAGACTTTGCGACCAACGGGTAATAAATAGAGTGGGCAATGGCGGTCCGGCAAGCTACTATTCATATTATAAAGGAGAATTGCCTAAGAATGATTCGGTTAATATATTGAAGGTTGGGGGTGTAATAAATTAAGAGTAAATTCGTTATATATATTTAGGAAGCAATTTAAGGCAATATTTTATTATCCACAGGATAGGATTTGAGATAGAGCTTTAGAATGTTGTATAATAATTATAAGTTAAGTAAAGATTCAGAGTGAGGCTGGGTCTTTAAGTTAGTAGTTAGCGACGCCTATTTTGACGGAGACTAACTTATGACTTAAAATCTATTTCAGTCTCGCTCACAAGCGAGTTTTTCATTTAATATTAGGGATTATTCTTTTACTGGGGTCGGCTAGCCAATGCACGTTGGCTGGGCAGTAAAAAGGGATAATTTTAAAATCAAAAATTAACAAACAAAATTAACGAAAAATTTCTTATAGCGGTAAGTTGTCGATAATTTGCCCTAATAGGAAAGGTCTAAAATTATTAAAAAAGATTATGACAAATAAATTAATTAAAAAAGTTTCTACAACTGTAGTATCAATTGCTACAGTCGTTTCGCTTTCAGGCGGAGCTTTGCTTCCAATGACTGTCCATGGCGCAACCACGGCAGACATGCAAGCTCAGCTTACTGCTTTGTTAGCGCAAGTAGCAGCTTTGCAATCGCAGTTGGCATCAGGTAGTTCCGCATCATCCGGATCTGCTCCAGCTTCTTTAACGTCTTCTAAGGACCTCACCCTTGGCAGCAAAGGAGCGGCAGTAAAGGATTTGCAAACTTTCTTGAATGCTAACGGCGCGCAAGTTGCTGCTAGCGGCGCTGGCTCTCCTGGAAATGAAACTTCCACTTTTGGTCCTGCGACCAAAAAAGCTCTTGCCAAATGGCAAGCAGCTCACGGAGTTTCTCCAGCAAGCGGTTACTTTGGTCCAAAAACCAGAGCAGCCTTATCTGCTATGACTGGCGGAACAACTGGAGGTACAACTGGTGGAACAACCACTGGCGGCGGAACTCCAGCTCCAGCTCCAGCACCGGTTCCTGCGGGAAGCGGTTTAACCGTTACCTTAGCTCCGGATCAGCCAGCTCCAAGCTTGGCTCCTGGCGATGCAGCGAGAATTCCTTTCACCAAACTTCAATTGACTGCATCTTCTGACGGAGATGTCACAGTTAGTTCTTTGACTGTAAAGAGAACTGGCTTAGCTGCTGATGCATCTTTAGCCAGCGTTGTCTTGCTTGATGAAGCTGGAAATCAATTAGGTCTTAAAAAGACTTTGAATTCCGACCACCAAGCGACAGTTGGAGAATCAATGACTGTTAAAGCTGGTCAGACCAGAACCGTAACAGTTGCGGCAAACCGCGCAGCGGTTGGCGGCAGCTACGGCGGCCAGACCCTTGCTTTGCAAGTCACTGCGGTTAACACCACGGCTAAAGTCAATGGTTCATTGCCTTTGACTGGAACTACGCACACAGTTAACGAAACCTTAACAATAGGCAGCGTTACTGTTGCTCGCGGTCCATTAGACCCGGGTGCCAGCCAAACAAAAGAAATCGGCACTGCTGGCTATGTATTTTCTTCAGTGAAAGTTACTGCCGGTTCTGCTGAAAGAGTTTACTTAAAGTCTGTCCGATGGAACCAGACTGGTTCTGCCGGATCCGGAGACATAGCTAATTTGAAGACTTATGTTGATGGTACTGCTTATGACACTGTGGTTAGTGCCGACGGCAAGTTCTATTCGACGGTTTTCCCTGACGCAGGTCTTTTGATTGATAAAGGCTTTAATAAGGAAATGTACGTGAAAGGCGATATTACCGGCGGATCTTCCAGAAAAATCAACATGGATATTGCGAAAAGGACTGATCTCTTTGCAGTAGGCGAAACCTACGGCTATGGAATTACTCCTCCGCAAACTGGAACTGCTGCTGCTGATGATACTGCCCCGGCTTTCACTAACAGTGAAGACCCATGGTACAACGGCGGAGCTGTCACTATTTCTACGGGAACTATGACAGTTAGCGCTTGGAATGCTGTTAATGCTCAAAATATCGCCATTAACTTGGCTGATCAGCCATTAGGCGGTTGGTCAGTTGAGGTAAAAGGCGAGCCAATTTCAGTGGCAAGCATAAAGCTTAACTTCGTTCTTACGGAAGATAGCGGCGGCACTACCGGATTGGGAATGAACGATATGACTAATCTTAAATTAGTCGATTCAACCGGAAAGACCTTAGCTGGCCCGTTAGATCCATCTTCCACTTCTCTTACCGGCGTGGGCTTAACCTTTACTGACACTATTACTTTCCCGATCGGGGTAACTAATATGAAATTAGTCGGTAAATTAAGCGCTGGAACAGCTGCGTTTGAAAATAACGATTCAATTGCGGCTTCCACTACTCCTTCTGGCTGGGGAACAGTTACTGGACTCGTAACCGGCGTTGCGGTTACTCCGGCTCCAACTTCTGGCGTTAGCGGTCAGACTATGACTGCCAAGGGTCCAGCGGTTACTCTCAGCGTTTCTTCTGTGCCAATTGCGCAGACTGTCATCGCTGGTAATAACCAGTTTGAGTTTGCAAGGTATATTCTTGATACCTCTGCTTCAGGAGAAGATTTAAGGTTGACTTCCTTGCCTTTGGAATACAATCCACAGACTGGCAGCGCAACCGATCTTACCAACTGCAAACTTTATGACGGCGCAACCGTACTTAATACTGGTACGAATGCGGTAAGTCCTTCAGCTCGCGGTTCTTCAACTTCATTTACTTTTGACGGCACTGGCATTACCCTTACCAAGGGCACAGCCAAGACCTTGTCACTTAAGTGCAATTTGGCGGCGGCGGCTACCGGATCTTATAAATGGGGACTCCCAACCGCGGCTGCGAATAAGCCTTCTCCGACTGGATTAGTTTCTGGTCAGAGCGCGACAGTTACGGAAAATGGTGGCGTTGGTCAATTAATGACTGCGGCTACTGCGGGTACGCTCGCTGCTGCCTTGGACGTAACTGCTCCATATCTTATTGTGTCTCCTGGCCAAACAACGGAACTTGGAAGAATCAAGTTCACTGCGACTAACGAGGATATTATGGTAAAGCAGGTTTCGCTTGTGCTTACTGGCTCTGCGTCCAGTACTCGGGTTGACCTTACTGGCCAAACCGTTACTTTGTGGGATGGAGCAACTCAAATCGGCCAAGCGGTATTTGCTAGCGGCAATAACGCTACATCTAGCGCTCTCACAGGCTTTACAGTGCCAAAGGATGGAGCAAAGGTCATGACTATTAAAGGAACCATTGCTGGAATTTCTAACTCTGGTCCGTTAACCGCGTCTGGCGATTTGCTTAAAGTTGATTACGATGGCGGCGGCGGCTTGACTTCCAATTATGGAACAGGCGTATCGTCCGGCCAGACAATCTCCCCAACTTCAGCCGCGACTGCGGTAACCGGAGTTCGGGTTATGAGGGCTTATCCTTCATTTGAGCAAGTTCCGCTTAGTTCGTCAGAAAAAGCGCTTCAGTCAAAGGATGGAGCAACGCTTTACAAGTTCAAGGTAACTGCCAATCAGGGCGATATTGGCTTGTACAAGTTTAGCTTCAGCGTTTCTTCTTCCACAGCAGCGGGTTCTGCCGCTACAACTTCAAAGTTTGCTCTCTATGCCTTTACTGATTCTGGCTTTAGTAGTCCAGACGGTGATTTCAGCGGAACAAACAACTCTGGCGGTCTTGTAAATTCGGGAAGCTGTTATAATGGTGCTGTTGCGAATACCAGTAACAATGGCGTTGGTAATCTTGGTACAGCTGGAGGCAATCTTGGCGCTGGTAGCGCAAAGATTACCATCTATCCGGATAACACCGGTTGCGCTCAGGGTACTACTACTATGAAGATTCCAGTCGGAGAAAGCCGCTGGTTCAAGTTGTTAGGTTCGATTGGAACTCTCGCTCCTTCTGGAACAGCTGAATCTATTTCAGTGCAGTTAGAAGGCGATGCGGCTTATCCAATTGCTCTTGGCAATAGTGGTGGTGGTGGTGATCAGTCAGGTAATATGTTTACTGCTAGCACAACTGATAGTGGAGCAAATAAAGATTTTATCTGGTCTCCTCGATCTACTTCAACGACTCAATCCAGAGTGCAGTATCAGAACAATCTTGATTGGACCAATGGTTATGGCTTAGTTGGATTGCCATCTACGAACATGAATTCGGAAACCCTAAGCAAATAGTTTTTAGATTACTTGAGATAATCTAAAGATTTGCCAATTCGCCCCTGCTTAGCAGGGGCGTTTGGTTTTTGGGAAATTTTATTCGGAACAAGGCATAAGTGCGGTCGCACGCAGTCCCCCGGTAGAAAGATAATTTTACTTTTGTTAAGATAGTTTTATGCCCACGATTTTTCCTTATAAAATTAACGGAAAGCAGCTTTTAATAGCGATTCTTTTATTGGGCGCGATTTTGCGTTTTTGGGGATTAGGTTCGGCGGAATTTTTCCATGATGAGGGATTTTACGCTTTCCGGTCCATTGGCTATTTGGACTATATCCAAAATGACTACCAAACTACGCCAATCCAGTGGTTTAAAGATTTGCCTGCTTTACCGTGGTGGACTCATCTTTCTTTCCACGATCATCCGCCTTTATTTTTTTTAATCCAAAATATTTTTTTTAAAGCATTAGGCGACTCTCTTTTTATTGCCCGCCTGCCATCGGCGCTGGCAGGCATTGCAGCCATTTATTTGGCTTATTTGCTTGCCGAAAAAATTTTTCAAAATAAAATATTAAGTCTGCTCCCAGCTTTTTTGCTTTCGGTTAATGAAATTCATATCTGGATATCCCGATCCAGCTTAATGGAATCCTTTCAGATTTTTTTAATCCTTTTAAATATTTTCCTATTTTTTAAATTTATTGAAGATTACCGGCGTTGGCGGCTGTTCGGAATTATTTTGGGGCTTAGTTTTTTAACCAAATACACAAGCGTTTTTCTTTTGCCTGCATATGGAGCTTACCTTTTAATTTTACATAGGGATTTTTTTAAAAGGCGGGAACTCTATTTTGCCTTAGGCTTAGCAGCGCTTATTTTTTCTCCGGTATTGATTTATAACTTCTATCTTTATAAATCCGTCGGGCATTTTGATCTGCAGTTTGCCTACTTATTCAAGCAAACTACTCCGGAATGGCAGCTTTCTTTGGGCAAGACCCAAGATCCGTTTTCTAACATTATCAGCAATCTTTTATTGCTGTATTCTATACCGTTTTTATTGGCGGCGGTTTTAAGCCTATTTTATTCCATTTTTATTTGTGCCAGGAATTTTCGCGCAAGAGCATGGGATCGGCGCAGCCAGACGATTTTATTCTGGCTGCTTAATTTTATTTTTATAACTTTAATGCTTATAAAAATAGGTTCTGCTTTTCGTTTTATAGCTTTATATGCGGTACCAGCAATTATGCTCATAACCGCCCTTTTTGATTATTTGCGGCTTAAATTCCATCAAGAAACTATTTTTAAAGTTTTAATAGCTATTTTTTTAATTTATGAATCGTATTTTGCTTCTAATATATTTTTTACCTTCCCGGATTTTGGCATAGCTCAGCTGGATAAATATTTGAATTTTGAATTAGGCGACCAGCGTTCTTTGGCAATCCCAGCTTCCCCTAATCCGCACCTTAATCAGATTATTAAAGATAATGCGTTACTATTTACGCCAATGGGGAAATCCATCCTTATTATTTATGATGAAAATATTGGGCTTTCTCCAAGGCTATGGCTTATTACGCGCAGAAATTATTATCATGGGATTCCTGCCTTGACTGTAAACCAATTTAAAAATCTTCTTAAAGAAGAAAGCACTGATCGCTTCCGCGGTTATAATATTTATTTCATAAAAGCTAGCGATAAAACCTATTTAAACCCGCTTTATTTTAATCCAGCCGCCCAAGAATTTGAAGCTTTTTTACGGCAGCAATTAAGCTTAAGCCCGGAGAAGATTATTTACGGTTATAATAACCTTTTAATGTTTACTGTATATAAATTTTCTCTTTAATGAGAATTAAGCTATAATTAAAAAATGATAAAAAAGCTTATAATCTTAGTTTCTATTTTTTTCTCTTTAAATTGTACAACAATTTTTGCTGCAGCGGATTTTAATCAGAATCTTTATTATGGTTTAAAAAATAATGGCGAAGTAAAAAGATTGCAGGAATTTTTAACGAATCAGGGGCTTTATTCAGGTCCAGCGACTGGAAACTTTTTCTCCCTAACTAGGGAAGCAGTAAAAAAATTCCAGGCTCAGAATGGCATTGGGCCGGCAGCCGGTTATTTTGGCCCAAAGACTCGGGTGGCTGTTAATCAGTTAACTTTGAAGGCTTTGCAAAGCCGGCAGGCGGCTACTTCGATGCCAGTTGCTCCAGCCACTACGTCTGTTTCTGTTGTCGCTCCGGTTCCGACATCTACTCCTATTGTTGCTGCTTCGACACCGGCTAGCCCATTGGAAAGTTCTTTGCGGCTTACTTTTACGCTTCCTTCTTCTACGCTTAGCAGTTACGGCGAAAAGCTTTTAACTGAATTTAAATTGACTGCGGATGGGAATGAAAAAATTGCAATTACTAGAATTCGTTTTAAAAATTTGGCGCCTTATCCATTGGCCGACGCTTATTTAGTGACGTTAAAATTAGTGAATTCCGCTACCAATGTTGTTCTTGCCACTGTTGATACTCCAATTGATAAGGCGATTGAATTTAAAATGACTCCGGATGTTGCTAAGCCCGATAAAAATGTAATGGTTTCAGGAAATACCTATTATGTTTTGGCAACTATACTTACGCCGTCTTCAGGGGCTGAAAAACCAAGAATACGCCTGGACATTGAGTCTTCTTCCAACTTAACTGCTGTTGATTTTAATGATTTTAATCGTTCGGCAACGATTACTAAAAATAATATTTTTCCGTTAGTTGGACCGACTATTTCCACTTTTTAATTTATTAGCATTAAGATGAAAAAGTATTTACCTGCTAAATATTTGCTTTTAGGGATTTTGGTTTTGGCATTTTTGCTTCGTTTTTGGAATGTTGGGAATCAGGATATTTTTGGTGATGAGGCAGCGGATTCATTTCGTGCAGTGGGCTATATTGATTATTTAGGAACTAATTTCCAGACTCAGCCGATTGATTGGTATAAAAATCAGGCTCTTCCTTGGTGGACTCATCTTTCTTTTCATGATTTTCCGCCGATGGCAATGATTATACAGCATGGCTTTTTCAGAGTTTTAGGAGATTCAATTTTAGTCGCCCGTTTGCCGGCAATAATTTTAGGAACTCTGGCAATTTTTTTAATTTATTTAATCGCAAAAAAATTATTTCATTCGGAAAGAATAGCGCTGCTTTCCGCCTTAATTTTTAGCATTAACAGCGCAATGGTTTGGATATTTAGAACCAGCTTATTAGAACCGACTTTGCTGTTTTTTTTGCTTTTGAATATTTATTTTTTTTTAAGGTTTTTAGAAGACAAAAATCAATGGTGGCTTTTTGGAGGCAGTTTGGGATTGCTGGCTTTGACTAAGTATACCGGTATTTTTTTAGCGCCAGCCTATTTTAGCCATCTTTTATTTTTTAAAAGAAAATTATTTAAAGACTGGCAATTATACGGCGCTTTATTTTTAGCTTTAATTTTATTTTCCCCGGTATTGATTTATAACTTCTATCTTTATAAATCCGTCGGGCATTTTGATCTGCAGTTTGCCTACTTATTCAAGCAAGCTACTCCGGAATGGTCCGGACTAGTTGGAAAAACCCAAGCTCCATTTTCGGAAATTGGAAAAAATTTTTTGAATTTATACAGTTTGCCGTTTTTAGCCCTTGCTTTGATGGGATTTTTACAGAGCATTTACGATTTTTATAAATTCAAGAACTTTATCCAATCTAATGTTTTTTTATGGCTTTATTTGATTTTTGCTACTTTACTTTTAGTTAAAATAGGTTCTGCCAACCGCTTTTTGTCTTTACTCGGGCCGTTATTTGTCATTTTATCAGCTTTAGCCCTTGATCGCATTTTAAATTGGAATTCGGCTGTTTTGGGCAAAATTTTAAAGATAATCGCTATCGGTTTCTTAGTTTATGAATTAATTTATTCAGTAAATCAAAATTTGATTAAAATGCCGGATTACGGAATAGCAAAATTGGACCATTATTTTGAAAAGGAATTTCAAGGCAAGGAATCAGCGGTTATTCCGGAATCGGACAATTCCCACCTTAATGAGGTGATTTATGAATTTAATAGGCTAAAGCCGAAAAATTCCGAAAGAGCTTTTAATTTAATTGTTTATAATGATAATTTGGCTTTGCCAACTTTAGAATGGATATTTTATCGCCGTTTCTTTTATCATGGCATCCCGGCTCTTTTTGTAGAAAATTTTTCTAAAACACTTAGCTTGCAAGGTCCAAATTATTTTAAGGGATTTACGATTTATTTTGTGCAAAGCGCGGAAAACACACTTCTAAATCCATTTAAAGAGAATAAAACTATTGGTTTAAATTTTGAAAAGTCAGTTCAAAATTTAGGCTATGAGCCAGCAAAAGTCATTTACGGACATGATAATTTGCCTATGTTTAAAGTTTACAAGTTTTCTATTTAGCATTAAAATTAATCATTATGAAAAGAGGAATAATTATTTTTATAATTTTAGTTTTAACCGGAGCAGGTTTGCGATTTGGTTGGAACAAGATTCGGCAGTTTAAAGAGGAGAATTCGGCCCAAGTTGAATTTTCCAAAGAAAAATTAACGGTTCAAAAAAATTCTAATTCATCGCCAAGCTTATCTAGTAGCGATAAAGAAAAATTAGTTTTAAGAGCAAAAGCCTTAGCTATTATTTCCAGGCCGATACTGGCGAGAGTTCAATTGGCTGATTCGGTTAAAAATCAGGCAATTGATAAAATAAAACAGGCTAGCGAATCAATTAGGGCTAATTATGATTTAGATAGTCAATGGCTGGAACTGGCCGCTTATCGTAAATTAATCGGCGATTATGACGGTGCGATTGAGGCCTGGAATTTTTTAAGCCTTATTCGCCCTAAAAATTTTGTCTCTTATAATAACCTCGGCGATCTTTATGCTTTTAATTTAAAAGACTACGAGAAAGGAGAGCAAAATTTTTTACAATCCATTTCTAATAATCCCCAAAATATTAACGCTTACATGCAGCTAATTACTATTTATGAAGCAACTAATCAATTGAATAAAATAGAGCCAATTTTCCTTTTAGGAATAAAATCTAATTCTGCAAATCCGATATTAAATATTTTATTAGCCCGTTATTATGCCGGCCAAAAAAGATTTAAAGAAGCGCTTAATTATTACCAGTCTGCGTTAAAACTGGATTATAATAATCAATCTCTAAAAGAGGAAATAGATAAATTCAAAGCCGAACAAGGATTTTAGAGCTTTTCATAAACTTTACTTGTTGCTTCGATCATTTTTGCAAGATTAAATTTTTCTTTTAAAGTTTCTTTTGCCACCTTGCTTAATTCAGAAGCAACGGATTTATTTGTCAGTATTCCCTGGATGGCTTTTGCGAGAAGGCCTGGATTCTTTTGGGCTACCATTATCCCATTTTCATGGTTTTTTATAATTTCCGGCATGCCGCCGGCTTCTGTGACAATAATTGGCAATTCTGCCGCCATTGCTTCCAGTAAAATATAGGGCAGACCTTCTTTAATTGAGGACATTACAAAAATGTCAAAAGCTTTAAGATATTTGGCGTCATTGCCGGCCGGATCAATGAAAAAAAAACGGTTTTTTAATTGCAACTTGCAACTTGCAAGTTGCAAGTTTTTTATTTCTGGTCCTTCTCCAATAATGAAAAAATAAGCATTTGGCATTAAAGCCGCTGCCTGAATCAAAGTTTCGTAGTTTTTTTCTTTAACTAAGCGGCCTATTGAGCCGATCCACGTATAATCATTTGAAATCTGAAAGCGGAAAGTTGAAAGTTTCTTGACAATTTCTTTTTTTGCTGTTTGCTTATCCAGAAATTCAATATTCGGATTTATGCCATTATGGATTGTTATTAATTTTTCTTTAGGCGCGATTTTATATTGCAAGGCTAGCTTATAGTCGTATTCAGAGACACAGATTATTTTATCTTGGAATAGAGCGGCAAATTTATGGAGAGCAATATAAAACCACCTAACTGGTAAAGAGATTGAGTTGGTGGGATTGAATACCCAGCCGTGGGCAGTAAAGATTATTTTGGGCTGCAAGCCAGAAGAATATATTTTTGCGGCAATTGAGCCAAGAATGCCAGCTTTAGAGCTATTTAAGTGGATGATATTCGGCTGTTCTTTTTTATATATTTTTATTAATTCAAAAATTGCCAGCCAATCATTGAAGAAAAGAAGCGCTGGATAGGTTTTATTAGATAGCCATTTAATATCTTTGCCACCGTAAATGATTTTAGTTGCAAATTTGCTTTTGTTTAAATTTTTATCCAAATCAGCCACATATTTTTGGGCTCCGCCAATGTCTGATTTGGTTATAATATAAAGTATTTTTTTAGCCATATTTAGAGTTATAATTGATATGAGTAATACATACTCTTTTTATAACATTTATGACTAAGGAAAAGTATAATATAGCAGTTTTTTCTTTTGCTTATTCGCCTTTTGAGGGCGGCGCGGAAATTGCCGCCAGAGAAATTATGCGAAGGCTTAAAAATTTTAATTTTTCAGTTTTTACTTATAAATTTGAACAAAGTTGGCTATCTAAAGAGATTGAAGACAATGTCGGCATAATTAGGTTGGGAAACGGCACCCGGAAAAAGAAAAAATACGGCCGTATTTCGGCAAAAATTTATTATATTTTTAAAGCCTGGCAGGAGGCGGAACGCCTTCATCGGCAGAAGCGTTTTGACGCAATTTGGGCGGTTATGGCTTCTTATGGAGGAATTGCGGCACTTTTTTTTAAGTTAAGCCATCCAAAGATTCCGATGCTTTTAACTATCCAAGAGGGCGATTCAGAGCAGCATATGGTTTTCGGAAAATTTGGCTTGATAGGATTTTGGGGCGGGCAGATTATTAAAAAAGCTGATTGTATTCAAGTTATCAGCAGTTATTTAAAAGACTTTATGCTTAAAAGAGGCGCGCGATCTCCTGTTGAAATTATTCCGAACGGCGTTAATTTGGAACTTTTTGATACTTTTTATAAGGATTCGGAAAAAAAGGCACTTAGGGAAAATTTAGGGATTAAGGATGATTACGTCATTGTAACCACTTCCAGATTGGTTTGGAAAAATGGCGTGGATATATTAATAGAGGCGGTAGCAAAACTGAAAGAAAAGCGCCCTAATATTAAATGTTTGCTTATCGGGGACGGGCCGGAAAGCGGCAAGTTAAAAGCAAAAAGCCAAAAGTTGAAAGTTAATGATAATGTTCTTTTTTTAGGCCAAATTCCGCAAAGGGATTTGCCTTTGTATTTAAAGATTTCCGATGTCTTTGTAAGGCCTTCTAGGTCTGAGGGTTTGGGGAGTTCTTTTTTGGAAGCGATGGCTTCCGGTTTGGCGGTTATTGGCACTCCGGTAGGCGGAATTATTGATTTTTTGAGAGATCAGGAGACTGGAATTTTTGTTAAGCCAGAAAATCCGGAAGATTTAGCAAAAAAGATTTTTATGCTTTTAGGAAATTCAGATTTTAAAAAAAGAATTGTTGGAAATGCTAAAATTTTAACGCACCAAAGCTATTCTTGGGAGACTATCGCCATATTATTTAAAAATATTTTTGATCGGCTTATAAATTTATAATGTCCAAAGAAATTTTAATTGCTACTGGAATTTTTCCGCCGGATATCGGCGGACCAGCGCTTTACAGCCAGAAATTGGCAGAAGAATTTTCCCGCCGCGGCCTAGAGGTTCGAGTAATGACTTACGGCAAGAATTTTTCTAGGACTGATGAGTATTTGGTAACCGGCGTTTCCCGAACCTGGCCATTTGGATTAAGGCATTTGATTTATTTATTAAAATTGCTGAAGCAAGCGAGAAAATCCGATGTGATTTTAGCTTTTGATTCTCTTGGCGCCGGATTGCCGGCGGTTTTAACCGGCAAGTTTTTAAATAAAAAAACAGTTATCCGCTTAGGGGGAGATTTTCTATGGGAAAAATTCATTGAATCTGGAAAAGGGAAAGTTACCATGGAAGAATTTTATAAGAAAAAATTACAGCAAAATTCCCCATTTTTTTTGCGTCTTATAAGATTTACTTTGCAAAATGCCGATAAGATTGCATTTACTACCGGATTTCAAAAAGATTTATTTGCTTCCAATTACGGATTAGATCCGGCGCAGGCGGAGGTAATAAGCAATGTTTTTGAGAAAAAATCCGGGGAAATCCTGGCTTATCAAAAAAGTTCCAAAGTTATTTTATGGGCTGGAAGATTTATTAAATTAAAAAATCTTGAATTTTTGCTTAGAGTATTTAACCGATTAATAAAATATGATAACAACCTGGTTTTAGAATTAATAGGCAATGGACCGGAAAAACCCATTATTATTAGTTTAATTAGAGCAATGGGATTAGATAATAAAGTAAAAATATATAAAAGCCTTAATGAAAAAGTTTTGTTTGATAGGATCCAAAAATCTTATTTTTGCGCATTACCGTCTTTATCTGAAATTAGCCCAAATTTTGCCTTAGAATGTTTAAGCTTGAATAAGCCTATTATATTAACCCAAGAAACGGGCATAAAAAATCAATTTCCTGGCTTAATGTATGCTGATCCGCAAAAAGAAGATAGTTTTTTTGCGATGGCGTTAAGGTTACTTGATAAAAATTCTTATGATAATTATCAGAGATTTATTGCTGATATTCGGTACAGAAAAACTTGGAAGGATTTGGCGGAAGAATATTTGCAATTATTAAATTAAAAAATGGGCTTAAAAATATTAAGCATCGGGTCAGAAAGGAATCTTTTTGTTAAAAATTCCGATGTGCAAAAAAGAATGCAGGAATACGGAAAACTTTTTGATGAATTGCGTATTATTGTTTTTGCAAATAAAAATTTAGGATATGAAAATATTAATATTTCAAATAATATTTTCATATATCCAACAAATCATAAATACAAATTTTCATATTTATGGCATATTTATAAAATTGCCAGAACTTTAGACTGGCATAAATTATCAGCTATAACAGCCCAAGATCCTTTTGAATCCGGTTTGGCCGGCTGGTTTTTGAAGTTAAAATATAAGCTGCCCTTGCAGATTCAAATCCATACTGATATTTTCAGCCCGTATTTCTGGCAAGAATCGTGGATTAATAAAATTCGGGTTTTATTGGCTAAATTTTTATTGCCAAAGGCCGATGGCATCAGAGTAGTATCTCAGCGAATTAAAGATTCCCTAAATTCTAAATTCCAAACTCTAAATTCCAAAATTACGGTTTTACCGATTTTTATTGATGTAAAAAAAATCCAATCAGCAAAAATTAAAACTGATTTGCATAAAAAATATCCGGAATATGATTTTATAATTTTAATGGCTTCACGACTAACTAAGGAAAAAAATATCGGCATGGCAATCAAAGCAATGGCGGATATTTCTAAAAAATATCCTAATGCCCTTCTTTTAATCGTTGGAGAAGGGCCAGAATATGAAAATATCCAATTACAAAATAATGTTATTGTTGAGCCGTGGACTCAAGATTTAATTTCTTATTATAAAACTGCAGATCTTTTTTTGCTTGCTTCCGATTATGAAGGCTACGGAAGAACAATTATTGAGGCTATGGCCGGAGGTTTGCCAGTGATCATGACTGATGTGGGACTCGCCGGAGAGCTTTTAATTGATGATTTAGATGGTCGGGTAGTGCCTGTTGGAGATGCAAAAGCGCTTACGGAAGCAATTTTAGAATTAATAAAAAACCCCGCTAAAAGAGAAGAATTTCAGAAAAATAGCTTAAAATTACTGGAGAATTGGCCTACCAGAAAAGAATATTTGGAGAGATATAGAAATTTATTAATAGTGTTAAAATAAGTTCATATGTTTAGTCCGAAATGGCTTCTTATTTATATATTAGTTTTCGCCTTTTTAGTAAGGGTAGTTGGTATTAGTTATGGTTTGCCGCTTTGGCTGATTGATGACGAGCCGCCGTTTACTTTAGCGGCGTTAAAAATGATTCAGTTAAAAACTTTATTGCCGGCGTCTTATTTAGGAGAATTCCGGACAGTTTTGTATTATCCTCCTTATCTTTCTTATTTATATCTTTTACCATTTTCCATTTTACTTGGGATAAAATATTTATTTTTTAGCGGTGGACGAGAGCAATTTATTTATTACCTAACCAGTGATTTATCTCAATTTTTCCTTATTGCCCGTTTTTTAAATGTTTTAATAGGAGTTTTATCGGTTGCTTTGCTTTATAAAGCAGTTAAAAAAATTTTTCAAAATGAGCTTATCGGTTTGCTTTCGGCCTTTTTCTTATCTACCAGCTTGTTTCATATTCTTATGTCAGCTAATGGCAGGCATTGGCTACCAGTTTCTTTTTTTGCGGTTTTAGTATTATGGATTTTAAATCTGGATTGGGAATTCCAGAAAAGGTATTTGGCGGCGGTTTTGGCTGTGGGAATTGGAATAGGAGTCAGTATTATTAACGTGCTTTTACTGGCTTTAATAAGCTATTGGTACTTTTTTTATGAAGGAAGAAGTTTATTAGCCCTTATTAA
>Ga0209515_10006383_pt1 | contig 14729 bp, 15 predicted proteins | sample Subgroupgradi54m_FD_187454 | JGI IMG/M metagenome (GOLD analysis project Ga0209515, IMG submission 187454) | Subsurface groundwater microbial communities from S. Glens Falls, New York, USA - GMW60B uncontaminated upgradient, 5.4 m (SPAdes)... ...
TAAAAACGTCTCTCCCCCTTATTTTAGCAAACCCTGTGCCAAGAGTCTCGTTTTTATTAAATAACTTAAGATATTGAAATTATTAGTAATTTTAAGAATTAACTTTCTTCTTTGAAGCATTTTTGGGGAGGAAAGTCCATAGTACTCATTGATTTGAGGGGAAGATTCCGTTAAAACGAGAAAATGAAGAAAGAGGGAATTGTACTTTTATTGGTTATCGTCGGGTGTTCGAAAACCGAAGCTCCTCAACAATTTGCTCATCCTGTTGCTCCCATTCAGAATCAGCAAGCCGTGACATCTTCCTGGCAGACGGTGATCGAGAAAGTGGGGCCTTACGAAAAAGTGGAAGAGGGGACAACGCTCAAACTTCAAATTCATAATACAACACCGTTTACCGAATTGAATTTCAATTCTTTTTTGGTGAACTTGGTTTCTCGTTTGGTAGAAGCAAAAGTTCCTTTTCAACAAATTGATGTACAAGCTTTAGGCAACGAGGGGGGAAAATTAGAATCAAAAATAGCGATGATGGATGTTGTCGCTTATACAAAAGGAGAAATTTCACAGCCGGAATTAATCCGCCGACTGAATGTGCAAGTGCTCGACACGGTCGATTCGTTAAAAAAGAAAGTGAAGAATGCGAGAGAGCAAGGACATCTCGAGGAGGCACAAGTGGGGTTGGAAAAATGGATTGGGATGGAATCATCCTCGATGTTAGCCCTTTCTTTGTTGGGCAATGTCTATCGCGATGAGAAAAAATATTGGGAAGCGGTGAGCACGTACCAAAAGATTCTTCTGATGAACACCACCTCCCGTTTTGCCCTGATGAATTTGGGTACTTGCTACGACCGTTTGGGAGCTTTGGATGACGCGGTTAGAATGTATCAAAGAACTTTGGAGGTTGACCCAAACAATGCAACGGTGATGACGCAGTTGGCGGAAGCCTTGAGAAAAAATGGCAATGGTGTTGAGGCTGAGACGTGGGTACAAAAAGGACTTTTGCTTGGAGAATCGGCAAATTTATTGCTGGTAGAAGGCAACATCGACCGAGATGCCAAAAAATACAAAGAGGCACTGGATGCTTACGACAAAGCCAGAAAATTAAATCCAGCCGATTCGAAAAGCCTTTTCAATTCGATTCTAGTCCAGCTCGACCAAAAACAATTCGCCCAAGCCCAAGAAAGATATGTCGAACTTCAGAGTGCGGATGCCGTACTGGCAAAACAGTTGTCTGGTATCACGGCGCTGAAACAAGCGCCGGAGGGGAGTCTGTCCGAATGAAAATTTCATTTTTCTTTTTATTGGTTCTCGTTTCTTTTTCTCAGCAGGGATTGTCTGATGAGGCACCTCCTTTAATGGGCCCGGCAGGACCCGTTGTGCCTACGGTTGCACCGGATGACACTGTTGGCACTTCTACTGCGCCGGCAAAACCGACGCTCGATCTTCCTTACAAACCAGCGACGACTAAAACCGAACCGACTCCTTTAACGTCCCCCGATTTAGGCGAAACACCTACTACGTCATCAGCTCCTGTAACTTCCGTTATCCAAGTCCCCACCATTCCTTCTCTTTCGCCCGATCCTGTCGGCGCTCCCGATCCTCAGTGGTAATCAACTTTTCTTTGCAGGCGTGATTGTTTTCTTGTAAGTTGTGTCATGTCCATCGTTCGTCAACAAGCTTCCATTGCTACCCTTGCTGTTTCCGGCAGTCGTGTGGCCGGATTAATTCGCGAGATGGTCTTTGCTTTCTTTTTTGGAGCGGGTCCCGCTGTTGATGCCTTTATTGCGGCTTTTCGAATTCCCAATTTATTGCGTGATCTTTTTGCCGAAGGGGCTTTGTCCACTTCATTCGTCACTGTTTTTTCAAAAAAAATAACAGAGGAGGGAGATGACGCGGCCTACAAATTGGGCAACCAGGTTTTTACTTTTATATTGATGGTGATGGGAAGCCTGACTCTGTTGGGAATTATTTTTTCTCCCACTCTTGTCCATCTTATAGCCTCTGGTTTTACCCATGACAAATTTCTCTACACCGTTTGGTTGAACCGACTTCTTTTTCCTTTTATTTTATTTGTCTCGTTAGCGGCCATTGCGATGGGAATGCTCAACTCGAAGGGAAAATTTGCGCTTCCGCAATCGGCTTCTACTTTTTTCAATCTCACTTCCATTGTTGCGGGGCTTACCTTGGCTTATCTTTTGTCGCCGCACATGATGCGGGATTTGCTTTTTTCTTTTTTTCACCATCAACCACGCCCTGTCCCTTCTTGGCAGGAGATTACCCGTGGTCTCACCGGAATGGCCTTGGGTACGCTCTTAGGCGGAGTGGTTCAATGGCTCGTGCAAATGCCGGCCTTGTGGAAACTGGGATTTCGTCCTCGATGGAACAGCACTTTTTCCGACGACGGATTTCGAAAGGTGATGAGGTTGACCTTGCCCGCTATTTTGGGAGGGGCGGCCGTGCAGGTGAATGTTTTGATCAACACGCACTTTGCCAGTTATTTGGCCGATGGAAGTATCGCGTGGCTCAATTATGCTTTTCGTTTGATGCAATTTCCGATCGGCATTTTTGGTGTGGCGGTGGCGACAGCGACCACTCCGGCCATTGCGCGTTATGCGGCGTTGAAAGATGTCGAAAATTTCAAAAAAACTCTTCGCGAGTCGACGCAAATGACACTTTTTCTTTGCATTCCTTCGGCGTTGGGACTGATCTTGTTGGCCGAGCCGATTTTAGGATTGATTTACCAGCATGGCCGATTTTCGGCATTTGACACGACACAAGCGGCTCACGCCCTGATGGCTTATGCTGTGGGTCTTTCGTCTTATGCGCTGATCAAAATTTATCAGCCTGCTTTTCTCGTCCACAACGATGCCCGAACACCGATGATACTTTCGTTAATCTCAATTTTTTTAAATTTGTTGGTGAATTGGTTTCTGATTTTTGTTTTGCACTTTCAACATTGGGGATTGGCTCTGGGGACTTCGGTGGTGGCTTTGTGGAACGGCTTCATGTTGATTTTTTTGTTTCGAAAAAAAGTTGTTGGTATTTGGTCAGCCATTTTGCTCCGAGAAATTACAAAAATTATTTTGGCAGCGGTTTTTTCTACTGGGCTGGGATGGTTTGCTTATCACGAACTTTTTGGTTTGATGGGAGACCGTTTGATCCTCCAACGTCTTTTGCTTGTTTTTATTCCGATTGGACTGACAACTTTGTTTTATTATTTTGTCTGCAGTTGGATGAAAATTACCGAAGTCACTTTGGTGCGAGAGTTCGTTTTTTCGAAATTTCGTAGCAAATAACGGTGGCGGCCTGGGCGGCGTTGAGGGAGTTGAACGAGCGGGTCATCGGGATCGAAAAGCGAACGTCGCACGATTCGAGTACTAGTCTGCGGATTCCCTTTCCTTCGTTTCCAATCACCACCGCCATTTTGGGGGAGGGGGAAATTTGATCGAGGCTTGTTTTTCCTTCCACATCCGCCGCATAACTCCAAAATCCTTTTTCTTTCAATTCCTCAAGCGTGCGCGCGAGATTGGTCACTTTGACCACTGACAAATGTTCCACCGCTCCCGCCGAGGCTTTGGAAACGGTGGCGGTGATTTCGGCCGATTGGTCGCGGTTTAAAATCAGTGCGTCAACGCCTAAACAGTACGCGCTTCGACAAATCGCGCCTAAATTTTGTGGATCTTGGATCGAATCGCACACGAGTAAAAAACAGGAAGTGGAAAATTTGCTAAGCACTTCATCGAGAGAAGAATAGGGGAATCCTTCAACCTTGGCGGCTACTCCTTGGTGAATGGCTCCTTCAGTGAGTGAGTCGAGTTTATTTTTATCAATATTTTTTAACGGGATTTTTTGTCGGTTGGCAAGGGACGCGATTTCAGCGTCTTCTATAAGATAAATCTCATGAATTTTTCTTCGATTAGCTTTTAGGGCTTCGAGAATCGGGTTTTTTCCGAACAGGATTGACATTTTTTTCTCTTTCGCTTGCCTCGTTCTTTTTTTCTATCTCTTCATCTTCGGCGCGTTGTTCGTCAGTATCGAAGAATTGTTTCATTTCCTTCAATCCAAACATGGCGAGAAGAAGGTGGAGATAGCGCGGATCGTTTGCCGGATTGTTAGGGTCGAGCAACTCGTTAGGGAAAACAACATTGTCGGCAAAAATACTCGCCGCTCCCTTAAAAGATTTATTTTTTAATTGGTCGCGTAATTTTTGATAATCTTTAAGAGCTTTGGCAACAGCTTCGGGGTTGAGAACGGGCGCCATCTCGGCAGCTCCTGCTGCCGCCACAGGATTGGTCGATAACGGAGTGACCGCTTTTGCGGGTGTGTCGACTTCTGGCGTTATTGGAGGTTGTACTCCGCTGGAAGGTTTAATCTCGACCATAAATTTATCTTAAACTGTCCCGATTAGGGAAACAATGGTTTTTTATCAATCTCATCGAGGTTAGACTAATTTTAGAGAACTGGGAGGATTGAAAACGAGATCGTTGGTGTCATCAAGAGGTTCGCCATGATTGTTGGTGAAATATTGTAAATCAGCGGCAGAGATCAAGCTATTGTCCCCCGCATTTAATGCGGCGGCGGCCAATGCTTGAAAACCGCGATCGAGGGCTGGATTGTTGATATCTAAAGGTCTATCAAAATCTTCCGAATCGGGATCTGCCGATGGAATGGCCGAATTGGGTTGCAACGTCCATAAACTAGTGGAACTCAGCCCTTTTTCGATTAGTTTTTTGCATTCGGGATTGTTCGGGCCGATCTGTTCAATATAAGGAAGACGTTCGTTAATACATCCTGTGAGAGTAACGTCCGTGTCTTTATGGGTTTCGCTAATGGAAGCTAAAATAGCTGCAACCCCATTATGTGAATGTCCTTTGTTTCCATTATTTTCGATGCTCATAAGTGTTCCTCTTAGGCCTTGATAATGCAATTCCCTTGCCAAAAACTGGTCGTGGCTATTTTTTATAACTATTTAATATTATTATGCTTTATTAATTAATAAAATGGGGATCTTTGATGAAGGAGGTTTTTTTGTAGACTTAAGTCCATTTTTTGGACTTAAGTCACCAGATGTCTCAATACGAACGCAAAGATCGGTTTTATCAAAAAGCCAAAAAAGAGGGGTATCCCGCCCGGTCAGCCTACAAACTGATTGAACTGGATCAGCGTTTTAAAATTTTGAAACCGGGGCGGAAAATTGTGGATCTTGGTTGTGCTCCGGGGGGGTGGTTGAAGGTGGCGGAAGACGTTGTGAAGGGGGTGGTTGTGGGAATTGATCTTTTGCCGCTGCAATATTCGCCCGCTTCTTCTACGACTTTTATTCAGGGAGATTTTTTAGATTCCACTCATCAGCAACAAATTGTGAAAACATTGGGAGGATACGCCGATTGGGTGCTGTCGGATATGTCCCCCAATATTTCGGGCATTAAATTTCGAGATACGTTAGCGTCGGCGGAGTTGTGCGAAGTGGCGTTGGAATTTGCGAAGAAAGTTTTGAAAAAAGGGGGAGGGTTGGTGGTTAAAATTTTTCCGGGCCCGGAGCTCGATCCCTTCCGAAAAAAAGCGCGAGCCCTTTTCGAAAAAGTCACGCAAGTCACTCCTGAAGCGACACGGAAAAGTTCGAATGAGGTTTATTTGGTAGCGCAGCAGTTTTTTTCATAGAAAGACTTGCGTAAAAAGATGCTTTTTTATAGGTTGGCCCCCTTGCGCCCGTAGCTCAGCTGGATAGAGCATCTGACTACGAATCAGAAGGTCGTGTGTTCGAATCACGCCGGGCGCACACTATCATGTCCTTTTCTTTTTCAAAATACCACGCTTTGGGGAACGACTACATTGTTATCGATCCAAAAACGGCGCCCGGACTCAAGCTCACGACCGAAAACATCAAACTAATTTGTCACCGCAATTTTGGAATCGGCTCGGATGGTGTTTTGTACGGTCCGCTTTCGGACAAAGGAAATCTCCGACTTCAAATCTTCAATCCTGACGGAAGCGAAGCTGAAAAAAGCGGCAACGGTGTCCGGATTTTTGCGCGTTATTTGTTGGATGCCGGCTACATCACAAAAACCAAGCCTTTTACGTTGAAGACGTTGGGGGGAGATGTTGTTGTGGAGTTTTTGAAAAATTCCGATTTGATCAAAGTGAATATGGGGAAAGCCATTTTCCAGAGCGACAAAATTCCGGTCAAAGGAAAATTGCGCGAGGTGGTGAACGAATCTTTATTGATCAACAAAAAGAGCTATCAAGTGACTTGTGTGTCGATGGGAAATCCGCATTGTGTGATTCCGTTGGAAAAAATTTCGGCACAACTGGCGCACGAAATTGGGCCTTTTGTTGAAAATCATGAGATATTTCCCAATCGTATCAACATGCAATTGCTTCAAGTGATCAGTCGCAAAAAAATTCAGATTGAAATTTGGGAGCGGGGAGCGGGATATACTTTGGCGTCGGGGAGTAGCAGTTGTGCGGCGGTGGCGGCGGCTCATAAGTTGGGACTGGTTGATCCATCGGTTGATGTGCTGATGCCGGGCGGGCTTATTCATATTGATAGGACCGAGGATGGCTCTGTTTTTATGACCGGGCCGGTGACAAAAGTAGCGACTGGAACTTGGGAAAAATAACCCTACATTACCATACACTTATATCCACAGAGTTATCCCCAGCTGTGGATAACTTTTCCTTTTTAATACAATAGGTTGTGTAGTATTTTTGAGAGGCCCCAATTAGTAGACATTTGCCTTTACAGCCAAAACTTGTTCATGTTACGCTATTTTTTATCTTCTCATGAAACTCAAACGACTTGAACTTATCGGTTTTAAATCTTTCGTCGAAAAAACAGTGGTGAGTTTTGACCAGGATATTACGGCGATTGTGGGACCTAACGGTTGCGGAAAATCAAACATCGTCGACGCCATTCGTTGGGCGGTGGGTGAACAAAGCCCCAAAATGTTGCGCGGTAAGTCGATGGAAGATGTTATTTTTGCCGGTTCTGAAGTGCGCGCGCCTTTGTCGATGGCCAGCGTCGAAATTACTTTTTCAACAGACGGGTATCAAACGCCGGCGGCTTACTCGAGTCATTCTGAAATTTCAGTTTGCCGCCGACTTTATCGCAGTGGCGAGTCCGAATATTTTATCAACAAAACGCCGGTTCGTTTAAAAGATATTCATGATCTTTTTTTGGGCACAGGCGTTGGCAGCAAAGCTTATTCCACCATCGAACAGGGAAAGGTCACCCAATTTCTTTCGGCTCGTCCCGAGGAGAGGCGCTATTATATTGAAGAAGCGGCCGGCATTTCAAAATTCAAGACGCGAAAAGAAGCCGCGTTGCGAAAAATGGAAGCGACGCAGCAGAATCTTTTACGCTTAACCGATCTCATTATCGAATTGGAACGCCAAATTAATTCCCTCGATCGTCAAGCCAAAAAAGCTGAAAAATATAAAGAGGTCAAAACCGAATTTCAAAAATGGGATCTCTCTCTTCTCTCTTACAATTATCAACATTCAAATGAACTTCAGGAAAATTTGGAAAAAGAATTGCGCCGATTAGGTGAACAAGATTTATTGTTAAAAACTCAGTTGGCTGAAGGCGAAAGCACTCTCGAGGCGGAGCGTTTCAACCTGATGGAAAAAGAACGCGAGATCAACCAGACTCAAGGACTTTTATTCGAAAGCACCAACGCCATTCAACTGGCCGAAAATTCTCTTCGATATAAAGAAGAGGAAAAAGTGAGGTTGGTGGCGCGTGGGGATGAAATTCGGAAAATTTTAGTTGAACTGAACGAACAATTTCAAAAAATTGCAGAGAATTTTAGTTCTCTCAACGATCAAAAACTTATTTCCGACCTCGAGCTTCAACAATTTCAAGAGCAGCTGAGCGATGCCGAAAAGAAAGTGGCCGATATGCAAACGGGCCTTAGCGATTTACGTCAAACCCAGGAAAGTCTTTCCGAACAAAGATATTCGGCCGAAAGCCGTTTGGTGCAAATTACAGCTAGCCGCGAAAATGCTTTGCTCAAACAAAAAGAATTGGAAGAAGAATTAGCCGCCTTTGAGGCTGAAGCTCAAAAATTTCAACAGATGCAGCAAGAGACCAGCAAAATATATCGCTTGGCCCGCGAGGCGCTCGAGTCGATCAAACAAATGAAGTTTGATCTCAATCGCAAAACCGACGAACTGACCTTGGCTCTCAATCAACATCGCGAAAATTTGGTGCTTGAAGAAAAAACATTGACTGAGTTGCGCGAAAAACTCACCCTTCGTAAGTCACGTCTCGCTTCACTCGAAGAACTTCAGAGAAATTTCGAGGGCTATGCCGAAGGAACCCGATCCGTTTTAAAGCGCAAACAGGAAAATAATGACGAAGGAATTGTGGGAACCGTTGCCGACTTTGTCGACACCAGTCCCGAGTACGAAGGGGCGGTCTCGGCTGTTCTTGGCGAGAAGTTGCAGTATGTCGTGGTGAAAACCCAGCAAGAAGGTTTGCAAGCGGTGGAATATTTGCAAACGGCGGCGACGGGGCGATCGTCCTTCGTGCCGATGCAAATCAGAAGTTATGGCGGTGACTCTGGTGAAATGCCGATGCGCGAAGGGGTGATTGGTCCTCTCAAAAATTTTGTGAACATTCGAAAAGAGTACGAGCATCTTAGCGATTTTCTTTTTGGTGATGTGGTGTTGGTGCAAGACATCAACAAAGCGATTGATATTTGGAGCTCCAACGGGCATCGCAAAACTCTCGTTACTTTAAATGGAGAAGTAGTTGATCCTACCGGTATCATCACCGGTGGAACCAGTACCAACAACGCAACCACGCTTTTGTCGATGAAGCGCGAAATCAAAGAGCTGGTGCAGATGATTGCTGGTTTGGAAACGGTGTTGAAGGGACGCGAAGACGAGCGTGCTGCCTTGGCCAAGCGGGTTGAAGATTTAGCAAACCACCTTGATTCGGTTAAAAATTCGTCTCACGAAGAAGAAGTAAAAATTGCTCATCAGGGAAAAGATGTCGATCAGATTAAAAAAGAACAGGACGTTTTAACCGCCCGACAATCCGAATTGATGAACCAAACTTTGGCGACCCAGGAATCTCTATCTTCCTTGTGCGACATGCAGGAAGCGCTGGCTTGTGAAGAAAAAGAAAAGCGTGAGAGTGTGGAAGAACTTCGCGTCAAACTCGAATCGGCGAAGGGGAAAATGGAAGAACTTCTCAAAAATTCGGAGGCCGATTCCGAAGCGCTGACTAAAACCCGTGTCGAGCAAGCCCAAGCCGCCTCGCGCCAGGTACAGTTGGAAACGGATCTCAAGCGTTTGCAAGAAGACCAGATGCGGGTGCGGATGGAAATTTCGCGCAGCGATCAAGAATTGCACATTACCGAAGACCGTTTACAAATGTTGGATAAAGACAGTACTCATTTGAAAAAGGTGATGAATAAAAAATTGGAAAGCCGCGAGGAGATTCAAACCAATTACACCATCGAGCGCAATACTTACGAAGAAAGATTAACCACCATTCGCGATCAAGAATTGGCTCTCAAAGAAATGCGCCGTTCGTTCGAAGAAGTTACTCGTCTTTTAAACAAGGTCACGGTCGATTTGACCGAGGTACGATCCACTCTGAAATATAGTGTGGAGCAATGTTTGGAAAGGCATCAACATAATCTTCAGGATATTTTTACGCAATATTATGACGCTAATCTCAATCGCGCCGAGGCCGAGCAATTGGTGAATGAGCTGCGTGAAAAATTGAGCCGAATGGGAGAAGTAAATACCGGCGCGTTGGCGGAATATGAAGAACTGAAAACCCGTTTCGATTTTCTCAAGCAACAAAAAGACGATTTGGTTAACTCTCTCGATACGCTCGAAAAAGTCATTCAAAAAATCAATCGTACGACGCGCGATCGTTTCTTGGAAACTTTCAACTTGGTCAACGAAAAGTTTCAAGTCCTCTTTCCCAAGCTGTTCAAGGGGGGGAAAGCGCGGCTTATTCTCACCGACGAAAGCAATCCGCTCGAAACCGGGGTGGATGTGGTGGCTTCCCCTCCCGGCAAAAAACTTCAATCGATCAATCTTTTGTCCGGTGGAGAAAAAGCGCTCACGGCGGTCTCTCTCATTTTTTCCATTTTCCAAATCAAGCCGTCACCATTTTGCATTTTGGACGAAGTTGATGCGCCACTCGACGACGTCAACGTCGGCCGCTACAACGAACTCCTTCGCGAGCTGACCGCCCGTACGCAATTCATCGTTATTACCCACAACAAACAGACCATGGAAATGGCCGATTCGCTCTATGGCGTCACGATGCAAGAGCCAGGCACTTCGCAATTGGTTTCGGTGGATTTGAAGTAATTGTTTGCATTGACAACCCCCAACAAATCACCTAAAAAATCGGAGCCGTGACTCATCCTTTTCTTCCAGTTTTAATGATTTTCATCATGGCCGGACTTTTTGCCGGGGCTTTTTTGGGGCTTTCCAGCATTTTGGGGCCGAAAAAACCGTCGAAGTCGAAGGGATCCACCTACGAATGCGGCATTGAACCTGTGGGGGCGGCCCGCGATCGCTTCTCGGTCAAATTTTTTCTCGTTGCCATTCTTTTTATTTTATTTGATGTCGAAGTTGTTTTTCTTTTTCCGTGGGCAATTCTTTATCGCGATTTTATCGCGCAAGGAATGGGATTGGTGATGTTGATTGAAATGGCGATGTTTCTTTTGATTTTGGTTTTGGGACTGGCTTACGTGTGGCGCAAAGGCGCACTCGATTGGAAATGAGATAGGAAAATATTATGAATCTCAAAAGATTTTTCGGTGACACAATTCTAACCACGCAAGTGGATGCGGTGCTGGGTTGGGGACGGAAATATTCCCTCTGGCCGATGCCTTACGGCACGGCCTGTTGCGCCATCGAGTTTATGGGGACGGTGTCTGCTGCGTTTGATATCTCCCGTTTTGGGGCGGAAGTGGTGCGGTTTTCTCCCCGTCAGTCCGATTTATTGCTGGTGATGGGAACCATCAATTACAAACAGGCGCCGGTGTTGAAAAAGATTTACGAGCAAATGTGCGAGCCCAAGTGGGTGGTGGCTGTCGGCGCTTGCGCTGCGTCCGGCGGGTTTTATAATAATTATAGCGTGGTGCAGGGAATTGACGAAGTCATCCCCGTTGACGTGTATGTTCCCGGTTGCCCCCCGCGTCCCGAGCAGATTATCGATGCCGTGATGAAAATTCAGAAAAAAATTGATAAAGGAACATTGCATGTCAATCCTTGATACTTTGAAACAGAAATTTCCCGATGCCATTCTCAGCGCCGCACAAGACCATGGGCACGATGTGGTTGTTGTCGATCGAAAAAAAATTTTCGAAGTGTTGCAATTTCTGAAAAATAATTCCGAATGTCCGTTTGAAATGCTTCTCGATTTGTGCGGCGTCGATTATTTGGGAAAGGATCCGCGCTTCGAAGTGGTTTATCATCTCTATTCTCTTTCAAAAATTAAACGTCTGCGACTCAAAGTAGCTTTGCCCGAGTCCGATTTAACAATTCCATCCGCGGTGACTCTTTGGGAAGCTGTTAACTGGTTTGAGCGCGAAGCGTTTGACATGTTTGGAATCCATTTTGAAGGGCACCCTAATTTGAAGCGGTTGTTGATGTGGGAAGAATTCGAAGGGTATCCGCTTCGAAAAGATTATCCGATTGATAAACGGCAAGCGATTCCCACGTTGGACGATATTGTGTAAAAATTGTATGCAACCGATTAAACGCGAATTAGAAACCAAAACGATGATCCTCAATATGGGACCGTCGCATCCGACCATGCACGGAGCGTTGCGCACCCAGCTCGAGCTGGATGGCGAGACCATTGTAAAAGCGGCCAGCGAGATGGGATATCTGCATCGTTGTTTCGAAAAACATTCCGAACATTCCACCTATCAACAAATTATTCCTTATACCGATCGTCTCAATTATCTTTCTGCCCTGATGAACAATGTCGGCTATTGCAAGGCGGTGGAAGAACTTTTGGAAGTGCCGGTGACCGAACGGTGCATACTCATTCGCGTTATTATGTGCGAGCTTTCGCGCATCATCGATCATCTTGTTTGTGTCGGCACCAATTTGGTCGACATCGGCGCGCTCACTAATTTCTGGTATTTCTTCAATGTACGCGAAGAAGTGTACACGATCATCGAAAAAGTAACGGGTGCCCGTTTAACTTACGCCTATACACGAATTGGCGGATTGGCGCGCGATGTTTATCCCGATTTTGGTCGCGACACAAAGGCGGTTTTGAAAAATGTGGAGAAGGCGGTCAAAGATGTGTCGGGGCTTATTTTGAACAACCGGATTTTTGTGGAGCGCACCGTCGATGTGGGAGTGGTCACCAAGGAGGAAGCAATCAACTGGGGTTTTACCGGCCCGTGTCTTCGGGCCTCAGGCGTCGCGCACGACTTGCGAAAAGCGGAACCTTATTATTTTTACGACGAATTCGATTTCGAAATTCCAATCGCCGAAAATGGAGACACCTACGACCGGATTGTTGTTCGTTTCGAAGAAATCCGCCAAAGCACCCGCATCATTCATCAGGCTATCGACCGACTGAAACCGGGGCCTATCGATTCGGGCGATCCGCGCGTCACGCTTCCTCCCAAAGAAGAAGTTTACGGCAGCATCGAAGGGTTGATGAACCATTTCAAATTAATCATGCACGGAATTCTTCCGCCAAAAGGGGAAATTTACAGCGCGACCGAGGCGGCCAATGGCGAGTTGGGTTTTTATATTATCAGCGACGGATCGATGCGTCCTTATCGCATCAAAGTGCGGCCCCCTTGTTTTCCCATTTTTGCCGCCTACGAAAAAATCATTGAAGGGGAAATGATCGCCGACGCCGTAGCGGTGTTGGGGACATTAAATATTGTTGTGGGAGAACTCGATCGATGACTTCGATGACAATCCAATTTTCAGAACAAGCCAAGGTGAAGTTCAACGAATTTCTCACCCACTATCCCACCAAACAGGCGGCGTTGTTGCCCACTCTTTGGTTGGCGCAGGAGGAATTTGGGTTGATCAGCCTCGAGGTGATGGCCTACATTGCCCAGCTTTTGGAAATTTCGCCGTCGCACGTTTATGGGGTGGCGACTTTCTACACGATGTTTCACTTGAAGCCTGTGGGAAAGTACAACGTGCAGGTTTGCCGGACACTGTCGTGTGCGCTGATGGGGAGCGAAAAAATTCTCGACCATCTCAAAAATAAATTGAATGTCGACGAAGGGGGAACCACGCTCGACGGAAAATTTACGTTGTGCACCGTGGAATGTCTGGCCAGTTGCGACACCGGGCCTGCGATGATGGTGAATGAAAAATATTTTGAAAGTTTAACTCCGCAAAAGGTGGATGAAGTTTTGAATAATTTAAAATAATGACCCTTGTTCTTACAAATCGTGTTGGCACTCCCGACTCTCACACTCTGGCCGTTTATAAAAAAACGGGAGGGTATCAAACGTTGGAAAAACTTTTTTCTATGGCGGCACCAGCTGTCATCGAAGAAGTAAAAAACTCCGGCTTGCGAGGGAGAGGCGGGGCCGGTTTTTCGGCGGGGCTTAAGTGGAGTTTTGTTCCGCAAAATACCGGCAAGCCGATTTATTTGTGTGTCAACGCCGACGAGTCGGAGCCGGGCACTTTCAAAGATCGTCTTCTCATGGAAGTCGATCCGCATCAACTGATCGAGGGAATACTCATCGCCAGTTACGCCATCAATTGCCACACCGCTTACATTTATATCCGCGGCGAATTTGATCTTCCCTGGAAACGAACCGAAGCAGCGCTGCAAGAGGCGTACGAAGCTGGTTATTTGGGAAAAAATATTTTGGGCAAAAATTTTAATCTCGATATTTATATTCATCGCGGAGCAGGGGCCTACATTTGCGGCGAAGAAACCGCCCTCTTAAATTCGCTCGAAGGAAAAAAAGGGGAGCCCCGTATTAAACCGCCGTTTCCCGCTGTGGTGGGGCTTTTTGGTTGCCCGACGGTTGTCAATAATGTCGAAACCATTTCGGCGCTTCCGTTCATATTAAAAGAAGGGGCCGCCGTTTATCGAAAACTGGGAACGGAAAAATCTCCCGGCACTAAACTTTTTTCGGTGTCGGGACATGTGAATCGTCCCGGCACTTTTGAGGTGCCGCTTGGTTATCCTCTCAAAGATTTGATCTACAAAGACTGTGGTGGAATTCTGGGAGGAAAAAAATTGAAAGCGGTGATTCCCGGAGGCTCGTCAGTTCCGATCATGACCGCGGCAGAGGCGATGGCGGCCAATCTCGATTACGAATCGATCATCGCACACGGTTCGATGCTCGGATCCGGTGGCGTGATTGTGATGAGTGAGGATGTTGACATGGTCTGGGCGCTGCGTAACCTGGCCCGTTTTTACGCGCACGAATCGTGCGGACAATGTACACCGTGCCGCGAAGGGACTGGATGGATCGACCAAATTTTACAGCGTTTTCTGGTGGGAGGAGGGGATGACAAAGATATTTCTCTCATCAACGAGATCAGCAATAACATGATGGGGAAAACGATTTGTGTGTTGGCCGACTCGATTGCGATGCCGGTGTTGAGCTACACGAAAAAATTTCCGGAAGATTTTAATAAATATTTGCAGGGAAAGGGAAGTGTTCAGAGGATGCGGGTGTTGTAAAAAATGTCTAAAATTACATTAACAATCGATGGAAAAAAAGTGGAGGTAGAGGCGGGCACGACTATTT
>Ga0209515_10006384_pt1 | contig 14727 bp, 12 predicted proteins | sample Subgroupgradi54m_FD_187454 | JGI IMG/M metagenome (GOLD analysis project Ga0209515, IMG submission 187454) | Subsurface groundwater microbial communities from S. Glens Falls, New York, USA - GMW60B uncontaminated upgradient, 5.4 m (SPAdes)... ...
AAAGAATCGAAACGGTCATGCGCCGATTGAGCTCGCTGGTTGTGAAATCAAAAATATTGACCCCTTAAAACTTCAAAAGTAGCGACCTGGAGCTGGTACGCTATCCGAGCGAGTAGGTAGTGTGTAGTAGGTAGAATGTAGTAATAGGAACGACCTGTTACCACCTACCACATTCTAACTTCTAACTACCACCCACCAAAAATATAACACTATGGAAACAAAAAATCCCGTGGAAAAACACAGAATTTTTTGGTGGGCCGCCCGGGAATCGAACCCGGAACCTCATCCTTAAGAGGGATTTGCTCTACCAATTGAGCTAGCGACCCGCGCACATTTCTTCATACTGTTTTTTTAACGAACCGAAAACTTGCGGATCAAACGGGTCTTGAGATTCATAGGCTAAAAACTTTTGAAGCGCCTCACGATTGATATCCGCGGTTGGCGTAAAATCACTATCCATAAAAGCCCTCACGCGTCGAAAAAAATCCTGCCAAATATCCTTCATGTTCTGTTTTCCCACTTCTGATATTGAACCGTCATCTTCAAAATTTGAAATCCAACCCTCAATCCCGTTCAAAGGATTACCAAAATAATCCATGAACGAGTCACGAGTGTTCAATCTTTTACTCGGATCATGCTCGGGTATTGACATAGCACACTTTGCGCCCAGAGGGATTCGAACCCCCAATACGACGTCCGAAGCGTCGCGTGATATCCATTTCACTATGGGCGCTCATTTAAAAAGGTTACCTGAAGTTACTTATAAACTGTTACCTAAAGTTACCTGACGTTACGCGGTGTAACCTTAAGTAACCTCAAGTAACATCAAGTAACCTCATGTAACCTCAACATTATGCCCACCCTTTAACTGCCAACGCATTTTGTGCCGCTGACACTTGGGCTTCTTGTTTTGAACTGCCTTCACCGGTGGCGACCAGTTCGTTTCCGAGATAAATGCCGATTTTAAATAATTTGGCATGATCCGGACCGTGTTCGTCGAGCACTTTGTAATTTGGCGTCACACCAAACTTGTCCTGTGATGCTTCTTGGAAACGGCTTTTGGGATCAAGATACAAACCGTGTTCCAAAATATAGGGCAACTTAGGCAGAACCACCCGATGGATAAAATCACCGGCGACCTCAATACCTTGATCAAGATAAATCGCGCCGATCACGGACTCAAATGCATTCGCCAAAATATACTGCCGCGCTTTTGATCCTTTTTCTTTTGCTTCGCCTTTTGACAAATAAAGATATTCTTCGACATTGATTTCCGCGGCAAGCTCGGACAGCATTTTCGCATTCACCAAACTCGCGCGCCAATTCGTGAGTTCGCCTTCCGGATTCGGATATTTTTTGTACAAAAACTCTGTCACCACAAGTTCAAGCACCGCATCGCCCAAAAACTCCATGCGTTCGTTGTGCGCGAGCGGAAAATCAGGATGCTCGTTCAGATACGAACGATGCACCACCGCTTCATTCAACAAGTCTTTATTGATAAAAGTAACGCCTATGTTTTCTTCGAGACCAGAAATGTCGTTCATATCTTCGAGCCTTAAGCCGTAAGCCTTAAGCTATAGGTTGATCTGAACCTTGTCCAGACTTATAGCTTATAGCTTATGGCTTATAGCTTATGACTAGACTATTAAAAAATTACTCAACTTTCTCCTCGGGTTTTTCTTCTGTTTTATTTTTCTTTGGATCTTCAAGATCAATTTTTTTCAATTCTCCCTTTGCGGTCATGTCGCGAAAAATGGCGCCCAAAACACCGTTCACGAATTTACCGGATGAGTCACCCCCAAATGTTTTAGCAAGCTCAATCGCTTCATTGATCGCAACCTTGGACGGAACGGCTTCGGAAAATTTCAATTCATGAACTCCCAAACGCAAGATATTGCGATCAACGGTCGTGATCTGATCAAGCGGCCATTCGGGCGCATAACGGACGATGAGCCCGTCAATTGCCTCACGATGCGCCATCACTCCATCAATCAACTCTTTAATAAAACCCTTGTCATCAAACGTCGGGGCAAACTCATGGATCGTGTGTTCGATAATCGGCTCAAGTGGTTTTTTGCCACCCGCAAAATCCCACTCATAGAGTGATTGCATGGCGATCGTGCGAGCGAGATGACGATTGGACATACCTCCTAAGATAGGAACCGAACAACGAATCTGAATGAACCTTGCGAACAACGAACATTCATTATTGGGTTCCCGTTGCTGATTTATTTTTTATTTGCCTTCACATCAAGAGCTGTTTTCACTTTCAAAACGGCGCGACCGGCGTAGTAACCGCAAAAAGCGCACGCGTGGTGAGGCAGGACATCTTTGGTACATTTGGGACATGTGGTGATACTCGTGGCTTTGAGCGCAAAATGCGATGCGCGGCGCCGTTTATGTGACGATGTTCGACGATGACCGGGTAAACCCATATCTCTTTTGAGCTGTGAGCTATAAGCTTTAAGCTCTAAGCTATAGGTCTGAACGGCAAAGCAGAGCAGTCCGATTCAACGTATGGCTTATGGCTTATGGCTTATGGCTTTTAGCTTACTAGGAATTAGAACTTAGGAATAAGGATAGCATACCATATATAGATAAGCAATAGCAAGATAGATTAAAGATTTAAGATTTACGTCGCACGTACTACTTCGCTAGGAGCGAGCAAAGTGACAAAGCGTCGTAGCTTTGGCACTTTCGAGCGACTTGTCCCTCGAAGTCGGAGCGCAGAGGGGCGACGCGAAGCAACGAGCGAAGCGAAGTTACAACTTAAATCTTACAACTTACAACTACCTAAAGCGCAGTACATAAAAAGCCCCAGGTGGCACCTGGGGCGAGGATGAGTTTATGGCACGGGGGTGCCGATTGATTTGAGCGCGATCATTGACCGCGGATCTGACGGATTACAGCTCCCGAGAAGCATGAGCACATACTCAAGCAAAAGCTTGAACTCGCGCAGGCGCACGGCCTCTTGCACATCGGTCAAAAGCGCGCCCCAACACACTTCGTTGGCTTTGGCCTTCATTTGCGGCGTATCCACGTTATAGACATGCGGATGGATCATGGTGCCGTCACGTTCTTGACCATCTGCCGGAAACACGTGTACCGCCATATCGGACAGGGCGATTTTCACCTGCCAACGTCCGACACCGTACCGCATCTTTTCATGCAATTGAGGATCCTCGTACTCCACCGTGATGGCGCGTGTGGTCACGACAAGCTGACCACTTTTCACCGTCACGTTTTCCACCGATGGATGGGTGACCATCGTATCGAACTCTCGTTCACGACGCTCACGCAACTCTACTGCTCCTCGCACCGTCTCCGCAAGTTCACGCGTGCGATTACGATAATCAATGAGCGCCTGCGCCAAGTTTTCGGCCAGCGCCTCTCGAGACTCGTGCGCCGATTCGGCTTGACCCGATGTCGCATCACGCTCGCGAAGCAATGGTCCACACAGAACCTGAACGAACGGTCGCATATCCACCAAACCCGCCGGTGGTGTGCCAACACTTTCCTCACCTTCAAAAAAACCGATGAGCAGGAGCACCGCATCGTGAAACTGTTGTCGTGCCACAAACCCCGTGAGTGCACGGAAGACATCGGCGGGAAGATCATGGATCGCTTCGCTCGCATCGGTCACACGCGCCCCTCCTTTGGCGTCCACCAAGAGTCGCTTCTTGCCCGATGGTGTGTCAAAGGAAAATCCCAACGCACTTTTATTTCCGGCAAACTCAACCCCGAGTGCGCCGAGTGCGGAAATTTCTTGAGCAATGTGTTCTTGCAAGTGTCCTTGCGCCGCACTCAAAAATTCAAAGCGGGAAAAAAGTTCACGACCCTTGATACCATCAGCCATACACTTCTTACGAAAGGAACGAACCGCTTCACGAGCGCGCGCCGTCGCCGCTTCCTGTTGGGGAACCACATCAGAAACCGTGGCGGCAAGAAACTCATCGCGCGGGGTGCGTTTGATCTTTGCGGCCGCCGGGGATTTGGATGGCGGTACAAACGGCACAACGGGAGAATGTCTTGCTTGAATCCTTTGAAACTCACGTTCCACATCTTCATCAAGCCCCCCACTCTTTGTGTGAGAAGACATGCCGACAAACCGTGGATCCTTTTTGTTCACCAGGAGACTACACCCTTCAACATTGGTGGGTCCGATATCATGCACGTCAGTTGCTTTCAGTCCCATGATCTTCAAGACCTCGACCAGTCCGTTTCCTTTCGCCTTTACAACCACACAATCAATCTCTATCGGCGACAAAATGCGGAAGTGCGCGTTGCACCAAAATTCTTTTCCTTCTTCCTTCTTCAACCTCTTAAGTTCTCTATCAACTACATCGGGGTTATCGCACGGAACTGCGAAATGTTCGACCGCCATGATTTCCTCCCTTTTGTCCATTGCAAGTGAGAGGTCGCTCCTCGGGATTTTTATCTTCTCGAGGTGCGACCTCAAATTTTGAGCGTATTTTTGATCAAAAGAACGTCATCATATTGTATCATATATCACTAACCATGTCAAGCTCCTTTCCTTTTGATTGGAACCGAACAACGAATCCTCCCGAACCCTACGAACAACGAACATTCGCTGTTCGCAAGGTTCGTTCAGGTTCGTTGTTCGGTTCCAATCATATAATTAAAAAGCCGCGTGTGATTTCACACGCGGCAAACGAACGTCAGACGCCGCCTTTGACCTGGGCCGCGATGATGACGTTGTCACCATCCTCGAGCACATGGGTCAGCGGCACGACCTTCTGCTTCACTCTGATCTGCACCTCCTTGCCCGCGTCAATCGCCGCGAGCAACTTGGGAAACTTCGTACTCTTTCGAAGCGCCTGTTCGAGGGTGGCCCCATAGGACACCTGAATACTCTCGAGTGCACCACCGGATTCAGCGATCTTCACCGTGATCGGCTTGCCTTCTGCCACTACTGCCTGCGTCTCCAGTTTCTGTTCCATTTTGCAATCCTCCCTTCTGGTTTGTTTTTTCGCGGTTGCTTTTCTTTTTTATCCATTGAAACATCCGTGTCTTTTTCATTGATGTGTCAATGGGAACCGAACAACGAACCTTCCCGAACCTTACCTCGCTAGGAGTGAGCGAAGTCACAAAGTCCGTAGACTTTGGGACTTCCGAACGAGGACGCGAGGCAACGAGCGAAGCGAAGTTAGGAACAACGAATGTTCGTTATACTAATCAGAACTTCAGTCAGCGACCATGAACATGTTCAAAAGATCAATGATGACGGCCGGAGAGGGGGGAAGCCCTTCTCCGATTCTCCGCACCACATCCGCCACAACACCACCGATCACCATCACATTGTAGATGATGGCACGCGCGGTGCATGGATCTTCGACCGCATCCTCATCAGAGTAGAGTGTCTTTTCATATTGCGCGACACTCATCGCATCATCCGGAAAAACGGTGTAGACATTGCCGGCCTGACCACCCATGCGCGGATCAACGAGCCATGGCACTGGCAAACGCGCTTCCTTCACATGACGCCACACCGCACTCCTTACCTTCATGGAATCTACCGCAACGATGAGCGGTCCGTCAAGTCCCTGCGTTTCAAATCGCTCGATCACGGCCTTGATTACGACACCGGTCTGCCGTTCCACAAGTTCAGCCAGCGCCTCCACTTTGGGACGACCGATATCTTTTGGACCGTAGTACTGGTTGGGGTAATTGTGATCTTCAACGCGATCAAAGTCGTAGACCACGAGATCACGCACCCCGCTTTTCGCGAGTGCAAGCACCGCCATCGAACCGATGGCACCGGCGCCGATGATCGTCACCGGTTGTGAAAATGAAAACGATCCGCAGGGCCGCAAGCCCTTTGCCTCAAGATCAGCTTCACCATCAACCACACCTTGCACGAAAAGCCGTCCCATGTCAAATCGCATCTCGGTCGGCAATTTTTCGCGACGTGCATGGCGCTTCACGAGATTTGCCAGAAATCCGCTCGCCACCATGGCTTGCGCGGTGGTGAATGGCACAGAACTTACGTTCGGTGCGGAGAGCGTTGCCTCATACCGACTCATGTCATCGGCATCAATCGCTGAAACCACATAGATCACCCCGTGCGATGCCATGAGCGTCGCATCAATGTAGCGCTTAACCTTCGGCTTCAACCTTACCTTTTTCCACACTTCCGCGCGCGTCTCAATGCCGGGAATGGTATTGATGACCACGCCAGCAAAGGGCTGCGCGCGAAAATCTTTCACGCTTTTCATCACGGTTGCGGTTTGGCGATGGACATTCCGCACGACCGTTTCGAACTTGGGCGTGCCGCAATCGGCCGGTCCGTAAAACTCGCCGGCGACCATGGCATCGTCCACTGTTCCTTCATCAAACACCGTGATGTCCTCAACGCCCATCTTGGCGAGTGCGAGTGCTGAAAACGAACCAACACTGCCGGCGCCAAGAATCTGCACCGGAAATCCCAAATCTTTGGGAGACACGATGCCGAGCTGACGCCAATGGGCCTGACCCAAAGGCTTATCAAGATCCGTGAGTACCGGTTTTGCTTCTTCTGCAGTTGCCATGAACACCTCCTCTCTACTTTTGACCATACCCCTCTTAAGGTAAGAGGGGCGAGGGGAGTTATGTGGTCTGCATAACCCCCTAAGTTTTACGTCTCCCCCTTACCTTAAGTGGGAGAAGTCTGTCTGATCTTACCCCTCTTAAGGTAAGAGGGGCGAGGGGAGTTATGTTGTCAGCATAACCCCCTCTTGGTATTACACTCTCCCCCTTATCCTAAGGGGGAGAGGAAGTCTCCTACTTCTGTTCTGGTGTGTTCTGTTCCGGCGCCGCGGGATCTGCAACCGATACTGCCGGCGCATCAGCCACGGGTGTCGCAGGCAAGTTACCCTCGGTAGCGACCGCCGCCCGCGCCGCCTCGGCATACACCTTACGCAAGTACGCGAGATACGTTGCCGCAAGATGTGCGGTCATTCCTTTGATCTGACGACCCGCCTTTACGCCCTTTACCAATTGCGTGGTAACGGCACCCATGTCGCGCGGATTCAAACCAAGAAGCGCCATCAATGCATCAGGATCAAGTCCCATCGTTTCATTGATGGAACGAATCTCGTCGCACCACGCATCAAGAAGCGCATCTTTTTCAGCGATCGTCTTTCCTGTTTCCGTTTCTGCTATAAGCGCGTCCACGCTATCCTTTTGCACCTTCTGTTGCAAAAGCGCATTGGCTACACTAAATGCCTTGAACGCCGTCGCGCCATCTCCTTCGAAAACAATATGCGGTCCAGGCTTCGACCATCTCTCTTTAATGATGAACAGACATTGATAGACCGTATCATCAAGAGCCTTGAAAATAACGTTCTCATTCACTCCCTCGATATTGACGATTTCATCGAGCCTGCCCAACCACGACTCAATCACCGCATCCCGTTCCGGTTCGGTCGTGAGCGCATTGTATTCCTTACGCGTCATTTCATACAAATGACGACGAGGTGCAGTTGATTCTGCGGGCACCACAGGAGCGTCCACAGATGTGGCCGCGGGTGTTTCACCGTTGCCGGTTGCAGTCGGCACAGGACTTGCCTCACCGCTTGCGAGAGACACCGGCGCGTCCTTTTTGGCGACCACGAGCGCCGTTGCCGCCTCGATCGCATCCCACAGCATCAACGCATCCTCCACAAGCGCCACACCATTGTGTTCAACGATGTTTTCCAGCACAAATCTTTGCTGTGGTTGCGACATGGCACAGATGATCGCGTTCGTAGTCAACCCATTGGTTCGTGCCATCCGTGTCAAAAGACTCTGCCACACGACAATGATTTTTGCTTTTGCCGAGTAGGGCGCCTTGTTGAATTGTTCAAGCGTCGGCACCGCACTGTCCGTGGTCGGCTCATCTTCGGCATCACCCTCCTCTTCAAGTTCCACTTCGCCTCCCCCACCCGTGAACTTGTCAAGCAGGCGTCCCAAGGTGCCTTGGTCCTTTTTCTTGTACTTTTTTCCCGGACCGACCACGCGCAGGTTTCCGAAAGATGTTGATGCCGGCCGGATGTGATCCTTCAACTCCTTACGAATTTCAACCGCAAGAGCTTCGCTCTGGCCGAAGACGATCTCAAGCATGATATTGTCAACCACGATCCGGTGCGGTTCGTAGACATCAAACCGTGCTCTGAAATCTCCTTGCTTATTGCCCACGATCGAAATTTGCCACAGAAGATCGGGGAGCTGTTGCTTCATCTTGTAAATTGTCGGCACATCTTCATGCGACGAAAAGTAGGCTGACATGGTAACGTGCGAATGCCACCAACAATTCCAGCTTGCGCTGGGATCTTCACCACGCGGAATCACCACTTCCTCAACGAATCGTGCGTCATCGGCGCCCTCAATCGTGGTGTGCACATGGCCCGCCTCTTGATGCAAGATCACCACATCCGTAATAAGGAAGTGGTCGCCCTTGTTCACGACGCGCGCTTTGCCGCTCACCTCGTGAGGACATTCATTGATGTACGCCTGCATACGATCAAATGCCGGTGCAAGAATACGCACCGTGACGCCACCCACTTCCATGGGCTTGCCATCATGGCGCGCCGTTACCCCAACATAGGGCGGTTTTTCCGGCTGTTTGAAATACGATTGACTCATGCTTTACTCCTTTCGAAGAGATTAATGTGGTCCGTGAGATCCTTCGCTTCGCTCGAGGATGACATATAGTAAAATCTGTCATTCTGAACGAAGCGTAGCGTAGTGAAGAATCTCACAAAGTGTTACTCAACTCTGATCGCCACATTATTCAGTACCTTGAAATAGGCATCGCGGCGTTCGGGATTACATGCTTCAAGAAACTCGATCATAAGTTCCACCACGACCGTCCACTCTTGCTGATTCCACGCATTCATGACTATTTCTGAAATAGTACCAAGACAAATTGATCCGTCGCCACGCACATGCGGAGCCGGCCAATTCGGTCCTTCGCCAGGATATCCATCCGGTGAAACTTTCTGCTTGGAATGCGAGGGAAACACCGAGATCGGCGCAAAGTCTCCCGCATGTCCAAAACCGCTCGCCGGACGACTCACCTTGTCAAACGAAACCTCGACACGCAGAGGATCAATGAAATATTTCTTGCCATCAAACGGCACGCACAGTTCACTGGTAACCACCACGATTTTGTCAGGATTACTCATGACGTTGATCGCGGTTATTTTTTTGTTACGGAGAAGCGCATCAAACTCCGCGCCAAAGTTTTCGCCTTCGCGAATTTCTTTGCGACGCTCGAGCAGTCCCTGTTGCCGCGCAAGTTCGGCGGCAAGTTTTTCTTCGGCGACCTTGAAACGTCGTTCGCAATCGGCCAAACTTTTGTCCGTGTTGCTCACCTCAAGTTCAAGATCACGCACCACGAAACCGGCAAAAACATCGGTCATGGAAGGTGCCCCTCCCGCTTCCTTAAGTGGCTTAGGCATGACTCCCTCCTTCCACGAGATGATTGATGATGAGATTTGTCGCACTGACGTAATCCCGACTTGCCACAAACTTCAAAAAGGCGGGATAGATGTCTTCATCATTAAGAATGTTGTCGGCATTCTTATCACCACCGGACTCGGGGGCAAGAATGACGCGCGGGATAAGATCACCCATGCGAATTGACCATTTTTTTGCATCCGAACTTCCCGTAGGAAGCGAACTGGTAGTGACGACGAGTTCGCCGGTCACTTCATTGAAACCAACATGAGTGATAAGCGGATGCTTGACCAGTTGCATGAGTGTCTCGCGCGTCGCACGGAAACACAGTTCGCGTGCCGTCATAAGTGCGTGCCGCTTTGCGCGGAGTGTTTCACGTTCCCAACCAACCATCACCACGTCGGCGGCGGCTTTACGAATGTTTTCGAACGCCGCTTCGGTTGCATTTGCCATTTTAGCAATCGTGCTACGGCGACGTTTCAAACAAATCGCGACCCAGCGCTTCCGTACATCAGGACCCATTTGAGCCCGACGTGCCTCGAGTTCAATCTTTGCTTGACGCGCTTCTTCTTCTGCGCGCAAACGTTGTTCTTCTTGTTCTTTGCGCAGACGGCGTTCCTCTTCTTCGGCACGAATGTGTTCAGCTTCTTCGCGACGACGTTGCTCTTCTTGTGCCGCTCGTTGCCGCTCGATCTCACGCTCCTCTTCTTCACGACGCAATCTCTCAATCACATCAGGAAGTGTCGGATCAAACGCGCGAGGAATGGTCTGATCAAGAATGAGTGAAAGCAAGTGAGAAGCTTGCGCCGGATCCTTGAGTTGCGAAATGCGCGCCAAGATAATGACGGCACCCGGCACGACTTCCGCATACGCCGTACCCGATTGGTCGCGCAAGATCATTCTCAAAGGATGGGGACTCGCGAGTTCCATAAGCCATGTCCTCCCAAAAAGATGAGTAGGCGGCCCAACCTTTTCCGCAGGCTTTTCCGTAATGAAAAGTCCGGGCGGCACTTCCGCTGGCACATCACCAATCAAATAGGAAACATGCGTTTGGTGGTTGCGCGCGTACTTTTCGAGGAGCGTCCTAAACTGCGGCACCATCGTATCAACGGTAGTTGCACCGCGCGGGATAATGAAAACATAATTTTCTTTATCCGTGAGATATTCCTCAACCTTTGTTTCTTCAGGGTCAAGACCGAGTGCAAGAAGCACCTGCGTCAAATCTCCTTCCGGAAAACAGATGCCGGTAATCGTTCGCGGTTTTGTGATAGCGACCGTCAATGCCGGCACACCCATCATGTCAAGCGTCTCAAGCATGTCGGGTTCATTGCGATCAATGACATACCATTTCATGACGTCCCTCCCTTACTTCCGAGGTTTAACCTCGGATTTGTATTCCAAGAGGTTAAACCTCGAGGATTTTAAATTGTCAAAGTTCATATTTCTGAATCCTTCTTGATTACTAAACTCTTCTATTGTGTCATTCGGAAGCGATAATGAAGAATCTCGCATGCATGTGCGTCGGCTTGCATACGCAAGAGATCCTTCGTCCCGATTTCCTAAAAGTTTTAATATCGGTTATCGGGACTCGAGGATGACAAAGATGAGCAGAAAGCAGGACTCGGAAATAGGCCCAACGTTCGCGTTCGAAAGTTGGGCGAAACGAATTTTGTCTCGAGGTCTGACCTCCGGAGGTCAGACCTCATTAATTCGATGGCGGAGGTGTACCTCCACCATTATCATCACCACTATCGTTACCATCGCCTCCTTGAACTCCCGGAGGAAGCGGCATACCGGGTGGTGCCCTATCAAGATGCACGGACATGGTAACACCCGTGACCTTTGGTAGATTTCCTTCTTCAACTACCACCGGCGTCCCACTCGTGCGATACTCGGCAGGAACGAGTTCCTCCGAGTTCGCGTACTCGAGTGCCAGATCGATCTGCTTTTTGTACTCCGGCTCCTTGCGCGGACGATAATCGTTCACGCCCCGCATGAGCTCATCGGGTCCCAAGATACCTTCGGTTCCCGTGTAGTCAAGCGCGCGATAGCAAAACTCATTGGCATGCGCCTGCATCGTGTCCGGCGGAAACTTAGATGCAATCTCGATGAGTGCCTCGCGCGGCACATCCCACTTAAAGGGTGGCGCCACCGTGGCCGTCATCTTGCGACCAATGCCTTCGAACACATCGGCCCATCCTTCAGGCGTCTTTGGCGGCAAAACCGGAATGATCCGGTCAAACCGTCCGGGACGGGTGAGGGCCGCTTCGAGTGCGTTCGGCATGTTCGCCGCCGAAATCCACAGCACCTTGCCACGACGACTTTCATCAGCCATAAACTCGTGGTTCAAAGCCTCTTGATGCGCCGCCGTTCCCGAGTCACCGTGAAACACGGCACCACGGGGCAAGTGCTTGCGGTCAATCTCATCTTCAAAGACAATCACCGGCTCCATCCGCATGATGACGCTTCGGTTGCGTTTGAAGTTGCGCGCACTCATGCCGACAAACGGATCAGCCTCGCCTTCGATTTCGCAATACGCGTATCCGGCAAGATAGGCCAATGCCTGCGCAAAGGTTGACTTGCCGGTTCCAGGCGGACCCACGAGGAGTACGCCCTTGGGCACCCTCGAACGATTGCCCGTACGCAGATTCTGTGCTACTCGCGCAAAGTATTTCTTGATTTCGACTTGGCCACCGATCCAGTCAAGACGCGAAATGGGTCGCTCCACCTTGATCTGTCCGGCAGAGGAAGACTTGAGATAGATCTTCTTGCGACTCCAGAGCGCATCAACCGTGAGCCTCGGCGTATCGTCATCAGGATTTGCGCGCCGCACGAGCGCTTCTCGACCAACCATCTCAATATCCAGGAGGCGGAGACCGGCAGAAGCACTCCGCGCCACATCACTCACGGTCACACCCTCGTCAAACGCGAGCGGGTTTTTACCAAACCGCACTTCGTCAGATACGAGTGCATCAAGCCGTGTCGGCAGAGCTTCAATGAACGTTGCGCGACGCTCGTGATTGGGGTGCGGCACTTCGATCACTGTAAAACCAGACGTGGGTTTTGTCAGTGACTCGGGCAGAAGATTTTCATCTTCCGTGACGAGTACGACGAGATTGCCTCGGCGTTCCATACCGATGTCAGTTGCAACACTGATGAGTGTTGACTGCACCATCTTCTCGAAGTCCGAAAGTCGCGCATGGTCGCGGCCGCCGTCAACTGCCAATTCCGGACGATGAATGATGACCGCCACCGGCGCCTTGATCAAACCCTTACCAAATGCCGGATCCACGGACTTCAGGTGCTTGGCAAACTCGTCGAGTTCAATCGCGAGCATCATTTTGAGGAACGCCCAGATGATCGCCGGTTTTTCCGGAAGCTCAAACGGCGCATCTTCCTCGGGTCCGTCGGGTGCCAACGGGTTCACCTTTTTTTGCGCTTTTGCCTCTGCAAGATTCATGAGATGGGCAACGCGCGTATCGAAATCAGGCAGATGGCGAACCACATTTTTTTCATCATCATCAAGTTCAAGATAGAACTGACGCAGATCGTCGGGCAACTCCTCAAGAATCTGCGCCTCGAGCATGGCATCTTCTTCTGCCTTGACGCGCGGGTCATCGTCATCATGATCGCGTGTGACAACCGGCGCCACGGGAACCGCAAACGCACCGAAGGCGTGAGCCTTCTTTCCGGCCACGGCAGATTGAGTCGTACTCGGAGCTCCCTGCTTTCCGGCAAGCTCATTCTGCTTTTCCTCATGCGCCTTGCGCGCCGCTTTGTCACGAGCGGTCAAAAACTTTCTGAACCGCTCGAGCATTTCCGGCGTGGCGAATTTCACGCCACTCGCGACATCGTAGTGCAGAACAAAGGCATACGGCCCAAGGTGTTGACTCAACAGGATGCGGTCAAGCGTCTGACGCAAAGTCAGATATCGCGTCTGTGCGGCCAATGCTTCATCACCAGACGTTTCCCGCGCCGCATAGTCCGTTACATTTCCCGCAAGCACAAAGGCATGACTCGAACCCGAACGCCGCGCGAACCGCAACTGCGTAACCCAGTCTTCAATCCATAGTGACATCTAACCCTCCTTTTTGGCTTATTTGTCTATCGTTTTAGATTGCAAAGAACAATCAAAAAACTGTATCAAGAAAAACGATACTTGTCAAGTTTAACTTGACCCACCCCGAGGCGTCACCTCGAGGTCTTTCTTGATGGGAACCGAACAACGAATCCTCCCGAACCTTGCGAACAACGAATGTGTGCTACGTTAACCATATCACAAACGCCGTGGCTATAAACCAAAATCTGTCGCCCTTTTGGACGACAGGTTTTTAAGTTGAATATTGAGACAAAAGGCGCGACCTGTTTGTTTCACCCCTAGGTCGCATTCCTTGAGAAATCCTGTGAGTAAACTTTCACGAGAAAGGGAACCGAATTATGAATTTATACGAATATACGAATTTACGAATAGAAAATCCGGTGAGCGAACCTTCATGAGAGACTGAAAGAACATCTGACACTTGACCCAGTAGTATGATCGGATGGGATAAACATCGCGACCGATTGGTTTCACTCATCGGTCGCATTCCTTAAGAGAACCCATGAGCGAACCTTCACGAGAGACTGAAAGAACATCTGACATCTGACATCTGACACTTAACACAGTGATTGTGAGCGAGGGGTGACGCATCTGCCACGAGAGACCGGAGGGCACACGCTCACGCCGATCAGCAGGAGCGCCCCAAAGCCGGTGAGCAAATTGCTCTCGTGGGGAGGACGGAGTGGGATCGCTTGCCAAAAGCGTCATGGAGGACAGATAACGGAGGTGAAGGTATTCTCGGGTGCGTCTCTGTCCGGAATGCGAGCGAGGATACCACCGACATTGGATGTCGACGTTGGATGTCGACGTCTGATGTCGACATCCAATGTTGGACTGTTGGACTGGGGGTGGCCGAGCGTCTTTTGGCAAGTGAGACCACGCAGTCGTCCCCACACGAGACTTATGAGCGAACCTTCTTCCGTCGCTATCCTCCGCAAGCGAGGGTGCCAGCGCAGGTCTTCTGATACTCATCTCTCGTGAACCATGAGCGAACCAACTTCATAAAAAGAGCGCGACCTGTTTACTGTACTGCTTAGGTCGCATTCCTTAAGAAAACCTGTGAGCGAACTTTCACGAGAGATTGGAAAGAAGACCGGAGCTGACACGTTCACGCCGACGGAGGGAGCGCCCCGCTTCCTTATTATTACAAGAGAGACAAAAGCGGGGAAGGAAGAAATGTCCCGCAGGAC
>Ga0209515_10006386_pt1 | contig 14725 bp, 11 predicted proteins | sample Subgroupgradi54m_FD_187454 | JGI IMG/M metagenome (GOLD analysis project Ga0209515, IMG submission 187454) | Subsurface groundwater microbial communities from S. Glens Falls, New York, USA - GMW60B uncontaminated upgradient, 5.4 m (SPAdes)... ...
TAAGCTCTGCTTCTGTCTCTTCTGAATCAAATGATCCAGATTCAAGCTCGTGGCGCGCTGCCTCTAGATACATGACCTGTACGTCGTAGGCGGATTTTTGGCCGGTTACTTGATCTCCCACGCAGAGAAGAAATGGATCTGCACTTTGGGCAATGAGCTGCATTGTTGCTACCGGAGTGAGGCAGGGGACATGGGGAATCTTACCGCCTTCGATCAAGGCAAGAGTCAGCGCTACCGTTCCCAACTTCAGATACATGGCGAATTCGAGAATGTTGGAATCGCCGCAGATGATGTGGTGGCGGGGCGTAGGGCCTGTGTCGCTTCCGTCCTTGTCGTTGATGATTCCGCGGTCACTTAAGGTCTTTGAGCTTATGTCATGTACCATGACAAGCGCGCGCTGGGAAAGGATATAATTGTCCTTGCCAAACCAACCCGCACCGTCGATGATCTGGCGGGTGATCAGGAGGGGAATGAGCCTCATCACGGGCAGTTTCTCTACGGACGTGTGGTAGTTTTCATGGCATCCGTAGCTGATGGAGTGAGTCAAAAACTGATTCAGTCCGAGATTGTTCTTGAAGAGATGGAGCATGTTGCCGGATGCCAGCGTGCGGTTAAATATCTTATTCATGATCGCATCACCCGCTTTTGCATACAATACAGCGTCGCGTATGCTCAAGCACTCTGCAGTGGCGTGTTCCGGATGTCCACCTGTGTCTATATAGGAACATGATCCGTTGGAGTGCCATCGGCGCACGCGGGCAGCATTGAAAACAGAGTCTTCCAATGGGTGGAGTATGAAGTTGTCGTTTGCGGCGCCCTCTTCATGGAATGATCCTGATGAGTCGCACTCTTGAACTCCATATTCAAATTCAAGGCCGTGGATGCGATTGGGAAAATGCATATGCATTCCTTTCTTTGCGTATTGGTAAAGATCGTTGAGGCAAGCATATCTTAATGAGGCGCGTTTAATCAACTTTGGATTTATTAGAGTCTATTCATAATCTTTTTCCCGACTCCATTTCGCGCTATTTTGGCTGCAAAACCTTCAGACCTCCTCAACGTAGGCACCGCTACGCCTCGTCGGTCTTCAGGTTTTTCGCTGCCAGACGCGAGGCGCATTTCGCAGAAGCGAAATCGCCCCGTCTCAAAATATCGCGAAAATGGCTTTGGAAAAAAGATTATGAATAGGCTCTGAAATAAAAAATCCCGCATCTTGCGACTGCGGGATATGTTTGTGTTAGTCCCTCGCGGGACATCTGCTGCTAGTCGTCGCAACCAGGAGGCTGATGAGAGAATGTTTTTTTTCGCGGGAGGGCGAGGCATCTCATAAGAAATTGGCTGAAGTGGGGATCAGATGAACTAAAAGGATCGGTCATGGTAAATTCTCCGTCGTAGGAGGACATTTCCCCATCTTTACATACGATCCAGTCGATGCGGCTTTGTACGTTGTCGGCGATATCAAGGATTGAGGAGACAAACAGTCCCCGGATATGAGCGCGGGTATTGCTTGGCGCAAAGTAGCAAGCTTTTTCGATCTGCTTGTCAGTCAAAAGACGCCGATCCGCCCATCGTATATTCATACGCTGCTGTAGCGTGCGGTCGGTGATATTGTGATACATGATGTCGACATTTTTTCGTATGTCTTGCATTTCCGACGGCGAGAGGTTGCGTGTTCCGATAACGCGATTAGCGAGATGTCTCTTTGTCGCGTGGTCAAGGCGTCCGAGCATCCACTCTTCGTCGCGGCCATAGAGCGCATCAAGCGTTTGCTTCCAGAGCGTCATGATCATGCGAGTCTCTGCCTCCACTTTTGGCGATGCGAATTCCGCACCGGGAAGATTACGCTCGACCGTCTCGTAGTAGATGACCTGCATATCAAAGGGGCTTAATTGTTTTTCTTTGTGGGTAAAATTTTTGCAGGGAGCGGTGACGTCCGGGTTGCAGGCGATCTCCTTCATCGTAGTTGCGGGATAGCTATATTGAATTTCGGGCATGAGTCCCGCCTCCGCGAGTGCGATGACAAGAGACATGGTTCCGATTTTGAGAAAACAGGCGACATCGAGAATGTTCGCGTCCCCGGGAATGATATGGAGTCTGCGCATAAGACCCGTGTCATTGATAGTGTCTCTTAATGTGATAAGAGGCCTGTTGTTGGTTGTGGTGCGTCCTATCTCGTCCATGATACCAATGGAACGTTGAGAGAAGAGATATGTGCCATCGGCCTGCCACCAGCCTGCCCCATCCATAATTTGGCGGCTGATGAGAAATGGAGTGAACTGCTTCATCTTTGAGATGTCCTCGAGATTAAGGCGGTATATGAGATAATTCTCATGGCAACCAAAGTGTCCGTCTACCTCGCCACTGCTGTCGCATCCCACGTTATTTTTGATGAGTACCATTCGGGATCCGTTGGGGAAAGGTCTGCTGAAAATATCCCTCATAAGCAGCTCGCCTGCTTTGGTATAAAGCACTGTGTCTTTGACTGATCTGCATTCCGGGCTTGCGTATTCCGGATGTTCTCCGGTATCAACATAGGTGCATGCGCCATTGGAATGCCACAGGCGTATGACCTGCAAAAAGGGGAGTACTGAATTTGGACCGGCCTGGAGCAGTTGTTTTGTGTATTGGCCCTGTACGGTATGCCATGTGTTGTCCGTATGTTGCATGACAACGCCGAGTTCATTCTCGATTCCATAAATGCGATCGGGGATGCGCATGGTAATCTTCCTATAGAGAGTTTAAAGTTGTTAACGATCGTATGACTGCATTATATATAAAAAACAAACCGATGCCATACCGCTGCAAAGCAGCGGAAATTCCAATTTTGAAATTCGAATTTCGAATAAATTTAAAATGTAAGAAATTTTAAATTTGAAACATTCGAATTTAATTCAAAATTCAAAATTCGTTATTCCGATGCTGTGCATCGTAGGGGCGATATGAAATCTCTCGCAATTTGTGATGATAGCGCTTTGCAAAGCGGTGCGATTCATCGCGGATGCGCTGGAAAAAAAATCCGGTGTTAGCAGGGAGGGAATCCAAGCGGACGGTATGGGTTTTGTAAGGGGAGTAGAGTTCTTCTTCGCGCTTGGCAAGGGACAGGACGCGGCGTGCGAGCTGGGGCGCTTCCTTTACTATAACAGACATTACGGCGTTAAGTTGAGGCTTGCCTCCATCAATTACCATTAAGTCGGGGAATCGCCATTCGGGATGCGTGAGGCGGCGATGAATGACTTCGCGGAGTGCGTCTACGTCGCTGATCCCTAGAACTGTTTTTATTTTAAACATGCGGTAGTCATCGCGGCTGGGCGCTCCGTTTATGAAGACCACCATGGATGCGGTGGTGGCAGCGCCCGAGACATGAGAGATGTCGTATCCCTCTACGCGCGAGATCGGCTTCTCGATGCCGAGAGCCATGATGATGTTTTTTTCTGAATGGTGCCAGTTGGCGCTATAATTTTTTTTCTTTGTTCCCGTATCCGTGAGATGCATGCGGTGTCTGATGACATCTTCGATGCCTTGTGTTTGATCGCGAAGTGACGCGGCAAGCTCAAAATTTTCTGACGAGATGGCTGCTTTCATGCGCTTTTTGAGATCTTTAGTGATGTGTTGGCGCTTGCCGGTAAGGATGCCGATGATCGCATCAATGTGGTTTTTGTATTCTTTTGTGAGGGATTCAATATGTTTCGGACTAAACGCTTCGCGTCGCCCGTCCCGCGAAGCGGGATTAGGAGGATTTTGTTTTAAACAACAATATCCCGGGCAAAGGCCGAGCTGGGCATTGAGGCATCTACGCACGTGAGGGGTAAAGCAGGTGCAATAAGGAAAAAGCTTTCGCAGAAGTTTGAGAGTGATTTTGAGCGATGTGCTGCTCGTGAAGGGGCCTACGAAGGCTATTTTGGGCTGATGTGTCTTGTGGGGTTTTTGTGTTTCGGTACCCGGCTGATGGGTGATAAAGATTTTGGGAAATGTTTCATCGGTGATGGCAACAAAGGCATAATTTTTATCGTCGCGCATGAGGACGTTAAATTTTGGCACATGGCGTTTGATAAGTTCCGCTTCTTTGATGAGCGCTTCGATCTCGGATTGCAAAGAAATTAATTCAAGCGTAGTCGCTTCAGTTCGCAACTGCCGTACTTTTTCGCTTACATTGGTGCGGAAGTAGGAAGAAACGCGCTTACGCAGATTGCCTGCTTTGCCGATATAGAGGATGGTAGTACCGCGACGAAATACATATACGCCCGGGTTGGTCGGGATAAGAGACGGAGTATATTCGGCTATTTTGATTTGATTTGACATGACATTAAATTCGATTCATTGTCACTATATGATGGAATGAGGGCTCAATCAAGAGCCAAATTACGCCAACTGGTTTTTGCTCATTGAAAAAGGAATGCAGTATGAAAACCCTAAGGTACGCGACCATAGTTCTTGTGGCACTATTTGCATTTGGCTGCGCGGCGCATCGTGTTGAAGCGCCGGAGAAAGTGAAAGAGCCATTGCTAACGATTGAGCAGTTTCAGGAACGCTGGCAAGTTATTGTTGATACATATATCAAACCGTTGCCTGATACGCAGGAAGCGCGATTGGCGTGTTTTCAAAAACTTATCACCAAAGGATTGGAAGAATGTTTGGGCGATCGCCAGTCGCATTATCTATCCAAGGAAAAGATGAGTGCGATGTATGAGGATATACAGGGTTTTTACGCGGGCATTGGTCTTGAGCTTTCGGATGATATGCCGGTGAAAATTGTTTCAATTCTTGAAGACTCTCCTGCGCAACGTTCCGGCATGTTTGAAGTCGGAGATACGATAATCGAGGTGGATGGAAAGGATGTAACGCGAGAAGCCACTGTGCGTGTTGCAGGCAAGATTCGCGGATTGGCAGGTACTGATATAACAATGCGTGTGAAGCGAGGCGGCAATATGCTTTCTCCGATACCGCTTGTGCGTGCACGTATTGTCAATCATCCGGTTCATGCGATGGATATTGATGAAAATATTACCTATATCAAGATTGGTCAATTCAATCAGCAAACGCCGGGCGAGTTATTCGATGAAATGACTAAGCGGTTACTGGTCCTCCTAAACGATGATGTTGGGATTTTTAATCCTCGGTTAAAGAAATTCGTGATTGATCTGCGGGGCAATCCGGGCGGTTTGGTAGAGGTGGTGGGGATGATGAGCTATCTCTTTGCGGATAGCGAAGATGATATTGTTATTACCACTATGTCCCGCAAAGGGGAAGAGGTGAATCATGCCGGACAGTTTGTGCGGGATATTTCCCTTATTCCTGTGGGGATATTCAGAGAAGTTGAGTTGAGTGTTCTAATCGACGGAGGCAGCGCTTCGGCGTCGGAGATATTTGCCGAATTTTTGCATCAGAGCATGGGAGTGCCTCTGGTAGGGAAAAAGTCGTACGGAAAGGGAAGCGTGCAGCAGATTATTTCTTTTGAAGAGGGAGATGCGCTTTATATCACGATTGCCGAATATGTTGTGGGAAAAAATAAAACCCGCATCAATAAGATCGGCATTCAGCCGGAGTACGAAGTGGAAGGCAAGGCACCGGTGAGAAAAACTTCTCACGATCCGCTTGCCGATCCCGCCAATGACCCGCAGTTGAGAAAAGCAATCGAACTGCTGCGCGCAAAACCGCGCAATTGATCGTAAGTTTGTCGCTTACACTACGCGACCGCCGAGGCCGAATGAAAAGCATGGCGTGGACTACTTCTTCCTCCATGAGAGAGAGTTCGCTGAACTTATTTCTAAAGAAGAGTTCCTCGATCATCTGATCGTGAATGGATATAACTACGGTACGCCGCTCAAGGATTTTTTTAAAATTCTTGAGCGGGGAAAGCGAGTTATACTACACCTTGCCGCGGGTACCGTGATGCTTCTAAAAAGAAAAGTTCCCCATGTTACTATAGTGTTCGTTGCGCCTCCTTCACGGCTGTCTCTGTTTGAGCGACTTCGAAAGCGCGGCATGAGCGAGGAGTAAATCGAAGCTCGCATGCGGATTGATCCCACAAGAATAGAACAAGCCATTGATTTCGACTTTATTATCATAAACCATGATAATGAAGAGTCAGAAACCGCTCAACGCATCGTTCGGTTCCTTGGTGGTATCTGAAACATGAGAGAAATTCATGTCTCTGTCTTGGAGGATGTTTTATATAAACCCCACTGTCGCAACTCGACAATGGGGTTTTTTATTTGCATTAAATCTAATTTTATGGTATAATAAAAACATAATTAATGGCGAACAAAAATTCAAAATCAGAGTAGCCGGATGCTTTCTCGAGCATGACGGTAAATTTCTTATACTTCATCGGTTTTCACACAAATCCCAAGGAGGCAAGTGGGGCTTGCCGGCAGGCAAGGTGGAAAAGGGAGAAGCAGACAAAGATGCGGTTATTCGAGAAGTGGCTGAAGAAACAGGATTCCATATACCCCTTGACCAGCTTGAGTTTCTTAAAGAGATAACATGGGATTTTCCCGAAAAAATTGTAGAGTTTGTCGTCTATCGCGCAGACCTCAAATTGCCGATTCAAGTGAAGTTAAATGAAAATGAGCATCAGGACTTTGCATGGGTGACAGCAAAAGAATGTTATGCGCGAAATGATCTGATGCACGGCGTGCATGATTTACTGGAAAAGATGGGTTATACATCTCGCGAAATGTAAAATTAAAAAACGCTTCCTAGTGGCGTTTTTTAAGCAAGGATTAACCTATTCAGCACTCCAATGATTCATCTCCTTCCCATCAACCCATTTCAAGAAACGCTCCACGCGGGCATGTGCGGCCCAGCGTCTTTGAAGATGGTTCTTAATTACTATGGCTTGGAGAAGACAGAGAAGGAGTTGGCGGAATTGTGCGGCACTGATCCGGTTCTTGGCACAAGCGATGAAGGACTGAAGCGGGCTGCTGAAGGTTTGGGATTAAAAGTTGAAATAAAAAACAACAGTACATTTGATGACATTCAGCATTGGCTCGATAAGAAAGTTCCCGTCATCGTGAACTGGTTTACCAGAGGAAGAATTGATTACAATGATTCGCAAGTTCCCGATGGTCACTTGTCCGTCGTAGTGGGACTGGATGACGAACACATCTATCTCCAAGATCCCGAGATAGGTGATTTGAGAAAGATCAGCCGAGATGATTTTATGAAAGTGTGGTTTGACTTCAAGGGAAAATATATCAAAGCATGGGATGAGATGATTATCAGGCAGTTGATAGCGGTTTATAAATAAAGAAGCGTTCTCTTAAGGACACTTCTTTTTTATTTGCGTAACTTTTTAATCTTTTCATATGGTCAATAATGCGTTACCATACGGGCATGAGATTTTCGCACACATTTTTTCTTATTGCTATTTTCGTAGTAAGTCTGACGCTTCATTTTGTAGGTATTTGGCATCCCCGTGAGGCGGTGTTTGATGAAGTGCATTTTGGTAAATTCGTTTCCGGTTATGTGACGGGCGAGTATTTTTTTGATATCCATCCGCCGCTTGGCAAGTTGATGATCGCGGGCATGGGAGAAATTGCCGGATTTAAACCGGGATTTGATTTTGGAAAAATCGGCGAAGAGTATCCCAATAGCCAATATATCTGGCTTCGCTTTCTTCCCGCGCTCTTTGGTTCGCTTTTAATTCCGCTTATATATCTTTTGACATGGCGGCTTTCCCGATCTCTATGGGCATCGCAGCTTGCGGCTATTTTTGTTGCTTTTGAAAATGCTATTTTAGTGCAGTCAAAATTTATCCTTATGGATAGTTTCTTGCTTGTGTTCGGATTTCTCGCGCTGTATTTATTTCTGGAATCAAAACTTTTTTTTAAAGAGGGAAGATGGGGAATGTGGTCTTGCGCGGCTGCCGCAATTTCGGCAGGTCTTGCGCTTTCCGTTAAATGGACTGCGGCATCGTTTTTGAGTCTTATACTTTTTTTCGGATTTTTTGTTCTTGTGAAAAAAATCATGCCGCTTTTCAGGCGGAGAAGCCGTATGGGAGAAATGCAGAAGAAAGATTTAATGCATACGATTTATGCGTATGGAATGTTTCTTGTTATTCCTCTGATCCTGTATGTGATGTTTTTTGCTGTTCATTTTTCACTTCTTCCAAAACCAGGGCCCGGTAATGCTTATATGACGGCACGATTTGTGCAGTCTCAAAAAGCAGGATTTCCGATAGGAGATTTTGCCAGTAATTTCTACGAACTCAATGCCGAGATGTTTCGGGCAAATCAGCGAATCACCGCAACTCATGCGTATAGTTCGAAGTGGTACACATGGCCGTTTATGCTTCGTCCCGTATATTTTTGGAACAAAGACATAGTGGCGGCCGGACATGCGTCCGTATATGAAAAGATTTATTTGCTCGGAAATCCCTTTGTGTGGTGGCTTTCTACGATTACGGTGATTTATTTCTTTTTGGTCGGTGTTATGAAATGGCTTCATGCGCTCTATCTGCGATTGGCAGGAAAAAGAAAAGCTGAAACGGGCGAGAAGGGCGTGTCTCCATTCACATGGCTCTTTCTTATTACCGCATACTGCGTAAATCTCTTTCCTTTTATATTCATAGGCCGCGTGATGTTCTTGTATCATTATCTTACGGCATTAGTAATTGCGATTATAATTGCGGCAATTAGCGTGGCATCGTTCCCGCGTCCGCGGAGGATTTTCTTTCATCTTTTGATTGCGGGAACTCTTGCAGGATTTTTCGTAATCTTTCCTATAACGTACGGAACGCTCATGCCGGGAAGCATTCCGTGGCCTCGGTCTGTATTCTGGTTGAATAGTTGGATTTAGAACCTATTCAATGACTCCATATTCTACTGAGATTCCATAATTTCGGCTGCAAACCATTCGGGACTCGTCCACAGGATGAAACCATCGACGTATGCACTGCATACGCCTCCTCGCCCCTCATGGTTTTCGCTCGAAATTATGGAATCTCGCGACGAAAGAGAGTTATTGAACAGGCTCTTAGGGATTTGCACGTCTTTTAAGGAGCAGTATAATAGAATAAGATGATCCACAGGATCAAACCATGTTTTTCTCGGTGGGCTATGGAGCTGGCACTCACATAAGGACAAACTGTTGGAGTAATACCCTCTATGGCCCTCCTAGGAAAGCATGGAAAACCCGCGTCTTATTACGCGGGTTTTACTATATAAATACTGGTGTCATTGCGAGCGTAGCGAAGCAATCTTTGTGTAGGAGTATAGATTGCTTCGTCAGAAACTTCCTCGCAATGACAGGGTTGTTGAGATTTATTTGCATTAGGCATAGCATATCTTCATGGCTGATATCAAAGAAAACATATCACTTGCGCCGTATACTCTCTATAAGATCGGCGGCATGGCTCGTTTTTTTGTTGATGCTCTAAATGCCGAGGATATCAAAGAAGCGGCATTGTTTGCAGCAGGCAAACATATCCCTTTTGTGTTGCTGGGCGCCGGATCTAATGTGCTTGTCTCGGATAAAGGTTTTGACGGGCTTGTGATCCGCATGAGCGGAGGAAACGTGTCTGTTGATGGAGATCTTATGAAAATTGACGCGGGTGTGATGATGGCCCGCGCAGTCATGGAATCGGGCAAAGCGTCGTTGCATGGATTTGAGTGGGGCATCGGTGTGCCGGGAACAATGGGCGGATCGGTGCGTGGCAATGCGGGATGTTTTGGGGGCGAGATGAAAGATGTAATTGAGTCTGTCGAAGCTTTTGATGTTTTTCAAAATTCAAAATTCATAATTCAAAATTCTGAATGTAAATTCGGCTATCGGGATTCCATTTTTAAAACACATCCCGAGTGGATCATCGTGTCCGCAACATTAAAATTGGAGAAAGGCGACAGGCAGGAAATTCAGCAGGAGATCAGGCGTATCATGCAGGATCGCGTAGCAAAGCAGGATATCGGAGCGAAGTGCTGCGGATGTATTTTCAAAAATGCGCCATGGCCGGAGAGCGAGGAAGCGCGTGATCTGCTATGTACACTATTTCCCGAGCTTGCAGTTTTTCGCAATCGCGCCACCATACCTTCTGCGTTTTTAATTGATCATGCAGGTTTGAAAGGGCGTATGTCGGGCAATATCTGCATCTCGGAAAAGCATGCAAACTTTTTTGTGAACAAGGGAAACGGCACAAGCGATGAAGTGCTTGTTCTTATCAAAGCTGCGAAAAGTGAAGTAAAAAAGAAATTCGGCATTGATCTGCATGAAGAGATTTATATGATTGGATTTTAGTTTCCGTGTCATTGCGAGCGTAGCGAAGCAATCTATCTTTCGGAATACTAGATTGCTTCCCTCACGGGACGCCCGCTGGCAGTCCTCGCAATGACAAATAAAAAACAAAATCCGCCGTGAGGCGGAATTTTGTTAAGAAATTATGTTCGTTTCTTTGTTGCCTTTTTTGCAGTCTTTTTCTTTGCTGCTGCTTTTTTCTTTTTCATAATAGTGAGAGCATATAATTAATTTGGCTCGAGCAATGTTCGACCGAAGACATTGCGAAAAATTCTTTTCCCCGCGAGAGCTGTATCTATTTTCCGATAGATACAACTATCATGTCAATGTGTATAACTTTTTTCTGCGGAAAAAGTCACGATAATTTCTCTTTTTCCATTTTTAAATTATTTTTTCTGCGGAAAAATAATTTTCTTCGTGAGAAATACTGTATGTACGTCTCTTTTGTGAGCTGATATACTTAAAAAGGCAATTATTTTTTTAAAAGAGCATCTAAAAATAAATGAACATAAATTCCGACGTAAAAACACCCCCGCTTCGCCAAGGTTTCAGCGAGGCGAGAATGCATTTTCTTTTTGTATCGCTTGAGAGCTTGAGCGGCGACTTGGCGTGGACTGTTTCTAAAGAAGGGCATGACGTAAAGGCTTACATCAAGGCAAAAGGCGACAGCGATGTGTATAGCGGATTCATAGAGAAGGTGGAGAGGTGGGAAGATCACGTCGATTGGGCGGATGTGATTATTTTTGACGATGTGGAATTTGGCGAACAGGCGGAAAAGCTTCGCAAGAAGGGAAAGCTTGTGGTAGGCGGATCGGTTTATACTGACCGGCTTGAGATCGATCGGGAATTCGGACAGGAGGAACTTAAAAAATATGGAGTGAATATTTTGCCGAGTTGGAATTATTCAAGCTATGACGAAGTGATTCAGTTTATCAAAGACAATCCCTCGCGCTATGTGTTTAAACCCAGCGGCAATACGCCTTCCGGAGGCAAAGGACTTTTGTTTATTGCCGAGGAAGAAGACGGAAGGGATCTGATTGAGATTTTGGATCAGAATAAAAAAGTTTGGCAGAAAAAAGCGCCCGTGTTCCAACTGCAGAAATACGTGACGGGCGTTGAGGTGGCAGTGGGAGCATTTTTTAACGGTCATGATTTTATCAGGCCGATCAATGTGAACTTTGAACACAAGCGTATTTTTCCCGGCGATATTGGACCATTTTCCGGTGAGATGGGAACGCTCATGTTTTGGAGCGAGCCGAATCATTTATTTAATGCCACGCTTGGCAAAATGCTTCCCGCGCTCAAAGAGTCCGGCTATATAGGCTATGTGGATATTAATTGCATTGTGAACGGCCGCGGGATCTATCCGCTTGAGTGGACATGTCGTTTTGGATATCCCACGATTCAGATACAATGCGAAGGCATGACAACTCCTGCCGGCGAGTGGTTATACCGATTAGCAAAGGGAGAGGATTTTGAGCTCAAGACAAAAAAAGGATTTCAGATAGGCATACGTATTCTTGTTCCCACTTATTTTGCCAAGGTAAATGACAAAGAGACGGTGGAAATGTATCGCGATCTGCCCGTGCTTTTTAAAAAACAAAATATGGAGGGGATTCATATAGAAGATGTAAAGATCGACGAAGGAGTGTGGCGGATCGCGGGAGAATCGGGCGTGCTGTTGGTAGTTACCGGATCGGGCACTACGGTGGAGGAAACGCAGAAGCAAGTATATGGTCGGGTGCAGAATATTATGGTGCAGAATATGTTTTATCGTACTGACATTGGCGCCAAATGGCCGACGGACAGCGATAAACTGCATACGTGGGGATACCTTTATTAACACAAAACACGAGACACGTAACACGACACAAAATACAAAAAATATCGCTTCAATGCGTCGTGTTACGTGCTATGTGTTTCTTGATTTATGCGAGTAAATATACGACAGAAAAATATTGAGGTAACGCCGGCATTGCGCGAGTATATTGATGAAAAGATTATCCGCGCGGCGGAAAAGTTTTTACAGGGCCAGGCATCCACTGATTTGCCCATGCTGGATATTGATGTTGAAAGGACTACCGCGCATCATCGCAAAGGTGAGGTATATAAAGTGGGAGTGAATCTGTCCGTAGGAGGAAAATTCTTTCGGGCGGAAGCGCGTGATGTGGATGCGCGTACGGCTTGCGATCTGGTGGAGAATGAATTGCAGCGCGAAATGTATGGCCGAAAAAATAAAATAAGCGCGATGTTTCGCCGCGGCGCGCGGGCTTTTAAAAAGAGTATGCGGTTTGATCCCGCTGCGCGCTTGTGGAGAAAAGGAAGGATTCGAGACGAGATTTAAAAAATAGGGATTAGACCTACTGCGTAAAGATTTTCGTAGTCCAAACGCGAGGCGTATTTGGCAGCGAAATCGCCCCGTCTCCGAAATCTGGAAATTGCAGCCGAAAAATCTTTACGCAGTAGGTCTATTGTTAAAAAGAAAGTGCTTGCCACTTTCTTTTGTTTTTGCATATAATCAATACGGTTCATTTCTATAAAATTATTTTTTTAGCAGGGAGGACGTACAATGAGTAACGTAATGGTGATTCCGCCGGTTCTTAGTGCGCTTGTCAAAAGCGAAGATGTGCTGGGGGCAGGGCGTGTGTGGAGCGCGGTGAATGCTTTGCAGTCACGGTTCTTGGGTGACTTTTTTGTCAGGCGCTCGGAGCTTTCTTGTTTTTCGGAGAAAGAATTACGCGCCTGGGCGAGCATGACCGCTTACGATCTCAATGAGATTCTTGCCCGCGAAGGATTTTCCATACGGCTTTCGGATTTTAATCGCGGTGAATTCGGTGTCGTGTCGATTCTCGATGTGATGGTGGAATGGCTCGTGATGGGGCGCCATCTCTCTCTGCCGGTTGAAAAGCAGATGTATCCTGCGGTGCATATGATGCCGACGGGATTGATTGAGGACATGCCCGTGCGGTTGTTTGATGCCACTATGTCGTCTGTGCATCCTCATCCTCTGGTAAGATTAAATACGAGATCAGGTGATTCGGTCTGCATGACTATTGCCGATCACGTGTACGACGATTTTGGGCTTATGTCTCGGATTGATGATATTCGCTGCCGCAGCGAGATTACGCCGATATTGGCAAGTTGGCTTTTGTTTCCGATGGTAGATCTTGATCTGGAGACAATCCTTGATTGGCTGGTGGGTATGCACACGGTCGCGGCAAATGGTGAAAATGCCAACATCATACAGGCGGTACAGCAGACAAAGTTTAAGATGAATCATCTTGGCGCGCGTGTGAAAAGCGCCGTGGGCATGGGAGTTACTAGGACGTCTGTGCGTGTTGACGTGGCAGAGCCGATTCTGATCGATGAACCTTTTTTCTTGTGGATTGAACGTCCCTGTCTCTCATTTCCCTTGATGTACGCGTATATAGATGAACAGCATTGGAAGGATCCGGGAGATATTACGCGGCGATAATGTGCGTAAGTCACATTTGTCTTAAGACGGGTTAAGCCCATTATTTTGGTGGGCTTTTCTTTTATTGAAATTTGCCGTATAATAGCTCATACTATATGTCATTTTTAACTAAACTGTTTACCAATTCCCAACGCCATCTTGTTCCTATCCGAGCCCTGACTGATGCGATCAATGGCTTTGAGGAAGATTTTAAAAAACTCTCTGATGAAGAGTTGCTTTCGCTTACCGTGCAATTTAAAGAAAGAATTACAAAAGGGGAAACTACGGATGATATATTGCCCGACGCATTTGCTGCCGTGCGGGAGGCGGCGCAGCGCACATTGGGTTTACGGCATTTTGATGTCCAGCTGATGGGGGGTATTGTGTTGCATCAGGGAAAAATTGCGGAAATGAAGACCGGAGAAGGAAAAACTCTTACCGCAGCCCTTCCTTTATATTTAAATTCACTTGAGGGCAAAGGTGCGCATTTGGTTACTCCGAATGATTATTTGTCTCGCATAGGAGCTGGTTGGATGGGGCCTATTTATTCCAAGCTTGGGGTGAGCGTGGGAGTGATCACGCATGAGTTTTCCGCTATCTATGATCCAGAATATATAGATGCGCATCAGCATGGCGATGACCGCTTGAGTCATTTTCGTCCGTGTACGCGCACAGAGGCGTACGGCGCCGACATTACCTATGGCACTAATAACGAATTTGGATTTGATTATTTGCGCGATAATCTTGAGCAGTCGCCCTCTGATTTGCGCCAGCGAGAGCATCACTATGCGATAGTGGATGAAATTGACTCTATTTTGATCGATGAGGCGCGCACGCCGTTGATCATTTCCGTTCCCGATGCGGAGTCGGGTGAATTGTATCAGGTGTTTTCCCGTATTACCCCGCAGTTAAAAGAGACGGAGGATTATAATATTGATGAAAAGCAGCGTGCCGTATCCATTACCGAAGAAGGCATTAACAAAGTTGAGAAGATATTAAATATAGGCAATATATATGAAGAGCGCGGGATGCGATTTGTGC
>Ga0209515_10006389_pt1 | contig 14717 bp, 10 predicted proteins | sample Subgroupgradi54m_FD_187454 | JGI IMG/M metagenome (GOLD analysis project Ga0209515, IMG submission 187454) | Subsurface groundwater microbial communities from S. Glens Falls, New York, USA - GMW60B uncontaminated upgradient, 5.4 m (SPAdes)... ...
CGACTCGGTTCTTTCTTGCGTGCTCGTACTTATTGGTCACAACTTCGAGAAATGATGTTACGCCTCTTCACCTACAATGTGATGGTGGTGTAAGAGGGGTTTTCTACGGAGCAGGACAGTCCCCATTGTTCCTTTTTATTACAACATATAAATAATAAAAAAACGGTGGCTGTCCCCGTAACTTGTCCCCGTAACTTTCCGTAACTTGCCCCTATTAAACTCCGTATAAATCTGGGTATTGCATAATTGTGGATTCTATTGTAATGTCATTTTTTCTAATTAAATGCCTGTTTAAACATGCTTTCTTTTCTAGGTATATTGGGCACTAAAAAAGTTCTCCTTGGGGGTGCGATTACCCTGTTAGTTTTGGGTATGGGTGGATTCGAGATTGTTCAATATCAAAAAAAGACGGCGGATCGGGTAAATGCTGAACAGCAAAAAGAAACCAGTCGAGAAAATGAAATTACCGTTCTTAAGGAGCAAATTGAAGCATTGCAAAAAGCGAATGTCAGCTCGGTTAAGGTGACTAAAGCAATTGAGTCCGAGGTTCAAAAAACCAAAACTCCGACTGTGCCACAAGCTAAAAAAATCGATACTACCGTGAGTGATCTTTCAGGGTCCGTAAAATCAACGGTCTCTGGTGAAAAAATTGCCGTTGCTTCAAGCGAGGGGACGACAATAAATAAAACAAATGATGTGTTAACTGCCATTGATATTGTCGCCAAGCTTAAGCCGTCAGTCGTCTTTATTGATGCCGGTGGTATAAAAGGCAGTGGTTTTATCGTAGATCGTGACGGTTATATACTAACAAATGCCCATGTTGTTCGTGGTGTCTATGCCGTAAAGATTACGCTTTCAAAAGGATCGATTGTTGATGGTTATGTTGTCAGTATCGACAAGAATAATGATGTGGCTCTTATAAAGATTGATGCACCAGATTTAATAGCTGTGGAGTTTGGCGATTCCACGTCCACCGGTTTGCCGCAAGGAATCGAAGTGTATGCGTTTGGTTTTCCATTTGGTATTGATGGAGACGTCAGTTTTAAGGATGGCACCGTTTCGAGACGCACCACAATCGATTCCGTCAATTATATTGAAACTACCGTTCAAATTCATCGCGGTAACAGCGGCGGTCCGCTAGTGAATAAACAAGGTAAGGTTGTTGGCATGAATACTGCGGTGTATGGCACAGCTACAAATGACGTTGTAACTGGCGAAACAATAAAACTTGCTTTGCCTGGGAGCACTGCTCAGTCTTCTCTTTCAAAGTTGAAATCGACAGCGAAAACAGTTACGCCAACACTATTTGCCCAGGCAAAATTATACACGACATATCTTGAGCATATAGACTCAATAAAAGAGACTATAAATAAAGGAGTAAACATTATTATAGATTCGATAAAAACTCCCCAGAGTGGTTCACTCGATGTGGCACTTGGATATTTTAAGGATGTAACAGCTCGGTTTAATGATCCAAAGACAGCAGTGTATCCGAGGGAGCTGTCTTTTACGCAGTCACTTTCCGATTCGTATACAGCACTTCAGAGTATAAATGACGACGCGCAAAAAATACTGCCGATCCACAAGGATTTACTCTATGCGATTAGTATTGGTGTGTATGGTGGAAACGGCGGCGTTATTTTACTCACCGAACAGGAAAATGTATGGGTAGCTCAACTCAATAGGGACACCGAGAAGTTTTCTAACCTTACGAAGACGGTTGCCGATGCCGCTGCTGTATATTTCCAATAAAGGAAGATAGATGTAATTAACTTTTTTATCGTTCTCGATAAAATCTCCAGGGTGATAGGGTGATTGAAGGGTGGCGAACTATTACGGGCACTTGACAAAAGACACATTTAGATTTAAGGTACTGACCTACTTTAAATTTTTATGAATACACTTTTATCAAGCACCGTAGCCCTCATTATGGGTTCAGTCCTTGTAATTAACGGCATTGTGGCAAACACTGACGCAATCATTGCCGATGCCAAGGGGGCGGCAAATGGGGCAAATTTACATCAACTGGCAACAGTGGTTGAGGTTTATTATCTTGACCATAATCATTATCCAGAGGCACACAGTGGGGAAGAACTTATCAAACTATTGGAGCAGGAAAACTATATACTGAACCGGCCACTTGAGCCTTCAATTTTCCACTACCAGAGTTTCCATAGAGGGCAAGATTATAGTTTGAAACTCGGAGCAAATTAAAACTGGGGAGCATGCAGATGATGAACTTTTAGGTTTTCTTCAGCACGTCTTTTTTGAAATGTTTCAGGTATGCCACGATGATGAAACTGATGATGACCATGAGAAACCAAGAGCTGACTTTTTCGGTGTGGACGGCGTTCCATTCGTGAATTTGATTGGGGTATTGCCACGCTCCAAGATAGGTTGAAATATTTTCCGCGATCCAAATAAAGAAGGCGATCAATATAAATGAAAGAGTCAAAGGCATCGATCTCTTTTTGTTTGTAACAGTAAATTCAACTTTTGTTTTCCAGAATAAGAGAAAAACCAGTGGTATAAGGATAAGGCGAAAATCTGTCACAAAGTGGTTAGTAAAAAAATTGGTATAGATAAGAGAGCCGAGGACAATGCTTATGATCGGATGTTTGTACTCTATAAGTTCAAGTTTTAGAATTTTCCACGCTTGGCTTATATAGCTTCCCACGGCGGCATACATAAAACCGCTGTAGAGTGGCACCGTGCCCAGTTTAAAAAAGCCCTCTTCCGGATAACTCCATGATCCGACAAAAGAACTTGTTTTGTAGAGTTCTAGTACCAAACCGACAATGTGAAAAAGAAAAATAACTTTCACTTCGTCTTTTGTTTCAAGGCCGCTAAAGTAAAGTATGGCCTGCAGTATGATGGCCGTGATAAATAGGAAATCGTAACGGGCTAACCCAAAAAGGTTGATATGTTTTGATAGAAACAACAGCACAAAAAAAGAACCAGCGAAGACAGACGATCGCACTTGCTTGAGGCCGAAAATAAAAAACTCATATAAGAAATTTTTTATTGCCAGTTTGTGGCGAGAGAAAATTCTGTTTTGAGTAAACATTGTTTCGAATCTTTAATTAGTTAAACTGTTTTCTTCGGGGTTGTATTACCTCACTCTATAAAAGAACACAAATCCTTGTATTTCAAAACGAAAGTGGTAATGTTTCGGTCTAAGAGCTTACGCATGAGACCGCTTAATTTTGTCACCAATTTCGTCACCACTATTTCTCTAAAAAGAGCCATCCAAGGCGCTTTTTTTGCTTTGTCTATAGTCGCACTTTTTTGGGCTAGCACTGTCGACGCTGCGGTCAATATGATCGCTAATCCTTCTCTTGAAGTTGCCTCGACTACCAAGACTGGTACGTTGAACGGGTTGCCGACGAGCTGGTACAAGGGTGGTTATGGTACGAACAACAGGGTTTTGACGTATCCAGTTGCCGGTTTTGATGGAGCCAAGGCTGTTAAGGTAGACATTACTACTTACACTGCAGGCGATGCCAAATGGTTTTTTGAACGCGTGCCGGCCGTGGCAGGAGAGCAGTATACTTTTTCTGATTATTACACTTCGACTGCTCCATCCTGGGTGACCGTTGGATTTAAATTAGCAAACGGTACACTTAAGTATTTGGATCTCGGTAGAAACATTTCCGCTTCACCTGCATCATGGACCCAATTCACGAAAACCTTTACCGCTATTCCTAACACGGTAGCTATTACGGTCTTTCATGCTTTGCTCTCATCCGGCTCACTTACCACTGATCTCTACTCATTGACTCACGTTGATACTCTCCCTCCTACCGTTTCTCTCATTTCGCCGTCCGGTACCATTTCCGGTTCAGTTAACATCGCTGCAGATGCAAGTGATGAGAGCGGTATTTCCAAGGTCTCTTTTTATATTGATGGAATACTTTTTGGAACAGTGGGAGGGGTGGGAGCGGCAGTTCCTTCTCTTCCATCACCCTACACTCTACCGTGGGATACAACTGCTACCTCAAACGGTACTCATTCACTTTTTGCTGTGGCTCGAGATACTACAGGAAATACAGCAACCTCAACAACAGTCTCTGTTGTTGTAAATAATACATCACCGCCAGCGAATCTAACCGTCACGCTTTCAGTTTTAAATGACAACGGCAGAACAAAAACGGTTTCTGATTTTCCTTTACATATCGTAACCGGTCCGATTGTTTCTGGGGTTGCCACGTCAGTACCTCCCGGTACGTATTCGATTTCGGTTGTGTCGGATCCAGACTATACGCTAAGTTTCGGCGGCGATTGCGACACTTCTGGCTCGGTGACCCTCGCTTCTGGTCAAAGCAAATCGTGCACTGTTCTCGAAGATGATCACGTTATCCTACCGACTACCGGAACTATTACACCGAATGTTGTGGTGGTGAATGACAATGGCGGGTCAAAGGTTGTTTCTGATTTCTCAATTTTTATAAATAATGAAGTGGCCATCTCTGGCGTATCTCGAGAGGTTGTGCCCGGAGTGTATACGATTACCGAAAATCCAGACGCCCTATACAGTACTACTTTTAGCGGCGGTTGTACTGCCGACGGCAGTATTTCAGTTGCCGCAGGAGAAAATAAAGTGTGCACTATCACGAATGATGATATTCCTCCGCCAAGCGAAGGAACACTTTCGGTTTCGGTGACAGTAACGAATGACTATGGCGGTACTAAACATATTTCAGATTTTTCATTTGCCGTGGATGGCACACGAGTGACACTCGACACACCAACTCTTTTTCCTTCTGGTGTTCATCACGTAAGTGCCTCGCCGCTTGATACCTACACAGCGACTTTTAGCGGTGATTGCAATGCCGCGGGTTCGGTCACCGTTGCCACTGGATCGTCATCGTGCATAATTGCCCTCCACGATAAAGCACCGACTCAAGGGACTCAAGGAGGGGGAAGTCTTACGGTGTCAGTTACGGTTATAAACGACAATGGCGGCGCAAAAACAGTTTCCGATTTTCCTATTGCTCTTGATGGCAAGGATATTTTCTCTGGGGTAGCGACAACTGTACCGGCAGGAACCTTTCTTGTTTCAGAGGTGGTGAATCCGACGTACCACGTCTCTTTCGGCGGTGATTGCGATGCGTCTGGGAATGTTTCCGTCGCTTCGGGAGAAAATAAAGTGTGCACTATCACGAATGATGATATTGCTCCGCCGCCGAGCACAGGCAAAATCACTGTGCGTATTCTTGTGATCAATGATAACGATGGCACTAAATCAGTGGCAGGCTTTCCGGCATATGTTGATACCGAACTCGTTTCATCAGACGTTGCTGTTGATGTGGAGCCCGGTACTCATTTTATTACTGAAATTTCTGATCCTGGATATGCCCATACCTTCTCGGGTACTTGCGGTAACGCGGGATCGGTGACTGTCGCGGCAGGGGAGACTCTTGTCTGTACCATTACGAACAATGACAGTCCGAATCTCATTACTAATCCTTCTGTGGAAATTGCTTCAACCACAAAGAATGGCCAAGCAAATGGTTTGCCTTTGGGTTGGTATAAAGGAGGATATGGCACTAATAACCGGATTCTCGGATATCCGGTTCCTGGCAACGATACCCCACAAGGTGTTTCTGTTTCCATTTCGACCTACACTGACGGTGATGGTAAATGGTTTTTCGAAAATGTACCGGTTGTTGGCGGTAAGTCGTATAGTTTCAGTGATACCTATATGGCAAATACTCAAAGCTACATTACTGTACAGTATAAAATGCAAGACGGTACCTTTAGCTACTTTGGTTTTGGCGCTTTGCCCGCGACGACCTCTTGGCAGACTGTTTCAAAAACCTTGACAGCACCTCTCGGGGCAACCGCGGCCACTGTTTTCCATGCCATAAAAAGTGTGGGAAATTTGACCACGGACACTTTTGCCCTTCGTGAAGCCTCACCTCTTTTGCCACTACCTCATGATCCTCAAAACGTAGTACCGAATCCGAGTTTCGAATTCTCTGTTTCAGGAGATCCGACGACACCTCTCTATTGGTCTCGAAATGGTTACGGCATAAATAATCGGACTTTCACCTATCCTGCCGAAGGATACGATGCGAGTCCGGGCGCCAAAGTGGAAATTACCAGTTACACCTCGGGCGATGCCAAATGGTCTTTTAACGCTGTGCCCGTTACTGCGGGGGAAGAATATCGTTTAAGCGAATACTACAAAGGAACAGCCTCGAGCAGCGTCAGTCTTCAGTTTGCTCTTGCCTCTGGTGGTTACAAATATCTCGACCTGCAGAATGTCGTTCCGACGACAAGTTGGAAGCGGTTTGAGAATGCGTTCCTTGTGCCAAGCGGTGCTACCTCTATGACCATCTTTCATGTCATTAAAGGTGTTGGTACACTTACTCTTGATAATGTTGCCATTCGAAAACTCGAATCTGGCGCTTTCGGTCAAGGTATGGTTAGTCTTCATTTCGACGATGGTTTCGAGAGTGTGTATCAAAATGCTATACCAATTCTCAATACGGCAAGTCTGCGATCCGGGCAGTGGATTATTACAACCTATTTAAATGATCCATACTATGTGAGCCCTTCGCAGATTCTTGAGATGAGCGCAGGTGGCCATGAAATTGGCACCCATACGTTTTCTCATCCTCATCTTTCCCAGCTTTCTGATGCAGACTTGCACTCGGAAATTTTTGGCGCAAAGGCGACGATCGATGCCCTCGGGGTTTCAAACACGTTTTTTGCGTATCCTTTCGGAGATTATAATGACCGTATCATACAGGTGGTTAAAGACGCCGGTTTCCATGGGGCTCGGTCAGTGCATTCTGGTTTTAACACACGCAATTCAGATAAATTTGCGTTGAATGATCAGCATGTCCAGTATGATACAACCGCCGGGCAGGTAAAGCAGTGGATAGATGAGGCAATAGCACATAAATATTGGCTTATCTTGGAATTCCACGAGACAACTAACACTGGCGGCCAATATTCAAATACCCCCGAAACTCTTCAGGCTATAGTTGATTATCTTGTTGAAAAGCATGTGCCCGTTGTCACTTCTTCCGAAGGCTTGAATCTCATGAATCCATAGCGGTTTCTATTTTCAAACGGAGCGAGTGAGCCCCGATGACTATCGGGGCGCAAGACCTTGAGCGCTTTGTCTTCAAAGGGCGAAAGGTGTACCGCCCCTGTAAGGGGAAGAGAAAGTTCTTACTTTCTCTTCCGAGCGTAGTGCAGAAAACAAAGAATACCCCGTAGCTTGCTACGGGGTATAGAGCGAGTCTTCGAGCGTGACTCCGGGGTCCGCCATGCCCCGAGTCAATACTTCTTTATTCCTCGATCAGACGAGTGGAATTTATAACACAGGTCTATTGTGTATTTCTGTACTTTTTCAATTTTTTGTATTAGTCTGCAAATATGAAGAAATTTCTTACAAAACCGCTTATCCTTACGGCCGTGGTCGCGCTAATTTTTGGCGCTGGTATAGGAGTTTTTGCTAAAACTCGCTCAAAACAAACGCTTCAATTTGTGCATGTCACTCGCATGGATATTATCGAGACGGTTTCTCTTACGGGGCGTGTTCAAGCAAAGGATTCGGTGAATTTAGGTTTTGAAAAAAGCGGCAGTGTCTCTTCTATTTTTGCGGCTGTGGGCGATCGTGTTGAGATGGGGAAGCTCCTTGCTGTTCTCCTTAATGCAGACATTCGTTCAAGTGTTCTTGAGGGGCAAGCTAATCTTGAAGCCGAAAAAAGTAAGCTGTCTGCTTTGGAGCGGGGTAGCCGGCCCGAACAGATTGAGCTCGAAAAACTGAAGGTTGCTAATGCCCGCCAAAATCTTGCTGATGCCCTAATGAATCTCACGGCCGCACTTGATTCGTCTTATACGGTTGTCGATGATGTAACCCACAATAAAATTGATCAATTTTTTTCAAATCCCCGCGGCACTAACCCATCTGTAATTTTTAGCGTTGCCGATAGCCAGTTGAAAACCGATATCGAAAGTGGCCGTTTTACTTTGGAAAGAACCATGGAGGTGTGGCCGAAGAAAATTCGCGACTCTCTCGTCACGGGAGACAATGAAGGGGCGATTGCTGAAGTACTCCGAAATGTGACTGCCTCGAGAGATTTTCTCGGTAGTGTTTCAAAAGCGATTAATTCTCTTCTGCCTTCATCCCCGATTACTCAAACCGTGATCGATGGTTGGAAAGCCGATGTGTCCACCTCTCGCAGTAGTGTTAACAGTTCGCTTTCCTCCATTACCTCGTATGCTGAAAAATGGCGGACGGCCCGCTCAAACCTTGCGCTTGAGGAGCAGCAGTTCTCGCTCATGAATGCTGGCTCGGACCCGGAGGATATTGCTATCCAAAAGGCTCATGTTGCTGGGGCAGAAGCCACACTCCAAAAACTTGAATCAGAACTTCGAAAGACCGAACTTCGCGCGCCAATCGCTGGTTTAGTGTCCTTTAAAGATTTGAAAGTGGGGGAGACGGTGACCGCGAATCAAAAAGTGTTCGGTATTATTGGCGATAGTGCATATGAAATTGAAGCGTCCGTACCTGAAACCGACATTGGAAGAGTGACTCTTCGGACTCCCGTTGTCATTACGCTCGATGCATTCCCGGGAGCCTTTTTTCAAGGAGTTGTTTCCGAAATTGATCCGGCTGAAACCATTGTTGATGGGGTGGTCAGTTATAAAATAAAAATTGCTTTCACCAAACCAGATGAGCGCATTAAAAGTGGTTTGACGGCTAATCTCGATATTGAAACCCGAGCTTTAAAAGGGGTGCTTTCCATTCCTCAAATAGCCATTATTGAAACTGATGAGGGGGCGAGCGTTAAGAAGAAAGAGAGAAGTGCAGTGAAAGAAATAAAAGTGACGCTCGGTATCCGTGATCGTGAAGGCAATGTTGAAATCCTAAGCGGCCTAGCGCTAAATGATGAAGTTGAGATTGTGGGGCTAAAGACATCAAAGTGATCGAGATAAAAAATTTAGAAAAAAATTACCTTGATGAGGGAGTAGAGACTCGAGCTTTAAAAGGTGTCTCGTTTACTATTCGGCGCGGAGAATTTGTCTCTATTATGGGTCCCTCGGGCTCTGGCAAATCAACCTTGCTTCATGTGTTGAGTTTCTTGGATCTGCCGACGGGCGGCTTGTACACTTTTAATGGCCGTGAAGCGGGAACCCTTACGGACAATAACTTGGCGCGAATTCGCAATAAAGAAATGGGATTTATATTTCAGTCTTTCAACTTGCTTTCCAATGCGAGTGTTTATGAGAATGTTGAACTGCCTCTTTTGTATTCAGATATGGAAGTTGGCAAGCGTGCAGAAAGTATCCGAAAAGCCATTGCGTCAGTCGGTCTTGCCGAGAAAACCACGGTTGAAGCAGGCAAATTATCAGGTGGACAAAAACAGCGCGTCGCAATTGCCCGGGCTTTGGTTAATAATCCGGATATTATTTTTGCCGATGAACCAACAGGGAATCTCGATTCAGTATCGGGTGCGCAGGTGATGGAAATTTTAGAGAAGCTCAATCAGGCCGGCCATACCATTGTTCTTGTGACCCACGAAACATATACCGCTCGATACGGCAAGAGATTAATCCGATTGAAGGACGGTGAAATCGAGGTCGATGAGGAGATTAGGGAGAGACGTATGCATCAATTATTGAAATGAAGCACCAAATTCAAAATTACAAGCTCCAAATAAATTACAAATTCCAAACAGTTTTTGGTTTAGTGCTTATGATTTTTGAATTTATTTAGGATTTGTAATTTTGAATTTGTAATTTAAATTTCATTCTGATGAAATTTCAAGATATTTACAAAACTTCCTGGCGCGGTTTGAAGCACGCCAAAGTGCGTTCGGCTTTGACCATGCTTGGTATTGTCATTGGTATCGGGTCAGTCATTCTTTTGGTTTCAATCGGCAGCTCTGCCCAGAAACTGATATTGAATCAGGTGCAAGAAGTCGGCTCCAATTTAATTTTCGTTATTCCTGGCGCCACCAAAGGTTCTCGTTTTTCATCGCCGGCATCAGTACAGGGCATTATTATAAAAACTTTAGGCAAACAAGACTTGGAATCTTTTAAGCGTGAGCCGTCTGTTAAGAGTGCCGCGCCAGAAGTGCGCGGCCAAGCCAAGGTTGTCTTTGAAAATAACGATACGACGGTGACCTACGAAGGAACGACAGAAGATTTTTTTCACATTAGAAACTTTAAACTCGCTAAAGGAGTTTTTTTCACTTCGACCGATGTTGATTCTTCGGCACGAGTGGCGGTTATCGGCCCGAAAATTGCCGAAACTCTGTTTGGCAATCGCGAACCGATAGGGAAGACCATCCGCCTTAAAGGCCTGGCCTTCCGAGTGGTAGGGGTTATCGATAAAAAAGGAGTGGGACCATTCGGTGTTGACCAAGATACTTTAATTATTATTCCGGTGACGGTAGCGCAAAAGCAATTGCTCGGTATGGATTATTACAGTGTGGTTAACGTCGAAGCAAATGATGCCTATACGATTGATTATGCCAAGTCGCGAGTCATTTCAATTTTGCGCACCAATCATCGCATTACGGATCCGGACAAGGACGATTTTACGGTTAATACCCAGGAAGATGCACTTTCGATTCTCGGCAATATCACCTCGATCATGACCGTTTTTCTTTCCGCCATTGCTTCCATTTCACTTATTGTCGGCGGCATTGGCATTATGAATATCATGCTGGTTTCAGTGGTGGAGCGAACGCGGGAAATTGGTTTGCGGAAAGCTTTAGGAGCTACCAATGCCGATATTTTAAAACAATTTTTATTTGAGTCTGTCATGATCACATTCATTGGCGGAGTGATCGGCATTCTTTCTGGTTCATTTTTTGTCATTGTTGCCTATCTCATCTTATCCCGGGTTCTGCCGTCCGGATGGTTCTTCGCTCTGCCCATCAGTTCCATAATTACTGCCGTTCTTGTTTCATCACTTGTCGGCATCATTTTTGGTATTTATCCCGCTCGCCAAGCCGCCAAGAAAAATCCGATCGACGCGCTTCGGTATGAATAACGAAGCGTTTAGCGTATAGGAAGAAAGATAAAGACATTCCGTAACGGAATGTTTTTATCTTATTCTATACCCTAATCATTACATGATCTGTACACCTTTCACATTTTTCAGAAAAAATATTCAAGGTCTTTCGGAGTTCCACGTATTCATTCCTCAACCCTATACCCTTCTTCTATCAGTTCCGCCATTATAAAGTCATTTTCGGAGAGGCCGTTTATGGAGTGGGTATAGAGTTTTATTTCCACTTTACCCCAGGTGAGAAAAATATCAGGATGATGGCCTTCAGCTTCGGCGATGTCTCCCACTTTGTTTACAAACGCAAGCGCCGTTTTGAAATCAATAAAGTTAAAAACTTTGACGATATGATGTTCGTCAACATCTCTCCAGCCGGGTAAACCCATTAAACGAAAAGTTATTTCTTGGCCTTTAAAGGGCTTTGTTTTTTTCTCGCACGGCACACAGTGTTTTTTGGGTTTCTCTTTCATCACTCTATTATATATAAGAATTTCATAATGAAAAACCCCACGAGCTTGAGGCTTATGGGGTAGAAGACGGATTATGTCCGAGTCAATTGCTCGTGTGCACTTCCTGGTAAGGTATGTTCGGCAAAGGGATCATGAGACCATTCGCTTCAGCGATCTTTCTTCTTAGGATTTTTTCCATCCGTTGGTGTTTTTCTCTCCGTTCCTTGAGTTTGTGGAGTTTAAATAAAGCAAGGGTATATCTTGAATCTGCAATTTCCAATGCAACCCTGTTGTGAGGTGCTAGCCGTTTTTTCGCCCATTCTTCCGCAGACATTTCTTTAATTGCAATTTGTGCGGTGAGCCCGATGATTTCCTTTGCGTTTTTTTGGAATTTCGCCAGGAGCTGACTTTTTGAAGAAGGGAAAACGGTGTTCCACAGAGAACCAATGAGAGCTGTGGCAACGACAATGCTTCCCGCGGTGATTGGCCAAAGATAACTATGGGTGTTCATAATGCTCGATGTTTGGGGTTCTTGAACTGTTATTACTTTAAGATTTACGGCAGATATTGTCAATAAAAAAAGCCAACCGCGGGGTTGGCTTTATGAAGACAAGTTCTTGTCGCCTTAGACCGGAACCGGGGATCCTTTTTCCACCACAGTCACCAGTTCCTGGAGCCTAAACGGTTTCGGCAGAAAGTGGGCCCCCACTTCCCGTGCCACTGTTGGCATACCATCACTCCGGCCACTGAACAGGACTTTGGTGGGCACGGGCTTTACGTTTTCGTTCACAAACTTTAGAAACGTAATGCCTTCGTCACTGATTTTCAGATCCCGATCCGAGATAATGCAGTCGGGGGCAACTCCCTCGCGCTTGATTTGATCAGCGAGGATGGTGTGGGCTTGGGTTAAATTCTGGGCTACGAGGACTCGGTGGCCCCTTTCCTCCAGAATCTCCACTACCAAGCCGCAGATTAGGTCGTTGTCTTCTACTAACAGTATCTTTTTCATGATTTTTGTGCTGCTGTGCTGATCTTTTAATAAATTAGCATACTGTGTGATTAATGTCAATACATTGAGAAAAGAGCCTAAAACAACGCTTATATGGTAAGATTTAATTCTCAAAAACCATGCTTATTCTTGATGGAAAAATCGTCCGTGATCATATGGCTGACGCGTTAAAAAGGCGTATTCAAAATCGTGCCAGCTTACCGGTTTTAGCTATTGTCCAAGTTGGAAGCCGTGAGGATTCAAATGCCTATATTACTCAGAAAAAACTGTTTGCTGAACGGATTGGAGCCGAAGTGCTTCATATTCAATTTCCAAATGAGGTCGGGGACGAAGAATTGGCAGAAAAAATTTCTCAATTAAATAGCGACCCGGACACTCACGGCATTATTGTCCAAATGCCTTTGCCAAGACACCTACATGAAGGCCGGCTTATTGATGTTGTCGATTACAAAAAAGACGTTGATGGTTTAACAGCGACGAATATTAAATTGCTGGTGGAGAATAAACGGGATGGTTTTGTGCCGGCAACGGCGAAGGGGATTATTTCATTGCTTGATTATTACAAAATTCCCATTGAAGGGAAGAGGGCTGTGGTAGTGGGGAGATCTCCGTCAGTAGGGAAGCCTATTGCTCTTGCCCTGTTAAATAAAAACGCTACGGTGACGGTTGCCCACAGTCATAGCGGGGACCTGCCTTCTTTGACCCAAGAGGCAGACATTTTAGTTGTTGCCGTCGGTCGTTCTGGATTTATAAAAAAAGAGTATGTCCGGTCAGGGCAAGTGGTTATTGATGTCGGCATTAATACTTTTTCGCAAGCAGAAATTCTAGGGAAAGTGAAACCGGAAAATGAATTGCCAAAGCGCGAGCTTGTCGGCGATGTTGATTTTGAATCAGTTAAAGATATTGTCGCGGCAATCACTCCAGTGCCTGGTGGTGTTGGGCCGATGACAGTAGCGTCGCTTTTTGAAAACGTGGTGGATGCGTTTGAACGAAAGCAGCTTTCTTAACACGACACTAATTACGAATGAAGAGTGAATGACACGAATAGTTAAGAACCCTTCCGAATAGGGCACACGGATAAACACAGATCCCCACGGCCGCCCCGGCCGTGGGGATCCTGGTATCTTCCCCTATCAACTACACACTACGAACTAAAAACTCCTCCAGAAAGTTATCCCCCTTCTCCTCTCTTTCTCCTTTCTCACCGTGTTAAAATAACCAGAGCCACACCACTGGCTTTTTTGTGAAAAAACCCTTCTCCGAACTTCTCTTCGGTCTCTTAGCCTTTGGACTACTTATCCGAAGCTTCTTTCTTGCACCCGAGACTGTCTTCGCAAAGGAAAAGGAAGTTGCCACTACACATGACGATCCTGCAGTTGATCCTACAGATCACTCCTACACTCTTCGTCAGAATCACCCTTTACTCTCGGGTCTGTCTTCTCTCCACTCTTTTTTCTTCATTCCTACTGTCTACGCTAAAGAAACCACTTCACCTAAACTAAGCTTCTTTTCTTCTCTCAAACACTTCATCGCTTCTCTCTTTACCAAACCCCACGTTGCAACTGTTTCTACTGCTCTTCCCCTTGCTTCCTCTTCTCCTTCTTCTACCTTACACCTTTCAACTTACAACTCTCCTGCCACTACTACCATCATTCAAAAAACCACCGTTATCGAACGTACCCCTGTTACCGAAATCAAGAATACCTACACTACTGGTATTTCTGAACAACAACTTAATCAAAAACTTTCTGATCTTGAAGCTAAACTGACCTCAAAACTGTTCTCTCTACCTCAAACCTCCTCAATTACTCAAGGCACTCCCTCAATCTCCATCCCTTCCGTCACTCACTTAATCGCTGAATCACAGAAGATTGACAAGTTATCTGGTGCTGATATCTCAAACACTGCTATTACTGACTCAACCATCACTAATACTCCCATCTCCGGTTCTTCTGGTTCCTTCACTTCTCTTACCGCTACCTCTATCTCGTCACCCACCATCGATGCTTTAAACGTCTCCATTTCCAACTCTGGCTCTTCCACGCCGACTTTTGGGTACATTACTGCTACTACCACAAATGCCACGTCAACCTTTGCCGGTAATCTTTCCATTGGCACAACAACCAACTCGGGAGCACAGTATCAGATCGGAGGGCTAGGTATTCTTACAAGGATTGGTACAGCAATTATTGGAGGAGATCTTTCCGGCAGAACCCGAGGA
>Ga0209515_10006390_pt1 | contig 14714 bp, 17 predicted proteins | sample Subgroupgradi54m_FD_187454 | JGI IMG/M metagenome (GOLD analysis project Ga0209515, IMG submission 187454) | Subsurface groundwater microbial communities from S. Glens Falls, New York, USA - GMW60B uncontaminated upgradient, 5.4 m (SPAdes)... ...
AAAATCCACTTTAGCATATGTCTTGATGGGAAGTCCTACGTACGAATGTCCAATTTCAAGTGACAAATGTCAAATAAAAATTGACGGAAAGAATATTATTAAATTGTCTCCCCAAGAGCGGGCAAAAATGGGACTGTTTTTAGCATTTCAAACCCCTATTGCACTTCCTGGTGTTAACGTTGTGAATCTTTTGCGGTCTGCTTATCAAGCAGTCCATGGAAAGCCAAAGACCAATGAAGGAAAAAATATTCAAAACCCATTGCTTGCTAGGCGTTTACAAAGTGGCGGAATGGATCTAGTTGAGTTTACCAAGAAGCTTAAAGAATATGCAAAGTTTCTTCGTATAGATGATGCGTTTTTGCATCGTGGGATTGGTGATGGATTTTCCGGCGGGGAGAAAAAGAAAATGGAAATGCTTCAAGCGCTGGTCCTTGCGCCAAAATTTGCTATTTTTGATGAGATTGATACCGGACTTGACGTGGATGCGCTAGCGACTGTTGCCGCAGGGATTGGACTTTTAAAAAAACAAGGGACCGGCGTCATCGTTATTACCCATTACCAGCGGATTCTTAAATATGTGAAGCCTGACGTCGTGCACATCCTCGTTGGTGGCAAAATAGTTGACACCGGTACTGCTCGGTTAGCAAAAGAGATTGAAGAGAAGGGATATAAACAGTATGACCCAAGTACAACCACTCATTAACGATACGTACGCATATGGTTTTCATAAGCCGGAAAATTATGTGTTTAAGTCGAAAAGAGGACTCGACCGTGCCGTGGTGGAAAATATTAGTTGGCACAAAAATGAGCCGGAGTGGATGCGACAGTTCCGTCTAAAAAGTCTATCCATTTTTGAACGCAAAGGCATGCCTTCGTGGGGTGCTGATCTTTCAGGAATTCATTTTGATGATATTTTTTACTACATAAAGCCCACGGTGGGAAAAGTTTCTTCTTGGTCTGATCTTCCTCCTGAAATTAAAGATACGTATGACAAAATCGGCATACCCGAGGCGGAAAAAAAGTTTTTGGCAGGGGTGAGTGCGCAGTATGAAAGCGAAGTTGTCTACAAAAGTATTCATAGCATGCTTTCTAAAAAAGGAGTCATTTTCCTTGATATGGATTCGGGACTCCGTGAATATCCTGATTTAGTGAAACAATACTTTGGTACGATTATCCCACCTGCGGATAATAAATTTGCCGCCCTCAATAGCAGTGTTTGGTCTGGTGGTTCGTTTGTCTATGTGCCAGCTGGGGTGCATGTCGAGCTTCCTTTGCAAGCATATTTTCGTATTAATGCTGCCAACATGGGGCAATTTGAACGTACACTCATTATTGCTGAGGAAGGAAGTTACGTGCATTATGTGGAAGGTTGTACGGCTCCTATTTATACTACTGATTCTTTGCATAGTGCAGTTGTGGAAATTATCGTCAAAAAAGGCGCACGCGTGCGCTATACCACCATCCAAAATTGGAGTACGAATGTCTATAACCTCGTCACCAAACGCACGCGCGTGGAAGAAGAGGGAGTTATGGAATGGGTGGATGGAAATCTTGGCAGTAAAGTGACGATGAAGTACCCAAGTGTCTACCTTGTAGGAAGAAAAGCGCATGGTGAAGTGCTTTCTATTGCCTCTGCCGGACCCGGGCAGCACCAGGATGCTGGCGGCAAGGCTATACATGTAGCACCAGAGACCACGTCGCAGATTATTTCCAAATCCATAAGTCGCGGTGGAGGCAGGACGTCCTATCGAGGATTAGTTTTGGTGCATCCGAATGCAAAAAATGTGAAAAGTAAAGTGGTATGTGATGCATTGCTTTTGGATGAAGCGTCACGCTCGGATACCTATCCGGATATGAAGATTCATAACCAAGAGGTGCAAATAGAGCATGAAGCAACGGTTTCCAAAATTGGTGATGAGCAACTTTTCTATTTACAAAGTCGCGGTATTTCTAAAGAACAGGCCCAGTCGATGATCGTTAATGGATTTATAGAACCTATCGTGAAAGAACTTCCCCTTGAGTATGCCGTGGAAATGAATCGACTTATTGAGCTTCAAATGGAAGGATCGGTGGGATAATGGTATGAAACCGGTGATGATTACGAAAGACAAGATAGTCATAGAAGATATACACGGCGGTGACTCGTCATATGAATATTGTGTTGGAAAAGGCGTTCATCTTACATTAGTTATGACATCAACAACTAAGTTAAAAGTCCGTGCAGATGTGCATGTCCGACTTGCCGAGTATGGTGCTCAGGCTTCTATCATTGGTCTGGTTATTGGAACAGACCAGTCATCGCTGGAGTTACATACCTTTCAACATCATGAAGCGCCGCAAACGACAAGCAATTTATTGGTGAAGGGAATATTTCGTGATAGCGCTCGATTTATTTATGACGGGGCTATCCGTGTAGAAAAATTGGCTCAACATACTGATGCCTATCAACGAAACGAAAATTTACTTCTTTCTCCTGCGGCTTTTGCAGAAAGCAAACCGTCGTTGGAAATTTTGGCTAACGATGTGCGCTGTACTCATGGAGCAACGCTGAGTGCTTTACCTGCTGACCAACTTTGGTATCTAGCAACGCGCGGTATTGGCCAAAAAGAAGCAGAACGTTTATTGGTGACCGGATTTTTGCAGAGCGCACTGGAACATATTCCTGATGCAGATGTGCGCGTTCGTATTTTTAAAAATATTCAAAATGCGTTATAATGACGATATATGGCAGATTTTGTGGTTGCTGCAAAAACGTCCGATGTCACACCTGGTCACATAAAGGCAGTAATAGTGAATGGAAAACAAATAGCCCTCGCCAATGTCGACGGTGAATTTTTTGCCATCGGTGATCTGTGTACTCACGCACAGTGTTCATTGGGCGGCGAAGGGGTGCTTGATGGTAATGTCGTCACCTGCGGCTGCCATGGGAGTCAATTTGATGTCACCACCGGTAAAGTAACGGTGCCCCCTGCAGTAGAAGACGAGCCTTCCTACAAGGTGAAAGTAGAGGGTGAGAACATCCTCGTGTATGTTTGATACCCGCGCTGTTCGGAAAGATTTTCCCATAGTACGTACGTTGATAGACGGGAAACCCCTCGTCTATCTTGACTCGGCTGCAACATCACTGAAGCCTCGACCGGTTCTTGATGCAATCAATGGTTACTATACAACGTATACTGCCAATATTAACCGTGGTATTTATAAAATTTCCGAAAAAGCAACTGCCGAGTACGAAACGGCGAGAGAAAAAGTAGCGGCATTTATCCATGCCCGCAGTAAAGAGGAAATTGTATTTACAAGAAACACCACTGAGTCGATAAATCTCGTTGCTGCTGGATTTGGAAAAGCATTTCAAAAAGATGATGAGGTTGTTGTTTCTATCATGGAACATCATTCAAACTTCGTCCCCTGGCAGCAGAGGGCCTTAAGAAAGGGGATTCATTTTCGAATTTGGAATATTAACCAGAATTATCAATTAAATACAGAGTATTTGGATAAATTAATTACTCGAAAAACAAAATTACTCGCAATCACTGCCGCATCCAATGTTTTAGGGATTATTACTCCTATACGGGAAATTGTACATATCGTTAAACGTATAAATCCGAACTGTGCTGTAATTGTCGATGCCGCACAAGCGGTCCCCCATTTTTCCGTGAATGTACAAGACTGGAATGCAGATGCTGTTGCTTTTTCTGGTCATAAAATGTTGGGACCCACAGGAGTTGGGGTTTTATGGGCAAAGATGGATCTTTTGGAAAAATTACCACCATATCAGTATGGCGGAGATATGATCAAGGAAGTTCATGTCGATCACACGGTATTCAATGATGTGCCGCAGAAGTTTGAAGCGGGGACGCCGCATATTGCCGGAGTCATTGGATTAGGTGCGGCGGTGGACTACTTATCCAATCTTGGCATGGCTGCGGTGCGAAAACACGAAAAAGAAATAACTACCTATACACTTAACGTACTTTCTGATATCCATGGACTTGCGATTGTTGGGCCAAAGGATTCTGACAAGCGAGGTGGTGTGGTGACTTTTACCATGAAGGGTATTCATCCTCATGATGTCGCACAAATCCTTGATGAAGACAATGTCTGCATCCGCGTAGGATTTCACTGTGCACAGCCACTTCATGAATATTTAAAGATTGGTCCGACCGCACGGGCGTCATTTTATATCTATACCACGAAAGAGGATATTGATGCACTCACAAAAGGACTGAAAAAAGTAAAAAAGATATTTGCATAATATATGGATCTCTATCGTGAGCTTATTCTGGATCATTATAAACATCCACGGAATTTTGGAACGTTAGAAAAACCTGATGCCACAGCGCAAGAATACAATGCAACGTGTGGGGATCGCATTCGGATGGAAATTAAAATTTCGAAAGGCAACATTGAAGATATAAAATTTTCCGGTGAAGGATGTGCGATTAGTCAGGCGAGTGCTTCTATGCTTACAGAAAAAGCAAAAAGTATGAGTACTTATGCCGTGATGAAATTGGCAACTGACAATATTCTTGCCATGTTGGAAACCACGCTTACACCGTCACGTATTAAATGTGCGGTCTTACCGCTTGAAGTATTGCAGAAAGCGATAAATAATGTATAGTGCCCATATGGATAACAACGACCCAAAAGTGACCAGAAAAATCAGAAAATTTACTATGCGCATCGATCGCGATTTATGCATTGGGGCTGCAACGTGCGTCGCTATTGCTCCCAAAGCATGGGCTTTGGATAATGAAGCAAAAGCTATCATTCTGGACACATGCGATCAGGAGACTGATGAAACATTGCTGGAAGCTGCCAAAGGATGTCCGGTCATGGCCATATTTATCACCGATGAAAACGGTAAACAAATTTTCCCCTAATTCTTCGCATGAATTTTTCTATATGATAGACTAATAAAGTATGGAAAGTGTAACGTGGAAAATTGGAGGCGAGGCGGGGTTTGGAATTATGTCATCGGGCACTATGCTTTGCCGTACGTTTTCCCGTTTGGGGTACCATGTATTGGCGACCAATGAATATCCGTCTCTTATCCGTGGTGGACACAATCTCGTCACCGTCCGCATTGCAACACAACCATTTGAATCACTCAATAAAGATGTCCATGTTCTGGTTGCGCTCAATAAACAAACCGTTGAACTTCATAAAGAAGAATTAAGTTCTGGTGCCATCATCCTTTTTGATCCAAAAGATTATGAATGGAAGCAGGCGGAATTTACCAAAGAAGTCAAGCTTATCCCAGTGCCGCTTGCAGATATTGTTAAAGAACAAAAAGGTGATCCGGTAATGCGCAACACCGTGGCACTCGGAACCACGGTTGCACTGTTAGGGGCCGATTTTAGTGCGGTTGATTCGGTTATTCATGATCAATTTAAACGTAAGGGTCAGGAAGTAATTGATAATAACATCGCCATTGCCAAAGCCGGGTATGATTTTGTTAAAACTAATTTTGCCAATGAGTCTTCAGTAAATCTCGGCAAAGCAACACAAAAGGAACAGCAGATGATTATTAATGGGAGTGAGGCGGTGGGAGTGGGTGCGGTGCGGGCGGGACTCAAATTTGCTGCTATTTATCCCATGACGCCGATTAATTCCGTGATCACGTTTTTAGCTGATCATGCAAAAGAGTTACAACTCGTCTATAAACAGCCGGAGGATGAAATTGCCGGCATCAACATGGCAATCGGTGCATCGGTTGTTGGAGTTCGGAGTATGGTAGCAACATCCGGCGGCGGATTTGCGCTTATGGTGGAAGGGTTATCTCTTGCCGGTATGATTGAAACGCCATTGGTTATTGATTTAGGTATGCGGCCAGGGCCAGCAACCGGTATGCCGACGTGGACTGCTCAAGGAGAGTTGCAATTTGCCATTCATGCCGGACACGGGGAATTTCCTCGAATCATATTGGCACCCGGCGATATAAAAGAAGCGTATAGCTTAACAGTAGATGCATTTAACTTGGCTGATCGCTATCAAGTACCTGTAATTCTTTTGACGGATAAGTATCTGAATGAGAGTCAGTGGTCTGTGCCCAAAGCGCATCTTGCCGGCGATGTCGTGATTGATCGGGGGAACTTCGTGAAAGAAACTGAACTTTCGGCAGATGGATCATTTCTGCGATATGATTTGAAGGCGGGTGGAGTTTCGCCGCGAAGTGTACCAGGGATGAAAAATGGTCTGTTTTATGCAAACTCTTATGAGCATGATGAATTGGGGCATGTAACGGAAGCTGCGGATAAAGCAGCTGCAATGGGAGACAAGCGCATGAAAAAGTTTGAAGCGATCGCGAAAGATATTCGGCCACCAACGGTCTATGGCGATAGCGAGGCAGAAATTACGTTCGTTTCTTGGGGATCCACGAAAGGGCCAATCTTGGAAGCGATGAAACTTTTAAACGCTCAAGGCAAGAAAGCCAAGCTGGTCCATTTTACCTGGCTGTTTCCATTTCCCTCTGAAGAAGTCACAAAACTTTTGTCACCAATCACGCGACTAGTCGATGTTGAGCTTAATGCTACGGCACAACTGGCATCGCTTATCAGGGAACACACAGGCGTCACGATCACGGAAAAATTATTACAATACAATGGGAGAATGTTGTATCCGGAAGAGATCGTAGAAAAAGTATTGAAATAAAACTATGCCAAGCGTCACCGCAAATGCATTTACGACAAGTTTCCTTCCGACCTGGTGTCCGGGATGTGGGGATTTTGGTATTTGGATGTCGCTCAAACAGGCATTGGCAAGCTTAAACATCGGTCCGGAAGATGCACTGTTGATATACGGTATTGGCTGTCATGGCAATATGTATGACTGGATGAAAACCTATGCGGTAGAAGGACTTCATGGACGAGCGTTACCGGTGGCACAAGGCGCTAAACTTTCCAACCACAAATTGCCGGTGATTGCCATTTGCGGTGACGGCGATTGTCTCGGCGAAGGGGGCAATCATTTCATTCATGCGGCCAAACGCAACCCCGACATCACCGTGATGATTCATGATAATCAAGTCTATGGCCTCACGACCGGTCAAGCCTCCCCAACAGCAAAGGCGGGTTTTAAAACCAAATCTACACCCGAAGGAGTCACCGATGAGCCCATTAATCCCTTAACGTTAGGCCTCACTGCCGGTGCTACGTTTATCGCTCGCGGATTTGCCGGCGATGCGCCGGGTTTGACGGATCTGATGATGAAAGCAATTGAGCATAAAGGGTTTGCAGTATTGGATATCTTGCAGCCCTGCGTCACGTTTGATAAAGTGCATACGTATGGGTGGTACCGGCAGCGGCTCTATCAGTTAGACAAAGAAGAGTACAAGCCAGACAATAAGTTGAAAGCGTTTGAAAAAGCATTAGAATGGGGAGATAAAATTCCCCTCGGTATTTTGTATAAAGAAGATCGTCCAACGAGCGAAGATTTAGAGCCAGCGCTTTCCGGGGCGCCCCTCAAAGACTTGCCACTTACTATACCTAATCTTGATGGTCTTTTTTCTGAGTTTATTTAAATTCCCCGCTTGACGAGAGTATTAGCACTTGTTATACTTGAGTGCTAAACCATTGATTTCTATGGCAGATTTAGTTTCTACAGCAGATCACATACTTCCCATCGTCCCAATCCGCGACGGCGTCGTTTTTCCCGGGACGGAAATGATCCTTACCTTTGGCCGGCAACGATCGGTTAGCGCCATTGAAGCGGCATCCTCTTCTGGGAAACGCGTGATTTTGGTCATGCAGAAAAACCCCAACATCAACGATCCCACTCCATCGGATCTTTATACCACTGCCACGGTTGGCGAAATTGTTCAAATGATGAAAAACGAAGGAGAAATCAACGCCTTAGTACGAGGGATTGCGAAAGTGGAAATCCTTTCGTATGAAGCGGTGGAACCATATTTTGTCGGCCGTTACGTGCCAGTCCCCGATTCGTTTGAAGAAGGCGATGAAATGAAGGCGCTCACCAATCACCTTACCAGTGAACTTCGTCGAGCAGTCAACATGGGCAAATCCATGGACTTTTTGACGTTTATGAACATTATGTCTGGTTTGGATGCAGTTGCCCTTTCCCATCAGGTTGCCGGGGTATTGGATATAAAGCCCGCTGAACGGCAGGATCTGTTGGAGACCACATCGGTGAAAGTGCGATTGGAAAAAGAAGCAGGATTTTTATCCCGAGAAACCAAAATTTTGGAGCTTGAAAAAAAGATTGCCAACAAAACACAGGAAAAATTTGATAAAAATGTGCGCGAGCAAGTGCTTCGCGAGCGGATGAAAACCATTGAAAAAGAACTCGGCGAAGAAGGCGAAAATAAAGAATTCAAGGAGCTATCTGACAAAATCAAAAAAGCAGGTATGCCGCCGGAGGTCCGCGAAAAAGCAGAAAAAGAGCTTTCGCGCCTTATCCAAATGTCTCAATATAATCCCGAGTCATCCTATGTGCGTACCTACCTGGACTGGCTCGTCGAGCTTCCCTGGGCAGTGGCAAGTGCTAATAACGTTAATATCAGCGATGCAGAAACTGTTCTTAACGAAGACCATTATGGTTTAAAAAAGATTAAGGAACGAATTTTAGAGTATCTTGCGGTTATGAAGCTTCGCGCTAAGGCAGAGGAACAAGAAGAAGCACAAGAGAAACAGAAGCGCACCAAAGACGAAGTGAAGCGGAAAGGAAAAGCAGCACCTACCATTCTTTGTTTTGTGGGGCCGCCCGGCGTGGGAAAAACATCCATTGGTAAATCCATTGCGCGATCGTTAGGAAGGAAATTTGTCAAAATATCTTTAGGGGGCATTCGGGATGAGGCAGAAATCCGCGGACACCGGAGAACATACGTGGGAGCTCTTCCTGGCCGCATCATTCAAGGCGTCAAGCAAGCAGGGACGAAAAATCCCGTCTTTATGTTAGATGAAATTGACAAAGTGGGCACTGATTTTCGCGGTGATCCGTCAGCCGCTCTTTTGGAAGCACTCGATCCCGAGCAAAATTATGCGTTCTCGGATCATTATTTGGAAGTACCGTTTGATTTATCCGATGTATTTTTCATCACAACCTGTAATATATTAGATACTATTCCTCCCGCATTGCGTGATCGCCTTGAGGTAATCCATTTTCCTGGGTACACCGAGGAAGAGAAATTCCACATAGGCCGTGACTTTTTATTTGAAAAGCAACGCGGAATTCATGGGATTCCGAAAGATACGGTGAAACTTTCCGATAGTGCCATCTATGAGATTATCCGTCGATACACCAGAGAAGCAGGGGTGCGAAATCTAGAGCGCGAGGAAGCAACCCTTTTTAGAAAAATTGCCAAAAAGATTGCCGATAGCAACGGAAAAGCAAAGAAAATATTCGCCATTGGTCCAAAAGATCTTCATACCTATCTGGGTCCCTACAAATTTACTTCCTACTTGGCCGAGAAAAAAGATGAAATTGGTATGTCTACGGGACTCGCCTGGACCGAAGCCGGGGGAGACATATTATTTATTGAAGTAGCCCTCATGCCGGGGCGGGGAAGTCTCACACTCACCGGGCAATTGGGTGACGTGATGAAAGAATCCGGACAAGCTGCGCTTTCCTATGTTCGTAGCAGATGGAAAGTATTGGGACTCCCGGAAAAGTTTTTCCAAAAACTTGATGTCCACATCCACGTGCCGGAAGGCGCTGTACCTAAAGATGGCCCCTCAGCCGGCGGTGCGATTGGCACGGCACTGGTATCCGCCCTTACCAAAATTCCCATCAAACGTACCGTTGCCATGACCGGAGAAATCACGCTCCGCGGTCGGGTGCTGGAAATCGGCGGCGTCAAAGAAAAAGTGATTGCGGCACACCGCGCCGGTATCAAAACCCTCATTTTGCCGAAAAATAATAAGAAAGACTTGGAAGATATTCCCAAGTCTGTCCTTGACGATTTATCTTTCCACTTCGTCGAACACATGGATGAGGTTTTAAAGATCGCTCTCGCCAAACCGATTGTCCGAAGTGAGAAGAAAATGTTGTCTTCTCCCTCCTCTCGTCCCCACGCCCACCTGATGGCGTAGAAGACTTGTATTGTTATTTTCAGGTATAGACGACTAAATCTTCTCGACTTCATCCCATGAGAAGAGTATAATTTGAGCATGTTTAGTAAAGAAACTATTAGGATTCTTGATGCTCAAGCTGATTTTTATCTTGGTGATTGCCTCGAAGTTTTGGAAGATATCCCGGCTAATAGCATAGACTTAATCATTACATCCCCGCCTTATTCAGATCAAAGAAAAGGTACATATGGCGGTATACATCCAGATCATTATGTGGAATGGTTTTTGCCGATAACCAGAAAACTATTTAAAGCCCTAAAACCAAGTGGAACTTTTATTCTCAATATTAAAGAAAAAGTTATCAACGGAGAACGTCATACATATGTATTAGATTTAATTAAAGAAATGAAAAAACAAGGATGGTTATGGACAGAAGAATTTATATGGCACAAAAAAAATTGTCATCCTGGGAAATGGCCGAATAGGTTCAGAGACGCTTGGGAAAGGCTTTTACAATTTAACAAGCAGAAGTCATTTAAGATGTATCAAGAGAACGTAATGGTTCCTATAGGTGATTGGGCCAAAACCAGACTGAAAAAACTTAGCGAAACTGACCTCAGAAGAGATAATTCGAAAGTCGGCAGTGGGTTTGGCAAAAATATTTCAAACTGGGTTGGAAAAGAATTTGTTTATCCAAATAATGTTCTTTATCTTGCGACAGAAAGTTCCAACAAGAGTCATAGTGCAGCATTTCCTCTGGAGCTTCCGTTCTGGTTTATAAAACTTTTTACAAAAGAAGGAGATAGAGTATTAGATCCTTTTTTGGGTAGTGGAACTACATCAGTAGCAGCTTCTCTTCTTCGTCGAAATTCAGTTGGGATAGAAATACTGAAAGATTATTATACAGTGGCACTAGAAAGATTTAGGTCTGAAGTCTTAGAAAATAAGAGATCAGGTAAAAAGCATACTCACTCTAGTAATGATAGCGATTATTATGATGCGAGTAGCCAGTTAGCATTATATGGATAATCTCAATCAGGAAGAATTACAATACTTCATTTCTGAGAAAGTAATAAAACCTTTTTATGAAAAAAGATTATCTAAATTAGATAGTCTTACTCTTGATGGAATATTGAAAAGGAAAAATAGTAGCAGTGAATGGTTGTATTTATGGGAAAGACAACAATCCACGTAAAATTGATAAAGATCCTAGTAAAAGTTATTACAAATTTTGCGGGCAAGAATTTTGGGGTCTTATTACAGGAGATGCCGATTTTTATCAGAAGATTGTCGTACCTATTGATAAAGAAGCCAAAAATCGGGATGAAAATTTTAAAAAGATTTATAGTGCAAAACTAAATGAATTAACAAAAGCAGTTTTAGATAATTATCTTGGTGAGGATGGTCTTATAGATTGGCATAAAATAATTGACTATGTGTCTAAACAGACAAGATAAAAAAGGGATTTATCTCCCATTCCCCTTGCTTTTTCTTTTAAAAGTTGATATCCTGTAGCAGAAAGCGATACGCTTTCATTTTCAGATATTTTGCACGTTAATAACTCGCCTCCAGGTATTCATTCGTGAATACCCTAATGGGAAACAATTTGTTTCTCAACCGGCATCATCGTCACCCAGTTGTTGCGGGAGTTTTTCGGCGGCATAGTGGCATTAGTTTCTTTGTCTTTGAGGCAATTGATTAATTTGCTACAAAAGCTATTCGTTTTCGTTCTTAGCTGGTATATGCTTGCTTTCAAATGAGATAGTTTAGTTCGTGGGTGTGAAAAAGTATCGTACGTACAAAATATTTTTGAAGGGAGGTGAGGAAACTATGGTACAAAACGGGCGTTTTTTTTCTCTTTTTGAGAAAGATCAACGTTCGTCTGTTCTTGAATACGCGTCAGCGGAAAGGATAAAAAGGTCAAATGCTGAGTCGGTCCGCGAGAAGATTTTTGTTCTTCGGATTGGTACACTGTCATTTGATAAAATTGCTTCAATCCTGCAGCATGTTGTAGAGAGAGCAGTCGGACTATTTCATTACAATTTGTCGTATTGTTCAGTTTTAGTAGACTTATGATGTGAAACCGATAAATATCGCACAAGTTGATACATTAGCACGTATCCTCGGAAAAGACATTCAATTTCTCCAATCGATTGCGTTACATATAGACAACTATTACATAGAGGACTTAACAGATAAGAAATCCGGAGAACTACGGATACTTCACAAACCTCGATACACACTAAAAATTATTCAAAAAAATATAAAAAAGGTTCTAGTGGGTATTCCGCTACCAGATTGCGTGCATGGATGGGTTAGAGGGAAGTCAGTAAAATCTGCGGTTGAGCCTCATCGCGGGATGAAGTATTTGTACTGTTTTGATATACGGTCATATTTTGATACGGTTCATAGTAAGCGTGTATACATCCTTTTCACAAAAAAATTAAAATGTGCCCCCGAGCCTGCACAGTTGCTTACCAGACTAAGTACGTATAAGGCGAGTTTACCGCAAGGAAGTCCCTGTAGTCCTTTTATCGCAAATCTTCTCCTTTTTGATTTTGATGTTTCAATGAATGTCTATGCAAAAAGACGCAATGCAAAATATAGTCGTTTAGGAGATGATATTCTCTTGTCATCGAATTACAAACTTGACGACGCTGTGCACGTGGTAGTAAGTGGTCTTTGTAGATATGGATTAAAAATCAATAAAGATAAAACTAATTTTGGAACCCCATTAAAATCTGGTGTGAAAGTTTTGGGCATTGTTATTGGTTCCGGTGTTACTGTTTCAAGCAAATATCGTAGAGAGCTAGAAGCTATCCTGCATAATGCGCAAAAAACTGGTTTAAATCTTCAGAATCGAGAGGGTAGGTTTGATATGAGAAAACATTTGTTTGGACGAATAACACTTATTGAGTTGTATCAACCTGAGTATGGAGCCCAATTACGTAATAAGTTAAAAATTATACAAAATTGATGTATAATGCGATATATGTTGATGTAACAATCTAAGTTTCAAGAAAATTTATATGTATAAACTTTCTCCATCAGATTTCAAGTATTTATACGAAGACTGCAAGCATTGCTATTACCAAAAGGCAAAGGGGATTATTAAAGAGCTTCCGTCTATTGGTATGCCGGGAGTGTTCATGAGAATGAATTCACTACTCCAACATGCCATTATGGGGATGGATTTACGGGATATTAACTCCCAGCTTCCTGCAGGGAAAATTGAGGTAAAAGAGGGGTTTCTTAAATCAAAGCCGATTCCGCCAGGCAATGACTGCTTTATTGGAGGAAGATTTGACGTCGCGTCGCGTTTAGATGACGGCACCTATTCCGTGATTGATTTTAAAATTACCAATCCAAAAGAGGATAAAATTCAAAAATTCTTTGCCCAACTGCATGCGTATAAATTCGCATTGGAACATCCCGCTTTTGGAGAACCAAAAAAAGTAAGCAAAATGGGTGTTATTGCCATTAATCCCGAAGAAATATCTTTTCCTGGTGATACGGTGATTTTTACAGCCAAGCCGCAATGGTTTGAAATTGAAGAAGATATGGATAGATTTTATGCCTTCATTTCAGAAATCTCTAAGCTTCTGAATGGCCCTGTTCCGCCGGAAAATCCTAATACCTGCAAATGGTGCTATTATCGTATTTGTACCAGAAAGCCACAGGATGTGCAGGAAGAAATTCCTTTTTGACTTCGTGTACAATACATATCATGGAGCCAATGTGTCCCCAATGTCATATGACGGTGCGGGCAACGGATTTTTACTGCTATAACTGTGGTAAAAACCTCCATCCTGCACCGCTTCAGACCGATACTGCGACGCTCATTGCATTATTTATTAAAACCATCCTTCTGCCGCCCTTAGGTCTCATTTGGGGTTTGCGTTACCTGCGGCAGGGAGATGACCGGTCCAAAATAGTGGGGATCGCGGCCATGGTGATTACGGTTATTGAGATTATTCTTGTTGTACAATGGACAGTTAGTTTACTCAATGGCGTGGGCGGTCAAATGAATAATTTACAGGGTTTGCAGGGATTTTAGATATGTGCCGCCAGCTGGAGGTTGTTAGAACCTATTTCGGCCAAGGATAAGATACCATATCATCCAATGTTAGTTCTTGTATCTCGCCATGCCTGTTAAAAAGAACGATCTCCATTGGGATATGTGATCTGCGTTGACTTTCATACAGCAGTTGTTTGCACATGTGACACGGATACGTAAACTCTCCTTTTTTTAGATGTTCATTACTCGTAATTGCCATTGCCACTATGTCTCCTTCTCCATGGGCTGCCGCATGAGTGAGCGCACATTGTTCACCATGAAGCGTTAAGGAGTACGTATCAGAAAAATATTGCGCTGCAGCATATATATTGCCTTGTTTCGTAAGAACGGCTGCTGCATAAATTGTATCTGCTCCCTTTGGATATGGATGCTTTAATGCTTCTCTCGCTTCTGCTATAAGATTGTCTTTCTGTTGTTTCGTCACTTTTGTATTATAGCAAAAATTCCACCGTCCAGCTTGGGTGGTGGTTTTTTTGAGGCTAGTTTTGGTCTGTACCCCCAGCCGGATTCGAACCGGCGATCTACACGTTGAGAACGTGTCGTCCTAGGCCGCTAGACGATGGGGGCGAAACGTTTGAATTAGCCTCAATTGTAGCAGTTTCCTCTTG
>Ga0209515_10006391_pt1 | contig 14712 bp, 10 predicted proteins | sample Subgroupgradi54m_FD_187454 | JGI IMG/M metagenome (GOLD analysis project Ga0209515, IMG submission 187454) | Subsurface groundwater microbial communities from S. Glens Falls, New York, USA - GMW60B uncontaminated upgradient, 5.4 m (SPAdes)... ...
AAGGACATTCGGGTTCAACATGAATACAATAGAGGCAATAAAAGCTGCAATTTTATTGCGTGTGATAAGCTCGGTTGTTTTATAGATAAATACGGCACTCACCACATAGCAGAGCAAAGAGACAATTGACCCGGCAAGCCCGCTCCTCCATAGAAAGTCAGACCAGATGAAGGGAATCATCATCAGATGGGGTATTGGAAGCCAGATTCCTCCAAGCTGTGCAAATCCCGGAGTGAGATCATTGATCACACGTTTTGATATATTCAGATGCGACTCTGCGTCGCCGTAGGCGATAATGTAATCGTTGGCATAGGAATAACCGGTTGCAATGATGCCAAAAACAAAAGAGACCGCGATAACAACATATGGCGTTGATATTTTATCAAACCACTGTTTTAGTTTTTTGAGCGTGAGATTTTTAATTGAGATATTAAGATTCATTTTTTTTTGCAAAAAATAGTGGAATAAATAAAAGCAAGAACACAATTAGCAATAATGTTCCCCAGATGATGAGGAAGTATTGTTGAAGGCTTACGTAGTTTGAGGCGTATTCGTTAAAGATGAAACTTCCGCTTCTTCCGTCTCTAAAGTAGTCGTAATTTAATAGAAAGTTATATTTCGTATGAAGGTAGTCTGCCTCAATTTTAGGTGGAACTTGACTTGTGGTTATTGCTCCCAGTAAGGCAACGGCCGAAGAGTACATGAATAAAATAAAGGCAGCTATTCTGCTGATGATTTTGTATTTTGTATTGTTCAGCCAGGCGGCGCAAAATATTGCAAGAATTGCCATAGAAGGAATAAGGTAGCGAGGGCCAAAAGCCCACCCGCCCCACGGATCTCCCCAACTTGAATAAAGGAAAAAATTGACCAAAACGGCAGATATAAGAATCCCACTTTCCAGAGTAATTTTCCGCAAGGCTAGGAAAATGCCAATAATACTCAAAGCAAAGAGTGGAGAATATAGCAAGAGTCCCCTATCAAGACTTCCGGTTAAGATTGATAAACCTTGAGGAAACTGGTCTTCTTGGAAAAATCCCTGTATTGTTTTTTCCTCAGCGATATTTTTGATTTTTGCCGTTCCTTGAGTGTCTTGTAGAAGTTTTTGTTCCTTAATGGTTTTATATCCCACCAGACTTCCGCTCAATTTTGTAGGGCTTCCGAAGTTGGCGTAATTATAGTAGCCATGGAGCGCTAGTAGAAGAAAGAAGATGATAGAAGTGATTAAATAAGGTAATCTAAAGTTTATTTTTGTTTTTGTCTTTAACTTCTCAATCTGGAAAGCCGTAAAAAAATGATAAAGCATTATTGGAGCCAGTAATACCACATTCGGATAGTCCAAAAAAATTGAAGCACCATACGCAAACCATACATAGAGCGAATACAGCCAGCTCAGCCGCTGCGTATTTTTATACCTCCATGCCGCATAAAAAGCAGAGAGAATGAAAAAGGTTGTCACATGGTGTTGAGACAATGTGATTGCATAGCTCCATGAAGTAGATGCAAATCCAAAAATAAACGACACTAAGATTGAAAGCAAGATAGGAAGCTTAAATATTTTTCGTGATATCAGATAAAGAAAGACTAAGTTTAAAACCGCAAAGAAAGAAATCATTGAATAGGAAAACACCTGATCTAAATTAAAACCTTTTCCAACGATATAAAATGGAAGGGCTAAGACCGAAATTCCGGGAACAAAGAAAATATAGAACTTTCCGTCTTTATATCCTACATCCGGATAAGCTGCGTCAGCCAACTGTTGAGATAAGGCAAACGATTTATTTTCGGCTAAAGACATCGTAAGCAAGAATCGTCCCCGCTCTGGTGAAAGCTCAAATGGCTTGGTGGCTTGGTCAAGATTATTCTTGATCTCGGAGCTTTTGATATTTCCATAGATGCCCCGCAACGTTAAGGCATAAAAGAAAAGGCCGAAAATAACAATAAACAAAAGTGCAAGTCTATTCTTCATATGAGTCAAATAATTAATTCCTTATATTTCGGAACAAATTTTAGTATACGGCGTGCTTTAGTCTGATCAAGTCTTAAATGCATTAAGTTATTGTTGGCTGGTAAATATTTGACAGAAAATTGATACTTTTTCTTAAGGAGTTTTACTGTTTGAATAAGAGAATAATTTTTGACGCTTCCTACATTGAAGATTTCAGAAGTTTTGCGGTTAAGAGTTAATAAAATGGCTCGACATGCATCTTCAACATGCAGAAGTTGTCTTGTCTGTTTACCTGAACCATAGATTTTTACCTGTCTATGGTCTTTAATGCTTTTATTAAGATTATAAAGAGCGCCCTTATTATTTCCAGGCCCATATATGCTTGAGAATCTGAGAATTATATATTTAAGTCCTTGAGTCAAATTAAAATACTTAATACATTCTTCAGCTTGCAGCTTGCTCAAACCATAGTAATTACTGGGTTTTAATTTATCATTTTCTTTTGCGCCGTTTTTAGGGACAGCTCCTCCATAGACTGCGCCGGTCGAGGCAAAGATTATTTTCTTCAAGTTATGTTTCATACCAATTTCAAGTAAATTAGCAGTTGTCAAAACATTTGCCTCAAAAAGCTGTTTGTAATTGCCGTCCACCAGGCCTGCCAAGTGAATAATTATTTCTGGATGATATTTCTTGCAATAAGAGGTAATATCCTTCTTGTTTAACAAGTTTCCCCGAAAGACATTATAGGCGATTTTCCTAGCATTCATCATTGTCGTCAGATGAGATCCGACGAAACCAGACGCTCCTGTAATGCCCATACTTTGATTTATTTTTCCCATAACCATTTCTCCTTTTTCAATAATTCAATTAGCTCATCTTCAGACAATTGTCGCGTATTGGCTGAGGTGAATTCTTTATGAGTAAATCGTTTAAATGAATCATATCTTCCATGGAGTTTGCCATTGCCTATTTGAGGCAGTATGACAAAATATTGACCTGAAAATATATGAGTGAAGGGGCTTTCGTTTTTGGAGACGAGCGCCTCATGAGTTTTCTCACCGGGTCTTTCTCCGATGATTTTAATTTTACTTTTTTCGTTCCCGAAAAGCTTTATCATTACGTTCGCAATTACTTTTAGAGACGTTGCGGGCATATTCATAACAAATAGTTCGCCTCCTACTGAATTTTCAACAGCGGTGAAAATAAGACTTATTGCCTCTTTTGTACTCATTAAATAACGAGTCATGTCTTGATGAGTGACTGTTATTTCATTTTTCTCTTGGAGTTGTTTTTTGAAAAGTGGAATGACGCTACCATTTGTTCCGATGACGTTTCCTCCTCGGATGCAGATGAAGCTGGTTTCACCGCGGTGATTATAAGAATAGTTAAAATTAGCATTTATCATCAGTTTTTCACCGGCAGCTTTTGTTATACCGTAGTGATTAAATGGTTCAACAGCTTTATCAGTTGAGACGTCGACAACCTTTTTGACTTTATTATCTATTGCCGTTTCAATCACGTTTTGAGTTCCGTAGATATTGGTGAGTACTGCCTCCCATGTATTATTTTCCGCGACAGGAACGTGTTTCAATGCAGCCAAGTGGAAAACGATATCAACATTGCGCATCGCAAAATTAAGAATGTTTTTATCGCGCACGTCGCCGATTATAAAACGCAGTTTAGGATTATCATTAAATTCCTGCATCATTTCAACTTGTCTGTGCTCTCCGCGGGAATAAATTCGTATCTCTTCGATTTCCGGGTATTTTTCCAGTAACTGATGTACCAGTTCATGACCCCATGAACCAGTCCCCCCGGTAATAAGAATTCTTGCCTTTTTAAAAATATTGCTCATATGATATTAATTGTGAATCTTATTTAAATGAATACCAGTTTTTGTCGATTTTACTGTTTCCCATAAACCATTCCTTTTTAGCTCATCAGCTGATTTATATGGCAGATGTTGAAAAAGCGTAAAGACGAGAGTTGATGCGATAGTATAGTATGGATCCTGAAATAGAGATGTAAAAAGTGCTCTAATTTTAGAATTCCTAGGTATTTCATAATAATTCTCAACTTGCGAGCCGAAGTGTTTGGTAAGCAGAGAATGTTCGTCAGAAGACCGTTTTGAATATTTAAAATAATCGCGGAAAGTTGCGGGCAGTCTATAATAAACTGTAGCCTCTGGCACAAAGCAAAACTTCAGATCATGTCGTCTTGCTTCACAATATATCAACGGACTTTCTGAGGTGATTTGTGGATTAAGCACAAGCGATTTTGCAAAACTCGCTCTCATCGCTAAAATGCAGCCAAAGCAATTTACAATCCTATCCTTATCTTCTATGGAAAGTCTGACTTTTCGCCATAGTTTGTCTCTGTTTAAAATAAGTCGTGCCGAAAAATTATCTTCTCCAAGGGGTATTCTATCTCCACTGACGAGCGTGACTTTTGTATTTTGAAAAGGCTTGATCAAATTATCAAATCCTGATCGATGACTCAGTACAACATCAGCGTCCAGTTGAATAAAAATATCACTTCTGTTCATCTTGTAAAGCTGCATAAGCCTTTTGGATTTACCTAAACGCTTACCGTCGACAATTAATTTAACAAAAGGATTTTTCTTTGTCAGTTTAAGGACTTTAGAATCTGTCTGATCTGTTGAGCCGTCGGAAAGAACTAGCACTTCGGTTAAAATATATTTTTTCCTTGTTTGAGACAGGATAGAATTAAGCAGAAGCTCAATATTCCCCTCTTCATTATATGCTGGAATCCCGACAGTGACTGTTAGTTTCTTTGTTTTCATAAAGATAATGATTTGGTCGAAGAAGTAGTCGACCAGAAATCTGTAAATTCTTCTCTGAACATTTTTTTGCTAAATAAAGATATTTTTGTGATGATTGTAAGATAAAGATAATAAATAAATTCAAAAGGATGCATAGTGGAGAAATAGATAAAAGATTTTATTTTATAGGAGAATGATCGTTGATAGACTTTATCAATTAATTCCTGCGAAAAATAATGTTTTATCGTTACTTGCTCTCTTTGTATTTTAAAGCGTTCTTTTACATAATCTGAAATAGTCTGTGGGCAGCGATACAGGCATACAGCTGATTTTTGGAATGTTACCTCTATATTCTTATTTCTGCACCATAAAAGAGCATAGACATCTTCTGGCACAGACTTGGGGAATACAAGCTTCTTATAGACATTTTTACTAAAAGCGCGACCCCCTCTTCCAGATGATAAGATATAAATGGTATTTGCATGGTTCATATTAAACTCCTTAAACAGACTTATCTGTGCTGACAGGCTTTTTTCCAGCATGGTCTTTCCTGATATGGGGGTAAAGTTTCCTTGAACCAATCCTATTTCGGAATTTTTCCGAAGAGGCAGAATCAAGTTGCTTAGATAATTATTGTTGAGTGGAAAGGTATCTGCTTCCAATAAGACAACGACGTCACTTTTTGCTTGAATAAATATCTTATTTTGAGATTTTGTCTGACCCTGTCGTTTTTTATTTTCAATCATGTATATTCTTTTGTTCTTGACTTTTTTGATTTCTTGAACTGTCTTGTCTGTGCTTCCATCAGAAATAACTATAATTTTTTCGATATAGAATCCGCGTTCTTCTTGTTTCAGAATTGATTGAAGAAGATTTTTGATATTAGCTTCTTCGTTATAGGCCGGGATTCCAATTGTGACAGTTAGTTTATTTTTTTTCATATTAGATATTTTGATATGGTGATTGGACGACCAAACTTTCAAATTGAATATCATCAAGCCTAATCATGGTGGAGATCAATTGTGCAATATTTTGAGGTTTGAGATAGTTTTTCGGCGAAAGCGTAAGAAAATTCTGTACTGTCGCCGGCATGAGACAACTTACACGAATACCATATTGTCGTAACTCCTTAGATAAAGCCAATGAAAAACCTTCTATTGCATACTTTGTCGAGGCATATAGAACTCTTCCCGGCAAGATGTTTGTGTTATGACTTATTTTAGACCCCATATTTATTATCAGCCCATTTTTCTTTTTTTTCATATAAGGAATCACTGCTCTTGATAATAGAAACATGCTTTTTATGTTTGTCTCTATCATTTCGTCAAATTCTCTTGATGTAAATTTTTCTAATGATTTCTCTTTAAACATGCCAACATTATTTATAAGAACATCTATTTTTCCAAATTTTGAGATGATTTTATTTATTGCGGTGCTCACTTTACGTTCGTTAGTGACATCTACATTCATTCGGAGTAATCTCTCGTTTTTAATTCCTTTTTCGTTTCTAGATAAGCAAATAATAATCGCACCTTCTTTGTAAAGCATTTCTGAAACCGTTTTCCCAATCCCCCGACTCGTTCCCGTAATGACAATAACAGTATCTTCTAAAGGTATTTTCATAATTTAGGTGCTTGAGAGCAATTTTTTAGTTGTAACTGCCATTTTCCATTTTCCATCAGTTTTCTTGTCTTCTAGCAGTGCGAGATATTTATAGGCAAAATTAATAGCGGCTATAAATAAGCAGAGGATAGGACTTTTTAGAAATTCCTTCCATTTCAATTCATTCATTCTTTTTGCTGGAATAGCATATTCCATCTCATACAGTTGGTCAAAAATCCTTTTTATTCTATGAGCGCCTATAATAAATCGTTTGTATTGAGAAGTGTAATCAGAGATGGTAGTAGGAAGCTGATAGTAGACGTGAGCATCGTAGGCATGTCGAAATTCATAACCATTTGCCAGACAGTCAAAATACATATAAATATCATTCAAAACCATTCTATGGGGGACAAACAATTTTTTGTACAAATCCTTTCGCACGGCCATTAATCGCCCAGTACACCCCAAAACATTGTTACCTCCCTTAAACTCACGACGCAGTGCCTCAAAGACATTGATGGTTGCTTTATTTGCCTTTTCGATGAAATTCTCAACATGTATAGGTTGAAAATCTCCTGATACTAAACCTACTTTTTTTTCTTTCAACAGAGGCTTTATTAAATTAATAAGCACATCGTTTCCTCGTAGTATTACATCTGCATCGAATAAGATTAAAATATCACTATCTATTCGTTTAAAAAATGTATTCAAATGGTAGGATTTACCCTTACGTACTTTATAATCCCAGGTTTTGATCAGGGGATTGTTTAATTGTTTTACTTTTTCGACCATTCCATCGCTACTACCATCCGACAAAACAATTATTTTCTCGAGAGAAAACCCAGTCACTTTTTGTTCTAGAATAGAGAGTAGCAACTTTTGAATATTTGCCTCCTCGTTATAAGCCGGGACTCCAATTGTTACTGATACCATGGTTTATCGGGTGCAACTTTTAACACTTTAAGTATTTTTTTTAGCTCAGCCATGACGAATTGGCTTTCCCTTTTAGACATGCCTGAATAAATAGGTAATCGAAGAATGCGCCCGCTTACCCGTTCTGTGAGAGGAAAATCCGCCTTTTTGTATCCAAGCTTCATGCCCTGTGGAGCAGAGTGAAGAGGAATATAATGAAATACCGCTCCAACACCGTTTTTTTGGAGGGAGCTCATGGCCATATCTCTTTCGTCCTTCGTTCTGAAGAGCACGTAAAAAATATGGGCACTGTGTGTAGCGTATGGAGGGATAAAGGGAAGCTGTATCAAGCTTTGTTTTTCCAGGTGGGCTAGTTCTTTATGATAATATGAGTAGATAGATCTTCTCTCGTCTGTTATTTTTTTGACTTTCTCAAGTTGAGCAAGAAGAAAGGCCGCTAAAATATCGCTTGGAAGATAGCTCGATCCGACTTCTACCCACGTATATTTATCTATTTCTCCACGGAAGAATTTACTTCTGTTTGTGCCTTTTTCTCGGATTATCTCTGCTTTTTCGATTATAGCTTTGTCGTCTGTGTTTATGAAAAGCGCTCCTCCTTCACCAGAGGTGATATTTTTGGTCTCGTGGAAACTTATGCAGCCGAAATCCCCTATCGTTCCAAGATATTTATTCTTCCATTTTGCTTCGATGCCCTGTGCTGCATCTTCTATCACCTTGAGCTTGTGTTTTTTTGCTATTTTCATGATAGCACCCATATCGCAAGCGATACCTGCATAATGAACTACTACGATAGCCTTTGTTTTCTTGGTAATTTTTCTTTCAATATCGGACGGATCTATATTCAGGGTCTTAGGGTCTATTTCCGCAAAAACCACTTTTCCTTTGTGAAGCAGAATTGCATTTGCAGTTGACGAGAAAGTAAAAGAAGGCATAATCACTTCATCTCCATCCCTCAGATCAAGCAGTTGAGCTGCCATTTCAAGAGCAGTCGTGCAAGAGGTTGTCAGAAGTACGTTTCTGACATGGTACCGACTTTTTAGAAATTTGTGGACTCTTTTAGTATAAGGACCGTCTCCACCAATATCTTTACCATTTAGAAGGATTTTACGGATATATTCAAGTTCTTTTCCGGTAAAGTATGGTTTATAAAATGGGATTTTCATATTATTGGTTTTGTTTTAATATTTGAAAAAAGAATGATTCAAATTGATTTGACACATTGTCCCAAGTAAATTGTTTTGCAAATTTTCTCGACTCAAAACTCATCTTCTGAATGCGATTCTCATCAGACGCTTTTGTCAAAAGTTGGGCATATGAATCTGTATCAAATGCTTTTGCTTTAAATGAGACTTCTCCATTCATCCAGGACATCCCAGGTATGTCAAATACAACCAAAGGAAGTCCTGACGCTAAAGCTTCCAAAGAAAACAGGGAAAAGCCTTCATGACGGGAAGGCATTGTTACATAGAGAGCCTTGGAAAGGAGCTTCATTTTTTTCCTGCCATAAGCTGATCCCATAATTTTTACATAAGGGTCGAGCTTAAGATCATTTACCATTTTTTTAATTTTTTTCTCATCAGGACCTGTTCCTGCAATAATAAGCGGATATTTGATTTTTTTGGCGACTTTTGAATATGCTTCCAGAAGAAGATCAATACCTTTTTGGTTCATATCATATCTGCCAAGATAGAGAATGTATTGAGGATGAATTTTTTTAATCGAGAAAAATTCTTTCCCTACTCCCTCAGGAACGATCTTGGAAATAATAGTGGGATTTATTTTTTTCATCTTTTGGTCGAGGTAGGCGGTATAGGGTAAAAAGTATTTGTAAAAGCGAGACCCAAACTTCTCAATGACATCAAACGGAAAATGGTAAAGTTTTGCAAAACGATCGGCTTCAAATGAAGTTGGAACTGCGACAACTGGAATTTTTGTCCAAAGAGGAGTAAACAATGTTGAGATTGGGGCTGTAAAGCATTCGACTATGAGGTCTGCCTCGATTTTCCTTACGCTGAATGGCAGAGTGAGAATATAAAGGAAATTGTTCAGGCGAATATATTTACTTCCAAAACCAATATGTTTATATTTAATACCAAATTCAGTTCGATCTTTATAACCGGGATATTTTGAGCAGAGAACAGTTATTTTGTGTCCGTTTTTCGCCAGTCGACTCCCGACCTCTACCGTTGCTTTGGCCTGTCCAGCCGCCAAAAGCGGGTTTCGTATATCATCAAAATCAAGGATAGATATGTTTAACTGTTTATTTTTTATCATTTTAGTATTTCTAAACTTTTAGCCGAGCTCGTTTTCCAGTCAAACTGTTTTGCCCATTGGATACTCTCTGAAGATAATCTGGTACGTAGATCGTCATCTTTGATCAATCGAGTCGTCAGCTTGGCAAGCTCATCAATTTTGCCGTAAGTAAAGAGATAACCACTATGTGGGTTGTTGACTGAGTCGCGGAGACCCGGAACGTTTGACGCAATTACCGGAGTACCACAGGCGTTTGCCTCTATTGAAGTAATTCCCCAACCCTCCATAAATGAAGGATTTACGAAGACCCATGCCTTCTGATAAAGCTCAACTTTCTTCTTCTCTGTGACTTTACCCAGAAATTGAATGTTGACATCGAGTTTCTTGACCAACTTTTTAAGCTTATTTCTCTCTTCTCCGTCGCCTGCGATGATAACCTTGACCTGAGGAAGCTGATCTATCACTTTTTTCATAGCCTTGATGAAGACAGGCAGACTTTTATACTGCTGCAGTCTTCCCAGATAAAGGACAAGAGGGGTTTTGCTTTTTTCTGCGGGCTTGAACTTGGTCAGATCGACTCCGTTGTAGATGATGATTGGTTCACGGGTCGTAAGCTTCATCTTCATGATCTCCTTCTTAGTTGACGGAGAGACAGTGATAAACTGTGTATTTCTATAGACAATCGGCATAAGTCTTCTCTCAAGAAACATTGCAATCCAGGAAAGAGGTGGCCTCAGGCTTTTTCTGAAAACTTCCTGATGGACATGGTGCATCAGAAGATAAACTTTTTCTTTTGCGTAGAGTGGCGTAAAGAATGGTATGCCGTTTTCCGAATCAATAATCAGATCATACTGGCCCCGAAATTTGAGCAAATAGTATAGAGTCGCCCATGCATAAACCATATAGAATCCTCCCCTTCTGATGACTTCTACTCCGTCTATGATTTCATAACGTGGACATTTTCCATCATTTCCACAGAAGACTGTCACGCTGTTTCCGGCTTCAATCCAACGCTTTGCCAACTCATGGATATATACTTCCGCACCGCCTGCAAAACTATGTTTGGTATCGCGCCAGTTGAAAACAAGAATTCTTTTCCCAGCAGTCTTCAGAGAAGGTTTTTTTGGAGAAGGAAGAAATGCGTAGAGAAAATCAACAATATTTCTCCCGACGAAACGGCCTTTTTTATAGATAAGATGCAACCCAATCATCGTAATAAGGTTTAATCCGCTTGTTGCCAGAACAACAGCGATTATCTGAGAGATGCTGTTGTGAAACAGAGTGACTCCTAGAATCATGATCAGAGCAGATATGAATGAGAGTACGGGAAAGGCATAATGATGTTTGACGAGGTGATATATGAGAATAGCATTGGCTATCGTAATAAATGAGATGGCAAGCGTGTAGGAGATAAGGTAGGGGAAAAGTTCAAACACTTTAGTTCCAAATAAAATAGGCAGACTAATATACCCTAAAGGTCCAACCGCGATGAACATGATGAATGTGAGAGCGGATGTGATTGCAAGTAAGCGATAAAAGGTCTTATCGGTGTTTCTATTTGCTCCCTCATCTCGACTGACAAAGGGTACCATAAAGGCATTTGTGAGCGAACCAAAAAAGAAAATCATTTTTCCGACTAAAGATAAAAGAGCGTATTCGCCGGCTAAAGTTGGAGTTAAAAAGTGTTTCGTCAATAGAACATCAAGCGTCAAAAATATTGTTGTAGATAAGCCTGCGACTAGGGAAGCGATAAAAAAGCGTTTAGGAAAAGAATATTTGGATGGTTTTGAAAAATCTGCGGAAGACTTTATTTTTCTAAACACTATCCCCAATGAAAGACTAAAAGGAATGACTACTGCAATCGGTACAGCAAGATAGACAAGAGAATTTTGTCCGTTTGAAGTGAGTAAGAAGCCAGAGATGAGCTTCGTGACAGGATTAGCAAGAAGGATAAGTCCTATTGAAATGAAATAAAAGTTGCCTTGGAGAAATCCTTCGTTTGTCGAACCGACAATGCCAAGAATTAAGATTGGGATTAGAACCAAGACAGGAAGAGCACTTTGAAGATGGAAAAATTGATAAAGAAATGGAGTCGCTGCAATCCAGACAACAGAGAACAAAATTGCGAGTTTCAAGCTCTTTTTGTACGTTGATACCAAGAAATCTACACCCGCTTGAGAGTCTATTTTTGCAGTTAGATAGGCAACTTTGTGATTGACCGAGACTGAAAGTGAACTAGTGAATATATTTGTGATGTACCAAAAAGCATTGACCAAAGTAAGAAGCCCGAAATCTTTAAATGAGATTTTTCGCCCGAGATACGCATTAAAGACAAAATTGAGAATATTGGCGATCATCATGAAACCAAGAAGCGAGGAGCCGCTGATGAGGTTGCCAATAGACCAGGTTTTGGGTTTAGACTTCTCAAGTAAGGTAGCGCTTAATGGAGTAAATGATGGTTTAAAGTCGGTGATATTCTGATCGACTAGTTTTTTGCCGATAATATCGGTTGCTTGATTATAGGCCTTCTCGCTTTTGTAATGAAAGCCGTGTACGGTTTTGGCCCAGTAATGAGGCTCTCTTATCAGATCAACAAGAGCCAGCCAGCCTGCATAACTTATAGAGAGCCAGTAAAAAGGCACGAGAAGCGAAAACTTTATGAGTTCGTAATGATGGCGTTTAGCTGCTCCGATCATGTAATAATAAAGGTAAAGAAAGTTTCCAAAGACAAAGCAAAAAACTCCCATATAGAAAATCGGAAGCGGGAAAAACGACTCAATAGTCGACCCGACGTACGGCCTGAAGGCAAAGTAGCTAAACGTGATAACCCACATGAAAGGGTTGATCAGAATAGCCAGAATCTTGGAGCCTAGAACAAGTTGGAAGGTATACTTCTGGTATTTTCTGGCGCTGGCATCAAACATTGTCAGGTCGCGGACATGGACCAGATAAGTCTGCATATAACCCTTGAGCCAGCGGGTACGCTGTCTGAGCCAGTTTAAGATATCGCTGTTTGCCTCCTCAAGCGTGATTGAGTGAAGAATGGCCGTCTTATAGCCTCTTTTGGCCAGTCGAATCCCCAGATCAGCATCCTCAGTGACATTAAATGCATCCCAGGCGTGAAGTTTGCGTAAATTATCAGTGCGAAAATGATTTGATGTCCCACCTAAAGGAATGGGGGTTTCAACTGATTGCATACCGGTAAGTGCCAGATCAAACCAAAGAGAATATTCAATTGTGAAGATACGAGTCAAAATATTATGATGAGGGTTATAAAAGTTGAGTTTTGCCTGGAGACAGACGGTCTTTTTCCCAACCTTTTCAAAGGCCAAAATTGCTTTTTTCAGCTGCTTTGTCTCCGGAATGTCTTCTGCATCGTAAACCACGATGTATTCCCCTTTGGCCTGCAGTAGGCCGTAATTGAGAGCTTTTGGCTTGGTTTTAGGTACAGAATCGGGCACGACAAGTATCTGGAAGTATTTTGGGAGATTATCGGCGTATTCCTGAATATGCGAAATTGATTCCTTATCATCCTCCTCCAAGAGCAGAAGAACCTGCAGTTTATCCTTGGGGTAATCAAGCTTGCTCATTGCGGTCACAAACTGAGGCAGTACCTGCCATTCTCTATACAAAGGGCAAAGTATGGTATAGGTTGGCCATTGACGATTCTTCGCCTTTAGGAGTTCTTCTTGCGAGATTTTGATCTCAGGCTGTATCCTATAGCCCTTCTGGATAAGGTAAAAATTGAAAAAGAGATCGATAAAATATATCAGAGTTATAAGAGCGGCAAGTATTGTCAGAGCCGTGTGCCAGCTGATCAGGAAAAAGATTGTGCCAACTACAACAAGAGCGAAAAAGAATAGCTTCTGATTTGAGCTTAGCTGATAAAACGCACTTTCATCATGATTAAGCGTTGAGTGATGAACATAATTTTGCCCCTTATATGTAAAGCCCTTTCCTATTTTTTCTTCGGTGTTTTTATGAAATGGAATGATCTTCGGCGCCCGAAACTTGAGCTGTAGTGCGGCCAAGCCAATCTGTGAGGTAGCCTGTAGCATGTTTATTTTAGATTCACCTGAAAGCCTTTTCTCAAAAACAACATCGACACTGTCTATCCCATATCCTGCGTTTCGCGCCTGTATTAGAAACTCCAGATCAAACGCCCAAGGTAATGGGTTAAGCTGTATTCGCTCAATGATCTCTTTCTTGAAAACCTTGAGTCCGGATGCGGCATCGTGTGAAAGATTGTGAAGTATTTTAACGAAAAAGAAGCTGAATCCCCAGCTCACAATTTTGCGAACATTATTTGTATTCTTCTCCACCCGATTGGCAACAATTACGCCTAGCCTCTTTTGGCTATATAGCTTTTTTATCATCGCCGGAATCGCCTCTGGAGGATATTGGAGGTCTCCGTCAATCATGCAAAGGGTGTCGTAATTGGCATAGGCAAATCCCTCAAGAAGCGACCGGGCTTTCCCTTCTGCGCCCTTTTTAGTATGTATCTCAAGAGGATACTTTAAGGCAAGTTTTTCAAGAATAGAAACAGTGTTGTCGGTTGAATGGTCGTCAATGAAGATCAGTTCGTAGCTAATGGATTTTCCCGCAAGAGACTTGTCAATTCTGCTGACAAGCGTCTCTATATTTGACTCCTCGTTTTTTACCGGAATAACAATCGAGATCTTATTCATAGATTAAGACTATAATTATTTACTACAGGGTGTTTATAAGGCTAAACTTAAAAAAACCACTTGTAGCTTATAATCCACAAATTATAGCAGAAATTATAACAAAAGCAACAAAAAGGATTATTGTTATAGGTAGCTATAAGGCTTTAAAAGTCACCATTTAACTTATAATAAAAGTCATTATAAATTTATAATAATTTTTGTCCTGTTCTATAAGGGTAAAATTAATACTTGCAATAATTATTGACAAATGATATAATCCTATAGAATTTTATTGAGTGATAAATTCTATGCAAAAAAAGAGACAGTTAAACACTAAAATTATTTTTCTTTTTATTGCTCTTATCTTTTTAGTTTCTCTGGGAAAACCTGCTTTCGCACATGAAGTTCCCAATTTTCCTTCCTGCGTAAGTCCTCTGGGTACTGCAATCGCCCAAAATAATGACGGCGTTCATGGAATAGTCGGAAGAACAGAACAGTTCACCGGAAGCGACGTTGTCTTTTCAGTAACA
>Ga0209515_10006394_pt1 | contig 14709 bp, 14 predicted proteins | sample Subgroupgradi54m_FD_187454 | JGI IMG/M metagenome (GOLD analysis project Ga0209515, IMG submission 187454) | Subsurface groundwater microbial communities from S. Glens Falls, New York, USA - GMW60B uncontaminated upgradient, 5.4 m (SPAdes)... ...
AAATTGGTTACATAAATCTTATTAGTCACAGCATTAATACCTATATCAAAGGGGTTATTCTGAAAGGGGTTATTTGGATTTTGATATCCCACTGGTAATTCTATTGGTATATTGGCAATTACGCTATCGGTCGCTCCGTCAATGACTAAAACCATGTCATTCTCAAATTCGGATACATAAATTTTGTTGGTAACTGGATTTACCCCGACACCCATAGGCTCTTGCAAATTACTAATAGTGCTTATCACACTATTACTACTTCCATTAACCACCGAAACAGTGCCATCAAACACCCCACTGCCTGGTCCCGCATTGGCCACATAAATTTTGTTAGTGGTGGGGTTAACACCAACTCCAAAGGGATTAGCGCCTACCGGAATTGTAGTAACCACTGTTTGGGCTAAAACTTGATTAACAAGTACAATGGTTACAATTGCCAAAAAAATGGGAAGAAAAATTGCAGCAAATATTAATTTTAGGGTTGAGTAGGCCATCTATTAGGAAAACCTTTTCGTGAGCAATTAGAGCAGGTGCGCAGACTTTATCAAATCCTTTTGTCTTTGTCAAGAGGCCCTTAAGGTAACACCACATATGCAACACATTCTTCTAAAATAGTGAGTTAGAAGGAAGTGTCAATTGCCTTTGTTAAATATTACATCAAAATATGATATATTGTTCCAGTCATGACTAAGCTCCTTCCTAATTTAAAGCTTTTTATCTTTTTAATAATCTTAAGCTTCTTGATATTGGGATTGGATAGCCTGCAAGTTTTAAACTTAATTAAAAAGCCTATTTTTTATATCACAAACCCAATTTCTTTCGGGCTTTATCAAACTCAACAAAACTTAAGCAGACAGTTTTATTTTGTTTTTGAGGCTCGTTTTGCTGCCCAGGAAAATAAAGCTTTAAAGCAACAACTGGTACAACTTCTTTCGGAAAATGCCCAGCTGAGAAAAAACTTAGCAGAAACCGAAAGCTTACTTTCTCAAGCATCCCATCTTGATCCAAGAACATATAATTTGTTGCCAGTAAGACCAATTGGACTTGGGAGGTATCTTAAAATTGATAAAGGTTCTTCCTCAGGTGTTAAAGTAGGCCAGGCTGCTGTTTATAATGATAACTATGTTGGTAAAATTACTGCTGTTTCCCAAAATGCTTCTAATATACAACTCCTTACTGATCCGGATTCAAAAGTAGCAGCCTTTTCGCAAAATTTAGAAGGCAAGGCCAAAGGGGTATTGGTTGGCCAATTTGGAACAGAGATTTTAATGGATAAAATACTCCATGAAGAACAAATAGCCGTTTCAGATTTAGTTTACTCGGAAGGAACTGAAGGGTTTCTGCCCAGAGGGTTAATTTTGGGTAGGGTTAGTCAAATTATGGATCGGGAAAATGAGACTTTTAAACAAGCCAAAGTGGAGCCGGTGTTTGATATTAGGGATTTGGATTTGGTGTTTGTAATTGTAGAATAATGAAGACTCTAATCCTTATACTAATTGTAATAGCTTTTATAGAAACTACCATCCTGCCTTTGAATTTAGGTTTGCTGATCTTAATTTGCAGAAGCTATATAAAAACTGAGGATAAAAATTTATATTTGGCATTTGGATTTGGACTTTTGATTTCTTTTTTGAATCTTTCTCCTTTGGGTTTACTAAGTCTTAAGTATTTAGGTTTAGTCCAGTTGACTCAGATGTTATCAACTTCCCCCCTAGCAGGTCGTTCTATTTTAATAATCCCAATTAGCTTTGTACTATTACTTTTTTATCATCACAACCTTCAGGTTGTTCCAAAAGTGATCATTGAAAGTCTTTTGTCCTTGCCTATTTTATATTTTGTTAAGCTTTGGGAAGAGAGATTTATAGTCAGAAAAGAAATAAAGTTGCGAGTATGAGTACGAGTATGAAAAAGAAAAGATTTGAGATATCTGATTGGACTGATTTTTTATTACCTAATTTTCAAGGAAGCGCACCAAAAAAACCTAAAAACAGTCTTTGGACCCTGACCTTTTTTTTATCCATCTGTTTAATTTTGTTTTTTGCTGTTTTTTTGCGGCTTTTTCATCTTCAAATTATTCAAGGTCAAACCAACAGAGAGTTGGCTGATGGTAACCGAATTAAAGTTAAAATCGCTCATGCCACCAGAGGCGTAATTTTTGACCGGAATGGCAAGATTTTGGCAGCAAACTCTCCAGCTTTCCGGTTAAAAGGTAAGTTGATTACCAGAGAAGAAGCTTTGGAGCTGGAAGTTAAAAATGACCCCAGGATTGCTGAGTTGGAAGTTGATAATGTCAGAAATTATCCTTTGAGTGTCGAATTTGCGCACGTTATTGGTTATGTTGGACAAATAAGCGAAGAGCAACTCAAAATTGAGCAGTTTAAAAATTATAAAGCTGGTGATCGGATAGGTCAGGCAGGAGTAGAAGCCCAGTATGAGGAGGTTTTAAAAGGAGTTGATGGTGGGGAAATAATTGAGGTTGATGCCGAGGGTAGAAAACTGCGGACTCTTAGAAAAAATTCACCTATTCCTGGGCAAAATCTGTATTTGACAATTGATGCTCCCTTACAACACCAAGCTTATCTTATGTTAAAAGATGCTGTAGTAAAATCTGGCAGTTGCTGTGGGGCGCTTGTGGCAGAAGATCCGGCATCAGGTCAAATTTTGGCTCTTCTTAGCATTCCTTCATTTGATAATAACCAGTTTAGTGATCCCAAAGGTAATGTAGAAGCTGTTTTAAATGATCCCCACTCAGCTGTCTTAAATCGGGCTATTGGGGGGACTTATCCTCCTGGTTCTACCTACAAAATTATTAGCTCTTTGGCTGCTTTGGGCAGTGGCAAAATTACTCCTCAAACTCAAATTGAAGATACTGGAGAAATTTTCCTCGGTCCATTTAGGTTTACCAATTGGTATTTTACTCAATATGGGAGAAAAGAAGGGCCAGTTAATTTAGTTAAGGCCTTGCAGAGATCAAACGATATTTACTTTTACAGAGTGGGAGAAATTGTTAGTGAGAAAGGTTTGATTGAATGGTCAAGGAAGCTTAAACTTGGGGGTAAGCTTAATATTGATTTACCAGGAGAGGTGAGTGGTTTAGTTCCTGATAATGAGTGGAAAAAGAAGAATTTTGAAGAGGTTTGGTTTCCAGGGGACACTCTCCATATGGCTATTGGCCAAGGATATGTTTTAACAACACCTCTTCAGGTTTTAGGAATTACCTCATTTATTGCAGCTGATGGAAAACTTTATCAGCCGCAACTGGCATTAAAAGTGGTAAGTGATAAGGGAAAAGAGATAAGAGGATTTGAGCCTAAAGTATTGGCAGGGGATTTAATTTCACCATCTCAGATTAGATTTATTCAGCAAGGCTTGGAAGAGGTCCCAAAAGCTGGCGGGACTGCCTGGCCCTTTTTTAGTTTTCCTTTTGAGACAGCTGGAAAAACCGGAACAGCTGAATATGGTGATCCCAAGGATAGAACCCATGCTTGGTATACAGCTTACGCTCCGGTAAATGACCCAAGAATAGCACTGACTGTCCTAATTGAGGGCGGAGGAGAAGGATCATCGGTCGCTTCCCCGGTGGCAAAAGAGGTTCTAAGATGGTTTCTCTCAGAAAATAAGAAAAATTTGGTTAAGGATATAAATGCTCCGGTAGCCACTGACTCAGCCAGAACATTGGGAGAGTAATAACGATGAAAAATATTCCATATCTATTGGCTTTGCATAGCATTGATGGCTTGGGGCCTATTAAGCTTAAGGAAATTTTGGATCGGTTTAAAGATCCTAAGCTTGCCTGGGAAGCACAGAGCACCCAAACCCGCAAAAACTTAGATCCGGAAAGTTTCGCAGAGACTATAAAGGATCAAGGAATAAAATGGTTTACTATTTACGGGGAAGATTATCCCAAGCCTTTAAAAGAAATTTACGATCCACCTGTGGTTTTATACTACAAGGGTGAGATAACCCCGCAAGATCAGTCAGCGATAGCTGTAGTTGGAACAAGAAGAATGACAGGCTATGGTAAGGTAGTAACCCAGCAATTTACCAAAGATTTAGTTGCCAGAAATTTGACTATTGTTTCGGGACTGGCTAGGGGAGTTGATAGCGAGGCTCACTGGACTGCTCTTAGAACAGGCGGCCGGACAATTGCTGTTTTGGGTGGAGGTTTGAACAAAATTTATCCTCCGGAAAATAGGAATTTAGCTGAGGAGATAGTTAAAGGTCACGGGGCCCTGGTAAGTGAGTTTCCTCCTAACAATCCTCCTTTACCCGGAAACTTTCCAGCAAGAAACAGAATCATTTCAGGTTTGTCTTTGGCAGTTTTGGTAACTGAGGCAGCAGAGGATAGTGGTTCTTTGATCACTGCCAGGTTTGCTCTAGAGCAGGGTAGGGATGTTTTTGCTGTTCCCGGGCCAATTACTTCCAGCTTGTCAAAAGGTCCAATAGATCTTATCAAAGCAGGAGCAAGGCCAGTTACAAACGCAGATGAAATTTTAGAGGATTTAGGGATAAGTAATGTATAATGATTTTGTATGCCCAAATCTCTGCTTTTAATACTAGTTTTAAGTGTAATAATTTTAACTGCCGCTGCCACCCTTATTTTTAATGAAAATCCCTCAAAGAACTTGCCAAAATCTGAGGCGGAAACAGCTGTTAATCAAGCAAAATATCTATTTAGTCAAAAGAAACTACTGGATGAAGATTTTGGTAGTGGGCCTTGTCTATCCAATGCCTTACTACCGGGTTGGGTTTTGGATATAGCTCACACCCCCCGGGAAAATTTAGATGATTTGCCAGAAAATCAATGTCCGGCATATCTGCAAGGTTCGGCAACTCATTTTGTGGAATTGGATCTGGAGGGGAATCTGATCAGAGTAAAATAAAAACCTATGAAATATCTAACACTGCCAATTCATTTAATTAAATTTTGGTATCCGGAAAGCTTGGCTTTTTTTATCATGACCTGGAAAAATCTAATGCTATTTTTGGAAGAGGATTTGGCTGTGGGACTGATGGTTAAACTGTTTTTTGTGCCCTTATTTCATGATTCGAGCATTGTTGGTCACTTGTTAAGTTTATTGTTTAGGGCTGGTAGAATTTTAATTGGGCTTTTCGCATTTGCTATTGCCACGTTCGCTCTTTTTGTAATAGGTGGTTACTGGCTGACACTGCCAGTCCTGGCAGTTTTTGATAACCCGGAAATTGTGAGTAGAATTTTATTTTTAACTGGTTTGGGGCTATTTATTATTCATATAGTTACTCATCCGGAGAAAAAAGTTTGGCAGGTTGGGAAAGATAATTTTTGGTCTGCCTCAGAAGTTAAAAAGGAAAATATAAACTTTGGCAGTCTTTTAAAAAATCAACAAGTTTTAGATCTTTTATCAAACTTGGAATTACAAATAGATCATCTGCCTAATGCGGAAATGAACAAGTTCTTTCCTTCGGAAATAAAAAATATAGAAGGGTTGGGACAAAAAGCATATGAGTTGGCAAAATCTTCAGGCAGTGAGTATTTAGGACCTCGCCACTTTTTTGTGGCAATCTTGGAAGAGCTTCCCGGCGTTGATAATGTGCTGCTTAAATTGGATCTTAAATTAGATGATTTTAAGGAAACCCTCTTTTATTTAGAGAAGAAAAAAAATTCCTGGAGAAGAGTTTACATCTGGGATAGCGATTTTACAATACATCATTTAAAAGGTGTTAATCGTGGATGGTTAGGAGTACCTACTCCCGCCTTAGAGTTGGTAGGTGAAGATTTAACCAGGACCGCAGCCGAAAAGGGCTTTGCTGATTTTATCAGAGGAAGTGGAGTGGTGAAGGAGGTAGTTAATATCTTATCACAACAAACTGGGAGGAATGTAATTTTGGTTGGACCTCCAGGCAGTGGTAAAAGTGCTCTTCTTCACAGTTTAGCCAAGCAAATCGTAACAGGAGATGCTCCAAGCGCTTTAGCTACACAAAGGCTCTTTCTTTTGGATTTAACTAAACTTTTATCAGGTGTTAGAACCCAAGGGGAACTGGCGCAGAGGATTAAAATTATCTTTGATGAAGTCTCTTTTGCTCAAAATATAATTATAGTTATTGAAGAAATCCATGAGCTGGGTATAGGTGAGGCTGGCAGTAGTTTGAATCTTTATTCACTAATACAACCATATTTGGAATCAGATAGCTTTCAGTTTATAGGTACAACAGAAGAGGAAAATTACACAAAAGTTTTGGAAAAAAATGGCAGCTTTGCCAGACTGTTTAGGAAGATAGAATTGCCTCCTGCTACTCTACAAGATACACTTCGGATTTTAGAAGATAGAAGTATTACTACCGAGCGAAAAGATAAAATCAAAATTAGCTTTCTTGCTTTAAAAACAGTAGCTCTGCTCTCAAATAAATTGATTCATGATAGAGTTCTACCCGATTCTGCCATAAGCATTTTAAAGGAAGCGGAGACCCAAAGCCTTAATAAATGGGTGACCAAAGATATTGTAAGAAGAGTTATTTCAGAGCGGTCCAAAGTTCCTTTGATGGAAGTAGGAGCAGCTGGAAAGATTAGACTGCTCAATTTGGAAGCAGAGATTCACGGAAAACTGATAGATCAGCAGCAAGCTGTCAAACTTGTGGCAGACACGTTGCGCAGAGCCGTAACAGGTATGCGGGATGAAACAAGACCAATAGGATCCTTTTTATTTGTTGGCCCAACAGGAGTTGGGAAAACAGAGCTGGCTAAAACTTTATCCGAGGTATACTTTAAAACTGAAGGAGCATTCATCCGTTTTGATATGTCTGAATATCAAAACCCGCAGTCAGTTGAGCGATTGATTGGTTCTGCAGGTGAAGGGGGTCAACTAACAGAAGCTGTAAGAGAAAGGCCTTACTGCTTACTTCTTTTGGACGAATTTGAAAAAGCTGATACTAAGATTTTAACTTTATTCTTGCAAGTTTTGGATGATGGAAGGCTAACTGATGGGCTGGGGAGAACAATTGATTTTACCAATACAATTATTATTGCCACTTCCAATGCTGCTTCCTTAACTATTGCTCATGGGTTACAAGCTGGACAATCATTGGAAACATTGGATAAACAAGTTAACGAAGAGCTGCTCCAGATTTTTAAGCCGGAATTAATCAACAGATTCGATGATGTAGTTTTATTTAAACCATTGTCACAAGAAGATTTACAAAAGATTGTGCGACTAAAGCTAGCTTCTTTGCAAAATCAAATGAAAGAACAAGGGTATTTAGTGGAATTTGATGAGCAGCTAATTAGTGAACTAGCCCAAAAAGGTTTTGATCCAGTTTTAGGAGCAAGACCTTTAAGAAGATTAATTCAGGATACTCTGGAAGCAAAACTTTCCAGACTGATTTTGGAAGAAAAACTTGTTAAAGGGCAAACCTTTAGAGTTGGAGCAGAACTTTTGGGATGAAAATTCTTTTTAGGATTGAGCTGGAATTTGATTTTCTGCTTCATTAACTCTATCTATAACATTAAAATGTGTAGCTTTGTATCCTTTAAAAGCCCGATTGTATTTGGCAAGCCAACCCCCTGTCAATACCCGATAGTAAATTTAGGAATTTCTCTCAAAAGAGTATTAGCCCTTTTATCTGGCTAAAAGCGGCCTTAAAAGAAGATAGAATTGTAAGACCATGTCATACATAGCATAATTTATAAATATCCCAACGACAAAAGACGCTGGTAACAATTTCAAAATAGTTTTCTCCGTATTATTTAAACCGCTGGGATTTCGTGATACTCTTATGGAAATATAGAAACTTGCCAAGACATGAAAAATCAAATATGCGCCAATATAATATAGAGATATTTTAGGAATAGCCAGAACAATAGGATTGTCTCGATTATAAATATACTCATTATGGGCATCAAGAGTAACCATGGAAGGATCTATAATAAGCATCACAAACAAAGCAAGCAGGATAAACAGATTAAGGAAAGCGGAAATAACAAAGATTGCCTTAAAATCAAAAGAGTTACCCACAACCTCAGCATAACATAGGGCAGATATTTTTCAAAACCGTTCTTGCAAACACATTTTTTCTATGAAATACTGAGATTAGTGAGAGAAGCAAAAATAAAATTACAAGTAGGCTCTGCTCTAACTCTACTTATCGTAGGTATTGTAGCTGCTGCGGTTGCAATTGCAGGGGGAGTTTATTTGTATAAACAATCATCCTCGCCTAATGATTTAGCAGGGAAAATAGAAGTTAAGCTGTTATCAACTGGAATATCCGTATTCTGCAAGCCTGAGGGAGTCGAGGCTGTTAAAACTGCTGACCTTGCTGCCCAAAACGCATCTTTGGAATTTGAAAAATGCCGTAAAGAAACTGGCCAATTCAGTGGAAATTGTGATACAAATTGCAAAGATACTTCCGATAAAGAACAGAAAGAATGTAATGATAAAATAAACTCTAACTCAATCAGTCTTGATGAGTTTGAATCCTGTGTTAAAGGATCTAATGAAAAATTCAGAACCTGTTTAGCCAGTTGCACTCAAAATCCTCAAGGTTACCAAGGTAATTTTCAGGAATGTCAGCAAAAAAATCAGGCCGCAACAGAGATACTTACAAACTCTATCAATAAATATTGCCAGTAAGCAAGATTGAAAGCAACTTGTGTCAATACGAATCCACCCCCGGGGTGTCCATTGGAATTTGAACAAAATACCCACGACCGTGGCAAGTTTGTCCATGTTATGATGTAACTTGTGAAGAAATTGTTGCCCCTCATTATTTTTTCCATAATACTTATCTATCCATTATCCCATGTTTATGCTCAGGTTTCTCTTGGTAGTGTTAACCAAAAAGTTTGTGACAGATTTGAAGAAGATATTGTCAGGATGTCAGCAATCATGGAGGAGCTAAGGAGAAGAAAAGGAATTACTGAAACTAAAGTTGCCTTTGGTGGTTATAACACTCCCATAAAACAGGCTGATTATCAAGTAACTTTTGCAGCTGAAGCGGTGGCATATCAAAGAGCTAAACAATACTCAAACCCTCAAAGATTAAGATCTGATTTGGAAGTTTTAAAAGGTAAATTACTTAGAGCTAAGACAGAAGTAGGAAAGGTGCTGGATGAAGAGTAAAATTTTTATTATTGCTTTGTTTAGCATGATTCTTATTACTATGGTGTTTATATTTGTACCTCGCAGATGGAAGGCTAATTTAGTCAGCCCTGGGTTTAATCCTTTGGGGGTGGCTGGCCAAAAAACTGATCCAACACCCACATCCATTCCCAATATTAAAGCTCCTAAAGAATTTAAATTTGATGCTACAACTGATCTAAAAATTGAGCTAGAGAAGGTAAATCCGGAGGTTTTGGATTCTGATTTCGAGTAATTAAAACTTGACAACAACGGTACAATTACCCCAAAGTAGGTAAATATGCAGAATTTAGTAATAGTTGAAAGTCCTACAAAAGGTAGGACCCTGGAGAGGTTTCTGGGATCTGATTATACAGTCATAGCCTCAATGGGTCATGTTAGAGATTTGCCAAAAAGTGAAATTGGGGTTGATGTGGAGAAAAACTTTGAACCCCAATATATTATCCCCAGGGACAAAAGAAAAAAGGCTAACGAGCTTAAAAAGCTAGCAGCTAATGCTAAGATTTTATGGTTAGCCACAGATCCTGATAGAGAGGGGGAAGCAATCGCCTGGCATATTGAGCAACTTTTAGATAACAAGGGACAGGAAATGAAAAGAGTGGTTTTTCATGAAATAACCGAAGACGCCATTAAAGATGCTTTTGCTCATCCGCAAGAAATTGATCTAAAACTCGTGGATGCTCAGCAAGCTAGAAGAGTCTTAGATAGACTAGTTGGATACAAATTATCCCCACTACTTTGGCAAAAAATAAAAAGGGGTTTATCTGCAGGAAGAGTTCAATCAGTAGTTTTAAGGTTGATAGTTGAGCGTGAGCGTGAGGTTGTTGCTTTTAAACCAGTTGAGTATTGGAATATTGAAGCAGATTTGCAGGCCAAAAATGGTCATTTCATTGCCACTTTAATAGAGCAAGATGGTAAAAAGCTGGCTGTTAATAATGAAAAAGAAGCCAAAGGACATGTTGCCAACCTAGAAAAAGCAGATTATCGAATTGATAAAATTACCAAAAAAGAAGTTAGAAGATACCCCTTTCCTCCTTTTACCACCTCAACTATGACTCAGGCAGCTGCAAATAAGCTTGGAATGACAGCTAAAAAAACTATGATGCTTGCTCAAAACTTGTATGAACACGGTCTTATTAGTTATATGAGAACAGATTCTGTAAATCTTTCCACCCAGGCAATTGGGATGGTGCGCGACTATATTTCAAACCTGATAGGTAAGCCGTATCTTCCAAAAGCACCAAAATTTTATAAATCAAGATCAAAGAATGCACAGGAAGCCCATGAAGCCATTAGGCCAACCAATGTCGGACTTCAGATGTCAGAGGTCGGAAGTCAGAATGGATTAAATAGAGATCACATAAGACTTTATGAGCTTATCTGGAAGAGGTTTGTTGCTTGCCAGATGAGTGAAGCTATCATGGATCAAACAACAGTTGATGTGAAAGCCAATGATTACGCCCTTCGAGCCACGGGTTCTGTTATTAGGTTTGAAGGATGGCTGAAATTGTATGGAAAAGAAGATAATGATACAGATGAGAAAAAACAGGTTTTGCCGCCTCTTTCTGAGAATGAAAAGCTAAAATTGCTTCAACTTATTCCTGGACAGCATTTTACTGAAGCACCACCACGTTACACCGAAGCTTCTCTCATTAAAAAGCTGGAAGAGTTGGGAATCGGCCGGCCTTCAACCTATGCGCCTATTTTATCAACCATTCAGGAGAGATTTTATGTTGAAAGAACTGAGCGAAAATTTATCCCAACAGCTCTAGGTTTTGCGGTAACTGATTTTCTAATGAAATATTTTAAAGATATTATTGATTATCAATTCACGGCCCAGATGGAAGATGAACTGGATGAAATATCCAGAGGAGAGAGAGAGTGGAAGCCAACTATCAGTGAGTTTTACGCTCCTTTTGAGAAAAAGCTAGGCGAGACAGCAGAGAAGGCTGAACATATTAAGCTAGCTGTGGAATATGCCGGTAAAAAGTGTCCGGAATGTGGTAAAGAGTTAATCGTCCGAGTTGGCCGTTTTGGTAAATTCTTAGCCTGTAGTGGTTTCCCAGATTGTAAACACACTGAGGCAATTGAGGAAATTGTCAATGCCAAGTGCCCACAGGATCAAGGGGATATTGTAGTTAGAAAAACAAGAAGAGGGAAAACTTTCTATGGCTGTAAAAACTGGCCAGTCTGCAAGTTTGCTTCCTGGACTAAACCTAAAACTTCCCAGTTGACACAAGGTGCCTGATTTAGTATTATTATGAGGGCCTCAAAAAATCCCCCTTTAGTTTAATTTCTGTCCGAAGTTTATGAAGTATATATTTGTTAGTGGTGGTGTAATTTCGGGTATTGGTAAAGGCACAACAGCTGCCTCTATAGCTTTCCTGCTAAAATCTGCAGGTTACAAAATTGCCCCTATTAAATTTGAAAACTATCTAAATTTAGATGCCGGAACTATAAATCCTATTGAGCATGGGGATCCATTTTTGTGTGAAGATGGCACTGAAGCTGATATGGATATTGGCACTTATGAGAAATTTTTGGATGAAGATATGGGTAAAGCTAATTTTGTTACCATGGGTGCAATTTATCAATCAGTTATAGATCGGGAAAGAAGGTTTGAATATCATGGTGAAGATGTAGAAGCAATTCCTCATTTAACAAATGAGATTATAGATAGGATCAATAATGTTGGAAGAAAAAGCAGTGCTGATATTGTCATTATTGAACTTGGTGGAACAGCCGGTGAGTATCAAAATGTTTTCTATTATGAAGCATCCCGGATCATGACTTTGCAAAATCCGGGAGATGTTTTGCATATTCATGTTTCCTATGTCCCAACACCTGCTCATTTGGGAGAACCAAAAACAAAACCCACTCAACTCTCAGTACGGACCCTAAATTCTTTGGGGATTCAACCGGATTTTGTTATTACCAGATCGGAAAAATATTTGGATCAGCGGAGAAGAGAAAGATTTGCTCTTTTCTGCAACATGAAGCCGGAAGATATTATCTCCAATCCCGATCTTAAATCTGTTTATGAAATTCCTTTGGTTTTGCACAAACAGGGAATAGAGGAAAAAATACTTAAAAAACTGGATTTGAAGTTAAAAAGCCCTGATTTGAAAGATTGGGAGAAATTGGTTGAGAAGATAAAAAGCAAAAAGAGCAAAGAAGTAGAGATTGCTATTGTAGGTAAATATTTTGAGACAGGAGATTATCAACTTCGGGATTCCTATGCAGCGCTTTTAGATGCTATCGATCATGCCAGTTTCAATATTGGAGTTTCTGTTAAAACTAAATGGATAGATGCTGAGAAAGTGGAAAGGGCAGGAACAAGTGTTATTGGTAATCCCGATGGGTTAATTGTACCAATTGGCTGGGGTGAAAGGGGAGCAGAAGGAATGATCGCTGCTGCTTCGTATGCCAGAGAAAGAAAGATCCCATATTTAGGACTGTGTTATGGAATGCAACTAGCTGCAGTTGGTTTTGCCAGAGATAAGTTGGGTTGGGCTGATGCTAATACCACAGAAAATGATAGAAATACTAAACATCCGGTAATTCACCTGATGCCAAAACAAAAAAAGTTTATGGCTAAAAGAGCTTATGGTGGAACAATGAGGCTGGGTACTTGGGATGCAATGATTAAAAAGGGAACAAGGGCATATGAGATTTATAAAAAAGAACTGACCTCTGAGAGGCACAGACACAGGTATGAATTTAATAATGATTATTCATCAGATTTTGAGAAAAAAGGATTGGTAATTTCAGCAAGATCTGTAAAAGAAAATTTGGTTGAAATAATAGAACTGCCAGAAAAGGAACATCCATTTTATATGGCAACTCAAGGCCATCCTGAGTATAAATCCAGACCCCTGAAGCCTCATCCACTGTTTCTTGCATTTGTGGAAGCGGTAAGTAAAAATTAATTAATGAAAAAAGGGACATTGATTGTCTTAGATGGTATTGATGGTTCTGGTAAGACTACACAGATTGAGCTATTAGCTAAGTATTTTAATGAGAAAAATATTCCTTTTGAAGTTATTAGTTTTCCCAGATATGGGAATAATCCCTACACAGATCAGATTGAAAAATATTTAAAAGGAGAACAAAAGTTTGATCCTCATACTATTGCCAAAGCTTATGCTGGGGATAGATTACTGGCTAAACCAATAATAGAAAAATGGCTAGAGAAGGGTAAACTGGTACTTGCCAATAGGTATACCTCAGCCAATAAAGCACACTTGGGTGTAGACTTGCCAGAAGATCAGATGCCAAAACCGGATCTGACAATTCTTTTAGATGTAGATCCCAAGAAGGGTCAGGAAAATGCTCTTAAACTGCACAAAGCAGATATCCATGAGCATGATTTAAAACATTTAGAGAAGGCTGCCAAAATCTATTTACAGCTGGCAAAATCAAAACCAAATTGGGTGGTAATAAATTGTATGAAAAATGGAGCAATGAAAACTCCTGAAGAAATTCATCAAGAAATAATAAATATTTTAAAAAGAAAGATTTTTTAAGACAGAAAAAGCCCGATCTAGAAATTTTGATAAGTCTATCATTTTATGACGGCCGTCAAAACCATTAAATTGTTACCTTGATACCAGAGCAATTTGTTCTTCTAGAATCCCTAAGGTGTTTAGTTTTTTTGCCCATTTTCTTAGATAATCATAATCGAGTCGATCTTTTATTATTGCCATAACTGAATGGATATCCTCTACCTGTCTTTTTGATTTAGAATAGATTCTATTAACACCGAATTTTGTTTTAGCAAAATGCCAAAAGGAGGAGGTTAACCTAATTTTCCTCTCTGCTGGCATTTTTCTAAAAATCTGATCTTGAATCTGCTGAGCTGTCTTTTTCATATTGACATTATACAGTTGAAAGTTTAAATTGTCACTTATGCCAAGAAAAAAAGCAAGTAAAAAAACATCCATCTCAGATATGATTGGTACCCTGCCTGATTGGGTAATAAAGCAGTATATTAAAAAGGGAATTATCAAAATTGACCCTCTTCCAAAAGATTGGGAAGAGAGTGTTGATGAGGTAACCATTGATTTTCATTTGGGAAATAAACTGAAAGTCTTTACCGATGAAGGCTTAAATACAATAGATACCCGCTACGGCACCAAAGAAGATATGGAATCAATGATGAGGCTTGTCGCGTTAAAGCCAGGTCAACCCTTTATTTTAACTGAACATGATTTTGTAATTGCCACAACTAAAGAGAGATTAACTTTACCAGATAATATTGTTGGGCACTTACATGGAAAATCATCTCTTGCCAGGCTTGGTGTTGTTGTTCACTCAACAGCTGCCAGATTTGATCCTGGTTGGGATGGAAATCCGGTTTTAGAATTTGGAACTTTTCTAAAAGGTAAAAAGTTGGTTATTTATGAAGGGAGTCCAATTTGTGCTTTTTCTTTTGAAAAATTAGCAGCTCCTGTAAGTAGATCATATAAAAGTAATCCCAATAACCGCTATGGAGGATCTGATTTGCCGCAAGTATCAAATTTAATGGGGAGGAAAGATGGTACTAGGAATAGACGAAGTTCTAAGAAGAGTTAAAAAACAAAAATTAATAGAAAACTTG
>Ga0209515_10006395_pt1 | contig 14708 bp, 19 predicted proteins | sample Subgroupgradi54m_FD_187454 | JGI IMG/M metagenome (GOLD analysis project Ga0209515, IMG submission 187454) | Subsurface groundwater microbial communities from S. Glens Falls, New York, USA - GMW60B uncontaminated upgradient, 5.4 m (SPAdes)... ...
GAGCAGGCGTTTATTGCCACCCTCTGCGGCAAGCCGTTTGCCGCCTTCGACAACGCGGATGCGCCGATCCGCTGGCTCCCGGACCGGCTGGCCACCTACGCCACCGGACATGAGTTCGAGCTGCGGGAGCTGTACACGACCAACACCCTGGCCATTCACCGGCCCGTAGCCCACCTGGTGATCACCTCCCGCGATCCGCACTTCCGGCGGCCTGATGTAGCGGAGCGGCTGCTGATCTGTCGGCTGGCCAGGCCGGAGCGGTTCGTGCCGGAGTCCACCGTGATCCGGCAGACGTTGGAACGCAGGGATGGCGTCTGGTCAGACCTCCTGGACCTGCTCAACCACGCGCTGACCGCGCTCCGGCAGGTGCCGGAGGCCGCGCCCTCCAACTGCCGCATGGCAGATTTTGCCGCTTTTGGCTGGCGGCTCAGCCACGCCAGAGGTGGCGCGGAGGCCGCCGCTCGCTTCTACAGCGCCCTGGCACAGATCGAGGAGGAGCAGGCGCAGTACGCCACGGAGGAAGATCAGGTAGCGGTCTGCCTGGGCCTCTGGACAGCCACCGGGAGCAACCTGGGCCGAGAGGTTGACACCGCCACCTTGTATCGGGAGCTGGCGGAGCTGGCCCAGGCGGAAGGGCTGCTACTTCCGAAGACCTCCGCAGCCCTGGGCAAGCACCTCCACCTCTCGCGCCGCCCCCTGGAAACGGCCCTGAACCTGAAGATCAGCGTTGGGCGCACGTCCCACACGTCCCGATGGGTGTTTGCACGACCGCAGGACACGGAGGAAGTTGCCGATTCTGCCCTTCCTGCACCGCCTGCCCTCCGTTCTGGTACGGTACCGGCTCAGCCAAACGGCGGGGAGGGAGGGCAGGAAGGGGAGATTTCGGAAACTTGTTGAGCCATGCCCTCGCTGATTGGACTCTTCTACGAACCGCCGGTGATCCCGGCTGCTCCAAGCAGCCCAGCCCCAACCGAGGAAGCCGCCCGCGAAGCGCTGCGGGAGTCTATGCGGCGGGACTTCGAGGGATTGCTGCGTCGGATCGCCCAGCTCTACGAACGGCTGCCGCCCGCCGACCGCAAGGCGTTCTTTCCAACCTGGTCTGCGCTCCAGGAACGGATGGATCGGGCGCACCAGGAGGGAGCCTGGGCGGAGTTTCAGGCGGCGCTGGTGGAAGCCAAGGCGTTGCTGGCCGAAGCCCAGCCGGATGACCTTCCCGCGCCCGCTCGGACGCATTGGGTGTACCGGGCATGGAGTGGGGTTCTGGACGCGGAGGTATGGTTTGTCTGCTGCGAGCAGGAGGTGGCCCAGATTATTGCAACCGGCGCGGCTCGCGGCAGCATCTACACGGAGGCGGAGCTGGTGGAACTGCTGCGGCTGCCGCAGCGTCCCGGCGCGGAAGCCCTGAAAAGCCTTCATGCGGTCAAGAGCTACTTTGATGCAACCGTAGCCTCGGAGGAGCACGATGACAAGCCAAAAGCAGATTGAGGCAAACCAGCAGAACGCCCAGCAGTCCACCGGGCCAAAGACGGCGGAGGGCAAAGCGGTTGCCAAGCTCAACGCCATTAAGCACGGCATCCTGAGCGAGGCGGTGCTCATCACCAAGGGAGAAGGCCAGGAGCGCAAGGAGGCGTACCTGGCGTTCTACAACGGCCTCCGGGACTACTTCAAGCCCGATGGGACAATGGAGGAGATGTTGGTCGAAAAGATCATGGTTTGCCTGTGGCGCACGCGGCGGGTGCTGCGGTTTGAACTGGGCTGCCTCCGCAAGCAGCTTGACCGTTACGCGGAGGACTACGAGGAGAGGAAAAGCTACCCCCATGACCTGAGCGCCCAACAAGAGCTGAGTAACGCCAAGCGAGACGCGGCATTTGCTCAGGAGTGCATCGCTGCCCTTCAGGAAGGGGATTACGTGTTTTCAGATGAGGGGGCCGAGGAATGGGCCGAGGACTACGCGAAGCTGGCCGCCCAGCACAGCTTTTCTAGGAATCAGAGCGAGAACGAAGAAGACGCCGATGGCCCAGCTCTACGAGATTGGCTTCGCAGCCAAGGGCTAACCGATGAGGCGATGCGAAACGAGCTAATTACTATCCATCAGGCTGCCCTCCAAGAAGCCCAAGAGCGGATCAAGCCCCTAGAAACACAGGTAACCCTAGAGCTAGAGCAGGTAGTCCTCTTGGGCGCCCTGCCGACCTCTGGCGATAACCTGGACAAAATCATCCGCTACGAGGCGTCGCTGGACCGGCAGCTCTATAAGGCGATCAACCAGCTTGAACGGCTCCAACGGAGGCGCAAGGGCGAGGACTTACCGGCTCCAGTGGTCTTGGATGAGACTTGAGGCGAGTCTGGTGTGGAGCCTAGTCAATGCCGACAAAGACGCGACACTTGCCACACTGGGGGCACTGGCCCACGAATATCGCAGCGTCAGTGTGGGCCTCCTTGTCCCCTGTCGCATAGCGGCAACAAAAGGCCACAGCGAAGGCGTTATTCCCGCATACGCAGCGCAGAATCTCCTGACGCCCAGGCGTACTCGGCCTTGACTCGCCAGCTTCGATATTCATATGGGGGGCTTCGAGGAACAGCTTCTGACATTTGTCACAGGTCCCACACTGGGCAAGAATCTTGCCGTGAAAGTGCTCAGGGAACAAAGACTTGTAGTGCTGCATCGTAAGGATGAAAGGCGCGGGGCCGCAATCGGGGCACTCAAACAATCGGAAATTGTATAGCTCGCTTTGGGAACGGTTGGTGCCTAGTGAATCTTGGGCGAACTTCTCTAGGGTTTCGTAGCTGGATATGCTCTTAGGCATGGTTGCGCTCTCAACTCGGTGGCGGGTGAATAGATCGAAACGTGCCGCGGCTATTTTACCACGGAAAGGACGGGTGGGAAGCTGAAATGGCTTCGTTTCGCAGAATCGCAGTAAAGGGTGGAGGCTTGTCCAAGCGTGGGCGGGTGTCCCAATTGTCCGTTTTCCCTAAAGATTTAGGACAAACTGGGGTGCTGTGTTCCATGTTTTGTTCCGACCTTAGGGTGGGGACTCCCTCCTCAAGAGCTTCCACGCAGCCCGAATGATGACCATAGAAGCGTCGTCAGGGTGCATGTCGGCTGATCCGCAAGAAGTTAGCAGTGCCTGGTTGCCAGCCCATAAGCCAAAGTCATTCCGGATCGCCTGGCCGAGGCTGAAATGGAGCATAACTAGGTCATCCTCGTTCTTAATCGTTCGGAGGCTGGCCTTATCCTGGTCAGAGAGACCGGCAAGCAAGAGCGAAACTGCCTCGCTCACGGTCTTTGGATGGTGCCCGTTGCCCTCCATAACAATCGCATCCTACTCCTGGTGACAGGAGAACTCAACTAAGGCGAAAGGGGCGAGCCTTGGGCCGCTATCGCTGGGATAAGAAGACAACGGTGGAGGAGTGTAAGTCCGTCAGCACGACGTTCCTGAAACAGCATGACTACTTCTGCGGCTTCAGGTGGGGCGGCATGAAGTGGACGAACGGCCAGGGGGAGGAGACCGGAAGCATCAGTTTTCGGGTCTCAGTTCAGGAATGGACGGGGGAGATCAGCTTTCAATACACCCAAACGCAACGACACAGCGGTGAGAAGGAGAACCTGGATTACCCCGTCCGCCTGACGGCTACCCCGTGCCGGTACGGAGGCAAGCGCTGGTGGTTCACCTGCCCGCTCATCAAGAACGGCTACGCCTGCAACCGGCAGGTTCTGAAACTGTATCTCGGAGGCGGCAAATACTTTGGCTGCCGCAACTGCTACAACCTGACCTACGAGTCCTGCCAGGAGCACGACGCCCGCGTGGATCGGTTGGCGAAGAACCCCGCGTTGCTTGAGCAGATGCTTCGCGGCGGCAACCCGATGGCGTCTCTTGTGGCGCTCAAGGCGGCGTTCAAGCTACGCGGGATTTGACCCGCAGTGCCTGTCTTCTGGTATAATCTTGATTAATGTTGAGACAGGCTCGTCTGCCCTCCCTCAAGGATTCTCTCACCGTCAAAGACGCCGCAGCCTTCCTTGGGCGCACTTCATTACTGGCTCTAATACTGATTCATTCTGCCACAGTAGGTGCTACAGATTTAGAGGGGCCACTTAAAGAAGCTCGTCGTGCAATAGTCCATATAGTTGCTTTTGATGGAGATGGAAAGGAAATTTCTGAGGGTGCTGGGTTTTTTATAACCCGGGACGGTTCATTAGTAACTAGTTCTGCTCTCTTGGCCGGAGCAAGCAAGGTTCAGGTAATTCTCTCAGGTGCGGGGCCCTTTGAGGCCACGAGCAAGGACTTTCTCATAAGGGACCAATCAACTAACCTAACTCTTCTGTCCGTTGGTGCGGATAATGTGCCATATCTCAAGCTAGCAAATCCTGCGGACTTAGATCGAGATTCCGAAATTATGATAGCTGGGGTTTCAGGGGATTCCTCCGTATATTTAACAGATGGCAGGATCAAGGCAATCCGTCTCGTAGAGGGAATGCGCTATAGAACGTTCCTGAGTGATCCACCTATTGCGTCAGGTGCTGGTGGCGGGCCAATCCTCAACATGAAAGGAGAAGTCGTGGGTGTTGTTTGTGAGAGGTCACAAGGGGGTCAACGTTACCTCTTTGGGATCGAATCCGGAGCCCTGTTAGGGCTCATCGATAGTATTAATCAGCCTCCGGGCGTGTTTCTTGAAGAAGTGAACAGCGACAGCTTTCCAGCAGGCTATATTAGTGCAGTACTGCATTACTACGCAGGTGACCATGAGAAGGCAAGCCAACTCATTGACAGGTTCATCGAGACAGTCCCAAACTACGCGGCGGCCTATGAACTTCTTGGTAGTATCTACTACGATGATAGGAAGTATATCAAGGAGCTGGAGACCTACGACAGAGCCACGCAGATCTTTCCTAAAGAAGCCTCGTTCTATTTTCTCAAAGGTACGGCGTTGGAGAGCTTAGGAAGAGATAAAGAAGCGATCGCGGCTTATAGGCGAGCGTTGGAGCTAGATCCAGCGAATCCAGACGCGTTGTGGAATTTGGCTTTCCTTCTCGTCTTGGAAAGAAATTTCCCAGAAGCCAGGAAGGTGTCCGCTCAATTACAGCCGCTCAACCCGAAGTACTCAGCACAGCTAAATACTTTCATGGGAATGCTGGAGGATGGACGTAAGAGACGGGCTGGGTGGTTGTTCTGGAAGAGAAAAGAACCTTGAAATTTTTGCGGCGAGCAAGACTACGCCAGGCGGTGCCTCTCTAGGCTTGACAGCGCCTGATCGCAAGCCTAGAATTGATGAGTCTATGGTAAGAAAGTTCATCGAGAAGGATAGGGAGGGAGCAAACAATGCCTGAGATCCCACAATTTAAGAAGAGCATTGGTGATGAGCTACCTCGACAAAAGTCAAAGGGGTTTTTGAAATCAGTTAGCTTGGCTGTAACCGGTATCCTGCTCGCCCTTGGTCTTTCAGCCTCCGCAAGCGCAACGCCGACCACTTCTGCGACTGACTCTGAAGTTGTCAGTAGCGGGAAAACTCCACAAGACAAGACCCCCTATTTGTACTCCCAGAAGAACCCCGGTGACTATATGAAATTAGCTTGGCACTATTCGCATTACTCGCACTCTTCACACAGTTCGCACTCCTCACACAGCTCCCACTACTCTTCTCGGTGGTGATTCTCTTTGGCGTGTCATATCTTCAACGGTGGAACTATGCCCTCATTTGAGGATGTCTTTCAAGAAGTGGGCGATAACGATGTCTCATTTGAGATAAATACGGAAGTCTATCCTGTCCGCGTAATCTTAGGTGCTTGCTACATTTTCATAGACAAGGCTTACATTTATCTTGATGAGGCCGCAGGTAGCAGGTTTAGGGTCTTCATGAGGTCTAAGCACGACAAGGTATCCACCAAGCAGATAGCTGGCGAATTCCTCAACGAATTGTTGAATCAACGCTTGCAGCAGGAAATAGATCGTGAGACAGGAAGAATCCGTGAACTTCTAGTGGCGCAGGCTTTCTCCGACTTCCAACTGCTTCAGGGTGAGGCTCATCCCACGGAAGGCGGTGGCACGACTGAGCGAACCAAGCCCCCAAGTTACAAAGACGATCCCTACGACATTGGCCGCCTGCAGGGTCTTGGGTAGAGGCATGAGTTTTCTTGACGCAACCTCTTATAGATTGCCCAACAGCATCTACCGATCTGAGGCCATACTGGCCTCGCTGAAGCCCTACCTCCAGTACGCGAGGGTTCGCGTGACCGATATAACCAATGATAGCTCCAAGATCGAAGTCGAGGTCGAACAACGCTTTGAAAGTCGGTCACGTGAGATCAAGGGAGAACTCCTGAATTATATACTAGCCAGCTCAGCCGTTAGGGGGCTCAAGGCCATGGACTGACGATGCACAGTCCTCTGTACCGAGACGGTTATATTCAGAACGGAACTCCGTATCAGCTCCTACCCTTCCGATTTGCCCACCTCGCGAACGATAGCCTGTGCCTCGTCAACGACCTCGGTGAATACTACTTCGTCACCCCAGATCAGTTGAGGCAACTAGTACATAAGAAGCTGGGGAATGGGGACGTGCTTTATAGGGACCTCCGTGCGAGACACTTCATAGTCGACGATAACACGCAGGGCATCCTAGATAGCTGGATCATTAAGTACCGAACAAAGAAGAGCTTTCTTGATGGCTTCACCAAGTTGCATATGATCGTCCCCACACTGCGCTGTAATCATTCCTGCCCATATTGCCAGGTTTCCCGCGTGAGCGAAGACAAGCAGCGGTACGATATGACTGCGGAACTCGCCCACGCGACTGTCAATCTCATCTTCAAGTCTCCAGCCAAGGCCATAACTGTCGAGTTTCAGGGCGGCGAACCACTCCTCAACTTTCCTGTCATCAAGCTCGTAGTGCAGCGTATGGCTGCTGAGAGGGACAACCACGGCAAGCAGATCGACTTTGTGGTGGCTACGAACCTGTCCATCCTCACGACAGAGATGCTAAACTTCTTTAAAGAATACAAGGTCGATATTTCCACCTCTCTAGACGGGCCTGCGTTTATTCATGACCCCAACAGACCAAAAGCAGGCAACGACAGCCACGCGATATTTCTGGAGAATCTTGAAAGGGCGAGATCGGTGCTGGGGATACAAGCAGTGGCCGCTCTCATGACCACTACTCGATTGACTCTAGATTATCCCAAGGAAATCGTAGACGAATATCTGCGATTAGGGTTCAAGTCCATCTTTCTGAGGTCGTTAAGCCCCTATGGATTTGCAGTCAAAACTCGGCAACAAATCGGCTATAGCATTGAGGAATTCATAGAGTTCTACAAGAAGGCGTTCGAATATATTCTTGAGTTGAATAAGGGTGGCGTCGACTTTCAAGAGGTCTTCGCAAAGATGCTTCTAACAAAAATGCTCTCACCATTTGCTACAGGGTATGTAGATTGCCAGTCGCCGTCCGGTGCCGGAATAGGGGCAGTTCTCTATAACTACGATGGCAATGTCTATCCTGCCGACGAAGCCCGCATGCTCGCGGAGACAGGTGATAAGACCTTCTGTATGGGTAACGTGAGAACGCACAGTTATGATCAGTTATTTTCTGGCGACGTGATGAAGCGGCTCTCCGCCGTCTCCTGCAACGAGACCCTGAGTGGCTGTGCCCAGTGCGCTTTCCAGCCGTATTGTGGTTCCGACCCTGTCAATAATTACGCTACGCAGGGTAACGTGCTTGGACAACGCTACAGTAGTGATCGCTGCAAGAAGCACCTCGCCATAACGTCGTATCTCCTGTCGTACCTCAGGGCCAAGGACCCCGAGGTGATGAACATTTTCCTCGCCTGGATTTCTGATGGTACAGTGCGGCACATGGAGCAGCCCGTGAATGTCTAAGCTGTTAGTGCCCTTAACAACCACCGGACTTACTACAAATGTGCACCGCAATATCGTTGCAAAGGTAACGAGGTCACCGATCGAGTCCAACTCACTTCGTGTGGACAGGGTGTTCGTCACGCCTTCGGTCACTTCTAGCCGCGAAAACTATCTTGGGTACGCAGCCGTGATGACGGACCAGGATTGTAGTGAGAATAATGATGCCTGGCAAGCGTTGACAGGCGTTCCCCTATTGCACGGTGCGAAGACTCTTTCTCATCTTGTTGATGGCGACATAATTGGCATCAACGGGAAAACGGGGTTTGTGCGAACTTTGTATCGCATTGAATCCAACAATAATGTCATCTTCGCTACGGACCGTTGTAATAGCAACTGCCTGATGTGTAGCCAACCCCCTAAGAAGATTGACGATAGCGAGAAGGTACAAGAAAATCTGACCATGATACGGCTGATTGACCCAGCGCCTGAATTCCTCGGCATTTCAGGTGGTGAGCCCACCCTATTAAGGGATGATTTGTTCGAAATTATGCGTGCCCTGAAAAAGCACCTACCAGGCACATTTGTAAACATGCTGACGAATGGCCGGATGTTTTGCTATGAGGACTTTACAGAGAAGTATTCGGCTGTTGAGCATCCTCTATTCCGCGCAGCCATCCCCCTTTATTCTGATATTCCTGAGCTGCACGATCATGTTGTTCAGGCCGAATCTGCCTTCATACAGACAGTTCGAGGAATCTATAACCTTGCAGCACTCCGCCAGCGTATTGAGATCCGAGTTGTCATTCATAAGCTGACCTACGAACGTCTCCCCCATCTGGCGGAGTTCATCTTCAGAAATATGCCGTTTGTTGAGCACATAGCCCTTATGGGGCTGGAGATTATGGGATATGTCAGGAAGAATCTAGATATGCTGTGGATCGACCCTGTTGATTATCAGGACGAGTTGTTTGGAGCGGTAAGGTATTTGAATAGCGTTGGAATGCACGTCTCGATTTACAATCATCAGCTCTGTGTGCTCAGGAAGGAATTGTGGCCGTTCGCCAGGAAATCTATCTCGGATTTCAAAAATATCTATTTGGACGAGTGTGAAAAATGTTCCGTCAGAGACAAATGTGGCGGTTTGTTTAAATCCTCCCACAGTATTCACAGTAAGCATATCAAAGCAATCAAAGGTGATGAAACTCCCCCAGCACTAACGACAAGCGCCTCTGACTCGGTGGGCAGCAGATGATAGCTAAGTTCATGCATATAGCTCGCAAGAGTATGAGTTATCTGCTGATTAGTTTCTGCATGGCAGTGGCCATTCCGATGGCTTGTGCAGAGGATGGCACTTATGATGCGACGGTGACAACAGACAGTGGAACCTACACAGTGCCTGTCGAGGTAGAAGGCGGGGAAGTCAGTATTATCCATTGGCCCAATGGTGGAGACATGCATGTTTATGGTGCAGACATCAGTAACGGCGAATCCCAAGGGTACAATTCCAGGGGAGATATGGTCCAGATTGAAATCGACGGCTATAGCGACGACGAAGCTGACGAGTAAGCTTCCATTGGGAGAATCGGATACCGAGTTGGATACGCATGGCACATTGAAGCTGAGTAGACTATCGTTGCCGCGCATGCCGCTCATGAGGATCGTGGTTCTTCTGATTTGCGGTGTCTTTTTTTGGACTACTCGCGCTGGCGCCTACCCTGAAAGCCATCCGCCGTTCCCAGCCGGCAAATCCACGCCCTACCCCACCCTAACGGCTGAGGCAGTCCTCGGCTACGCCGCGGAGGTCCCATTCGAGGAAGGACTAATCCGGATCAGCACCAGTCCGGAACGCGAGAAGGTGGGGCGAGTCACTGAGGTGCTGGTCAACGGTCAATTAATCTTCGATACGGCCACTGCCAACCCGGACTTTTATTTCCAAGTAGGCTCCAGGGTCTTCTATTCCGACCTGACCGGCGATCACCGAAAGGACATCCTGATTCTGAGCTACCCAGGGGCCAATGGGCTTGGGGCCTGGATCGAGATGGCAGATCTGTTGATTGCCAAGGCCGATGGCACCTACAAGCATACGAGTTTTGAGGCCTTCGCGGCAGGCCCAGAGGACTTCATTGACGTAAACGGCGATGGCCGCTACAAGATGCTCTGGGTCAACTACTACTTCGAGGGCGATCATTCATACTGGGTCTACCGAGTAGTTGAGATTGGCGATGACGGTTTGCGACTCAACGACCAGTTGATCCCCGGCTTCCCAAAGATCATCTGGTTTACCGAGAAGCCGAACGACCAGCCCAGCCAACGTCTGACGGGGGCTCAGCGGGAGGACCTGATCCGCCAGTCCACGGCCAAGTGGCAAGGATCTAATCAATGACGCGGATTCAGACGGCCCCTCTCGTATTTCTCGCAGCCGCGCTCAGCGCAGCGGCCATGGCATCTGCCGAAGAGTCGCCGAGCACGACCGGTCCGATAGACCCCTTGTACCGGAACGTCGAGGCTGGGATGTATTTTGAGGAGACTCCTCAGGCCACCGGGCCTGCGCTGACCATCGATCTGGGCAAGGCAGGCCGGTTGACGATCCCTCCACGGTTCGCAGAGCAGGACGTCGTGGAGGTGAAGCGTGTGCACTACTTGGGGCCGGGGTTTGAGGATGCGGTAGTCGTCGGGCTGCATGCCGGTGTCCCTGACGGCCCGGCCCAAGCCTTTGCCCTGGTCTACGGCGGGTCCAGCCAGCAGCGCGTCCTGAAGGCCGAGCTGCCCCTACGGCAGTATTACCTTGGGTGTGAGGTGTTGACACTCGGCCGGGAGTCGGTCCTCGCCATCCATGGGGCGAGCGGGGCGCATTTTCACGACCTCTGGGTGTACCGCTTTCAGGACGACACGCCCGAACTGCTTCTGGCCCAGGGGAGCGCCGCTGGAGTAGACCTCCAGAGAGACCCGGTTACTGGTACGTCGCAGGTCTGGGTCGGAGTCGAAGACTGGTCAAATCCCCATTGGAATTACGCCACAGGTGATCGACGATTGAATGTCTACACGTGGGACGGAAAGGCGTTTGCGTTCAATGATCAGTTGAGCACAGCCACAGCGACCCAGGCCAGCCAACGAGCGGATGGCTATGTCCATGCCGTCCTGAAGCAGTTGGGGCAGGTGAGCATGAACCATCGATCAAGCCAGCAAGCGGAAGGGGCCGCCCCTGGGCGCTGAGCCAAGCCGCACCTTGAGACGGAAAGTTCTGGTTATTGCATAGTTCGGGGAGCCAATCAAACGGCCCAGAGCGGATGTCCCATCCATCGAGGGGCTCCGCTCTAGTCGTTTGTAGGGCAGGCAGGTGCCAGACCTGTCCTCATCCACGAGCACCTCGTAGAGATCCACTGCGTATGGGTGGCTGTTAGGATATAGGAAATATTAGGGTAGACATAACTGAGTAGTAATACGTTTTTATATTTGACATACTAGTTTTTAATTGGTATACTTTGTGCAGAAAGGAGGGAAGACAAATGGAGGCATCTGTGGTGACCCTGAAGGGCCAGGTGGTTATTCCCAAGAGGATCCGCGCCATGTTCCACATCAAGAGAGGGACGCAGGTCCGTTTTGAGCCCAGGAACGGCGAGATCATCTTGAAGCCCCTCACGCCGGAGTATTTTGAGAAGATGGCGGGGATCCTGGGGTCCGGCGGGAAGGTGACGAAGGCGCTGCTGGAAGAGCGGGCAAAAGACCGTGAGCGGGAAGCTCGGTAATGGCTCATGTGCTAGATGCCTGTGCGCTCACGGCGTACTTCGAAAAAGAACCCGGCTATGAGAAAGTCCAGGAGCTCCTGACCGATGCCGCATCCGGCAACCGGAAGCTCTTCCTCTCCACCGTGAACTGGGGCGAAGTCCATTACGTCACCCATCGGACCCATGGGATTGAGCAAGCGAATAAAATCGCCCTCGTTATCGGCACGTTCCCCATCGAAATTGTTGATGTGGATCTGGAGATCACCAAGCAGGCGGCGCTGTTCAAAGTCGCCCATCACCTCTCCTACGCTGACTGTTTCGCAGCAGCCCTGGCGAAAGTGAAGAAGTCCACGCTCGTAACCGGCGATAAGGAATTCAAATCGCTGGAAGACCAAATTAAAATAGCCTGGTTAAGGTAAGTCGGATATGCTCGTCAATCCTTGGCGCGTCCTTGTCGGAAAACGGCCAGCAAACCAATGAACGGACTTGAGGGCCCCAGCCGTCCAGAAAAAATACTGGTGGCAATTTTCAAGCTGTCCAAGGGCACCACGAAGCCCTGCCGTTATGAGGACATCGTCGTGAAGTCGTTCGAGCTCTTCCCACAGGATTTTCAGCTTCGTGGCTATTCTCAGTACCCGGACTCCTCCGATATCCACAAGCCGCTGTACGGGCCCCTCAAGCAGCATGGGCTTGTCCGGGCCGCGAATAAGATGTTCGCTCTCACCGAGAAGGGCCTCACGAGGGCGAGGGAGCTGGGCGCGACTATCAATGGCAACGGCGGGTCCAAGGCCGAGCGGCTCACCCGAGACGTGGTTCAGGAGGTCAATCGCCTCAAGGCGACCACCGCTGTCAGGCTATTCCTCGAGGGGAAACGGGACAAAATCTTGGACACGGATTTCTACGCCTATCTCGGCGCCACAGTACGAACCGAGCGCAACGACTTCCTCGGCCGCCTCCACGCCGTGGGGGAAGCGGTCAATACGGCTGCGAGGCTCGACACCCAGCCGCTGCATCTGAAGCTAAAGGAGCTGCATGAGTTCCTGCTGGAAAAATTCGAGTCCGTCGTGAGCCGGAGGAAGGAAGGAGCCAAATGAGCTTCAAGATCAAGGAGCAGCCGAACGTTTTTGATGATCACTTCCTTGATATTATTGGCAACGAGTTCAAGTTCGACCACGTCAAGGGTCTCGCAGAGTGGATGAAGAACTCCGCGGACGCCTACACGCGAGAGAACGTGTCGGACGATCGTCAGAGCATATACCTCCGGTTTGTCCCAAGGGATGGGAGCCGCCCGGCCCGATTCGAGTGCATCGATTTTATCGGAATGAGCAACGATGACATCGATAAGGCCTTCAAGCGCTGGGGGGACCCTCGAGCCGCCTCGCGCGACACGGGTCGCCGCACGCTCGGCGGCCACGGCAATGGCGGAAAATTCTATATGCGTCAAATGTTCAAGGTTTCGCAGTTCGTGACATATCGAGACGGGAAGATCAATGTTTTTGGTTTCAATGAGCGGAAGCGGTACGGCTACGCGGATGGCTACCAGGGAAAGCGCATGTCTGAGAAGGCGGCCATGGAGTTCGCCGGATTGTCCAACGGAGACGTCTCGAAGGACGCGCGCCAACGGTGGGTCCAGAAGGGAGTCGGGTTCACCGTCGTGATGGGTGAGGGTCCGGAGAAAATGAACGGCTGGCGGCAGACGCTCGATTCCATCGCGAAGAGGATTCGGCTTCACCCCCAGGCGCGGCGGCTGGTCAAGCACAAGCAAGTGTGCATACTCAACGGTGAGGAGCCAATGCGGCTTCTACCGGAGGAGATTCCTCCCCGCGAGGATTTCGAGAAGCCCCGGAAACATGATATGCCAGCCGAGATTTCACGCGGGGGTCAGAAGATCGTGTTCCGAAACAAAAAGCATCCGAAGGCGCATCTAGTGCTCTACACGTCGGCTCAGCCCTTCAGTCGAATTGGGGAGCGCTCTTCCCTGAACAGCATCGACATTATGGGCGAGGTGGGATGCATCGGCTCTTACCGGTTAAACGAGCTTGGCTACCTCAAGCACGCGGCGCAGGCGGAGTTCGTCTATGGCGAGTGCTACTGCCCCATCCTCGAGGATGAGGAAGACGATTGCGTGCGAAACGACCGGGAGAAACTGGTTGACACCGAAAAGACCCAGACCCTGCTCGACTGGATTCGTGGGAAGGTCGACGAGCTCTGCGAGGAGATCGCCGAGAAGGACCGGACGGACCGCAAGAAGACCGAGCTGCGCCATTCCTCGGCGTTCAACGAGTTGTTGAATCGCTGGAAAAATAAGTTTATGAGCAAATTGTTCGCGGAGATCCTTGGAGGCCCGCAGGCCGGCGACAGCTGGGGCGGACTAGGCGGAGGTGGCGAATCCAGCAAGGGCAAAGGCAAGGGTGGGAAGGGCGACGGCACGAAGGGCGGCGACAGAGGTGACGGGGGCGGCGGCTCGGGAACCGAGCCGAAGCGAGCGCCCCGCTTCCCGCGCGTCCTGCTGGCGGGCTATGACACTGATCCGCTGCATCCCGAATCAACCGAGCCGCTGATGCTCGATCCCGGGCATCCACCGGTCTACCAGCGCTTCGAGGACGTCTCTGAGGGTATTTACTGGATCAACACAGCGCGTCCGCTCGCCCAGCGGACTATCGAGCAGTACGGCGTCAAGTCCACGAGGTGGCGGGAGTATCTCTTCCAACGCTACGTCGACATCATCATCAAGGAAGCCATCTACCAGAAGGCAAAGAAGGAGCCGACCCTCACCGCGGAGATTGTCGACTCGCTCATTGATGACATTATCGGCAAGCTCCACGATGCCGCTGCGCAGGACCTCGAGTCGTTTCTATTTGAGGAAGCGTTCGGTGTTTCCGAGGAGAAGGAAAAATTAGAGGCCGTAAGCACCAAGGCATAGCCCACCAAAAAGCGCTGACCGTTGTAGACCTCTTTGCGGGAGTTGGCGGCCTGGCGGAAGGATTCTCCCGAGCGCGCATTGGCGGGCGGTATGCCTACTCGATCGCGCTCCTGGTCGACAATGACCCAGAGGCATGCTACACGTTCAAGCGCAATCGGCCTGACGTGCGCTATTGGGTCACCGACCTCAGGCACGCCACGGCTTCGGACGTTAGGA
>Ga0209515_10006396_pt1 | contig 14707 bp, 16 predicted proteins | sample Subgroupgradi54m_FD_187454 | JGI IMG/M metagenome (GOLD analysis project Ga0209515, IMG submission 187454) | Subsurface groundwater microbial communities from S. Glens Falls, New York, USA - GMW60B uncontaminated upgradient, 5.4 m (SPAdes)... ...
TTTCCGATCTTGAGTTTCATTTCGCCAGACTTGAGTGGCGCCACAAGCGGAATGTGACCCTGAAGAATCGTCACTTCGCCGCTCGTGGTCATAAGCGTCACAGAATCAACCTGTGCTTCATACACAAGCCGTTCTGGTGTGACGATTTTGAGCGAAAGTTTTGACACACTTAGTTAGGCTGTCGCTTCGTCAATGCCACCCTTCATATAGAATGCCTGTTCCGGTTTGTCGTCATGCGTTCCATCCAAAATTTCCTTAAACCCGCGTACGGTGTCCTTGAGCGACACATATTTTCCCGGTGTGCCTGTGAACTGTTCGGCCACAAAAAATGGCTGCGACAAAAATTTTTGAATGCGTCGCGCGCGAGACACCGTGAGTTTGTCGTCGTCTGATAACTCATCCATGCCAAGAATGGCAATAATATCCTGCAAGTCTTTGTAGCGTTGCAGAACTTTCTGCACGCCGCGGGCCACGGCATAATGCTCTTCTCCAACAACATTGGGATCGAGAATGGTTGAGCTTGAGTCGAGCGGATCAACAGCAGGATAAATGCCGAGCTCGGCAAGGGGACGCGAAAGCACCACCGTTGAATCGAGGTGACCGAACGTGGTCGCTGGCGCAGGGTCGGTGTTATCGTCAGCGGGTACGTATACCGCTTGAATCGAAGTAATGGAACCTTTTTTTGTTGAGGTGATACGCTCCTGCAACGCGCCCATTTCTGTTGCGAGTGTTGGCTGATATCCCACAGCGGACGGAATGCGGCCAAGCAGAGCTGACACTTCAGAGCCCGCTTGTGTGAAGCGAAAAATGTTGTCGATGAACAGCAGCAAATCTTTTCCTTGGTCGCGATAATATTCTGCAAGAGTAAGGCCGGTCAACGCCACGCGGGCGCGAGCCCCTGGCGGTTCGTTCATTTGTCCAAAGACGAGCATTGTTTTGTCCATTACTTTCGCCTCTTCCATTTCCAGATACAAGTCGTTGCCTTCGCGTGTGCGCTCGCCCACGCCTGCGAACACCGAAAGTCCTGCGTGCTCGGCGGCGATGTTCCTGATAAGCTCCTTGACCACCACGGTCTTACCCACTCCCGCCCCGCCGAAGAGTCCGACTTTGCCGCCTTTCAAAATGGGACAAATGAGATCAATCACTTTAATCCCTGTTTCAAAAATCTCAATGCGCGTGGATTGATCAACAAACTCTGGCGCGCTACGATGAATCGAATACCTCTGTTTCGCTTTGACCGGACCTTTTTCATCAATCGGATCACCTGTAACATTCAGCATCCGCCCAAGTGTTGCCTCGCCAACAGGAACGCTGATCGGCGCGCCCGTGTCCATCACTTCCATACCGCGACGCAGTCCGTCCGTTGAAGACATCGCAATGGTGCGCACCAAGCCATTTCCCGTATGCTGTGCAACTTCGAGCGTTAAATTCCCGCCGTCTTTTTCTGTACGCTCAATGATGAGCGCGTTTAGAATGGCCGGCATATCGCCGTCGAAACGTACGTCAATGACTGGTCCGATAATTTGTGCAATAGTTCCTTTCATAATTGTTATTGGGCTATTCGAGCGCGGCTTTTCCGCTTGAGATTTCGGCAATTTCACGTGTGATTCCAGCTTGGCGAATTTGATTATAGGTGAAAGTAAGGTCGCTTATCATATCCTTGGCCGCGTCGGTGGCGCTGTGCATGGCCAGCATACGCGCGGAATGTTCCGAGGCCGCCGTTTCCAGAAGCGCTTGCCAGACGATCGTTTCCACGATACGTGGCAGGATGAAATCAAGCACGGCTGTGGGAGAAGGTTCGAAGGTGTACTCGACAACAGGTCCCGTGGCCAGCTCTTGTTTGAGCGGCAATAGCTCTGTCACTCGTGGAATTTGCGTGACGGCTGAAATGTAATCCGTGTAGCCTATGACGACTTTATCATAGGTGCCGTCGAGGTAACTTTGCAGGATGAGTTTGGAAATAGGCAAGGTGTCAACAAATTGCGGATTGTTGGTGAGCTGTTCGAAGGCGGCAACAATCTTTTTGTTGACGCGTTTTGCCGCTTGGGCTCCACGCTTTCCCACGGCGACGACGTCAATCTGCGCGTCATGATACGTTCCCATCTTCTGCAACGCTTCCTTAACCATGCGCGTGTTGAATCCGCCACACAGTCCGCGGTCTGAAGTGTAAAGAATGAACAAGATGCGTTTCACCTGCTTGCGTGGAGCAAGCAGTGGATGCGTCGATGGATCCGTCACTGCCGCAATCGCTCGTACCGTTTCCCAAGCGAGTGTCGTGTATGGTCGCGTCCCGAGCACGCCAGAAACAGCGCGACGCATTTTGCTTGCCGCGACCATCTCCATCGCTTTGGTGATTTTACGGGTGTTCTTCACCGAAACAATGCGGCGTTTCAAGCTCCTCGTGTTACTTCCCATACTTCTCGATCGCTTTTTTCAGTGCTTCCATGGTTGTGTCTTCAAGTTTCCCGCTCTCACGAATCGTTCCCAGAAGCTCTGATTTTTGCGTGCGCAGATAATCGAGGAAACCTGTCTCCCACTCATAAATCTTTTCAACCTCAATCGTATCCAACATGCCGTTCGTGACAGCAAAAATCACCGCAACCTGCTCTTCAAACGGCATGGGAGAATATTGCTTTTGCTTCAAGAGTTCTGTGGTGCGCTTGCCACGCTCAATTTGCTTACGCGTCCCTTCATCCAAATCTGTTGCAAATTGCGCGAAGGCTTCGAGCTCACGAAACTGCGCCAAGTCCAAACGCATTTTTCCAGAAACTTTTTTCATGGCCTTGGTCTGTGCGGCTGAACCCACGCGTGACACAGACAATCCTACGTTCAACGCCGGACGAATACCGCGATAGAACAAATCTGTTTCCAAATAAATTTGACCGTCCGTAATTGAAATCACATTCGTTGGAATGTACGCGGACACGTCACCAGCTTGTGTTTCAATAATCGGTAGCGCCGTAAGCGATCCACCGCCATTTTTTTCATTCATGCGAGCGGCCCGTTCAAGCAATCGGGAGTGCAGGTAAAAAACATCACCAGGATACGCCTCGCGTCCTGGTGGACGGCGTAGCAGTAGCGACACCTCACGATACGCCCAAGCGTGCTTAGAAAGATCGTCGTAAATGACAAGCGCGTCTTCACCCTTATTCATAAAATACTCGCCGATCGTACAACCTACATACGGCGCAATGTACCAAGTCGCCGCTGGATCAGACGCACCTGCAAGCACAATCGTCGTGTATTCCATTGCCCCCGCTTCAGTTAGTTTACTCACAATTTGAGCGATCTTCGATTCCTTCTGCCCAATCGCAACATAAATACATTTCACGTTCTGCCCTTTTTGATTGATGATCGTATCAATCGCCACCGCGGTCTTTCCTGTTTGACGATCGCCAATGATGAGCTCGCGTTGGCCACGCCCAATTGGAATCATGGCATCAATCGCTTTGATGCCTGTCTGCAACGGCGTATCCACCGGCTGACGTGCAAGCACTCCTGGCGCAATCCGCTCAACCGGCATGCGCGTTTTTGCACGCAGCTCGCCCTTGCCATCTACAGGCTGTCCAATCCCATTGAGGACTCGTCCAATAACGTCATCAGAAACTGCAATAGACAAAATCTGCCCTGTTGATTTGACCGTGTCGCCCTCTTTAATATGATGCGCTTCGCCGAGCAACACCGCACCAACCGTCTCCTCTTCCAAGTTGAGCGTTACGCCCATTACGCCCCCTGGGAACTCTAACATTTCGGACGCCATGGCGTTCGTAAGGCCGGTCATACGCGCAATGCCGTCGCCCACGGCAATGACCGTGCCGACCTGCTCCTCTTTGACATCGCTTTCGAATGAGGCAACTTGTTTGCGCAGGGCTTCGAGAATGGCTTCTTTGGACATAGACTAGGAATTGATCAGTTGAGATTTCAGGCGGGAGAGCTGTCCACTAACGGACCCATCAAGCAGACGGTCGTCAATCTGCAGTCGTGCACCGCCAATGAGTTCCGGATTCACCTGTTTTTGAATCGTGGCGTGTGCAAAACGTTCTTTGAGTTCACGATCAAGGTTCGAAGAAATAGGTTGAGCTGTTTCAATACGCACAGTCGCCGCGCCATACTGTGCTTTCCACACAGACTCAAACATCCTTGCAATTTCTCTACTACGAGAACGCTCATGGCGTTCAGAAAGCATCGCAACAAAATCTTTCACAATAAGTTCCAAGACTTTGCCTGTCTTCCCTTGCGTGACGTCATGCAGGACTTGTGCGTAGTGTTTGGCTGTCACTTTCATATCACACCATTTTACGAATGACTTCTTCAGCAAGCGAAGCCGCTTTTTTTTCGTTGAGCTCTGTGGTCAGAATTTTTTGTGTGGCAGAAACGATAATATCTGCGAGCTCTTTACGGGCATCACGCATCATCGCTTCACGCTCAAGTGCAAGCTGTTGTTTACCTTGCACAATCACGCGCTCAACCTCGAATTTTGTTTTGTTGAGAATTTCCTGACGACGTGTTTCTGCGCCGACAAGCGCCTCTTCAACACGTAGCTTTCCTTCGCCGCGCGCCGCCTGCAGAATTTCATCACGCTCGCCATCAAGTCGACTCAAGCGTACTTCAATCGCCTGTGCGTCCTTCACACTCTGTTCAATTTTTTTCTGACGCTCATCAAGCAGTCGCACAATCGGCGTATACGCCCACTTCCACAGCACAAGAAGCACAATGGTGAAATTCACCAGTTGCGCAAGAAAAATTTTGAGATCAATGCCAAGGGCTCCAATGCCACCGGTTGGTTCCATAAAGGCTATAACGTGAACGTCACGACGAGAGCATAAATCGCAATGGCTTCAGCAAAGGCCATGCCAAGAAGCATCGGGACAAAAATTTTTCCCGCGGCTTCTGGGTTACGACCAATACCTTCCATTGCCTTCATGCCGATGAGTCCCACGCCAAGCGCCGGACCAAGCCCGCCAAAGCCCATGATCATGCCTTTGGCAATTAGCTGTGCTGCTACTGGATCCATAAAATTCTCTGTTAGAAGTTAGAGACGAAAGGTTGAAAATTCAATCTTGCGTCTTCAAATTCTACACGTGTGCCACAATAGGTTCACGTTCGTGCGTCTGTTCTTCTTCGTGGGCGGCAGAAGCAACAGTGAAAAATGCAAGCGTGAGCATGGAAAAGACAGTCGCCTGAATGATGCCGACAAGAATCTCTAAAAAGATGAATGGAATCGGCAATGCGTACGCAAAAATGCTCATCATCACCGTAAGCAAAATCTCACCTGCAAAGACATTACCAAATAATCGCAACGAAAGCGAAAGGACTTTCGCAAACTCACTCACAAGCTCAAGGAGCCCAACGGCAAATTCAATGAGCGCGATGAGGATCGCCATAGGGCCTTTTGTAAGCGAGCGAAAGATGCCCCGAATGTTAAAAAACTTGCTCACGTGCGAAATAATGCCGACGTGGAGGATGCCGAACACATGACTCATCACCACAGCAAAGATGGCGATCGCGAGCGTAAGGTTCAGGTCGCTGCTCGCCGCTCGGAAAAGCGGAACGAGTTCGCGTTTACCGGAAACAATCTCATAGAGGCCCACGGAACCAACACCAGGGATCAAACCCATCCAATTAATCACAAGCACGAAAAGAAAAATTGTCCCGACGATCGGCAAAAATTGCCGCGCTCGCTCACGATCGCCTGTCACTTTTTGTACTTCGCCAAGCAGGAACTCAACAATCGCTTCAAACACATTGTGAATGCCACGTGGCACAAGACCGACACGTCGGCGAGCAATCGCCCCGAGGATGATAAAAAGCAAGACAGCTATCCAGGCGTTCACCATAGAGTTGGTGATAGGAAAGCTACCAAGATGAGCAATAGGTTCAGCGGCAAGCGGGATCATAATTTTTACTTGATCAACTTTTGGTATTCATCACCATAACGCTTGGCCTTTCTCTTGATGAGAAAAATCGTCAACAAGAAAGCGATGACAAGGCTGAAGATAAGATAGCGTGGAGCGGTGAGCTGTTGCCCATCGAGCCATTTGCCAAGCAGAGCCGCGAGGACGGCCGGCACGGCAATGGTCACGCCAAAATCCCCGAAAATGCGAAAGGCAAAGGCATAAAGAGCTCGATCTTGGGGTGTCATAAAGCGCGGATATTATAGGTGAATCGCTCAAGATGCGCAAGAGTTTTCAAAAAGCAAACGACGCCGGGGTGAATTCCCAGGCGTCGTCGCGTGTCACAGTGAAAGAGCGTCACGGATGCGGGATGATCCTCGGGCCGCCGGGGTCGGCGGGAGCGGGAGCCGCGGTTGGCTGGCTCGGAAGGGATGTCGGATCAATCCCCTTCGATTTCAGGAACCCATTGTACAGCTCGGTACAGCGAGGCGCATCCGGCGTCGTCGCGTACCTCAGACGTACGCACATGGCCCGAATCTTCGCCTCATCTTCACTGAGTCTGGCTGGCATCTGCGCCGGCGAGACTTGGGGTTCCACGATCGGTTGATGTACTCCCCATCCCAGCGTGTGATACGCCATGAAGGCGAGCACGACGGCGAGTAGAATCCATCCGAGCGATGAGGCATCGATCGTGATTGACCGTCCTTTCCTCTCTTCTGCTGCGGGAGGAGTCGGTGGCGTCACGCTCGCCGCGGGAGTCGAAGAGGTCGCTGGTGGAGGCCGCACACCTCGATCAGGGCGAATGCCAGCCTTTTCCGTTTCCTCGATGCGAATCCGACTGGCTTCGCGTTCTGTGGCCCGCCTTTCATCCTCTTTTGCCAGGCGATTGGTCTCTGCCTGCCTGGCTTGTGCCTCGGCGGTCTTGCGATCATCTTCTGCCTTTTTGGCATTTGCCTCGGCGATGGCCTTCAGAGCCAGCGCTTCAGCGGCTTTGCGTTCTTCTTCCGCCCTCGCGACCATGGCAAGGGCTGCGGCATCAGCCTGCTGTCCACCCTTGTTCTTGTTGCGATTCTGTTCGCCTTGTTGTGGCCGGTCACCTTGAGGCCGGTCACCATGCTGATTGTTGTTGGCCACAGGATCTCCTGAAGGTTGTGGGTCGGCACTTGACGACGCTCCGACGGAAGGCGGCGGGGTCTTGATCACTCCCTTGGGCTTGGGGGCGATCCGACGAAGCACGTCGTGCAGTTCTGGCGGAAACGTGGCGATGAAGGCCTCCTGATCGGCCGCTTTTTGCAGGGCGTCGATCCCTTTCTTCGTATCATCTGCAACAGCGTTTCGATCCCTGGGCGAGAGTCCGATGCCCTTCCCTTCGATCGCCTTGAGTTGGTCTTCGGACGGAACCTGCTTCTTCCAGAAGATCAGGTCCAGTCCTTCGTGCCGTAGATCGGCCATGGTGGCCTCCCTATCCTTTCGGATAGTTGGTGTTGAATCCAATACAAAATTGGACTTTAAAAAGTATCATGTTTTTACAAAAATGTCAACCCTCTGTTGACATTTCTTGTGGTTTGTGATATTTTTCGTGGCTGGCAATCCGCCAGAAACCGAACACTTCCCGCCTCCACAGGCACAACCCATGGCCCAACAAGCCATTCACAGGAGTCTGAAATGACTACTCCCCAGGGCACCGAAGCCCCATTCAACCCTGCACTGGCAGGCCTCGCCGATTTCAAGGTGAGGAAGGCGGCGAGTCAAATCGCCGCGATGAACGTGAACGGAGCGGCGAGTGCCGTTGTCGCCGAGGCAACCGGTTCAACGAACGAGGGCCAGCAGACGACCTCTTCGCTGCAGGTGAGCCCGCTCGTCAGGGCAGGACGGCGCTTCCATCACGCGGTACTTCTGACCGCGGCGCTGTGCCTGACCGAGAGCCGCCGCAAGGAGGATCTCGACAAGGCCATCCTGTGGGCAGATGAGCGGATCGTCAAGGACGATCATGGCGATCCGATCACGAGTGTCGTCGCCTTCACCATCGTCAAGGGTGACAAGCACGACCTGTTGCGCGGCAAGGTGATCGACGGGGTGCCGAAGGGATTCGACGTCACAAAGGACGTGATCGTGCCCATCAAGACGATCAACGTGCGCTACGTGAGCGATGAAGATGCGGACGATATCCGAGGCTCGCTTGGCGCGCTCAAGGGCTACCTGCTCAAGCCGCGCAAGCCCGGCGCCTACTGGACCTTCATCGCTTGGGGGCTTGCCCCCGAGCGGGAGATCGACATCCTCAACGAACTGTTCGAGCAGATGGGGCGTTCGTCGCAACAGGTGCGGATGATCGAAAACGACATCCACGCCCCGGGACTGCGCATCACCGACGTGTTCGCAACGTCCATGACCAAGTCGTCCAAGGAGCAGGGTGGCGGTCACGTCATCGGAAACCATGACGGCAAGATCATGAAACTCGCCGCGAGCAGTCAACAGCCGCCGCTCGGCAAGGTCTTCCAGGCCTGGTACGTGGAGCTGGAGTCGGTGGTGATCTACACGTTCGCCGGCTGGCCCGGGTCGATCGACATGTCGATGCGTCCCACGGCGCTGCAGCTCGGGTATGGCATGGACTTCGAGGCCGTACTCGGAGTGAAGAAGGAGTACCTCGGGCTCAACAAGATCGAGGCTCTGCGTGATGAGCTGCTCGACACGGCCGTGGAAGCAGGCCACCCGACCTACGACTACCTGTTGTCCATTGGCCTCTTGTCGGAAGGAGACGACATCGACTTCAAGATCGGACAGGTGAGCGACGCCATCAACGAGGCCGCGAAGATGGCGACCGAGGAGATGAAGCACATCGCCCAGCTCCTGATCGAGCACTTCGCGGTGCTGCAGATCCCCAAGCTCGCGGAGATTCTCGAAGGTGTCGACGTCGCGGACTTCAAGAATGCGACGGCCGGCGAGGACATGCTCACCAAGCTCGTCGGCGGGGCGCTCGAGGAAGCGTTCGACTGGGACATGCCGTTGCACGTTCTCCTGCGGTGCAAGCTGCTGGAACGGGCGGTGGCTGAAGCCGAGCTGGACGAACAGGAATCGGAAACGGTTGCCCTGCCCGAGGTGATCGTGAACCACACGATCATGAACGTGAAGGTGAAGTACGACGGGTTGGCGATGCTCTCCATCCACGCATTCACGGCGCAGGCAGTGGACGCGCGGGTGCACGACTTGACCCACGGCGGCGACCTCAGCCAGATCGTCGCGGCCTACGCGACGCTCGGTGTCACGTTCGATCTGCAGGACAAGAAGCAATTCGAACGTCTGATCGCCGTGATCGCCTTCCTCGGCGACAAGGTCAAGGCCGCAATCGGATAGTTCTTTCACCGTGATACGCGACGACGCCTGGGATTTCACCCCGGCGTCGTTTGCTTTCTAAATCCCAAATAATTTTTCTGCATTCTGCGTCGTAACGCGATCCACTTCATCAGTCGTGATTTCTTTCAATTGCGCAATCTTCTCGGCAACAAATTGCACCATCCATGGCTCGTTGCGCTCACCACGATGCGGCTCGGGCGTAAGATACGGCGCATCCGTTTCGAGCATCATCATCTCAAGCGGACAATCGCGCACGACTTTCTGCAGGGCAGAGTATCCCCCTCCAACTCCCCCTTGAAAAGGGGGAGAGAGGTCACCTCGGCGCGGTGGAAACGTGATGATGCCAGTGAAGCTCGTCAAAAATCCTATCGCGTGGTACGCGCGAGCTTCCTGCAACGTCCCTGTAAAGCAGTGAATAACTCCACGTCGTGTGAGCCGCCCCGTATCCACAAACTCTTTGAGCATCGCCACCTGATCCGTATGCGCACCGCGACAATGAATCACCACAGGCAAGTTGAGCTCGTCTGCAAGCGCAATCTGTTTTCTCAATTCCTCTTTTTGTTTGCCGATCAATGTCTCACGATCTACTTCTGCTGGAATGCGATAGTAATCAAGTCCACACTCCCCTATCGCAACGACCTTTGGATCCTTCGCAAGCTCACGATAATACGCAGGATCAAACGATTCGCATCGCGTATGGATTTCCTCTTGTTCATCTTCAAAATGCTGTTCACACGTGTGATTGGGATGAAGTCCAATAGTCGTGTACACGCCGTCATATTGACGCGCAACTTCGATGCCATTTTTACTCGTCGTCGATTGCGTTCCAATCGTAATCATACGCACGCCTTTTTGAAGCGTGCGCTTTATCACAGCATCCATGTCGTCTTTGTAAGCTCGGAAGTGAACGTGACAATGGGTATCTATCATAGGACCCAGCTTGGAATGAATCCGAACACGGCATTGAATGCAGAAATGAGATACCCGCTAAATTGCGACGTACCTGCGAGACTCAAAATCCATTCCGGAATCACGGTGCTTGCATAGGAAAGCGCGGCGCCTGTGACGATAATTCCTTCTGCAACACCAAGAGCTGCACCAAGCAAACGATTGAGCGATTTAAGAAAAGGAACAAGCGAAATCACGTCAAAAATTTTCTGCACGATCCAAAAAATAAAACCGACCAGACGCGAAGCAATTAAAAAAATTAAAATAAACGTCGCCACTTTCACCGCCCCACTTGGCCCAAAAATACCCGCCAGCCAACCGGCAACAATGGCGGAATATTTGGAGGCGATAATGAAGCCGGCAATAGTTCCCACCACACTGCCGAGTGTGTGGATGAGTCCAAAGAAAAAGCCGGCGAAGGCAAAGCCAAAGACTGCGATAATAATGATAACATCAGCGAGCGAAATCATACGCGTCTATTCTACCACGTTTCGGCGAGGAAAAAGAGGTTCAGGTTTCATACACACGAGTTGTGCGGCAATCCGCTCGCTCGTCGTAGGCATGAATGGCTGAAGCATAGAACCAATCGCGTGAATCATTTCCAAAAGCTTGGCGAGCGTCGCATTTAGTTCTTCCTGCTTCCCTTCTTTGGCAAGTTTCCACGGCGCTTTTTGATCAATAAGCTGGTTTGCGCCACGCACTAAAAGCCAAATGGCCGCAAGCGCATCATGTAAACGTAAGCCTTCCATTGCATCCACAAACTCACGTGTCCAAACAGTCGCGGAGAGTTCTATTTTTGGCGCATGCCTCACTCCATATTTTTGCGCCATTGTGAGCACACGATTGACAAGATTTCCAAGCTCGCTTGCTAGCTCGCCATCATAGCGTTGTTCAAGCCGTGCTGCCGAAAAATCTCCATCTTCACCAAAGGTGATCTCACGAAATAAAAAGTAACGCAAAACATCAACACCAAAATCCTTCGCAAGCTCCACAGGATCAATCGCGTTCCCAAGCGACTTAGACATTTTGTCGCCATCCATCGTAAAAAAGCCGTGAGCAAAAACTTGTTTTGGAAGCGCGACACCAGCCGACAGCAGCATGGCCGGCCACAGCGCACAATGAAACTTGATAATGTCTTTTCCGACAAGATGCACATCCGCTGGCCAGAATTTATTAAACTGCTCTTCGTCCGATCCATACCCAACAGCTGTGAGATAGTTGATGAGCGCGTCAAACCAAACGTAAATGCGCTGGCTCTCATCGCCAGGGACGGGGATGCCCCACTTGAGCGATGAACGGCTGATCGAGACGTCGGTCATGAATTTATCGACGTATGAACGCACTTCGTTGCGTCGAGCGACAGGCTGGATAAATTCCGGATGCGCGTCGATATAGGAAAGAAGCTGTTCGCGATAATGTGTGAGGCGAAAAAAATAATTTTTCTCCTTGATCCATTCTGGCTTTTTTTTGTGCAATGGACATGCGCTATCAACTAAATCTGACTCGAGTTTGAACGACTCGCACCCTACGCAATACCAGCCCTCATACTCGCCTTCGTAAATATCGCCTTTCGTTTGCACCGCGTTCCAGAATTTTTTTACCGCCGTTTGATGTCGCGATTCTGTCGTATGAATAAAATCATCATGCGTCAGCCCGAGCTTTTGCCATGTGTCTTCCCACAATTTGCTCATCTCATCCACATACACTTGTGTATCCTTGCCCGCCTTCTGTGCCGCTTGTACATTTTTTTGCGCGTTCTCATCCGTGCCTGTTAAGAAAAAAACCTCGTCGCCCTTGAGGCGGTGATAACGCGCCAAAATATCTGCCGCAAATGTGGTGTAAGCATGGCCAACATGTGGCGCTGCGTTCACATAATAAATTGGCGTTGTGACGTAAAACTTCATAAGACAATAACAAATTCGCCTTTGATACTACTCTTTTGTAGTTGCTCTGTCACCTGCTCTGCCGTGCCTCGATAGATTGTCTCATGCAGTTTGGTGAGCTCTCGACACACCACAAGATTGCGATTCGGTAGTCGCTTTTTGAGCTCATCGAGTGCCTTTTTGATGCGATGCGTAGACTCATAAAATACGATCGTGCCTTTTTCTTTTGCCAAGTCATCAAAAAAAGTCTGACGTCCCTTTTTGTGCGGAGGAAAACCAAAGAAGACAAAGCGATCTGCGTTCAGACCACTTACACACAGAGCCGCGATGAGTGCAGAAGGTCCTGGAATCGGTGTGACAGTTACTTGATCGTGAAAGCGCTCGACAATTTTTGTAACAAGGTGCGCCCCAGGGTCACTGATACCTGGAGTGCCTGCATCGGTCACGAGCGCCAAATTTTCTCCATGGCTTAGGCGTTCAAGAATCTGCTCAAGCCGCGCAGGCGTTGAGTGCTCATGAAACGCGATGAGCGGTTTTGAAAAAGCAAACCTAGAAAGCAGTTTAAGCGTGACGCGCGTGTCCTCACACAAAATGGCGTCGACGTTTTGCAAGGTGTGCAAGGCGCGAGTTGTTAAATCATCTAAATTTCCAATCGGCGTCGCGACGATGTAAAGTGTAGACATAATTTCAAATTTTTGGAGTCTCTACATCTGGATAAAATGCAGCCCATGCAAACCAATACGCGTAAACGCCTACCTTTGGGTTCACAATCATTTTTGGTGACGCGCGACTATCAAGATGCGAAAGTGGGTACCAAATGTCGCTCGAGGTTCCGTAACTGACATAAGGACTTGTCGTGTAATCGTGTACAAAACCCGTCTGCCGACTCAAGACGCTGCCGTGAGGGTACGCCGCCTTCCAGTCTCCCCAGCTCATGCGTGTTGATGGATAAATTTCAAGATCGTTTTTGAGTTGGGGCCACAGCATACCTGTTTCTTTATCTTTCATCACGAGCGTGCTGTTCAAAATCTTGCCAGAATTTTCAAATGTGTGCGTTGTGCCAGCAAGTGTGCGACGAAAAACGACCGTGCTCCCAGAAAGTGGTGAGTAAGTCACTGTTAAATCTTCACCGCCGAAACTCTCATTGACAATCTCGTGCCAAACCAAAATCGGAAACGGATAAAAACGACGGGCGCCGTTCACCTCCACATCAATACCAAATCCGCTGTCACTCAAATGCGTATCTGCCGTCTTCACCGACTCAAACTTTGGATCGTCAATCGGCAAAATTTCGTGAGCATCTCGGTCAACCAAAACAGCCTCGTTAGTAGAGGCAGCAAGAGGCTGATGATTCTGAACCTCTTGCCACACAATCCAGACGAGCGAGAGCACAGCAATCAAAATGATCAAAAAATATCGTCTCATGTATTTACTTTCAGCAGGCTTCAGGATAGCATGAGAGAGTAAAATAACAATAATCTATGGCCTACGAAGCGAAAAATTATGATCACCTGATTGGGCTTGAGGGATTTTCTGAAACACTCCTTAAAAACCATTTCACGCTGTATCAAGGGTATGTAAAGAACGTAAACACTTTATCAGATAGTCTCGCCGCCCTCGTTAAAGCAGACAAAAGTGCCACACCAGAGTTTGCCGAGCTCTCGCGTCGATTTGGATGGGAGTTCAATGGAATGCGACTACACGAACTCTATTTTGATAACATCAAGAAAGATTCCCAGGGCTGCGACAAAAATGCTCCACTCTGTCAGCAGATGGATAAGGATTTTGGACCCGAAGAGAAAAGCTGGACCAAAAATTTTAAAGCAATAGGTGCCATGCGCGGCATTGGTTGGGTGGTACTTTATTGGGACACCATCAGTAAACGTCTAATCAACACATGGATCAACGAACACGACGTCGGACACTTGACCGGCTGCACGCCACTCGTCGTGATGGATGTATTTGAGCACGCCTACATGACCGACTACGGCATCAAACGCGCCGACTACATTGAGGCGTTTATGAAAGCGATCGACTGGGATGTTATCTATACGCGATTCACGATTGCGAACGCCTGACCGCTTACTCACCTTCATTCATTTTAACTATGTACACTGTTGGAGAAGTTGCCCCTGCATTTGAAAACGTAACCGCATACCACAAAGGCGAATTCCACAAGGTAAGCTTGTGGGACTATAAGGGAAAGTGGCTGATCTTTTTCTTCTACCCTCGGGACTTTACGTTTATTTGCCCGACTGAAATTAAGGGCTTCAGCGCTCACCGCGCTGAATTTGAAAAGCTCGGCGCCGAGGTTCTTGGCTGTTCAACAGACTCCGAGTGGAGCCACAAAAATTGGTTTGAGCGAGACCTGAAGGAAGTCGAGTTTCCTGTGCTGGCTGATGTGACACACGAAGTCGCAAGAGCTTATGGCGTTTACAACGAGCACGAAGGCTACGCTGAGCGAGGTCTATTCATTATTGATCCTGAATGGACACTGCGTTATGCCCTTGTGAGCGCTGGATCTGTTGGTCGATCTGTGAAGGAAACCCTGCGCGTGCTGGAGGCCCTTCAAACTGGCGAGCGCTGTCCCATGGAATGGGAGCCGGGAAAAGAGACACTTGGAAAAGCGTA
>Ga0209515_10006398_pt1 | contig 14703 bp, 12 predicted proteins | sample Subgroupgradi54m_FD_187454 | JGI IMG/M metagenome (GOLD analysis project Ga0209515, IMG submission 187454) | Subsurface groundwater microbial communities from S. Glens Falls, New York, USA - GMW60B uncontaminated upgradient, 5.4 m (SPAdes)... ...
CGCTTCGACGCGCTGCTCGAGCGCGCCGCGTCGGTGGGGCCGGCGGCGGCCGCGCTGCTCGATTTCGTGTGCATCGCCGGCGCACCCATCCAGCAGGAGGCGTGTGCCAGCGCCGCCGGCACGCCTTTCGGCGAGTTCGTCCACCTGGTCGCGGTGCTGCGCGCCGCCAACCTGGTCAAGACCCATGGCATCCACCGCGGCGACTCGCTCGAGCCCTACCACGATCGCGTGCGCGAGGCGGTCGTCGCGCAGCTGGTGCCCGCGGCGCGCCGCAAGCTGCACGGATCCCTGGCGCGCGCGCTCGAGCAGAGCGGCCAGGGCGATCCCGAGACGCTCGCGGTGCACTTCCAGGAGAGCGGCGATGCCAGCAAGGCGGCGCGCTACGCCACGCGCGCGGCCGAGCGCGCCCAGGCGGCGCTCGCCTTCGATCGCGCGGCGCGCCTCTACCGTCTGGCGCTCGACCTCGAGCCTGACGGCGCGCCCGTGGAGGCGCAGCGGCTCCGCCTCGGGCTGGCCGAGGCGCTCAGCAACTCCGGCCGCGGCAACGACGCCGCGCTGGTCTACCTCGAGTCCGCGCGCCACGCGTCCGCCGACGAGCAGCTCGAGCTGAAGCGGCTGGCGGCCGGGCAGTTCTTTCGCGCCGGACGCCTGGAGGAGGGCGTCGACACCATGCGGCCGATGCTGACGCGCTTCGGCATGCCCATGCCCACGACGCGCGCGCGCGCCATCTGGTCCTTCCTCTACCAGCGGCTGCGGCTGCGGCTGCACGGCCTGAAGCTGGCGCGCCACGACCAGGCGCAGGTGCCGCCCGAGCTGCTGCAGCGCATGGATGCCTGCTCGGCCATGTACCCGTTCGGCATGACCGACGCGCTGCGTGGCCTGCCCTTCCAGGCGCGCCTCGTGCGCCTGTCGCTCGAGGCCGGTGTGCCCGCGCGCGTGGTCCAGGCGCTATCGGCGGAGATCGTGTTCCGCTCGACCCGGGGCGAGAAGTCAGCGCCAACGGTCGAGCGCCTGCACGCCTTCGCGATGAAGATGTGCGAGCAGACCAGCGGTCCCTACTTCCCCGCCGTCATCGAGGCGGCCACCGGCACGGCCGAGTGCCTGCAAGGGCGCTGGAAGCTGAGCTACCAGCGCTGCGAGGCGTCGGAGCGGGTGCTGCGCGAGCAGTGCACCGGCGCCGCCTGGGAGCTCGGCACCACGCAGGTCTACGGCGCGCGCAGCCTGTTCTTCCTGGGCGAGCTGGCCGAGCTGCGCCGCCGGCTCATGAACGCGCTCAAGGACGCCAGCGAGCGCGGCGATCAGTACCTGTCGACCAGCCTGCGCCTGGGCATACCCATGGCGCACATCTGGATTGCCCAGGACGATCCGGCCACGGCGCAGCGCCACTCCAGCGAGGCGATGCAGGCATGGACCTACCCGGGCACGCACATCCAGCACGTGCTGCAGTTCCATGGCGAGCTCGCCATCGATCTCTACAACGGCGACGTCGAGGCCGCGCAGCGCCGCATCGACGAGACCTGGCCGCGCCTGGACAAGGCCAGATACCTGCGCATGCAGTACTCACGCATCGTGTCGCTGCACCTGCGTGCACGCGTCGCGCTGGCGGCGGCGCTGCGCAGCCAGGGCAAGCCGCGCGAGCAGCAGCTGGCCCGAGCGGCTCGCGACGCGGCCAGGATTGCCCGTGAGCGCACCCGCTGGGGTGATCCGCTCGCCGCCAGCCTCGACGCGGGCGTGGCCGCGTGCCGCGACGAGGTGCCGCGCGCGACCGCGCTGCTCGACGCGGCGGAGCTCGGCTTCGCCCGCGCCGACATGCGTCTCTTCGCCGCGGCCGCGCGCCGGCAGCGCGGCCGGATCGCGTCGCAGGGCGGCGGGCAGGCCATCGCCACGGCCGACGCGTTCATGCGCGAGCAGGGCATCGTCCGCTGCGATCGCTTCGCCGAGCTGCTGGTGCCCGGCTTCGTCGCACCGTCGGGTAGCTGATTCATGGTTGCTAAATTCTTAGCACTCGGCTAAATTTCTAGCATGCCAACGCCACCCCTGAGCCGTCGCGAGCGCGAGATCATGGAAATCCTCTATGGCGCAGAGGGGCTCACCGCCGCGGAAGTGCGCGAGCGCATGCCCGACGCGCCCGGGTACTCGGCGGTGCGCGCCCTCTTGCGCATCCTCGAGGAGAAGGGGCACGTGCGTCACGACGAGCGCGGCCCGCGCTACGTCTTCTCGCCCGTGGTCTCGCGCGCCAAGGCGAGGCGATCGGCGATGCAGGCGCTGGTGCAGACCTTCTTCGGCGGCTCGCCCGAGCAGGCCGTGGCCGCGCTCATCGACGAGTCGCGCTCCAAGCTGAGCAGCGCCGAGCTGGACCGGCTGGCCGACCTCATCGCCGCCGCGCGCAAGGAAGGACGCTAGTGGGCTCGCTGCTGGCCACGCTCCTGCCCGCGACGGCGGGGATGGCGTGGCTGCTCTCGGCCTCGCTCAAGGTGGCGCTGCTGCTGGTGGCGACCTGGCTGGGCGCCGCGCTCTTGCGGCGGGGCACGGCGGCGGCGCGGCACCAGATCTGGGCGCTGGGCGTGACCGGGGCCTTGCTGCTGCCGCTGCTCTGCTGGGCGTTGCCGTCGCTGCCGCTACCGCTGCCGCTGTTGCTGGAGACCCCGACCATCGGCGTCGGCCGCTCGCTCCTCGCCACCGCCGTCTTCGTGACCGGCGGCGGCAGCACCGGCGCGGGGCCGTCGTGGCCGGCGTGGCTCGCCCTCGCCTGGGCGGTGGGAGCGCTGCTGGTAGCGCTGCGTTTCCTGCGGGGCCACTTCGCGGCGCGCCGGCTGGCGCGCGCCGCCCAGCCTGCCCACGCGCAGGCGTGGCTGTCGGCGCGCCACGAGGCCGCGGCTGCGCTCGCCATCGCCGGCGACGTCGGCCTCGGCCGCAGCGAGGCCATCGCGTCGCCCATGACCATCGGCGTGCTGCATCCGCAGGTGCTCCTGCCCGTCGCGGCCGACGCATGGTCGCCCGGGCGCCTGCGCGCCGTGCTCATGCACGAGCTCGGGCACGTGCGCCGTCACGACACGCTCATCCAGCTCGTCGCCCAGCTCGCGTGCGCGCTCTACTGGTGGAACCCTCTCGCCTGGCTGGCGGCAGCGCGGCTGCGCGTCGAGCGCGAGCAAGCCTGCGACGATCTGGTCCTCGAGGCCGGGATCCAGCCCTCGAGCTACGCCGCCGATCTGCTCGCGGTGGCGCGCTGCATCTCGCCCGACCAGGCCGCCCACGTCGTCGCGATCCGCATGGTCGAGCCCTCGTGGATGGAGGCGCGCCTGCGCCGCATCCTCGATCCGGCCACGCCGCACCGGCCGCTCGGCGCGCGCTTCCGCCGGGTCGCGCGCGTCTCGACCCTGGTATTCGTCGTGACGCTCGCCTGCACCTCGGCGCCCAGGACGCTGCCCGCGCCGTCCGGGCCCTCGCCTGCGGCGGCCAGGCGCGTGGCGCACGGCACGCTCTCGCTCGGTACGCTCTCGGCCCGTGACGCCGCCAATCCTTGGGAATTCCAGCCCCTGGCCTTCTCGGAGGAGGATCCACTCTACCTGTCGATGGTCGAGAAGGAGGTGCAGCGCCACATGGGAGACCTGCAGCAGTGCTTCGAGCGACGTCTCTCCGTGCATCCCGAGCTCTCGGGCGAGGTGCTCATGCACTGGGTCATCGCGGCGGACGGCAAGGTCGTCGAGCAGTGTGTCAGGCAGGATTCACTCGGTGATGAAGAGATCCGCGCCTGCTTGAACAAGCTGATCCAGGACAGTCAGTTCCCCACGCCGTGCGGCGGCAGCACCAGGGACGTCTCGTTCCCGTTCGTATTCACGGCCAGTCGCTAGCGGCGAGGGCAACGGCATCGGCATCGGCATCGGCGTGTGGGTTCGCCGTCGAGCCCTCTGTTATCGTGAGAGCGGCCAGCTAGCGGCAGTCGTACAGGTAGTCGATGGTGTCGGAGTCGACGGTGCCGTCGGCATTGAAGTTGCGGAACTCGCGACGGACCAGACGACCGTCGTCGTCCCAGGTCTTGATCATGGCGGAGTCGACGGTGCCGTCGGCCTGGCTGTCCACGTCGAAACCGGTATTGCGCCCTGCTTCGTCATAGCTGTAGGTCACGATCACGGACCAGCCGTTCGCGAACGATTCGCGCTTCTCGACGATTCCCCTGGGGCCAAAGGAGTTGGTGGTGACCCGATCGGGGACGCCGTCCAGAATGCCATTGTCGTCCCTGTAATCGGCTTCCTCGGTCAGGATGCGCCCCTGGGCGTCGGGCTGTCTGGTGCTCCGGGAAGCGAGACCCTCTGCGGCACAGCAGGGGGAATAGTCTTCGACGATGATCCGGCCGTTCTGGAGGTAGTGGTATTCGGTCCGGTCGGAGGTCGTGCTCGGGCTCTCGTGGGTGGTCACGCTGGTCAGACGGCCGTCGACCAGGTATTCCCACTTTCGGTCGATGGACTGGACGGTGCCGTCGGTGCTGGTGGAGTGGGTCTGCAATCGCTGGATCAGCCCGGTCTCGGCGAAGGTGTAGATCTCGCGCTCCGCCTTGTCGGCGTACAGCACGTCCGCTCCACCCGGCGAGGCGAGGATGATCCATGACTTCGTGCCGTCGCTGTTCATCTCGGTGCCGGCGCACGCGCCGCGATCGACGCCGAGCCGGGCCATCTTGCCCTCGGTGGTGAAATCGAAGATCTGTGAGTCGTCCACCGGGCAGACGTCACCCACCGCGACGCAGACGTTGTTGCTTGCGCAGCAGGTCCAGCCGTCCGCGCACGGGCACGCCGCACCCTCGAGCGGCGCCTGCTCGGCGCAGTCGGCCAGCGCGACGATGACGACCAGGAAGAACAGGGACGACACACGCGAACGCATGAGCAATCTCCTCGGGCTCATGGTGCTCACCGGCAGTCGTACTGGTAGTCGGTGGTGTCGACTTCGACGGTGCCATCCTTGCGCGTGCTGGTGTACTCGCGCCGTGCGAGGCGGCCGTCGTCGTCCCAGGTCTTGGTCATGGTCAGGGCAACGATCGTCAGGACACTGTCGCCCTCGATGGTGAATGAATAACCGGTGTTGCGACCCTGGTCGTCGTACGAGTACGTGGTCAGCGCGCTCGAGCCAGAGGACCCCGAACGCAGCTTCTCGACCAGGCCGTACGGGCCGTAGGTGCGGGTGCTGACCGACTCGGGAATGCCGTCGAGATTGCCATTGTCGTCCTTGTCATCGAGCTCTTCGCGCAGGATGCGACCATCGGCATCGTACTGGATGGTCCGCCGAGCATCGAAACCACCTTCGTCCGTGCAGCACCACTTGAGGTCGACGGTCACATGGCCGTCCTGGAAGTAGTGATAGTCCTGCAGCTGGGCATCGAAGCCGAGCAGGTTGACCTTGGTCGTCACGGTCACGTTGTCGAGACGACCGTCCTGCACGTAGCTCCACTTCTCCTCATAGGTCTTCACGGGATCGTCCGTGCCGAAGGAATAGGCACGAGCTCGTACGGGTCGTCCCTGGGTGAACTCGTAGATCTCGCGGTCACTGGTTTCGTCGGCGTACGTGACCTCGACCCCGGACGACGTCTTGCGGATGGACCAGGACCGCTCGACGGTGCCCGTGCCGTCTCGCATGGTGCCGGCGCAGGCGCCGCGATCCACGCCCAGGTCGGCCATGTACGCCAGGGTGGAGAGCTCCATGAAGTCGTGCTCCAGGTCGTCGACCGGACAGACGTCGCCCTCGGCCACGCAGACGTCGATGTTGGGGCAGCAGGTCCATCCCGCGACGCACGGGCAGGGCGCGCCCGCGAGCGGCGCCTGCTCGGCGCAGCCGGCCAGCGCGACCATCAGGAAGAAGAGCAACGACACACGCGCACGCACGAGAAATCTCCTTGGGCCCATGCTCACCGAACGATCCGCGCATCCTGACCGGACGAAGCGCCAGCTACAAGCGGCACGCATCACGTGCCGAAGTCACACCCGGCCCGCATGCGGCACTTGATGCGATGGCGGCCGGCCGCGGCCTCGCGCTACGTCGTCTCGTCTCGTCGCTTTTTTTCACATTGCTTCGTCCAGCCCGGCCGCGCCGTTCGTTACCCAGCTGGACCATGGACGCCCACGTGCAACCTCTACCTGCCGATCGAGCCGGCCCGACGTCGGAAGACTGGCTCTCGGCCTTCCATGCCGGCGACCGGCGCGTGCTCGAGCAGTGCTACCGCGAGCACTTCGTCCTGGTCGACGCGCGCGTGGGCCGGGTGCTGCGCAGCGGCGCCGACCGCGAGACGGTCGTGCACGAGATCTTCTACCGTCTGCTCTCCAGCGCCGAGGTGCGCCAGGGCTTCCGCGGCGGCTCGTTCGCCGCCTGGCTGTCGACCGTGGCCAGCCACGCCGCCATCGATCATGCGCGCCGGCGCGGCCGCGAGCGCCCGCTCAGCGACCACGACGCCGATGCCGGCGCCGCCGCGGGCAACGGCCGCGATGACGCCGAGGACGAGATCATCGCCGGGCTCATGCTGCAGCGCTTCCGCGCCGCCTTGCCCGCCGAATGGCTGCCGGTCTTCGAGGCGCGCTTCGTCCACCAGCTCACCCAGAGGCAGGCCGCCGCCAAGCTCGGCCTGCACCGCACCACGCTCGCTTACCGCGAGCTTCGGATCCGGCGCCTGTTGCGCCGGCTCACCTGCGAGGAGCTCACATGAGCGCCACCTCTCGTTGCGCCTCGGCGTCGCTGGTCGCGCGTCACTTCGAGGGCAAGATCGACCCCGCTGACGAGCGCGTGCTGCGCGAGCACCTGCCCGGATGCGAGTCGTGCACGCGCCTGTACGGCCGCCAGCTGGTGCTGGCCCGGCTGGACCCGAGCGCGCCCCGCGCCGTGGAGCGCCTGGGGCGCGGCCTGGGCATCGCGCGCCGACCGCGCACGTGGCTGCCCTACCTGGGCCTGGTCAGCGCCGCGCTCACCATCGCGCTGGTCGTGCTGACGCCGCTGCATCGCTCCGCACGGGTCGATGATCGCGCCTACGCGCCGCGCGGCAGTGCCGCGGACGTGGCCCAGCTGCGCGTCTACCGCCTGCACGAGGGTGCACCCGCCGAGCTGATCAGCGGCGTCGTGCATGCTGCCGACGAGCTGGCCTTCGCCTACGCCAATCCCGCCGGGCGCAAGCACCTGCTCGTCTTTGCCATCGACGAGGCGGACAAGATCTACTGGTACGTGCCGGCGTGGACCGACCCGGCCAGCGAGCCGCGCAGCCTGGCCATCGCCGCGGGCAGCAACTTCAACGAGGTCAGCGACGCGGTCACGCACGAGCTGACCGGCAAGCACCTGACCGTGCACGCCCTGTTCACCGACGAGTCCTACAGCGTGCGCGAGATCGAGTCGATGCTCGCGCTCGCGCCGCAGACGCTGGCCCGGCTGGGTCGGCCGCACCTGCAGGTCGAGCTGGAGGTCGCGCCATGAACGCGCGTCGCGCCGCCAAGCTCATGATCGCGCTGGTCGTCGCCTTCGCCTTTGTGGGGGCAGCGCGACCGGGCCGCGCCTACGCGCGCGCCAGCGAGCCGCCCGCGGCCTTCGTGCTGGTCGTGGGCGTCAACGCGCCGCCTTCGGCCGACCTGCCCACGCTGCGCTACGCCGACGACGACGCGGCGCGCTACTTCGATCTCTTCCGCGCGCTCGGCGCCAAGACCTACCTGCTCGCCTCGCTCGACGACAACACCCGCCGCCTGCACCCACAGGCCGCCGCCGAGGCGCGCTCGGCCCGCCCGGCTGACCTGGCCTCGGCCACCGTCGCCATCGCTGCCGACGTGGAGCAGGCGCACCGGCGCGGCCTGGCCACCGTGTTCTACGTGGTCTACGCCGGTCACGGCGACGTCGGCAAGGACGGCACCGCCTTCCTCGGCCTCGAGGGCGGCAAGCTCACCGGCGAGGAGCTGCTCGAGCGCGTGGTCGCACCCGTGGCCGCCGACACCAGCCACGTCATCGTCGACGCCTGCTACTCGTCGCTGCTGATCACCGGCCGCGGTGCCGGCGGCAGCTCGCGCCCGGTGCGCGGCTTCCTGCCCAGGCCGGGCACGCGCGCGGCACGCGTCGGCTTCCTCTTGTCGACGTCGACCGGGCGCGAGACCCACGAGTGGGAAGGCGTGCAGGCGGGCGTGTTCAGCCACGAGGTGCGTTCGGGCCTGTACGGTGCCGCCGACGCCAACGGCGACGGAGGCGTCTCGTACCAGGAGATTGCCGCCTTCGTGGCGCGCGCCAACGAGGGCATTCCCAACGAGCGCTTTCGCCCCGACGTCTATGCCCGTCCGCCCGAGGGCGGCCCCGAGCTGCTCGATCTGCGCAAGGCGCCGGGCGGCCGCGTCGCCATCGATGGGGCCCACGCTGGCCACTGGTACCTCGAGGATCAGGACGGCGTGCGCCTGGCCGAGTGGAACAACGGTCCGCGCGACGACGTGCGCATCCTGCGTCCCATCGGGCGCGGCAAGCTGTACCTGGTCTGCGCCGACGACGGGCGCGAGCTGACCATCGATCCGGGCGAGGGCTCGGTGTCGGTGGCCGAGCTGGCCAGTGCGCCGCCGCGCGTGGCCATGCGCGGCGCGGCCAGCGACGCCTTCGACCGGGTGTTCGCGCTGCCCTTCGACGGCGCCACCGTGGCCGCCTACCAGCTGCCGCCGCCGCCCATCTGGATCGAGCCGCACCGGCGCACCTGGCAGCACCCGGCCGGCTGGGCGGCGCTGGCCGCGGCCGGCGCCGCCGGCGGCGTGGCGCTCTGGTTCGCCGCCGAGACCCTCGACGATCGCGACGCTGCCTTCGCCGCCGCCTCGCAGAGCGAGCGCGACCAGCTCAACCACCAGCTGAACGTGCACCGCTCGGGCGCGTGGGTGGCGACGGGCGTGGCGGGCGCCGCGCTGGCCACCGGCGCGCTGCTCCTGCTCCTGCCCGACACCACGCCCGGGCGTGGGGTGATGCTCGCACCGGGAGGCGTCCTGGCCACGTGGAGCTGGACGTTCTGATCCTCGTCGCCTACTCGTCGTCGACGACGCGCGCCACGCTGACCGCCAGGCCGAGCAGCCACTCGCGGCGCGCGAGCATGCCGGGGCCTTCGCCCGCGCGCGCCAGCCACAGCCGCAGCGCGTGCGAGAAGGCGCGCGCGTTGTCGAAGCGTCGCTCGGGGTCGCGGGTCAACGCCTGCAGCACGATGAGATCCAGCTCCTGATCGACCGACGCGTCCCAGCACGAGGGCGGATGGATCTCGCGATCGAGGATGGCATGGGTGATCTCGGCGTCGGTGGCGAAGCGGAAGAGCGGGCGACCGGTCAAGAGCTCCCAGAGCACCACGCCCAGTGACCAGACGTCGACGCGCCGGTCGGGCTCGGCGCCGTGGAAGAGCTCGGGCGCGGCATAGGCGAGCTTGCCCTTGATGACGCCCTCGCGCGTGGGGTGGCGCCGGGCGCTGTGGCGCGCGACGCCGAAATCGGACACGCGCACGCCGCCGTCGGTGGTGACGTAGAGGTTCTCGGGCGTGACGTCGCGGTGCACGACCTCGAGCGGCAGGCCGTCCTCGTCGCACAGCTGGTGCGCGGCGTGCAGACCGTCGGCGAGGTTGGCGACCAGCGCGCACACCTGGCGCGTCCATTCGCCGGTCGCGACCAGCTCGGGGCGTAGCTCGACCGCCGCCTGGATGGCCTCGAGCGAGATGCCGTCGATGAGCTCCATGGCAATGTACGGGCGCCCGCCCTCCTCGCCATAATCGAGCACCTTGCACACGGCCGGATGGTCGAGGCGCAGGCCGATGCGGCCCTCGTCGAGGAAGGCGTCCACGTGGTCGCGCTCGCGCGCCAGGTGCTCGTGCAGGACCTTGAGTGCGACCTGCTCGTGCGCCGCGTCGTCACCCGTCCCGGCCGGCACGGCCAGATAGACAGTGGCCATTCCACCACTGCCGAGCTCGGAGATCAGGCGGTACGGCCCGAGCACCGAACCGACGCCCACCGGCGGCAAGAGTGCCGGCCGCGGCCGCATGGGCGCCGTGCTGCGTTCGTTCAGAGAAGTTTCACGATAAACTGGCATTCTTACCCCGTCCCCTACTCCGACCTATTTCAAGATGCTAGTACGGGGCAGAAATACTCAGCAATGTAGACGTTTTGGCGAGGGTGCCAGAGACCTGTGCGGTGCCGCCTCGCATGGACGCCGCGACCCAGGCCGGGCGTCCGCTGTGAGGAAGCTTTCTACCGCGATGGTGGAAATTGGCGCCGAATCGGCGCAGAACGAGCGCCGTCCGACTGTCAATAGCGTCGGACGAAATCAGCAAAAGCCCGGCGCGAAGCGTGCTGTGGCCGCCTTCGAGAGCACCCTCTTCAGGCCAGAAACCGTACTTCGCGTCGAGCCGATGCAGCGACGACGTGCGCTCACCGACGAGCGCGATGTCCTTTGCGGGCTCGGGCAGGCTTTTCGCGCCCATGTTTCGAAGTGTGTAGCAACCTGTATGACCGTCGGTGACGCGCTATCCTTGCGGAGCAATCCATGGTGGCTTCCCCGGGCGCCGAATCGAGTCCCATCAAGGTTCTCTACGTCGAGGACGATCGGCGGCTGGCCAAGCTGACGACGACGTTCCTGGAGAGCCGCGGCTTGCTCGTGACCCGCGCGCACACCGGCAACGAGGCGGTCGCCGAGGCGGCGCGCCGCCAGTACGACGTGGTGTTGCTCGACCTCATGCTGCCCGGCATGGACGGCGTCGAGGTCTGCCGCTGGCTGCGCACGCGCCTCGACGTGCCCATCATCATGGTCTCGGCGCGGCGCGAGGAGGCCGACAAGGTGGTCGGCCTCGACTCGGGTGCCGACGACTACGTGACCAAGCCGTTCTCGACGGTCGAGCTGCTCTCGCGCATCCGCGCGGTGGTGCGCCGCTCGCGCGGCCAGACCGGCCCGGCGCAGCGCAGCCTGCGGGTCGGGCCGCTCGTGCTCGAGCCGGCCAGCCTGCACGCGTCGCTGCAGGGCCGCGATCTCGACCTGACCGGTTACGAGTTCGCGCTCCTGCGCGCGCTGGCCGAGCGGCCCGGACGCGTGCTCTCGCGCGAGCAGCTGCTCGACCTGGCCAAGGGCAACGCCGAGGAGGCATTCGACCGCACCGTCGACGTGCACATCTCGCGCCTGCGCCAGAAGCTGGGCGACGACGCGCGCCAACCCAAGCTGCTCAAGACCGTGCGCGGTTGCGGCTACATGCTGGCGCTGCGCCAGGACGAGTGACCCGTGCGGCGCCCCGGCGGTCTCGTCGTCAAGATCTACCTGTACAGCGTGCTCATGCTGGCAGTGGTCGTGGCGGTGATGCTGACCGCGGCGGCGCTGACCAACAACGCGCGGCGCAAGGACCTCCTGCTCATCTCCGAGCACCTGGTGGTCGACATGGCGCAGCGGCGCAACGATCCGGTGATCCTGAACGGTGACGTCGAGCGCCTGCGCAAGGTGTGGCGCACCAAGGTCTCGCTCTACTTCCCCGATGGCAGGCTGATCGCGACCACCGTGGATCCGCCGCTGCCGTTCCTGACCGCGGCGGGCCTGCGCGACCTGGACGGCCACGACGAGATCGAGGTCTCGCCCTGGCGCTTCGCCCACGCGGTGCGCGAACACGGCCAGCTGGTCGCGGTCGGCATCGCCCACCACGACGTGCCACCGTCGCTGGGCCAGGTGATGCTGCTGCCCATGGCCGTGCTGCTGATCCTGCTCGTGGTCATCTCCCTGCTGTTCACGCGTCACCTGGCCACGCCGCTGCAGGCGGTGGCCTCGGCGGCCGAGCGCTTCGGTCACGGTGACATGAGCATTCGCCTGCACACCACTCGCCGCGACGAGATCGGCGCGGTCGGGCGCGCCTTCGACGACATGGCTGACCGGGTGGGCCGGCTGGTGGCCTCACAACAGGAGCTCATGGCCAACGTTTCACACGAGCTACAGACGCCACTGTCGCGCATCCGCGTGGCGGTCGAGCTGATGACCGACGGCGACACCTCGCGCGCCGAGGAGATGCTGACCGAGATCATCCAGGACCTCGAGGAGCTGGAGACGCTCATCGAGAACGTCATGACCCTGGCGCGGCTCGACCTCACGCGCGCGGCCGGCGAGGGCCTCCGTCACCGGGTGCGGCGCGAGCGCGTGCAGCTGTCGGATCTCATCGGCCGCTCCTGCGACCGCTTCCGCGCCCTGCACGACACGCACGCGCTGGTGGCCCAGATCCCGGCCGGCCTGCCCGCGCTCGAGGCCGACCCGGTGCTGCTGCGCCGCGCCATCGACAACATCCTCGACAACGCGCGCAAGTACTCGCCCGAGGGCAGCAAGATCGAGCTGTCGGTCGACGCGCAACCCGAGTCGACCACCGTGGCCATCGCCGACCACGGCATCGGCATCGAGCCAGGCGATCTCGACAAGGTGTTCACGCCCTTCTTCCGCACCGACCGCAGTCGCGCGCGCGAGACCGGCGGCGTCGGTCTGGGTCTGGCGCTGGCGCGCCGCGTGGTCGAGGCCCATGGGGGCAAGATCGGGCTGCACAGCGTCGTCGGCAGCGGCACGGTCGTGACCATCGAGCTGCGCACACCCCCGGCTGCAGCGTGACCGCAGCGTCACCCGATCGATGACAGCCGGCGACGGTCGGGCACGTCGGGTGACGCGCTCGCGCTGTCGCAAGGCCCGCCCGGGCCGCCTTCCGGATGGCACGGATCCTGCTGGCTACCGCCAGCCATGTGGATCCTCCTGGGCAACAAGACGAAGGTGCAGAAGGTGCCGGAGGGCCGCGTGGTCGAGCGCCACTGCCGGCCGTGCGGAACGGTGTGCACGTACGTGGAATGCGACGTTCGCGACGAGGTGAGCGCCTTCTTCGTGCAGGTCTTCGCCGCCACGCAGCGTCGCCTGGTGTGTCTCGAGTGCGGCGAGGACGTCGCGCTCGACGAGCCGGCCCCGGCGGCCGCGCCGGCACGGCAGCGGGTGGACGGCGCCCGGGCGGAGGACCTGCTCGCGGCTCTGAAGAAGAAGATGGGCCTCTAGAAGAAGAAGGCGGCCCGGTCGCCTCGCGTCGGGGCGCGCTGATCCGGGCGACGCGCGCTACTGGCTCGCGCCGCCGTTGCCGTCCGAGACGCAGCGGATGCCGGGGACGCGCCGCAAGCAGCGGTCGTTGCAGCAGAAGCTGGCCTCGTGCGGGCAGCGGATACCGCCGCAGAGCGGCAGCGTGAAGGTCCTGTTCTGCTCGGCCGCGTGGTCGGCAGGCGTCTCGTCGGCGGACGCTTCCTGGTCGTCGTCGATCGTGACCTGACCGACGACGGCGGCGCTCGGCTCGGCCGGGAGCGGCTCGGCCATGCAGCCGGCGAGGGCGCCCAGGCCGAGCGCGGCGGTGACGCAGAACATGCGAAAGCGGGACATGAGATCGATGTGCATGAGAGATCCTCCTCGAGCCAGTACGGAGGTGCGCGCGAACGGTTTCGCTATGGCTGCGCTTGGTCCTCTTGCTCGAGCGGGTCGGCCAGGATGGTCAGGATGGGACGTGCCAGGTGCAGCGGCGGCGGGAACAGCGACGGTTGCTCGGGATCGGCGACCACGGCGATGAAGTCCTCGGGCGCCAGCGCCCGCGCCAGGCGCGCCGCGAAGGTCTCGCGCAGGAGGCGCACGTAGTAGTCCGCGTCGTAGTCGCGCGGGTCGCGCGCGTCGTCGTCGTCCTCGCGGCCGTCGAGCAGCCCGGGCCGTCCGCCCGTGGCGCGGTACACACGCACGCGCTGGTTGGGCTGCCACTCGCCGCGTCCGCTGGCCAGGACGGCCTCGTAGGGCAGCTCGCGCCGCTTGTCGCGCGTGGCCAGGTACTCCTCGGGCGACTTGCTCAGGCGCACCTCGGCGGCGACCTCGGCCGTGGGCAGCTCGCGCCGGCGCAACGATGCCACCGTGGTCACGAAGGCCGCGCGCACGCCCGGGATGTCGCCCGCGAGCAGCTCGTGCACGGCGCGGCGCAGGAAGTCCTCGCCGAATGGCTCGGCGCGGCTGGAGCGGAAGGCCACGCCGCGCAGGGTGAGCTTGCCGTCGTAGCCCTCGAGCGCGTAGTTCTTGGGCTCGTGCGAGAGCATGGCCGCGTAGCGACCGTCGAACTCGAGGTGCACGCGCGCGGGCAGGAGCGCCGCGACCTCGGCGACCACGCGGCGCTCGTCGGCCTCGCTCCACGACTCGGGCACCGAGAAGTACACGCCGTCGGTGTCGGCCTCGAGCAAGGTGACGCCGCGCGCGCCCAGCTCGCGGCAGATCAGGCGCAGCACCTCGCGGCCGTGACGCGTGACCTGATTGGCCGCGTGCACGTCGGCGAAGCGGGTCAGGCCGACCGCGCCCAGGTAGCCATAGGCGGAGTTGACGACGATCTTCATGGCCGCCGACAGCGCCTCGTTCGAATGCCGCTCCGCCGACCCGGGCGGCGCCGCGCGCGCGCGTGCCTTGGCGGCCAGGCGCTGCTCGACCAGACGATCCACGAGCGCCAGCAGCACGCCCAGACGATCGCGGCGCGGGCCGATGCGGTACTCGCGCATCAGCGACGGGTACAGGCTGGCGACGTCGGCCTTGACCACGCGCCTGGCCACGCCGCTGGCGTAGAGGTGCAGCGCCGCGCCGCTGTGCTCGGTGCCGTCGCCGCCAAGGCGGCGTTCGGGCTGTAGACAGAACGCTCCTCCTTCGAGGAGCCCTGACCTAGGAGACGCGATGAAGAAGCTCATC
>Ga0209515_10006399_pt1 | contig 14702 bp, 5 predicted proteins | sample Subgroupgradi54m_FD_187454 | JGI IMG/M metagenome (GOLD analysis project Ga0209515, IMG submission 187454) | Subsurface groundwater microbial communities from S. Glens Falls, New York, USA - GMW60B uncontaminated upgradient, 5.4 m (SPAdes)... ...
TGACTACCTGACACGGCAGACTCGAGTCTCTCTCTAGAAAGATGGCAACGTGCCTCTAACGCTGCCACTTCATCTGACGTTAGCACACACACTGCCCCCTGATGAGATAGGGCATGATCAAGCTTCAACTCTTCTGAAAAAGGCACATGCTCTACAACGCTGACCACCGCGGCCACCATGTTATCTAAAACCATCTCTGGGCTATCAGGCGTATGACCTTCAAAGCGAACATGCCCATCTAACGACATGGCTTCACGCATTGCCCTATTTGGAATTTGATGCGTCCCACTGCTATTGCTGATCACCACTAATGAAGCTGTTAAGGTTTCATCTAATGAAAAAATCAGCCATCCCCCACCCGCAGATAATACCTCTCTTGTGAGACTCACATGGGGTACTGACCTATTGACCATCGAGGGGAGGGCACAACCCACAGTCACTTGACCTCGACACAACCCTGCCGGGGCCACCATGTTAAAAACATGGCATTGCGCTAAATCAATGCCTTGTTCACCCAACATGCGTTTCATTTCATGAAGCGCAGCGGAAGACATATGTGTAAACACGGAATGTTCATCGCTATACACTGCACTTCTTAATTTCCCTAGCTCATCCACTGTTAATGCTTGACCGTCTTGTTTGAGTAATTTGTATTGCCCAGGCGCCCCTGTTGGCATACAAGTCAGCGTCAACCCAAATTTCTTTTGCATTTCAATCATCTTCCATGCGGCTTTTAGCACACTGGGCATAGAATCAATCAACAAGCGCGCACCAAACTCTGCTTCATTTTGTATTTCACCGCACGCGCAGGCTGATTTAAACAAATCCATTAGTAATACGCCTACAAGATTAACGTCTTTTACACTTCCTAACTCTACCGCTTCACCCCCTGAACTTTTTAATTCATTCGATTTGGCCAAGAGATTTTTATAACGCTCCGCTAACATCCCCACAAACCTTAAGCGCGCTTCTAAGGTTAGATGTTCAGATTGCGATTTAATTTCACTTACTTGTTCTTGAACAAGAGAAAGATGTATTTTTTTGATGTGTCCAGATAGAAAAATAACGCCAAAAACAGCTTGAAACTGTGCACGCTCTTCACTACTCAATTGATATTCTTCTAACCCCGCTGGCACCGTTACTTGCATTAATACACGCAACGCATGAGGTAAAAACCCACATTGGGTATAGACCTGATCGCCATTTTTCTCTAACTCAGCAATTGAAAAAGTATGCCCCACACCTTTTAAAAACTTAAACATGACACCTCGCTTTAATATTCACTTAATCACTACGCAAACTTAACAGCGGGGGAGTATATATGCCTTTACATGAATTTCTCATTAACGTGAATTCGACATAGAAATAAAGACAAAAAAGAGGGATAAAAATAACTCTGAGATTAACGAGAGAATTTCACTATTGTCATCCCGCGCGGCTTTTAGCGCGGGACCCAGTGTCTTTATAAACTAACTTATTTACACAATATTTTGATGTAAAACCTTTTATTTTTTTAAGACGCTGGGCCCCGCGCTAAAAGCCGCGCGGGGTGACAGAAAAGGAGGCGGTCGAGTCTTTTTAAAATTGTTCCCACAAAAACTCACGTTATTTAATGCCCTTTCTTTAACTTTCAATTAATACTGTTTTTATCGCATATTTGTTAAAATGCGCGACTGAAAAATAAATTAGGGGTAGAGGTCAGTCATGAAATTACGTGATTTTGTCAGCTTGAGCGGATTAATATTGGGTGCAACATTATTCACTAGCGCAAAAGCACAAGCGCAAACATTGAGTGTCATCAACAACACTCCCTTTAACTTTCAAACAGCAATCGTTCGTTTTTTTGACTCGCGTGAATATTTCGCCGTGCCTGGCAACACCACAGAAACCACTTATTATTCTTTTGAAGGATCGTTCTTCTCACCCTCTGTGGTATTAACCACCGCAGACTATCGCAAAGAATTATGTTATTTCAGCGGAGTTGATTCTGATTTAACACTGACCCTTTCTTATAACAACTGCAGCAAAGAAAATTCAGATTGCATATTACGTTGTGAAGGCAGCTCGAATGATCCTGATGATGACATTCTTGAAGACACCATTCATGTTCCTTTTTCTATGCTCGCGCCGTTTATTAATAAGTAAGATGTATTTGATAAACACGTGAACCGTTGCGATGGATTGCTTCAGCACTACGTGCTTCGCAATGACGGCCCGGAGGGAGAAGACATCTTCACCTGCGTTTAAAATGACAACACTGAAGGGGGAGAGCAATGGCGATCCGCTTGCGCAATGACGCTTCTCCTCTTCCCTCCGGGCCGTCATTGCGAGCATAGCGAAGCAATCCATCGTGACTGTACCATAAAGGGCAAGTCATTCTCTTAAGTTGACGCCATTGACTGAGTGGCTACCGTTACCTAACATCACGCAACCAGATGCCATTTTTTATTTACCTCTTTCAACTCAATTTTTTTTTCTTCTTGCGCCACATGCGCATCCAAGTCAGCAATCTCATTAATTTTATGGTAAATAGCATTATCCGCATCACGCGCAAGATAAGAGAAAAAAATAATTCGCAACAGATGCTCTGCCGTTTTAGAAATAACGATTTTATTTTTTTCCCAAAGCAATACCGTTTGATAATCCACACCCAAAAACGCGCCTAATCTTTTTTGCGTTAAATCAAGTGTTGCTCTGATAAATTTTATCTCGCTACCATTCAAACGTCCTTGCTTAAACACAAGCAAAGTACCAATTTTTCTATGTAACCCATGGATATCATGAATAAATATTTCTTCATCATTTCCCCTTTTTTTTGTTATTTTGAACCCATTAATCAGGTAAACATTGTCTAAGCCACATTCTGTATAATGATATTTTTTCATAATAAACTTCCCCGCTTTTAGCTAATCGCTGTAATCACTAAAAGTGCACCCGTGAACTTGATGCAAACAACCATTGTCACTTCCTTATTATTATTAGAATAAACCCTTTAGATGCATAAAAATTATATATATAAATATTATATATATCAAGCATGGATTGCTTCAGCACTACGTGCTTCGCAATGACGGCCCTGGGGGGGAGAGAAGAAGCGCCGCGTTAGCAGGAGCAAGCTCAGAGGCCACCGCCGCTTCATTGTCTTGCGTCGGCGGTGGCTCAAAAAAATAAGTAATTCTTGACGCTGGGCGCTCTTGATATCCATGCACATCCACTTTTTTAAACGCATCAAACGCTTTAAAAAAGATGAGTGTGCCTATTGCTGACCGATCATCCTTTGCCTCCAACAAATCCAGCGAAAACAAGGCTTCATCTTGCATCCTCTCTCGCCGTGCAGATTCAATCATTTCTAATAAAAACAGCGGCAACCATCGTCTCGCCCACTCAAAATGCGGCGATTGAGATAATCTCCCCTCAAAAATTTCTAACATCTCTTTTTGCCGCACAAGGCTTGATCGTCTTTCCTCCACTACCAAACACTTCGTCCACTCCCTGAATTTACTACTTTGATCACCTAAAAAACTGATCTGTTTTTGTTTTTCTTTTTGAATCGTCTCTCTTTTTATTTTTATTAATCCATTTAATCTCTTCGCCTCTTCCTCTTTAAAAGATTTATCTTCTATATTCTGAAGATACAAAAATGCTTTCTCCAGAAAGGCAATTATCTCTGGCTTCTCGTAAGCAGCCATCATTTCTGATCGCCGCTTTAATCGGTTTTCATTTTTCACAACCCAACACCATGAAACCCCATGCTCCTCTATCCACCTGTCGCTCGACTGCTCCCACTCTCTACGCACCTCCAACACTTTTTCATCCGTCACCTCTTTTTCTGGCAAAGACAAATATCTCACCCATTTCGCACAAATTGCTTCCCGCTTAAGACGCAATATTTCACGCTGACGTTGACACAACATCACCATTTCTTCTTTTTTACGCGCCGCTTCTGTCGACAACAGGGACCTATCTAAATAAACGGTCAATAATTCATGAATTCCAGTTAATCTCTTTTCATCAAAGGATTCAATGTTAGATTCCACCATGGAAAAAAACAAAGGCAGCTTTTCTTTAATCCAATCTTTCATTTTCTTTTCTTCTTCCAGCTTGTTATCTTGCAAGGTATTTAAATAATGCGGCAAGAAATAACACATACGCTGCAACCCTTTAAAATACGAAGAAAGATCACTTCTTTCTCCTAACAGCATCACTCTCTGCATGCGCACTTGCGTAATACGAATATTTTTCTCCTCAAAAAGCCATCTCCACAGCGAAAAGGGTATTTCTTGATTATGTATTATCGCCACCACCTCACCTAAAATTCTCGGGGCCGACTTTTCAAATAATAATGAAAACAAGTGATATTCAACCGAATTGACTTCAAGATGGTTATATTGCACCGCTAACAAACCCACCCAAGTCGTCAGTGGATATAGATTTTTCGCGTCGGGAATATTTAAAGAGGCGCGATGCTTAAGAAATAATTTCACAATCGCCAATTTCGACTTAGCAGAAATATTAATGCTTTTTAATGTGGCATGAATAACCGTATCGCCATAAATATCTTTCACATCAGGATTAGCACCCTGCGATAACAACAACCGATACCATGACATTAAAACAGGGAAAGCTTTATCGTAACCAAAACATCCATGATTAAACACGCTGAAAAACACTTGGCTCAACGCGCAAGGCTGTTTCTCATGCTCAACATATTGATTCGTCGCATTCGCGCTGACACCTTGCCCCAAAAAATATTTTGCAAGCGCGAGATCATTCATTCTCACCGCTTGCAAAACAATTAAATTATCTTTCACTGAATTGGGTGACAGTTTTGCCCCTTGTTTTATTAAAAAATAAAATAATTTCACACAGTTTTGATTGTTTCCCATAATGGTTAACAGCATCGTTACTTTACTCTCTAATACTGTTTTACCTGCTAATTCAGCATTTAAATCCACCCCTGCATTGATTAAGCATTGTGTAGCAGACATTCTCTCTTGCAGTTGAGATTCATCATCCTCTCGTCTTAAACACAAGACTTCATCCAAGATAACCGCGCCTATTTTCTGTTTCAGATCAACCAGAAAAATCCATTGATTAACCCTCTCTAATAATGTCTTTGTTGGCACAGAGGGGGTATTTGAATAACCTGAACTCGACAATAATCTACGAAAGCTTTCAATATCACGGCCATCTAGTCCTCTACTGATTAAAAATCTCAATATCTCATCTGAATAAACCGCCTCCATATCACTATTTCTTTTTTCATCCGCATCACGAAATTGGCGTAACACATGGAATAGCAACCCTGCAATTTGGAAATTTTTTTCAACCTTACTTAAAACTGCAGCCAACCCTTTTCTTATTATCTGATCACACACATTCACATACAGTAAAACCGTTTGTAAAAAATACGCCTGGTGGTAACCAGCAGCCAGCTCAAGCGCGTTCATAGAACGTCTGCCTTTTTTTATTAACAAATTTTGTGCGTTTTTATTTCTTATAAGATGTAAGGCATAGCTTATATAACCTACACTGGCTGCCAACATCATCGGCGTAAAAACAAACTCCCGAATGGTGGGTTCTTTAGCACGTTGAGATTCAATTTCTTTGAGTGGTTGCCAAAGCAATATCGCCCAGTCAGCCCGATACAACATCAAATAAGGATTGTCTTGAAAAAACTCCTCTTTTTGAATAATCGCCTCATAAAGTGTGTTTTTTTCTGAGATCGACAAAGTATTTATATTTTTAATCAATACGTCATCTACTGCTCCCAACCGGGCCGCCCAGTTGTCTTTCCTCATTTCCATCAACGCGCTTAGAATAATTTCAGGGCTTGATTGTATTGCTCTGTTTTTCAAATAAATATATCGTTCTCGCGCTTCCACACTCAGATCGAGAGGCGATGTTATCCACAAATTCTCTACTTGCCAAAGCAGCGCACGCACAGTAGCAAAATTTTCCATATCAAACGCCATCTCAGTTAATGATGTTAAATATGAAAAACGATCGCGCATGTCTTTTATGTCGGATTTTGCTGATGCTAATTTTAAAAAATATATTTTTAAACTTTCTCTATACGCTTCTCTTACCCCATCCTCTTTGCAACAATCCGGTAACCCTTGTTCAAACAATCTCATAAAAAAATCTAATGCATCTTCATATTGCTTTGATTCAAGATAAAAATAACTTAACAATAGCGTCCAGTAGCGACTTTCTCCCAAGTAGCCTTCTAGTATTAACAATGCGCGTTCATTTTCTATTTTTTCTTCGTCAGAGACACCTCGTATAAACGCTGAGAAATCCACACACCACAAACGCTCAGCCTCTTTCATCCTTGCCGATGTTCTTTCGTCCACCTTAAATAAACCACCCCACATTGCTCTACTCACCAATATCCGCATATTGCTATAAATGGCGGTTCTTTCTTTTTCTGAAACAGCTATTTGCGCAGCACGAAAAAATAATTTCAGCACTGTTAAGCTTTTTTCAAAAACATCGTCGTGATCAATATTATTACGATAAAATTCAGCAATCGCTTCCCAATCTGAGGATATCAATACGTCAGGCTCTTCTTTCAATGTCACTTGAAAAAAGTGCCACGCCTTTTCAAAATCACCCACTTCATATAAAAAAAATAGCGCTAAATAACGTGCTAAATACGCTTTCTCAATGGGCAATGTCAGGGTGTTATATTTCAACAAGATCGCACGAAACAGTAAATCTTCTTCTACGGTTAATGAAGGTTTCATCGAAATAGAAAAGGCTACCTGCGGTGTTGTTGCTGCTTGAACGGTGAGTGCCACACTGACAGGATCTTTTAAACGAAAGGATATTAATTCTAATATTTCTTTATATTCTGTGGTTTGCGCCATCATGTCTTGGTAGCCCGCACTTGCTGCCTCAAGATTGCCTTGCGCTTCTAATGAGTAGGCTGTTTCATATAATTTTTTGAGTGGTGCGCGGAGCGCAAGGAATGGGTTTTTAGGATGTGGCATACAAACTCCTAAGATGGATTGGATTGCTTCGCTACGCTCGCAATGACGGCCCGGAGGGGAAAGAAACCTGCTTTGCTTGCGAAAGCAATGGCGGGCCGCAAGGGAGAAGCGTCATTGCGAAGCATGTAGTGCTTGAGCTAATCCATAGAAATTTCCCTGATGTGACATACAAACGCCTAAGGCCGTTTCACTGTAGACGCTACCGCTGCTTCCGTGTCTCTTGGCGATGACATCGGTCCGCTGAAAAAATAGGTGGCCGCACGAGGCGCATCCTCAGCAGGCAACATTGCTTTTCTTATCAAGGCTTCAAATGCTTGATAATTCTCACGTGCTTTCATTTTTGATTCCACACTGTTTTCTTCCAGCAACGCTAATAAATGTAACGCGCTATCCCGAATTTCTGTTCGCCGCACAAGATCACTAAACACCTCTATCAAAAACAGAGGCAGCCATTGTTTTACCCACAAAAAACAATGTTCATGAAATATTTCTCCAGAAAGCACCTCTAAAATTTCGGCTTTCCATTCAAGGCTCGAGCGACATTCATCAACCATCAAAAACCGAGTGGGCTCATCAAATTTATTCGCTCTTTTAAAGGATACCCGCGCCACTGCGCTTGTTCTATTTTTCATTAAACATCTCGCCGTTTCATTTTTTATGATTCCATCAAAAATCTTAAACTCCTCTTCACGAAAAGATTTATCCGCTATACCCTGAAGATATCTAAACACCCTTAATTTCATCTCAGGGGAGATGATTTTACTCGAGGAAGCCTGTTGTATTTTTAATCTCTCCAACAATCGATACTTATTCCGATCCATCCAACATACCACCCGCTTATCTAACCTTTCTGTCCAATCACTATCTGCTGCAATGAATTCGTTTTCTACTCTATTCACTTTTTCTAACGCCACCGCTCTTTCTGGCAAAGCAAGGCACCTTGCCCATTCTTCACGAATCATTCTTTGCTCAGAGAAAAAAAGAGCACACCGCTCCTGGCACAACCTTAAAATCCATTCTTTTTTACGCGCAATTTCCGCTGGCAACAGCGTTGCATCTAAATAAACCGTTAATAATCGCTGGACACCCGTCAGTATTTTTTCAGTCAGCGCGTTAGGTCGAGATTCCGCCATAGAAAAAATCAACAACAGTTTCTCTCTAATCCAATCTTTCATTTCTGTTTCTTCTTCTGCCTTATTATCTTGCAAAGTATTTAAATAATGGGGCAACAAATAACACATGCGCTGCAAGCTCTTAAGACAAATCCATATCGATTGGGTGTCTCCAACACGCATCACCGTTTGCATATGTGCCTGTGTAACACACATCTTTTTTTCTTCTATAAACCATCTCAACGCCAACACAGAAACATCTTCTATTTGTAACAACACATCTATCAACCCCGCTCGAATTGTCTGATCAGTATTTTCAAACAACAACGAAAATAAGGTATATTCTGGAGAAGTTACTTCATATTGATTACATCGATCAGCCAAAAAATCTTCCAACCAAATTGTTAATGGATATTGATTTTTCCTATCGGGAATATCTAACGAAACATGATATTCAAGGAACAACTTGACAAGCTCTAACTTTGACTGAAGAGAAATATTAAATTGAAACAATATCACATGGATCAGCGTATCCCCTTTCGTATCTATGGCATTTTGATCAGCCCCCTGCGATAACAACACTCGATACCAAGACATAAGCGCAGGAAAAATTTTATCGTAGCAAGCCTCGTGTGCAATGACGCTGTCAAATACTTGTCGTATCGCATCAACTTGTTTAAAGAGGTTAGGCTTTGGATTTACCGCATTTACACTGGCGCCTTGTTTTAAGAAATGATTCGCCAGAGAGAGATCATTCATTCTCACCGCTTGAAAAATGCTTAATGATGTTTTTTCTGTGCCTTTCGCAATTTTCGCACCCTGATTTATTAAAAAATGAAGTAAGGTGCTGTGATTTTCACACACTTGATAATCAAATAATGTTGAAATATAAGCATCTAATACCGTTTTACCTTCTATTTCAGCATTCAACTCCACTCCTGCGTTGATCAGACGCTCAACCGCAGATAATCGATCACAAAGATGAGATTCGTCCGCACTTTCCCCCAGGCACAGCACCTCTTTTAAAATCCTGACACCTACTTCCGTTTTAACATCGATCAAGTTTATCCACTGATTGACACGCGCTAACAACGAAGAGGACTCTTCATCGGAGCAACGTAGTAACAAACCACGAAAACCTTTAAAATAACGGCAATCCAAACCTCTACTGATCAAACATTTCAAAACCTCAGAGGAGGCAACTGCTTTTATATCTCCCCCTTCTCTTTGCACATTTGCTTCTTGAGCAACAACATGAAGCTGACGTAACACATAAAACAACAGTCCTGCAATGTGTAAATCTTCTTTAACTAAACCAAGCGCCTTAACAAGCACTTCGCTTACCAACGAATCACGTACATCAACGTATAACAAAACAGTTTTTAAAAAATAAGACTGGTGATAATAAACCGCAAGCTCAAGCGCACTCATCGTGCCATCACCTGTTGTTTCTACCAGGTTTTTCGCACCCTCACTTCTGATAATATGTAAGGCGTAACCGATATACCCTACACTGGCTGCTAACATCATCGGTGTTAAATTAAATATCAATTTATTTTCTTCAACCTTCGGCTGCGCAAGCGGCATCCCCATAAACTTTTCATCAATTTCTTCACACGACTGCCAAAGCAAGATTCCCCAATCCGCACGAGAAAACCCTACAAAAAACCCATCTTTCCAAAATTTATTTTCATTAATAATTTTACTATACAAACTATTTTTTTCTGATTGGCGCAAAGCATTGATGTTTTTAATCAATGCCGTCACTATCTCCCGCCATGACCTTTTCCAATCGCTACTTGAAATTCTATACAAGGAACTCAAAATAATTTTTACACTTGACTCGACTACACGATTTTTTAAATAAAAAAATCGAGCTCGCTCTTCTTCACTCACACTCATCGTTGAACTAAACCACTTATCCTCCGCTTTGGAAAGAAACACTCTCGCATCACCCCTCTCTTCTATATCAAGCGCGATAGCGGTCAACGACATTAAATACAAAAAACGCTCATGGGGATCTTCTATTTTATATACGTTCTTACAAAACCTTAAAACATAGCTAATCAAACTGAGTCGATAAGCTTCTCTCACCCCATCATCCTTACAAGCATCCGGCAAACCTTTTTCAAAAAACCTCACAAAAAAATCTAATGTACTCACATAATCTTCTATCGAACAATGCAGATAGCCTATCAGCAAAGTTAAATAACGATCTTCTCCCAGATGGGTTTTTAATATTGGTAATCCTTGATCTTGTTTTATCTCTTCTTCAGAGCCGGATATTTTCTGTATAAACTTTAAAAAATCCATGAACAAGACACACTCAACCCGTTTTATACGTTCAGATAATTCTTTATGCCCCTGAAAATGCTCGCCATGGATCGATTCCCTTAAAAACACTTGTATATTTTCATACGCTGCCGAACGCGATTTTGGTGTTGTCGCAACTTGTGCCGCATAAAAAAATAATTTCAACACCGTTAAGATTTTTATAAACCCATCTTCTTCAGAAATATTATTACGATAAAACTCAGCAATCTCTTCCCAATCTGAGGATGTCAACACAACCGGCTCTTTCTCCATCGCCACTTGGAAAAAATACCACGCCCTTTCAAAATCACCCGCTTCATATAAAAAAAACAGCGCTAAATAACGCGCTAAATGCGCTTTCTCAATAGGCAACATCAGGGTGTCATATTTCAACTGGAGTGCAAAAAACAGCAGATCCTCTTCTACGGATAATGAGGTTTTTGTCGAAGTTGCTGCTGCTTGAACGGTGAGTGCCACACTCACAGGATCTTTTAAACGAAAGGATATTAATTCTAATATTTCTTTATATTCTGTGGTTTGCGCCATCATGTCTTGGTAGGCCGCACTTGCTGCCTCAAGATTTCCTTGCGCTTCTAATGCACAGGCTGTTTCATATAATTTTTTGAGTGGTGCGCGGAGTGCAAGGAATGGGTTTTTAGGATGTAGCATACAAACTCTCCCAGGATGGATTGGATTGCTAGCGCCATAAATTGCTACTAGAGAGCACCACCTTTTATAGGTTCATCATGATAGCCTGGTATTTTCCTTACTTCATGTAGCCTTACTCTTTTAACTGCACCCACCCATGACTGCAGTTTTAATACAATAGCTTAGCGGCCTGGCACATCATATAGATCCATGGTGTTATAAAAAAATTAATATAACTACCATGGATAAGTAGGGTCAGATGTGGTTCACAACCTGCAGCATTATTTGAAGCTAAGCGAACGCCGTGAAGGGAGTTCAGATGCCACGGCAGACTCACCTCTTTCAGCTTCAGATGCCGTAGGCGGTGGCACAGCCAAAACAACAGCAGACTCATGCCTTTTCATCCCCCACAACAGCATCTTGCGAATCGTCGTAGGTGATTTCACCTTGTTTATGGATGCTTCAAATTCCTCAATACAACTGGCTGCTTTCTTTGTTGATGCCTCGTCTTCTAACTTACGCTCACGAAAATCTAATAAAAACAGGGCCTTTTCCTGCATTTCCTTTCGCACCGAAGGATTATCAGACATATCTAACAAAAACAGCGGCAACCATGTTCGTGCCCACTTAAAATGAGTCGGTTGCGATGATTGGCCACGGAAAATTGCCAACATCTCTTTTCTAACCGCTGCCATTCTTTCTTCTTTGGTTTTTATCTTTATTTTTATCTCTTTTTCTTGGAGTCTCACTTTTTCTTGTGTTACAAGCGCACCAACACGCGAGGCTTCTTCTTCACGAAAACGGGGATCGTTAATAGATTGTAAATAGTGCGGCAAGATACACTCCGCCCAACCCAAATGGATATATCGCTCAAGATGTTCTTTCAGCTCAAGTCGACGCGTTTGTTGCTTCACCCAATTGCACCCCCTCACAAGCACCATTGCTTCCCCCTCACCACGTGCTTCTTCCGTTATAAATAACGATTTGGCATCCATCACCACCGTTTGTTTTACTTCTTCTTCTGGTAAGGCAAAATAACGCGCCCATTGATCACGCACATCTTCTTGCTTTTTGAGCAACCTTTCACGCTGATGATCACACCATACGGCAATCTCTCCTGAAACAGCGTCTGCTACCTTCCAAGCTCCAAGCAACCCTTCTACGTCTTTAATCATCTTTTTTGTATTTGCCTCAAAAAAAGGACGTTTTACCATCTCAAAAAACAAGGAAAACTGTTTCCCTATCCACTCGCTTATTCTTTCTTTCTCTGACGCATGCATTGAAGCAGGCATCGTCCTTAAATAATGTGGCATCAAGTAACGTAGGCGCGGCAGCGCTTTGAGATAATCTTCCGGTATCCCTCTTCTTAATTGCATCACCTGATCGATATGCGCCCGCCTCACTGGTAAGGTTTGCGCTTCCACACACCACCGCAATGCTGACAATGGCGCTTTATCATTACTCAACACCACCTGCATCATTCTTACTTGAAAAGCAGGAGGAGTGTATTCGAGCAACACCGCCAACAACGCGCGCTCCGACCCATTTTCATCAAGCAGATCAACTTCATCACGCAAGCCACAACGCAACCACTTCTCTAAAGGCAACTGCTGCTCTTTGTTTTTGATACCTAAAGACGCATTATAGTGAATGAACAGCTCCACCAGGGCTAACTTTGATTGAGCAGAAAGCAGGGGGATACTCAATAAAATATGCAGCACCGTCTCACCCCTTTCATCTTGCGCATTCGGTTCTGCACCATACGCCAGAAGCAACTCATACCAATTTATTAAATCCGAGAAAATCTGATCGCAAGCAAACATTCCCCATTCGCGAGGAGACAAAGCAGAAATTTCAAAACGAAATAAATTTTTAAAGGAACGCAAATGATATTGCACCATACTTTCTAACACGACATGTAATACATTAAAATTCGTTCTATATGTTCCTGAGTGAAAGCCCTTATTGATGTCCGTACCTTGCGATAAGAAATACTCGCCCAACGCAACGTCATTGAACCCCATCGCCATGACAACCCCTATCACACTATTTTTATCACCTTTTTGTGCTTTGATGTTCTCCACTAAAAAATCTAATTCCTCACGCAAAATCACTTGATCTAACGCTGCCTCTAAAAGCCCTAAATTTACTTCGCTGCTGAGCACTACCCCCGCTTCGACCAAACACCTGGCCACAGACAATTTTTCACGCATCAAAGACGACGGTGGGATACCTGCCGCAACTTGAAGCAATGCATCACCGAGTAACTTACCTGCCGTTGTTTTCAGATCAACAAAAAACATCCACTCACGCAGTTCCTCTACCAAAGATAATGCATCGTGTTGCCCTGCCCTCAATCTCAAAGCAATCCTATGTTGAAATAAATTTTTCAAACAAGACGAGTGACGGTAATCAAATCCTCGACCAATTAACGCTCTTAATATTTCAGGAGAAGAAACTGATTTTATATCATCCCTTTTCTTTGCTTCGCCCATGTCGACTGAAAATTCACCTAAAACATGAAACAAACACCCTGCGAGTTGTAAATCTTTTTCCTCCAAAACGCTTATCGCTGCACCAAGCGCCGCGCTGACCCGTTGATCCGCTCTATCAACATACAGCAACATGATTCTCAGAAAAGGCACTTGGTTATGTCGAATGGCAAACTCCAGTGGACTGAGCATATTATTTTTTCTAACACACCACTTTCCTGTGCTTGTTTCCTGTAGAAAAGGCAGAGCATATTCTATATTCCCTACACTGGCTGCCAACATCATTGACTTATATTCATCAGGCTGCGCATCTTGTTCTTTAAGACGTTCATTAATTTCTGTTTGTGATTGGCAAAGCAAAATGCCCCAATCTGCTCGAGACAACCCTACGAAAAGCGCCGCTGGATAAGGTGCTGTTTGCGTCATTATTTTTTGATATAAATCATTTTTTTCTACCGTTGACAAGGCATTAACATTGTCAACTAACGCTTTAAATTGTGCATCTGTTCCACCAAAAACAGGATCGGCTACCGCTCTTTGCGGCGTAGTCTGTATTTTCATTAGCATACTGAAAAAACTGTCCACCTCAGACCCCAACAAGCGACTTTTTAATTCTTTATACCGGCATCGCTCTTCTTCACTCATCGTAAAGGCTGACGACAATGCTATCTCTTCTATTTGTTTAACAAACGATCGCGCATCATCAAACTCCGTCTCATGAAGCGATATCTCAGTCAGTGACATTAAATATAAAACACGGTGATGTGGGTCTTCTACTTCAGGCACAGCAGACACTAAACGTGAGAAATATGTTTTCAAACTACGTTGATATGCCACTCTGACGGCGTCTTCTCTACAACACTGCGGCAATCCTTTTTCAAATAACACTGAAAAATAAATTGCAATATGATCTGCAGCGCCTGAATATTGCTTTGATATAAGATGCAGGTACCCTAACAATAAATCCCAATAACGATCTTCTCCTAAACATTCCTTCAGCCATGATAACGCACTCTCTGGCGCTATTTCTTCATCATCACCGGCCATACTTTCTATGAAACTTGAAAAGTCTTCCTGCAACAAACTCACACCTTGCACTGCCCCTGTCACCAACCTTTCATCAGTCTCAAACCGACTACCCC
>Ga0209515_10006400_pt1 | contig 14702 bp, 22 predicted proteins | sample Subgroupgradi54m_FD_187454 | JGI IMG/M metagenome (GOLD analysis project Ga0209515, IMG submission 187454) | Subsurface groundwater microbial communities from S. Glens Falls, New York, USA - GMW60B uncontaminated upgradient, 5.4 m (SPAdes)... ...
AGAAAAAAATTTGGACAGGAGTTAGTGCCTGTTTTGTCTGGGATTAGTGATGAGATCATGAAGGCGCATTATGTGGGCAGGCTAGCTGAAGCATTAGGAGTGTCGGAAGAAGTTGTCTGGGGGGAGATAAATAAAGTATCCGGGCCTCTGGCTCAAAACTCGAAAGAAGAGCAATTACCCGAGGCGACAAAAATAAGTTCCAGAAGAGAGCTGCTTGAGGAGTATTTGTTGGCATTGGGGTTTGCTAGCGAACCCAAGCTCCTACTTAAAGAGGAGAATTTAGAGTTAGTTAAATCTGTGTGGGGAAGGAAAGTGCTGGAGAGATTTGGTAGTCGAGGTGAGGATAAATTTGATTTAAGAGAATTTTACGAAACTCTTCCGGAGGAACTGCGAGGAGGGATGGGGAAAGTAATGTTGTATGGATTACCTGAGGATTTGGCGTGGATTTCTAAAGAGTTTGAGAAGACAAAAATGGAGATAATAAGGCTTGACATCAAATCTCAATTGGAACACCTGTCCCAGGAGATAAAAGAGAGAGAGGCAAAGGGAGAAGACTCGCGGGAGTTGGAGGAGAGATTCTCGAGCATGTCACGGGGCTTGACGGATGTGATATAGTAAGTTCACTTAAGACCAAAGCGGTTCGGTTGTTTTTGGACAACTGGATTTGACAGCGGTGCTTTTTTATTGGTTTGTAACTTTGCCTTATGCTAAAGCTTAGAAAAGAAGTTAAAGATTTATTACAAAAGGGTAAAAAGCAGGGGTTTTTGACCCAAGATGATATCTTGGCGGCTTTCCCAGATGCCGAGGATAGAGTAGAAGAGCTGGATGATTTGTATCAGAAACTAATCGAGGCAAACGTCGATGTATTTGAATCGGTAACTGAGGAGGACATGAAGTCTGACGAGAAGGCGGTATCGGAGCTGGGTAAAGAACTTGAGGTGTTGGCGACCCTGGAAGAGACGGGAACGACAGACCCCGTAAGAATGTATCTGCGAGAGATCGGGAAGATCAAATTGTTGACTGGTAAGGAAGAAGTTAACTTGGCTCAAAGGATTGAGAAAGGTGAGAAAAAAGCTCGCAAGATGCTGACTGAGAGCAACTTGAGATTAGTGGTTTCTATTGCCAAGAAATATGTGGGTCGAGGACTTTCTCTTCTGGATCTGATTCAGGAAGGGAACCAAGGACTCATCAGGGCAGTTGAGAAATATGACTGGAGAAAGGGATATAAATTCTCAACATATGCGACTTGGTGGATAAGGCAAGCGATTACGCGCGCCATTGCTGATCAGGCGAGAACCATTCGTATTCCTGTTCACATGGTTGAGACCATTAATAAATTGGTTAGGACCTCCAGGAAATTGATGCAAGATATGGGCCGGGAGCCAACACCTGAGGAAATTGGTGAGGCGATGGAAGGGATGTCGGCTGACCGAGTGCGTGAAATTCTTAAAATTGCTCAGGATACGACATCTTTGGAGACCCCGGTTGGGGACGAAGAGGATTCATTGCTAGGAGACTTTATTCAAGATACTTCACAGCCATCTCCGATTGAGGCTGCTTCAAGAGAACTACTAAAAGAAAACATTGAAGAAGTTCTGGCTACTTTATCTGACCGTGAGGCAAGAGTATTGCGGATGAGATTTGGATTGGATGGGGGACAGTCAATGACACTTGAGGACGTGGGTAAATACTTCGGGGTGACACGTGAGCGTATCAGGCAGATTGAGGCTAAGGCATTGAGGAAATTGAAACATCCGAGCAGAAGAAGAAAGCTGCAGGATTATTTGGAATAGATAGGTTTTGAGGCTGGAATTTTGAGGTTTGCGATTGTATGATATGGCAGCTTATTCCCCTGTAGCTCAATGGTAGAGCATTCGACTGTTAATCGAAGGGTTCTAGGTTCGAGTCCTAGCGGGGGAGCCAGATTCAAGATGAGCCCCAGAAAAGGGGTTTATTATAACCGCTCGTAATTTAGAATGGATAGAGATTTATCAGATCAATTGGAAAGAGTGGAAGAGCTACTTAACGATTTAGAGAAAGAGTTTAATAAAATACTCCTTTCTAAAGAAATTTCAGGACGTGCAAAAAATATAACACATGAGGTTATTGAGAAGTTAAGTAATATCCTTGATCAGGTAGCAAAAAGATTATGGGATCAATATGTTTTGCAAAACCTAACTGAAGAAGAAAAAGTAAGGGCACGTGTTTATTTTCCTATCGCAAAAGATCAGCATAGTTTCGATTCAATAATTGGTAGGTCATTGAAAAACTTTAAAGAAAAGTACCCAAAACTTTATGCTTATTATTTATCTAAACAATCTTTTGTAGTTGGAAATAGTTGGATTAGCAATTTAAGAGATATAGCAGGAAAAAAACATATTGGGCTTGTTCCTCAGAGACGAACCGAGGTTACTCATATGACTATCGCTAGCAATGCAGGCACCGTGCACTTTATTTCAGAGAATGTAACGTTTGGGCCCGGTGTAGCAATCCTTGGTGCTTCTGTTGATCCTAATACTCAGCGTATTATTCCTACTCTCGGAGTCGAGGAAAAAGTTGAAAAGTGGGTAACGTTTGTTATTGAGAAATACGAAGTAGACGCATTGCAATTTTGCAAAGACTCATTCAAAAATGTTAAGTCGATGATTGAGGAATTGGGTCAACCATTTAAATTACCCTAGACAGTTTTTTGATTTCCTACCATCTTTGTTGCAGCTGAGCAAAGTAGACTGGATGCCAAATTGTATCTAAAATATTCTTGTATAATAAGTCAAGGCTTGGGGAGCAAGTTAGCCTCAAAATCGTATGCTATATTAGCAGTATGAGAAAAATAATTGTATTAACTTTTATAACACTAGATGGTGTTATGCAAGCTCCCGGCGGACCCGAAGAAGATACCTCAGGTGGTTTTAAATACGGTGGGTGGACGGCTCCTTATTTTGATGATTTTTCGGGAAAGGTCATGGCCGAGCAGATGAAGCAGCCTTTCAGCCTACTTCTTGGCAGAAAGACGTTTGAAATTTTTGCTTCATATTGGCCACAACATGAAGACAAGTGGCCAGGAGTTAACGATGCTACAAAGTATGTTGTTTCAAATTCTCTTAAAAAACACAAATGGAGTAACTCTGTGTTTATAAATAACAACGTAGTTGAAGAATTAAAAAAACTTAAACAACAAGATGGTCCAGATTTGCAAGTTTACGGCAGCGGAAATTTAGTTCAAACGCTTCTTAAAAACGATTTAGTTGATGAACTTTGGTTAAAAATTTTCCCAATAACTCTTGGAAAGGGAAAACGCTTGTTCGAAGAGGGAACTATTCCCGCAGCATTTAAATTAACAAAATCTAAAACTTCTCCAAGCGGAGTAATAATTGCAAACTACAAGCGCTTTGGAAAAGTTAAAACCGGCTCGTTTTAGTAAAATAAATCCTATCTTCCTCCGTGAGGTGGAGCCAAGTGTAATTTCCCTATGGCAGAATTAAAAACACGAGCCACAACACAAAATCCGAAAGATTTTTTGGAGACAATTGAACCAGAACAAAAAAGGCTAGACGGTCTTGCTCTTCTTGAAATGTTTGAGAAAGTTACCGGAGAAAAAGCGGCGATGTGGGGGACGAGTATCGTGGGATTTGGAAAGTATCATTATAAGTCAGAAAAAAGTAGTCAGGAAGGAGACTGGATGCTCGTTGGATTTTCACCCAGGAAACAAAATTTAACTTTGTATATCATGCATGGCAATGATAAAAGTCAAGAATTACTGGCAAAACTCGGTAAACACAAATCTAGTGGGGGATCTATGGGCGGATGTTTATATATAAACAAACTTTCGGATGTAGATCTAAAAGTACTGGCCACACTAATAGAAACATCGTTTCAGTTCATGAAAAAGAGAAACACGTAGTGGGGCAGGCTAAAGATGGGTCGAAAGTACTATACTGATCTTGCATATGACAAGAAATCCGTTCATTAATGCATCTGCCGCAACTCTCTACATCATATTCGTCGCCTCAGTTATGTTTTATGGAGTAGAACATGGCCGACCAAATAACTCCATAATTGTACCCATTGTTGTTCTTTCACTTTTTACTCTCTCTGCCGCTGTCATGGGATATCTTTTTCTCTATCAACCACTTCAACTGTATATCGATGGAAAAAAGAAAAATGCAATAAATCTTTTCTTGCAAACAGTTGCTGTTTTTGCAGGAATTACAATTCTTATTTTTGTGTTGTTCTCTTCAGGAGTCTTCAAGTAACTGGAAGGAAGAACAAGTTCTGAGTGAAGCTAATCTTCTGGAAGAGCGGCAAAGTCTGCTTGCATCTTTTTGTACCATTCCATACCTGACGACGGATTTTTCCATCTGTCTTCCATCATCGTGAGCGCAGTTTTATGCGCCTCGTCTCCGTTTGCGACCATGTCTTTTAGATGCTGGTCATCTGCCTTTATCACCTCGTCGGCTGTATTCCCGCGCAATGGTGCGTCGCATGACCCCCCCATTTGTCTGCATGTCATTGTTTTCATTTATAATCACCTCGAATCTTTTTCAATTATAACAAATAGGTTTGAGTAAAATATATTCTGATACCGACATCGGGTGGAACCAGGGGGACACCTGTTTAACGATTGGCAAGGAAACGAGAAGAAAATAGTAGAATGGTGAAGGAATATGTCGACAATTCGTTTTGAAGCTAAGCTATTTAAGATCGGCGCATGGACTCTTCTTCGGCTGCCAAAGAGCGCAAGCGCGAAACTGCCCTCACGAGGCATGACAATGGTTGAGGGAACCGTCAACGGTTTCCATTGTCAAGTTGCACTTGAGCCAGATGGTAAGGGAAGCCACTGGTTTATGGTCGATAAAGCTATGCGCGAAGTCGCTCACGCTGCCGCAGGCGACACAGTAATGCTGGCGATTGAGCCGGTTAAAGAATGGCCGGAACCCAACGCGCCAGCAGATTTAAAGAAAGCTCTTGCGGCTGCTCCACGGGCACACACTCTATGGATGGATATCACGCCAATGGCGCGCTGGGATTGGATTCGCTGGATAGGCTCAACCAAACAACCGGAAACGCGTAGGCGGCGGATCGAGACGGCATGCTCGAAGCTCAAGGCCGGAGAGCGAAGACCATGTTGTTTTGATCGGACCCTATGTGCCGACCCCTATGTATCGAATAACGGGGTGCTTTTCGAGCCAACACAAATGACGACAATAAAAGCAAAAGTGAATGAAGTCAAAAGGGATCAGGAAAATCATTAGGTGTGAGTTAAGCGCAGGCAAAAGAAATCCGCCAATTGAAGAATTAAGCAGGAAGATGAAGAAGAGTAGTTTAATGAGCAAAAAGTAATCTTTTCTGCATTTTTTTAATTCCTAAATATCTTGCCTTCAGTTCTCCCATATGAGCTCTATTCAAAAACGCCCTATAGATATTTTCGTATAATGAGTCAAGGTTTGGGGAGTTAGGTATAAGTCTTTCCACTGATGTTTGATACTCCTATATACTAAAATAATGCAGAAGGATAGTTGTGGTTTTACTCCCATATTATTGGTTCTCATAGTTATTGCTATCGTTGCGATAGTTGGTTTGGGTATGTTTGTTGTCAAAAAAACGCATATCCTTGGGCCTGCTGGGGCTAAAGTGGGGAGCGAGTTAACAGGTAGTAATTGTTCTGGATCCGGACCGATTATCCTAAGCGTCTTGCCAATGAAAGCCGAAGATATTTCCAGCATTATTCCATATGGTTGGATGGTCAACCAACATGTTACGCCAATCGACCACCAATATTTTGCCCCATTAAATTGGGATTCGCCACGAGATTCCTATGACGTTAGAGCGCCGGCTGACGGATATATAACGCAAATTCAACACCGTACTTCTGATTACTCCAACTTTAGTCATGGCCAGGCAACAGATGAATATCGGATTGTTATCGAATATACCTGTACTTTTTTAAGTTATTTCGATCTTGTAACCAGTCTGAGCCCCGATATTCAATCTCAAATTGGAATAAAACAAAACGTCAATGTACATATTCGGGTCAAGGCAGGACAAGTTATTGGTAAAATCGGCGGACAAACCCTCGATTTTGCTGTCTGGGACACTGCCAAAACGCTTCCAGGTTTTCTAGTACCAGATCACTATTCCGGAGAGCCATGGAAGATACATACAGCTGATCCACTTGACTACGCATCGCCCGAACTCAAAGCATTGATGCTTAACCTTAACCCCCGCAAAATCCAGCCTGTGTCCGGCAAGATAGATTATGATATTGACGGCACGCTGGCAGGTAATTGGTTTTTGAAAGGGCAAGGTGGCTACATCGGCAGTGACCCCAATGGTCGCGATGGCTGGAGAGGGCAGTTTGCTTTTGCGCCAAATAACTACGACCCAACACTATGGGAAATTTCCAGTGGTGCCTGGGGAGAAAATGGTGACCAGTTTGCTATAGGCCCTAACCAACCAAAGCCAGATAGTATTACTGTAGCTAATGAATTAGTTAAGTATGAGCTATACAGAGTTCAATTATTGGCTGATGGTAAGCCGATTAATGATGAACGGGCAATAATCAGTGGCAAGCAAACCATAACGGCAACAGCTGGAAGGCAATCTATGGGCTGTATGCTGGTTCAGCTTACCGCGCAGCGCGAAATGAAGGCAGAAGGTTTCTCTGGGCAATCTTGCGAGAATTTGAACAGCTTTGATAATAACGTTAAAATCTACGAAAGATAATTAATCGAGTTCTACTGAGAAAATCGATTACATGATTTGAGGAGAGAAGAGCAATGATGCCAACCCGAAATACTTGTAACAAATTGTAACTTCTTAATTTCATCCCATATTTGCCTCAGTTTTTATAGTTCTCTTCAGATTTGACACTGGTTTTTTGCTTTGGTACTATGATGTCAGTAGACATGAGAATGAGAGTTGTTTATTCTGTTTTAGCTTCGTTTTTTATTCTTTTTTCCAGCCCTGCTTTGGCTCTTGGTAAATCCGACACTTTCCCCGGAAGACAGACTGGTACCGTTAGAGCAGCTGGTCAACTAACTGGTTTACCCACACGGGCACAAAACCGTTTGGTTGAGCTCAAGTTAAAGGCTTGCCAAGCCCGAGAGAATGCAATTACTCAGAGGATGAAGCGTTTGATGGAATTAGTGACGATGATGGAAGGCAAGTTTGATGCTATTGCTGCAAGAGTTGAAGAGTATTATGCCTCAAAGGTTATTCCGGGTGGAAAGACAGTTGCCAACTACGATGCTCTGATAGCTGACATTCAGACCAAAAGGGCTGCTGTTCAAACAGCTTTGGCTACAGCTCAAACCAATTCTACCGGCTTTAGTTGCACTGGGGGTGACCCAAAAGGGCTGCTTACCCAATTTAGAACAGACATGCAAGCGGTGAAAAAGGCTCTCCATGTTTATCGAACATCCATTAGAAACCTAATTGTAGCAGTACATTCTGTGACAGGGGTAACCGAAAGAGCCAACCCAAGCGTATCTCCCAAACCAACTGAATAATATGAACAAAAATCAAAAGGGTTTTGTGCCAATACTCATACTTGCCGTGATTGCCATTGTGGCTGTTGTTGGCTACTTCCTGTTTACCAAGAGTAGCAAGTACGCAACTACTCCGATTACTAACCAAAATTACTCTGCCATACAGAGCGACAATGACCTTAATAAGGCAACTAGTGACTTGGATGGTGCTGATACCGCTCAGGTAGATACGGAGCTAAATCAACTCAATTCTGACACTTCAGCTTTCTGATTTCTTTCTACTTACGTTCTCACATCGTACAAAACTGCTCTGGTTTGATGCCTCTTGATTTTCGAGCCATCTTTGTTTCATCTGTCTCGTGTAGCGATGTCATAGTATAATAGTAATGAAGAAAGGAGGAACAGAGTAGACCTAGTTGATAGAGCTACAAAGAATAATATGAAAGGAACAATCAAAACAAAGACAGATAGAGGATTTGGGTTTATTTCTCGTGATGGAGAAACCAAAGATCTTTTTTTCCACTCTAAGGATCTCGTCGGTATTACATATGACGAGCTTCAAGTCGGAGCAGCCGTTACATTTGAAGTTGTGGAAGGCGAAAAGGGCCCAAGTGCGAAAAACGTAAAACTTGCTTAGTACTGTTAACGAAGCAATACAAGAACCTCACCTCGTGTGAGGTTTTTTGTATTTGTACTTTGGTAGAATAGTTAAATGACGCGGCCATATATTATTTGTCACATGATGACAACTATTGATGGAAAGGTAGCCAGTGGCGTTGAAGGTCTGAATTTATTCGATGATTATTTTGATCTGTATCTGGAGACGGAAGAACAGTTGAGTACCAGCTCCTGGATATGTGGGAGAGTCACAGCACAGGAGTTCATTGATTTTGTCCCCAAGAATAATCCGGACGGTTTTATGTTTGTGGTGGACACGAAGGGTGTTGTCAGATTTGATAATAATGCAATTAAGTTGTCAAATGGAACAAAAGAAGCTGAATTAGTTGTTTTGGTTTTAAAAAATACTCCCAAAGAATATCTAAATAACCTTCAAGACAAGAGAATAACTTATATAATTGCTGGAGACGACAGAATTGAATGGGAAATGACCCTAAAAGAAGTGGGGGAGAGATATGGAGTGGTGAGATTGCTTTTGGAGGGTGGTGCGTTAATAAACGGATCTATGTTGAAAAATGGTTTGATTGACGAGATTAGTTTGTTAATCACCCCATTGATCCTAAATAAAAGCGGTGCGCCTTCTTTATTTGAAAATCCTTTGTTGGAAGATCTAGAAGTTAAGAAATATAAAATGAAAAATGTCCAGTCGCTTGGGAAAGATTGTATTTGGGCGAGGTACGTGAAGTAGAAGTTCGGATTAATGATTTGCCTAGGGGAGTACTGTCGGAGTGTTAGGGGTTAACAACAACTGACCTGGTCTTCTGTGTAGTCTCGGCGTTATTGTCAGTGACAGTAAGGGTGAGAGTATAGGTACCAGCTGCTGCATATGTGTGACTATCGATTACAGATCCCATGGTGGTTGGAGATGAGGGTTCAGTAACTGTACCTGCTGTCACATTTCCGTCTCCCCAGTTCCAAACAGCTGTATGTGTATCTCCTGCGTCAGCGTCTTGAAATCTACCCACAATGGTTGTGGGATTGCCTGCAGTAATATTGGTACCACTGAGGATAATGCGGATTACTGGTGCTGCTGCAAATGCAACTGAAGTTAGAAGAAATAGTCCTGCTGAACCTAGAGCTGTGGCCTTAAGTAATCTGGAGTAGTGTGACATATCTTGAGATAAAGTTAGAATTTATTTTATCCCTTGTCAAGGGGGTAAATTAGGGTAACTGGTATACTTTGGACATGAAACGTGCAAAAGATGTAGATGAATATATTGCCAATGCTCCAAAAGAAGTACAGGCTAAACTTCGAGAGCTTCGACATATTATCAAAACAACCGCCCCCAAAGCGGAGGAGCGTATCAGTTACGCGATGCCATATTATGGATATAAAGGGAGATTGGTTTATTTCGCAGCTTTTAGGAATCATATTGGTATTTACATACCAACTCCGGTCATAGAAGAGCACAAGAAAGAGCTGGAAAACTATGAAACTGCCAAAGCCACAGTTCGTTTCCCCTTGGGTGAAGAACTCCCCGTTACCCTAATAAAAAAGCTAGTTCAATCACGAATTAAGAAGAACGAGGAGGCTGAAAGATAAAGCTTTTCTCTTGCAAAGGAAGGGAAGGCAAATTAAAATTATAAATTATGAAAATGAATCCTGTTGTCCATTTTGAGATGCCCGCAGAAGATAAAGAGCGGGTTTCCAAGTTTTATAAAAATGCATTTGGCTGGGATATGCAAATTATGGGAGCTGAATACGGAGAGTATGTCCTGGCTATGACTACTGAATCTGATGAAAAAGGACCCAAGAAGCCAGGCGCAATTAACGGAGGTTTCTTTAAGAAACAGAAAGATAATCCCAAGGAATGTCCTCATGTTGTAATTTCTGTGGACGATCTTAAGGAAGGTATCAAGGCTGTTGAAGAAGCGGGGGGAGAGATAGTAGGCGAACAAATGGATATACCGGGAGTTGGATTATATGTCTCCTTCCTTGATACAGAAGGCAATTCAGTCGGTATGCTTCAACCAAGCAGTCGTGGCCGAATGGAGAAGTAGCCCTGTGTTAGGATGAAATATGGATAAAGTGGCGGTTGTGACTGGTGGGGCGATGGGTTACAAGACGGGAGGCAAGTCTATCGGTGGAGCAGTGGCGGTTGGTTTGGCACGTGATGGATACAAAGTGGTGGTTGTAGACTTGGCGGAGACGGGGCAGAAGACAGTAGATACTATTAAAGAAAGCGGCGGAGAGGCTATTTTTATTAAAGCTGACGTGACGGATGCCGCTGATGTTAAAAAGATTGTCGAAACTATAAAAGAAAAATATGAAGGGCTCAACTGCTTGGTAAATTGTGTAGCTCGGTATGGATTGGGGATGGCAAAAGATGTGGCTGATATAACGGAAGAGGAATGGAGCCAAACCCTCAATGTCAACCTTAACGGTTATTTTCTGATGGCCAAATATTCGATCCCGGCAATGCTGGCATCTGGTGGTGGATCAATTGTAAATATTTCTTCAATTGAGAGCTTTGTCTCTTTGCCCAAATTTAGCGTATATTCTGTATCTAAAGCTGCAATTGATGCTTTGACTAGGTCACTTGCTACTGACTTTGCACCAGAGATAAGGACAAATTCAGTTTTGCCAGGTTTTGTCAAAATAGCAAATTCTGAGAATAATAGATCACCTGAGGAGCTAGATAAATGGTATCAACAGGTTTCCAAACAGTATCCAATGAAAAGAGTGTGTGAAGTAGAAGAGATTGCTAGTGTGGTGTCGTTTCTCGTTAGCGACAAAGCGTCATATATTAATGGCCAATCAATAGTTGTGGACGGAGGAAAAACGATAGCTGATGTCCATGAGTTCTAAGAGAGGCGGAGCTCCTTTAGGGTCAAGGTACTGTTTCTTTTTGTTGGTGGATACAATTAAGATGCTTATGTCAGATGAGATGGATTACAAAGGCGGAAGTTCCAAAAATTATTTTTTGCTAGAATGGACTGATGGACTCGGGTTTGAAGATTGAATTTGGTGTAGTTGATGAGGTAAATGAGGCAGCACAAAAACTAGTAAATGTCTGGAATGACAAGTTGAGACAAAAGGGGACCGAGCCCAACCTTTTTGTTAATGACATATTTCGGGACACAAAGGTACATAATGGCTTAAAAGAGAAATTGGGAGATGAAGAGCTGTTTGTATGGTATGAGAATACGACAAGATTTAACAACATGATCTCTGAAGAGCGGAGTAGAAGAGCTGGTGGTGATATGTCGGGACTTCTGGGGGAGGAAATAGTTATTCCCGAAACTGTGCATGCAGATGGGAGTACTAGAAGATCAGAGCAGGGTTATAAAATCAATTTGGAGGTTGTCGAATCCAAAGGAATAGATACGACCAAGGTTGCAATGTTTAGGCTGACCCAACCGTCTGAAACACCTAAACCTGAATACTACTGGACAGCGAATTATTTCGAATCTAAGCGTGGTCTTCAACAGGAAGTTTCATCAGAAAAGAGAAAATCGGCAGTAATATTGGTTAGTGATTTAAAGACTATAAATGAAAATGGGGGCACAATAATGGATATAAACGACAGTGGAAGCTTGGATGTGAGACAGATTGGATCTGCGGGTTTTGTTCAGAGTAGGGCGCTGGCCGTTTTGAGGGATTAGTTTTGGAGGATATTTGGGATTACCCAAGATTAGAGTTTTCAAAGCCAACAGAGAAAATGTTTTCCTTCATCAGATGAATTTCCCTGATGGAGCCACAAGATGGGCCATTGGTTCAGATGAAGATATCTGACTACCGGAGCAAGATAAATTGATGGGCATTTTGGTAAAATAGGGCTATGTGGGCTAATAAAGATATCTTTCGGAGATCAATCAAAATCGCGAAGAATCATATGGATAGAGCCAGAGAGGGTAAGAAACTCTTGGAAGAAGGACGTCCTTTGAGTGAGATGAAGACGTCCCTGTTTGGTTTAACGGCAGAAGATACATTGGAGAGAAGAAGCCACTATCTTAAGTTCATCGGGGAGATGGATGAGTCTAGTTTGAGAGACTGTCTGGAAAAGGTTGAGCTTCAAATTTATACTGCGCTGAACAGAGAAGAGAAGGGAACTTCGGAATTGGAATGGCAAAGGAATGCTATTCGACAATTGCTTGGAGAATATTAAATCTGTGGACGTTGAGAGGGGGATTACGGTGGTGTTGTGAGTCCAGACTTTTCAGCAGGATAAAGTAACGTCTATATCTATTTCTCTGGGAGTGCTACACTTGAGGAAGGTGTGGCAGATTAAACAAATCTGCTAATTGAAAGGTGGTGAATAAACGATGGGTATTATACTTTGGATAATTTTTGGAGCTTTGGCAGGATGGATTGCATCTGTCATTATGAAAACCGATTCCAACCAAGGCACCTTGTCGGACATAATTATGGGTGTGGTGGGATCTGTTGTGGGTGGCTTTCTCATGAATCTGTTTGGTCAATCTGGTATTACGGGGTTTAATTTATATAGTCTGGTTGTTGCCGTGATTGGCGCAGTTGTTGTTATCTACCTTGGTCGCATGATGCGAAATAGATAAGGTGAGCATGAGGATGCTAAAAGCAAAGGGGGTGAGAAAATATGTCAGAAATTGTAAAAGAGACTATAACTACACAAAAGGATAGTGCAAACACAGACAGGACGAGTCCTGTCAAAAGTCGGGCAACTAATTCTCAGACGATTGAATACTTGATCTATTTCTTTTTTGGAGTATTGGAAACACTTCTGGCTTTTCGTCTAGTCTTTAAATTGGCGGGGGCGAGTGTCTCAAGTACCTTTGTGGGTTTAATTTACGGCCTAACTGGAGTTTTTATAGTCCCCTTTGAAGGAATATTTCGTAGGGGTTTCTCACAAGGCATTGAAACAACATCAGTTCTTGAGCCGTCAACATTAGTCGCAATTGTTGTATACGCTGTTTTGGCCTGGGGAATTGTTAAGTTAATACGCGTACTTTCCGGCGAACAACAGCCAACTGATTAACAAACTGGAGATGTTGAAAGGTGATGCCTATTTCGATTTCAGGAAGAAGCTTATGATGGCGGAGTAGATTGTACCGAAGAGGGTGGCTGTAACGAATTGCACTACCATGTCAACTAGGATGACCATGTTGTTTGTTGCGCCTGTTATGCGATAAGCAGACCTGACGTAGTTTATGATTTCTGGGTTAACAAACAAGTAATAAGCCATAAACATGAATGGAGATACGGCCGCGTAGACAAGGGAAATCTTGAACCCTTCAGACAGGCCTTGCTTGAAGCTAAGCTTATTTTTAAGAGCCTTTTTCTTGGCTCGTATTCCTAGGGTCCACACAACTAAGGGGGCTACAAACATGAAGATTAGCTGGAAGGGGGATTTATTATCAAATGTTTGGTTTTGACCCGTTAATTCCATAATCAGGAGACAGATTGTGGGTATCGTAACCATAATTAGACCGTATTTAACGTGATTTATTTTTAGTAATTTCATTTGACTAAGAGAGTCATTAATCCGTATGCCAGTAGCCACAAACCCCACAGCGCGAGCAATAGACCTATTCCTTTTTGGATAGCTAGTTGAGCTCCTTTTGCGATATGTTTCGGCAGGAGCTTTCTTGATAGTTCTTCGCTGATAATATAAACCAGGTTGCCGCTTTGGAATTTCTGGCGTCCAGTTAGATAACGGAACCCGAATAATAATGAAATTGCTCCTAAGGCCAGGAATCCGAGTGCGAACAGTTTACCAATGTTGTTGACGTCACTCATATTCCTGAACTTAGTATATATTTCATTTGTGGTTATTTTCAATTATGCACAAGTTGTGCTGGTTGGTATAATTCAAGAATCAATGAATTCAAGAATTGGACACATATATTTGTACGCCTCGGACTTAGATAAGTCGTACGAGTTTTATAAAAAACTTTTGGAGTATTTGGGTTATACGCAGACGGTAAAGAAGGATTGGGGATTTGCCTTTGTCAATAATGGCACGAGTCTTTGGTTTGAGAAAACCCCAGAGGATGGATCAGGTCAAGGATACAGTCGGAGGAGAACTGGTTTAAATCACATTGCTTTTAGAGTTAATTCCAAGGAAGAAGTGGACAAGTTTCATGATGAGTTCGTGAAATCCAATAAATTGGTTACCCTGTATGAAACACCTAAAGCGTTTCCAGAATATGACGAGGACTATTACGCAGTGTTTTTTGAGGACCCGGACGGAATTAAACTGGAAGTGGCATACTACCCTTAAGAATCTTGAGGAAATATTGAGCTGAAGTGATGGATTAGAGTAGAGGCAAATAGGTCTGGCATATCTATTACCAGGTGATGGTTGGCATTTGGGACTTCTAGAAGTTTACCTTGCTGTATTTTCGCAGAGATAACTTTTGCACTCTTGATATATTTGTCGTCGTTACTTCCATAAAAGACCAAGGTAGGCGCCGATACCTTGTCAAGTTCCGGTTCAATGTTGGTTTCCATTAATGATTCTAACGAATCAAAAACTGCGCGAAGTTGGCTGTTTTTGGCGTGTTGGAATACATCAGCTTCTGGCCCACGGGTTGGGACATCTCTGCCCAGAACTT
>Ga0209515_10006403_pt1 | contig 14696 bp, 13 predicted proteins | sample Subgroupgradi54m_FD_187454 | JGI IMG/M metagenome (GOLD analysis project Ga0209515, IMG submission 187454) | Subsurface groundwater microbial communities from S. Glens Falls, New York, USA - GMW60B uncontaminated upgradient, 5.4 m (SPAdes)... ...
AAAAGCGTGAAAATCTGCCCTCGCCCAGCACATTTTTCGCTTCGATTCTTTAACCAGCGACTTGGCGCAGGTCTTATTGCGCTTAGTCGATTGGCTATACAGAGTATTAAGTCCGACAGCCTCCTAGCCGGCTTGCCCTAATCGTTCGTCTCTGCCGCATCCTTTTTGCATTGCGCTTGCAGGCGTTCCCAGCCGCCGGCGCCGAGTTTTTTGAGTGTGCGGATATTGGTTTCGAAGATAGTTTCGGCTTCGGGGAAGGCTTCGACGGCGCGGTCGATGCTGTCTTCGCGCAGCAGATGCAGGGTGGGGTAGGGGGCGCGATTGGTGGCGTTGGTGATGTCGTCGGAGGTGGTGTCGGCGAACTGGTAACGCGGGTGGAAACTGGCTACTTGCAACACGCCGGCGTAGCCGAGTTCTTCGACGGTGGCATCGGCCAGTTCGAGAAAATCATTGAAGTCGAGAAAGTCGGTGAGCGCCAAGGGGTGGATCAGCAGTGTGGTATCCACCCGTGCGGGGTCGGCTCTGGCCAGCCGGTGCAGCTCTTCGGCGAGGGCGATGAGTAGTGCCTCGGCATCGCTGGCATCACTGACGACGTAGCGAATCTGGTCTTTGATGTGCACGGCCTTGGCGAACGGGCACAGATTCAAACCGATGACGGCGCGATTCACCCAGGCACGGGTTTCGGCGATGATTGTTGCGGAGGTGGTCATGGCGTTGTGCTCCTGCTCAGCGCCCGCGCCAGGCGTTGAACGATTTGACGATGCTGGCTTTGATGCCGGTGGGTTTGTCTTTCGACTCGGTGCTCTGCGCGGCGGTATTGCCGGTGCTTCTGGACTGGTTCTGTTTTTGAGCGGGTGGGCGGGCCGGTTTGTTTGCGGGCGCGCCAGTGCGGTTGGCCGGTTTGGCACGCTGGGGTTGGTTGCCGTTTGCCTGCGTGTTGCCGGAACGCGATGGCTCTTGCCGACCGCCACGCGTATTGCCATTTGCATCGCGGGCGGGGGCGGGTTTCTTTTGGCCACTCTGGCCATTGCTATTACCCGTGTTACCGCTGCGGCTTCTGTCGCTACGTTGCGCGGGGGCGGCGCCTTGCTTTGGTTTTTGCGGGGCGCGGCCTTGCGGTCTCGGGTTGCGTGGTTCGCGCGGCGGGCGCGGGGCCACATCCTCAGCACTCGCAACAAAGCCAGTCACGGTTTCGCGCGGCAGGGTGCGCTTGATCAAGCGTTCGATGTCGCGCAGATAATCGGCTTCGTCCGGGCTCACCAGTGACAGGGCTTCGCCACTGGCGCCAGCGCGGCCGGTGCGGCCGATGCGGTGCACGTAATCTTCCGGCACGTTGGGCAATTCGAAATTCACCACGTGCGGCAGTTGTTCAATATCCAGCCCGCGCGCGGCGATGTCGGTGGCGACCAGCACTTGCAGATCGCCGGTCTTGAATTCGGCCAAGGCACGCGTGCGTGCGCCCTGACTTTTATTGCCGTGAATCGCCAGCGCGGAAATACCGTCCTTGCCCAGTTGCTCGGCCAGCCGGTTGGCGCCGTGCTTGGTGCGCATGAACACCAGCACCTGATGCCAGTTGTTCTGCTTGATCAAATGCGACAGCAGCGCCCGCTTCGCACCCTTCTCGATCAGCATCACTTTTTGCGTCACCAATTCGGCGGTGGCATTGCGGCGCGCGACTTCGATCAGCGCCGGGTTGTTCAGCAGGCTGTCAGCGAGCGCCTTGATCTCGTCAGAGAAGGTGGCGGAGAACAACAAATTCTGGCGCGGCATGTCGCCGATTTTTTTCGGCAGCAGCGCCAGCACTTTCTTGATGTCGCGCACGAAACCCATGTCGAGCATGCGATCCGCTTCGTCCAGCACCAGGATTTCCACCTGCGACAGATCGACGGTTTTTTGCTGCACGTGATCCAGCAGACGACCCGGTGTCGCCACCAGAATGTCCACCGTCTTTTTAAAGCGCGCGATTTGCGGGTTGATGCTCACGCCGCCAAAAACCACGGTGGAAGAAAGTTGCAGATACTTGCTGTACTCGCGCACGCTCTCTTCAACTTGAGCGGCCAGCTCGCGCGTCGGCGTCAGCACCAATGCGCGGATCGGTTGGCGGCCCGTAGTGGCGCCACGCTTGGCGGCACGGTCGGTCAAGCGTTGCAAAATCGGCAGCGTAAAGCCTGCGGTCTTGCCGGTGCCGGTTTGCGCCCCGGCCAGCAAATCGCCGCCGCTCAGCACCGCAGGAATCGCCTGCGCCTGAATCGGCGTCGGTTGGGTATAGCCACGCTCAGTAACAGCGCGGACGATGGGCGCGGACAGGCCCAGTGAGGCAAAAGACAAATTGTTCAAGAAAAACTCGATAAATAAAAACGCGTCGGCCTGAATCACTTAACAGTGACACCAGTCGAGGAAGACGAGAAGGATTGATAAGAAGATCGCGGCGAGGAGGACTGGTTCTTTAGTGCCGCGGTGCGCATTGTACTCGCTTATGCAGGAACGGCGTAGATAAATTTGGCATGGCCAAAGCAATCATTGTTTCTTGCTAAAGGGATAAAGCTGCTGTTTTACGAAACCCTCGGGCATGTAGTCTCCGACCACGCCGTAATTATCTGGGAACGCTTGCTTTGTTTTGACCGCGCTTCGAAAGAAGTAATCAAGAAAGGCGTAATGCGCTGCGTAGTTTTTATCAATGGCGGCGTCATCGGAAGAATGATGCCAATGATGAAAATCGGGTGTGACGATCAGGTATTTCAGCGGACCCCAGGGTAAATGCACGTTCGCATGATTGAACACGGCCTGGAAACCGACCACGATGATGTACACATCCATCACCGATTTCTCGAACCCGAACACATAGAGCGGGCCGAGTACGCTTACGCGCGTCAATAGCAACTCCAGCACGTGCATGCGAGAACCGGCAAGCCAGTCCATGGTTTTTGCACTGTGATGCACGGCGTGGAATTTCCAAAGAAACGGTACTTCATGGTACGCGCGGTGTGTCCAGTACTGCATGAAATCAGCGACCAGAATGCACAACAGCAATTGCGGGATGAAGCTGATGTGCTGAATCGTTTGCTGGAAATCCCCGCGCACCATCCAGCCAAAGACGCGGTGAATGGCAAAGTTGACGATCAGCAATACCAGACCAACCAGGAAATGATTGACGATGAAGTGCGCCATGTCGGTCTGCCATTCCTTGCGAAACAGCATTTGCCCTTTGTAGAGCGGGAACATTTTCTCGATCAACACGAAAATGGTGGTCGATCCGAGCAAATCGAGAATAAACCAATCGAGGCCGATGTAAGGAGTGTTGTCCGGGAAATCGCCGACTGGCACGGAAGAACCGCCCAGCGCGACTGCCAGAAGGACAAAGCAGAACGCCGCAATGTTGAGGCTTCTTTTTTTACGCAGAATAATGTTTGCCAATGAGACGGTTCCGGCGACGATCAGCGAGAAGAACAATATCTGACGCAGTACATCCACCGAATATTGATGGCGCAGTTCGGGCGTCGTCAGATATTCCGGGAAATGAAACGCGATGACCCCCAATAAGCACAGGAACCCAAGGGTGAACGAAAGTACGCCGCTGATCAGCCCATAGCCGACTTCCATTTGGCCGCTGTCTTTCAGCAGGCTGGTCGTATCCGCAACCACTTTCTTGGCGATTTTCGCCGGAGCCTGAATGGTGGATTTGAGGTCTGTGGTTTTGGGAGTTTTTTCGTTTGTCATGGGCATGCCCTTGATGGTTGCATTCCAAGTGTGTGTGGAACGGTATGTAGGAAGCATATCAGCATGAAAGCCTGGGGATCAACCAGTAGTACCGGCTGCCGGTGTGTTTCCCCTGGATGAAATAACATCTCTCCGTGTGATTTGTGGGCAGCACGTATGATGTGGTTTGGCTTGATTGATCACTTTCTGGAATTTCCCATGCTGTCCTATCCATTCGATACGGCGCTCGCGCCGGGCACTTTGCTACAGGTGGTGCCGGGCGTGTCCTGGCTGCGCATGCCGCTGCCGTTTGCACTGAATCACATCAATCTATGGGTGTTGGACGATACGCGTACGGGGGACAACAGCTGTGTGCAAGTCGATTGCGGGATCGATTCCACTCTGACGCGGCAGCATTGGGACACGCTGCTGGCCGGGCCGCTGGCGCAGCGTACGGTGACGCGGGTGATTGCCACCCACATGCATCCCGATCATCTGGGTCTCGCGCACTGGCTGTGCGAACGCCATCGCGCGCCTCTGTGGATGACGCTGGGTGAATATGCGATGGGCCGGGTGTTGTCGGCAGGATTACCGGGCAGCAATAACGCTGCCATGCTCGCGCACTTTCGGCGGCATGGTTTGGTGGCGCCTGCCGAGGTCGAACAACTGGCGGCGCGCGGCGAATATTTTTCGCGTCTGGTGCCGACGGTGCCCGCGCAGTTCCAACGTCTGCAACATGGCGACCGCATCGACCTGGGACGGGTACAGTGGGAAGTCATCGTTGGCTACGGGCACTCGCCGGAACATGCCGCGCTCTATAACGCGCAAGACAATGTGCTGATTTCCGGCGACATGCTGCTGCCGACCATCTCCACCAACATCAGCGTGTTTGCGATGGAGCCGGAGGGCAATCCGCTGCCGCTGTTTCTCGATTCGATTCAACGCTTTCTGAAGCTGCCGGAAGATGTGCTGGCGCTGCCTTCGCACGGCTTGCCGTTTCGCGGCACGCATGCCCGCGTGGCGCAATTGATCGCGCATCATCAGGAACGGCTCGACCGTGTGCGCGAATGGTGCGCCACTCCCAGCAGCGCGGCCGACATTGTGCCGCTGATGTTCAAGCGCACGCTCGACATGCATCAAACCACATTTGCGATGGGCGAAGCCTTGGCGCATTTGCATGCGCTGTGGCATGCGGGTGAATTGCAGCGCACCCTGGGCGCGGACGATGTGTTCCGGTTTGTTACGGTTTAGTACTTTACTTACTCGGAACCGGCAGGCATTCCATGATCTCAATGGATTCACCCGGAAAGAACGTGAAGTGGGGGTGACCTTCAAAGAGCTTCGCTGCGGCCTCATGGGATTCGGCTTGCACCACGGTAAACGCGGCCATGCTGTTCTTGATGTCGGCGATGCCGGCGGCTGAGACACTCTTGGTGCGGCCCAGCGGCCCACCCATTTCAACGATGCTGGCCTTGTTCCGGTCAGCCCACGCGTGCCATGCCTGCACGCCTTCAGCCTGTCGCTTCTGCTTTTCGCTGTCAGGCAGGGCATTCCATTGCGCCATCGCTGCCGGTGTGCCGATATAAATTGCCAGGAAGTTTTTCATTTTGAGCTCCTTTGAATGAGGTCATGCAGAAAACGAAGAAAGTGATGTGTGCATCATTCAAGCTGTCCCAGCCTCTCTCAATGAAGAGGGTGACAGTACTTCTCCCGTGGGCTAATTTTGCACCGCTGTCAGCCAGGGTTCAAGGCGTTTTCCAAAGGCTACTTTTGCTTGAAAATGTTGCTTTGAGTCTTCCCGTTGCGCCGCATTGCCGGGAGCACGCTCAAACATCTTCTTGAAAACCAGAGGGACGTTGATTCGCTGGATCGTCAGCGATTCAATATGACCAACAAATTTCCTGGCGCTATTGCGTTCGCTGCTCAGTTGCGGACGAACCATGCCACGCACGATGACATAACGGGACCGATCTGCATAGTGAGCGCGTAACGTTTCGACATCTACACCGGCATCGATTGCAAACAGGCGGCTGGATTCGTTTTGTTCGCGCGTCAGGTATTTCTGTGCTTCTTCGGCGCGCCTCTGTCGTTCCTTGTCGCCGGGATTGGCTGTGGTCAACGCAACAGCGCGATCGACAGATTGTTGCGCTCGTTCAAGCGCTCGTTGGTAGTCCGGGCCGTTGAGTTCCAGAACCAGCAATACTTCTTTCGCTCGTTCTCGATGGTCATCCGTGGTATCGGGTAATTTGAAACCGAGCGCTGCCAGCTTGGCTTGATCCAACCAAGCCGGGTTGCCGCTGTACTTGTCGTAGTACCAATAATTCGCAGAATTATCCGTCTCTGCACCGGGCACGCGCCAGTGCAGTGTGAGCTCGGTACCCGTGTTTTCTTCGTTATGTCCCCATTGACTTGGCAGAGACAGCTCTCGCTGCGTCAAGATTAATTCGCTTTCAGACGCGCTGCGATTGTAGGCTACGCCCGCCAGGGCAATCGCGTTCACGACGAGAATCAGAGCAATACCACAGGCAAGGCTGTGCCGGATCGACCAGGTCATCATAGGCCCTCCTGTTTAATCAGTTGAGTGACGGTCGTTCGCAGCCTGCGCAAGATCAGCAACAGCAGAATGGCAGATAGCCCCATGACCAGGAAGAAGAGATACTTCGGCATGATCTTCCACCACCAGTCGAAAAATTTTGTGTAGAGAAAAATGACGAAGAAGGTGGTGCCGGTATTCACGACTTCTGTCCAGTTGCGGCGTACGCCCAGCCAGATCGCACCTGCGCAGCCTGCAAAGCCGAGCAGCTGATACAGGCCCTCGATGATGTCTGGATCGATGCGCAAATAGCTGCCGGCACCCCAGTGGGACAGCACGAGGATGGGCAGGAACAGGGTCAGCAAACCGAAGACACGATAGATCTCGGAAAAACCGGGGAAACGTTGCTGCGATACGAATTGCGGCACAAGAAATATCAGAATGGATGCCGGGAAGAAGTTTTCCGGCCGTTCGCCGAAATCCAGCCAGTACAGGCCACCCCAGGTTCCGGTGCGTGCCGCAATAAAGGCAACGATGCAAAGAATTCCGGCGGCCAGCAACAGGCGCAGCTGACAGGTGTAAGCCAGCAGCAGCGCCAAGGCAGCCCAGGGAATGAGGGCCTTGTCCGAGGGTGTGATATTGAAGATCTGGCCCAGCATCGAGACGTTCAATACGAAGCAGGCGAACGCCACCATGGCGGCCAGCTTGGCAAAATAACCTGACGCATCCTTGCGCTGAATCCACAGCGTCGCCAGAAACGAACCCAGGGATGCGGTCAGCAAAAGGGTGACTTGTACTGCGGTATCGAGCAGTCCCCAGAATTGATAGAACAGAAAAAACACACTCGCCGCCAGTGCGAGCGCGCCGAGAAAGGAGGCGATGCGCATTCCCAGCGAGAGTTGTTTGCTGCGCTGGGTGTGGTCGATATCGAAAGCGGCAGCAAACTGTGCCAGCAGACCATCGTGGTGTTGTCGTAGTGCGTGCTGCTGGGTTTCAGTCAAGGAAAGGATGCCTTCTTGCTGCAGACGCTTCAGTTCATTCTGAAAACTGCCGATCTCATCGGTTCTTTTTTGCGCTTCAGTACGTGTAGATGCCAGCATGGATCTCGCCCCCTGTGTGAAATCTGCGTGTGTCCGGCTCGACGATACCTGAAGGTGATTGCCTTGAAAAGGGCGTACCTGAGGCGGCCAACAATGGTCAGGCGGTCAGCGATGTTGTGTTCAATGCTCTGCATAGCCAGCCGACTAGGCACTATAAAACCAGCGCCAAGTCGTTGGTTAATGCTCTGCATGGCCAATCGGCTAGGCATTCAAAAAAACGAATGCCAAGCCGCTGGTCAAGTCGCTGGTTAAGTCTGCACCAGTTTCCGATGTCGATGAATGCTCATCAACATACCCATTGCTACACCGAGGGTGAGCATGGCGGTGCCGCCGTAGCTCATGAAGGGGAGCGGTACGCCGACGACGGGCAGGATGCCGCCGACCATGCCGACATTGACGAAGACATAGGTGAAGAAAATCAGGGTGATGGCGCCGGCCAGCAGGCGGGAAAAAAAGTTGGCGGCGTTGGCGGCAATCGTGATGCCTCGGAAAATGATCGCCAGATAGATCGCCAGCAGCACCAGATTACCCAGCAGACCGAATTCTTCCGCATAGACGGCGAGCACGAAATCGGTGGTGCGTTCCGGGATGAATTCGAGATGGGCTTGCGAGCCTTCCAGCCAGCCTTTGCCGGTGAAGCCGCCGGAGCCGATGGCGATCATCGACTGAATCGTATGGAAGCCTTTGCCGAGCGGGTCGTTGCTGGGGTTGATCAGGGTGAGGATGCGTTCGCGCTGATAGTCGTGCATCATCGACCAGATCAGCGGCAGGCTGGCCAGTGCGCTGCCGAGCACGCCGACCAGAATTTTCCAATGCAGCCCGGCGAGGAAGATCACATAAAAACCGGCCGACAGCACCAGCAGGGCGGTGCCCAAATCGGGTTGGCGCGCAATCAGGGCCACCGGCAGCACCAGCAGCGCGGCGGCGACCAGGTAGTGGCGTCCACGCAAGGTGGTTTCACGCATGTGGAAATACCAGGCGAGCATCAATGGCATGGCGATTTTCATCAGCTCGGAAGGCTGAATTCGCGTTACGCCGACATGCAGCCAGCGGCGCGCGCCTTTGGAAATATCGCCGAACAGAGCCACCGCGACCAGCAGCAGCAGCCCCGCGACATACATCGGCAGGGCAAAACGCATCATGGTTTGCGGCGTGGTGTGCGCCACGATCCACATCACGGCCAGCGAGATCAGGATGTTGCGTGCGTGATCGAAGAAGCGGCCGGGAAAGTTGTAGCCGGCGCTGTACATGTTGATCAGGCTGACGGTCAGTAACAGCAACAGCATCGACAGTAGCGGCAGATCCAGCCGCAGCAGCCAGGGGCGGATCACTTGCCAGGGTGTGCGTCGTTGCAGCATCAGTCTTCCTTGGTGTCTTCCAGCTCGGCGGCGGGTGCGGTCGGCACCTTGCCTTGCAGATAGTAGTCGAGCAGTTGACGCGCAATCGGCGCGGCGGCTTGAGCGCCGAAGCCACCGTTTTCGACAATCACGGCCAGCGCGATTTTCGGCGCTTCGGCCGGTGCGAAAACAATGAACCAGGAATGGTCGCGGTGCCGCTCGGCGACTTTCCGCTCGTCGTATTTTTCATTTTGCTTAATGCCGACCACCTGCGCGGTGCCGGTCTTGCCGGCTGCCTTGTATTTTGCGCCGGCAAATACGCGGGCACTGGTGCCTTCCTCGTTCACGCCAACCATCGCGCGTTTGACGAAGTCGATGAATTCCGGTTTGAGTCCGAGGCTGCGGCCATTGCCGGGCTGGATCAAGGTGCGCTGGTTGCTGCGCGCATCTTCGATCGCCATCACCAGATGCGGCTTGATGACGATGCCGTTGTTCGCCAGCGTGGCGGTGGCGTGCGCCATCTGCAGCGGTGTGAAGGTGTTGTAACCCTGGCCGATGCCGATACTGATGGTCTCGCCGGGAATCCACTTTTGCTTGTGACGTTTCAGTTTCCATGAAGTGGAGGGCAGCACGCCGGTGACTTCATTGCGCAAGTCGATGCCGGTGATCTGACCGAAACCCCAGGGCTGCATGAAATCGTGGATCAGATCCACGCCGAGATCGTTGGCGACCATGTAGTAATACGTGTCGCTTGAAACAACGATGGATTTGAACAGATCGACGCTGCCGTTGCCTTCCGGTTTACTGTCGCGGAATTTGTGATTGCCGAACATGAAATAACCGGGGTCGTGAATCGGCGGTGAGTTGATTTTGCGTTTGCCGGTGGTGAGCGCGGCCAGCGCCATGAACGGTTTGTAGGTGGACCCCGGCGGATAGGCGCCGCGCAAGGGACGATTCAGCAGCGGCTTATCGAGTGATTCGTTGAGCACCTTCCAGTTGTCGGCGTCAATACCATCGACGAATAGATTGGGATCGAAGGTCGGTTTGGAAACGAAGGCCAGCACCTCGCCGCTTTCCGGCTCGATCGCGACCAGCGCTCCACGCCGTTTGCCGAAGGCTTGCTCGGCGATTTCCTGCAATTTGATATCCACCGACAGTAGCAGGTTATTGCCCGATTGCGGCGATGTGCGCGACAGCGTGCGTACCGGCCGTCCACCGGCGGAGACTTCGACTTTTTCAAAACCGGTCAAGCCGTGCAATTCTTTTTCGTAGCTTTCTTCCACGCCGACCTTGCCGATGTAATCGGTGCCGTGATAGTTCTCTGCGTCCGCCAGTTCGTCGATGATTTCCTGATCCTTGGTCGAGATGCGGCCGATGTAGCCGATCAAGTGCGACGCTGTTTCACCCAGTGGATACTGGCGGAACAAACGCGCTTTCAATTCGACACCAGGAAAACGGAAGCGCTGCACCGTGAAGCGCGCCACCTCGGTATCCGACAGGCGGGTGCGAATCGGCAGACTCTCCAGACTCTTGGATTCTTCCAGCAGCTTCTTGAAACGGCGGCGGTCGCGCGGTTGAATCTCGACCACTTCCGCCAGTCCATCAATCGTCTGCTCCAGATTTTCCACCCGCGCCGGAATGATCTCCAGCGTATAGGCGGAATAGTTGCGTGCCAGCACCACGCCATTACGATCCAGAATCAAGCCGCGGTTGGGCGTGATCGGCACCACCGAAATGCGGTTCTCTTCCGCCTGTGCATGAAAGTCGCTGTGGCGAATCACCTGCAACAGCACAAAGCGTCCGGCCAGAATCGTGAAACAGAGCAGCACAAAGCCCGCCCCCACCAGCAAGCGGGTGCGGAACGAATGAATCTCACGTTCGGCGTTTCTGAGTTCGGTCATGGTTCAGTCGGCGGTCGGCGGCTGTTAGCAGCACGGCGCAAGGTTTTGCCGCCGACTGCCGACCGCTTAAATCGGTCGGTTCACATCCTTGTCCACAGCCCGGCGTTGTGGGGCCAGCAGCAGTAGCGACAGCGGTGCCCAGAGCAGGGTGGTGGTCAGGCTTTCAACAAAGAAAAACAGGCCGGGGGTGTTGCCGATGGTCGTCAAACGCACCAGATAAACCACCAGCTGCGCCAGCAAAAACAGCGGCAGCACATGCAGTGCCTGGCTGGTGAGCGAGAACCACAGCACGCGCCGATGCATCGTGATGGCGCTGTACGAGAGCAGGGTGTAGGCCAGACAATGTTCGCCCAGCACTGCCGCTTCATGCACATCCATCAGCACGCCAAACAGCCAAGCCAGGCCGATGCCGACGCGCAGCGGTTGATGGATGTTCCAGAACACCAGCACCATGGCGACGAAATCCGGCACCCACAAGGCGCGACCCCAAGGCAGCAGATTGAACACAAAAGCCATGATCAGCGAAAAGGCGATGAAACCCGGATGGGCCGGCAGCAGAATGGGCTGCGGGCCGCGGATCGGGGCGCTGCTGGAGAGGCTGGACAGGTTGGCAAAGACGCTGGATGCGCCGGACATCGCGCGTGCGCGCAGAGAAAATTTCTTCTTGCCCCAGTTGCCGAAATTCAGTTTCATTTGCCGGTCTCCTTGCGGGCCGGTTTTTTGGCCGCGCGCGCTTCTTCCGCGATGGTGTCCGGATGTTTGATCGCGGGGGTCGGATTGACTTGCAGGATCAGCACATATTTGTTGCGGTCAATGCCGGCAATCGGCGCGCACAGAATGCGCGCAAAGGCGTTGCCGGCCTTGCGCTCCACCTGCGTCACGCGCGCCACCGGATAACCGGCGGGATAGACGCCGTCGATGCCGGAGGTGTGCAGCACATCGCCCTCCTGCACGTCGGCGTTGGTCGCCATGAAACGCAACTCCAGCATCCCCACTTCGGCACCGTAGGCGACGCTGCGGCTGCCGGTGCGCAACACCTGCACCGGGATCGCTTGTTCGTGGTCGGTCAATTGTGTTAACTCTGCACTGAGCGGAAACACGCGCGTGATCTGGCCGATCACGCCCTTGTCGTCGATCACCGGCTGACCGGCCAGCAGGCCATCCTGGGTGCCCCGATTGATGATCAGTTTGCGGCTGAACGGGTCGCGCGCATCGTAGAGAATCTCTGCCAGCAGGGACGGTACCGGCGCTGCCTGCTTGGCATTAAACAGATTTTTCAGGTGCGTGTTTTCTGCCAGCAGTGCCTGATTGCGAGCCGATTCGGTGGCTTGCTGCACCGCCTGTTCGCGCAAGCTGTCGTTGGCGCGTTGCAAGACGTGGACACTGGAGAGATAGCTGCCGATCGAGCGCGTGGCTTCGCGCGGCAGCAAGGCTGTTTTTTGAATCGGATAGAGCAGGGTACCCACGCTTTTGCGCACCCATTCCAGGCTGTGCATGCGGGAATCAACGATGATCAACAGCGCCGAGAGAGAAGCAAAGAACAGCATGCGTGCGCGCGCTGAGGGGCCTTGCCGGAAAAAGGGAGGGGGCCCGCTATGCATGGTGGTGAATGCAGTGACGGTTGACAGGTGACGGGTGACGGGAACCTCGTAGTGCGGCGGGCTGCGCAGTTGTCACACGTCACCTGTCACTGGTCACCGAATGAGTTACTCATTCGTAAAGATATTGCCCAGCTTGTCCATGCGCTCCAGCGCAATGCCGCAGCCGCGCACCACGCAGGTCAGCGGATCTTCGGCGACATGCACCGGCAGGCCGGTTTCTTCCATCAGCAGGCGGTCGAGGTCGCGCAACAACGCGCCGCCGCCGGTCAGCATCATGCCGCGTTCGGCAATGTCGGCGCCCAGTTCGGGCGGGGTTTGTTCGAGCGCGGATTTGAGCGCGGAGACAATGGAGTTGAGTGGATCGGTGAGGGCTTCCAGAATCTCGTTGCTGGAAATCGTGAAGCTGCGCGGAATGCCTTCGGACAGGTTGCGGCCCTTGACTTCCATCTCGCGCACTTCGGAGCCGGGGAAGGCGGAACCGATTTCCTTCTTGATCGCTTCGGCGGTCGGTTCGCCGATCAGCATGCCGTAGTTGCGGCGTATGTAGTTGATGATGGCTTCGTCGAATTTATCGCCGCCGACGCGCACGCTGCCTTTATAGACCATGCCGCCGAGCGAGATCACGCCGACTTCGGTGGTGCCGCCGCCGATGTCCACCACCATCGATCCGGACGCTTCTGACACTGGCAGGCCAGCGCCAATCGCGGCGGCCATCGGTTCTTCAATCAGATACACCTGCGACGCGCCGGCGCCGAGGGCCGATTCGCGGATCGCGCGTTTCTCGACTTGGGTGGAACCGCAGGGGACGCAAATGATGATGCGCGGATTGGGCGCGAACAGATTCGATGGGTGAACCATCTTGATGAACTGCTTGAGCATTTGCTCGGTGACGGTGAAGTCGGCGATCACGCCATCCTTCATCGGCCGGATCGCTTCGATGTTGCCCGGCACCTTGCCCAGCATCTGCTTGGCTTCCAGGCCGACAGCCTGAATCACTTTCTTGCCGTTGGGGCCGCCTTCCTGGCGGATCGCTACCACTGAGGGTTCGTCGAGGACAATGCCGCGGCCGCGCACATAAATCAAGGTATTGGCGGTGCCTAAGTCGATGGCAAGATCGTTTGAAAAATAACTGCGCAAAACACCCAACATACTTTTACCCTATGACCCTATTTGATCTGATCTGGCTGGCTGTCCGGACGACAGCCAGCGCCTGAATTGAGCGTGGAATCATACCTTATAATCCTTGGCTTTTAGGGCCTGTAGATTGGATTTACAGGCTTTTTTTCAGCCACTTGCCACCCCCGGAACCGCCATGCCGCTTTCCCTCGAAGATGTCCAACGCATCGCCCATCTGGCGCGCATCGAAATTTCGCCCGACGAGGCCAGCCAGACGCTGGGCAAGCTGAACGATATTTTCGGCCTGATCGAGAAAATGCAGGCGGTGGACACCACCGGCATCGCCCCGATGGCCCACCCGCAAAACCTGCCGCAACGCCTGCGTCCCGACGCCGTGACCGAATGCAACCAGCGCGATGCCCTGCAGCAACCCGCGCCCGCCGTGCAGGACGGCCTGTTTCTGGTGCCCCGGGTGATCGAATGAGCGACTTCCAATACGCCACCCTCAGGCAACTGTCCGATCTGCTGGCTGCGGGCAAGGTCTCCGCAGTCGAACTGGCGCAGGCCAGCCTCGGCCGGATTGCCGCCAGCGGCTTGAATGCCTTTATCGACGTACGTCCGGAAGTCACGCTGGCGCAGGCCAAAGCCGCCGACGCGGCGCGCGCAAGCGGCCAAGCCACCGCGTTGACCGGCCTGCCGATCGCGCACAAGGATATTTTCGTCACGAAAGAGTTCCGCTCCACTGCCGGCTCGAAAATGCTGGCTGATTACGTCAGCCCCTTCGACGCCACCGTGGTCGAGCGTCTCGCCGCTGCGGGCATGGTGACGGTCGGCAAAACCAATTGCGACGAATTTGCGATGGGGTCGAGCAATGAAAACTCGGCCTTCGGCGCGGTGAAAAATCCGTGGGACGTTGCCGCGATTGCCGGTGGTTCGTCCGGTGGTTCGGCCGCCGCCGTCGCGGCCGGTCTGGCACCTGCCGCTACCGGCACCGACACTGGCGGCTCGATTCGCCAGCCCGCCGCGCTCTGCGGCATTACCGGCATCAAGCCGACCTATGGGCGCGTGTCGCGCTACGGCATGATCGCCTACGCTTCCAGCCTCGATCAGGGCGGCCCGATGGCGCGCACGGCGGAGGATTGCGCTCTGCTGCTCAACGCAATGGCGGGCTTCGATCAACGCGACTCCACCAGTCTGGAACGCCCGGTCGAAGATTTCGGCCGCGACCTCAGTCAGCCATTGCAAGGCTTGCGCATCGGCCTGCCGAAAGAATACTTCGGTGCGGGGCTGAGTAGCGATGTGGCGGCTTGCGTGCACACGGCGATCAAACAGTTTGAAGCGCTGGGTGCGACCGTGATTGAAATCACGCTGCCGCGCACCGAGCTGTCGATCCCCGCCTACTACGTCGTCGC
>Ga0209515_10006404_pt1 | contig 14695 bp, 8 predicted proteins | sample Subgroupgradi54m_FD_187454 | JGI IMG/M metagenome (GOLD analysis project Ga0209515, IMG submission 187454) | Subsurface groundwater microbial communities from S. Glens Falls, New York, USA - GMW60B uncontaminated upgradient, 5.4 m (SPAdes)... ...
GAATGACTGGTGACTAAAGCGCTAGCTAAGGTTGTCGTGTTGCCATAGGAGGTGGAGAGGCCGTATTCGACTTGGGAATCGGCATTTTTATCTGTTGTCCAGGTAATTCGAGCGGAAGCGGCTCCGATTTGATCAGCTAACACACTGGAGATCACGGGCAGTCGCGAATCCACCACGATAGAGACGGAGGCTGTTTGCTGATTGCCAAAACTATCTGTGGCTCGCGCTCGAATAATATGAGCCTGGTAATTAGCTTGGGGAATGGGCAAGTCATAATTCCAGTTGAGCGTACCAGAAGCTTCTATGTATGGATCGTTATCTAATTGAACCTCTACCCTGGATACAGTGGAATTATCTGAGGCAGTGCCAGCTACCGCCACTGTTCTACCACCATAGGTGAGACCATCTTGGGGAGCGGTAATAGTTACGCTAGGCAATATAGCCACTGGCAAATCTCCCGCCCGATCAATAAAGTGGGTACCGGAGGTATCAGTAACAGTAAGACGTATTGTGTAGGTTGTACCCTCAATTAAACTTGCTATGTCGATGGGCCCCAGAACTCCCCCCGTGCCAACGCCGCAAACTTGCGTTGGGGAGTTGGTAAGCATGGCCCAAGCAGTAGGATTTTGGCCAGCGCCGATCTCCAAGGAATAGTTTGAGAAATTAGCTCCACACGCCTTGCCTGTCACGTTGAGATTAGTCGTCAACTTATCTCCCACTAAAGGAGCTGTGATGATAGCCTCTAAAGCACTGCCAACCTGAACAGCACGCCAGGCATTGATTCGACCGTAACCCGTGCTAGTATCAAATCCAACAGCGTAAAGATCATCCGCGGTTGTCCGTATGATCTGGGCCACTTGATCATCACTAAAAGCCGGATTTCTAGACAGAATCAAAGCAGACAAGGCTGCTACTTGAGGCGTAGCCATGCTGGTACCGCTCATCTGTCTTACGGTACCGGAAATGCCCAGACCACCCGCCTGAAGGGATATTATGTCACGGCCATAGGCCGCCACATCCACGCAATTGCCCCAGTTGGAGAAACCCGATTTTATATCCGTATCATTTAAAGAGGCGACACATTGAACGCCGCTATAGTTGCAGGGATAGCGCGTGGCACAATCCGAGTTATCATTGCCGGCGGCGGCAACATAAATGACACCAAGGCTTCGACAAACGGCAACGGCATCCGCCATCGCCTGAACAAAACCATAGGCTCCGAGACTGGCATTGATAACATCCGCGCCGTTATTGCACGCGTAGCTTGTTCCATTGGCCACAGACGACCAGGGGCCTGAACCATCGGCGCCTAAAACCTTAACCGGCATTATTTTGCTTCCAAAGGCTCCGCCAATGACATCTAAGGAATTGTTGCCCACGGCGGCGATAGTCCCGGCCACATGGGTACCGTGACTATCATCATCGGCTGTGTTATTGTCGTTATTGATAAAATCCCAACCTCGAGTGTCATCCACATAACCATTACTGTCATCATCAATACCATTGCCTGGAATTTCCCTGGGATTTGTCCAGCAATTGGCCGCCATATCGGGATGTCCGCAATCAACTCCCGTATCCGTCACGGCGACTACTACCCCCGCGCCCGTGGTGACATCCCAAGCTCTTTCAAAATCCTCGCGGGGTACGCCTAATTTCCCAGTGGTTCTAAATTGGAAGAGATCATATTCAGCAAGGCTACCGTAGGAAGAGGACCATCTGGGGTCGTTAGGAATCATTGCCGCTTGCGCCCAGCCATCTTGCTCCGCGTATTCGACTTGGGAATTCTGTCTAAAAACAGCAAGAATCTCTTGGATCTTGCCCCAGGGCATTGAAGCATCGAATTTTAAAACGTAGGTTCCCGAGAGATTCTCCGGCATCCGGGCTTCTTTGGGAGCGCGCCTAGCACGTTCAGCAAATTTATCCTTAATCTCTTGAAATATTTGCGCTTCCGATTTCCCTTTTTGTTTTTTCTGGCGCACCAAATCTTCAAACAAGGGCCGCATCTCTTCACAATTGTACTTATCCAGGACATCCTTTAAGGCGTACTGATCGAAAATACTCTCAAGACTTTTATTGTGGCCGGGTTTGTCGTACTTGAGATTTCTTGGAAGCAAATCCTCGATGGGCCGGGACAATTCTCGTCGAAATTTAACAATGATTTGGGAAGGTGGGGCTTTATCTTGGCCCACTAGAGAAACTTCGGCCCAACCGGGATAACAGCCTACGCCCATGATACCTAAGACCGCAATCACCGCTTTCCGTGTCTTATTCATCCGCCCTCTTATCAGCATGTAACACACTCCTTCTATCAGCTTGAGCTTATACAATGAAACTCAAAAAATCCTCAATATCGATGTATCAGTGGTGGGGTCTATAGTCACTTCACCACCACAAAGGGATGATATTTTACCATGCCATCATTACCAGTGTGACATTTGCCAGGCCCATGCCTTTATAACTCAAAACGGGCCCGCCCCTTCACGGAGTTCAGGGACGATGGAGGCCCCGGTGGGGCGTAAGGTGGGGCGCTGAAACTCGCAGCGCCGTCTTCCTGATGATCGCCGGAAGCCCGCGGTAAAAAAGTTCTAGGACTAAGGCCGCCGCGCAAAATAAACAAACCTACCAGGCAACCACTCTTAAGTAGCCTTAGAACCAACCTTTTACGATCAGAGAAATATCGCCCCATTGTAATTCTACCCACGTAATATTCTTAGCTTTCGAGGGTGACTTTTTCAAGTCACAAAGGAGCTTATGTGACAAGAATTTGTCACAATTGGAATTGGAAGAAAATAAGGGGTTTGAGCGGATTTAGGCTGGTTTTTCGAAACAGTAACCCAAACTACGCTCTGTGCGGATGTGGGCAGGGCCGGCAGGACCCAACTTCTTGCGTATTCGGGCAACGAGCTGGTCAATCATTCTTGGACTAATAATTGATTTATGGTGTTTTAGCTGATCAATCAGGCGCCTTCTGGACAAAACGGCTCCGGCGGATTTCATTAGCAAAACCAGGCAATCAAACTCTTCCGGACTAAAACTCTCTTGAGTCGGCTCCTCATCAACTAAGACATCCCGAGTTAGCGCGATCACCTTCACCGCGCCCACTTCTAAAGCGTGATGCCCGCTGGCCACCTCATCAAGTATTTGGCTCGCCCTATGTTGTTTAAGCCGTAGCTTGGCCCGAGCAATCATGGAAGCGTAATCAAAAGGTTTTGTCACAAAATCAATCGCGCCTCCGGCGAAGCTTTCCAGGTCCCATTTGTAGCCGTTATTGTCCATGGCCGTCATGATAATAACGGGCACGTCCTGAGTAATCTTTTTGGATCGGAAGGTCTTAAGAAGGTCCATGCCCTCCGCTTTATGTCCTAAACGAATATCAAAAATCGCCAAATCCGGTATGTAACTTTCTTCGTAGACTTTTTTAAGCGTGGAAGGCGCGTCGTAGGTGCGAACAACCTCAAAACCATCTTTGGTGAATTTTCTCACCAATAGATCGGCTATGCCTTCATCGTCATCAACAATAAGTATCTTTTGTAAGGATAATCCCATAACCGCTAACCCCCCATAGTATTGGCGAGATATCTTGAATAATCAAGGAGAGTTTAGTTACATAACAGAAATATGCGTATCGCTATTACGGGATCGACAGGACTTCTTGGGACAAGCATCCTTGATGTTATTTCAGAAAAGCACCCGGACTGGGAACTTTTGTGCTTATCGAGAAAGCAAGTGCCTTCCAATAAGCAAAAGACCTGGAAATCCTTAGACATCACAGACTATGAAGCAACCTATCAAACCATCACTCGCTTTAATCCCGATTGCGTTATTCACGCGGCGGCCATGCGCAGTCCGGATCAATGCGAACAAAATGAAAAAGAGGCCTACCGCGTTAATTTTCTGGGTACCCGCAACGTCGCATTGGCCTGCGACCGTTTTGACACGGAACTTGTGCTTATTTCATCCGATCAAGTTTTCTATGGCGCCAAAGAATCGCGGGATCATCGGGAATACGACGCCACCTGTGCTAAAAACATTTACGGTCAAACCAAAATTTGGGCCGAGCAATATATTCAAAACCATTTGCGTCGCTACTGGATTATTCGAACAGCCAAACTCTTCGGCGGGCCCGGCGATCACTTGGCAAGCTTTCCTACCCAAATGACGGAAGCAATACGCAAAAACAAAAAAATGAAAGTGACGACGGACTGGTTTGGTCACCTGACCTACGCGCCAGATTTCGCCCTAGCCCTCTTGGGCTTAATACAACGCAAAACATACGGGATTTATCATCTTACTTCCCCCAATATAGCTTCCTATTACGAAATAGCTCAATGGATAACTAAAAAACTCAAACGCGGAGCAGAACTTATAGAAGAGGTTTCATTCGAGGACCTTAATTTGCCTGCCCACAGAGCAAAACGTTGCGTTTTAGATACTCAGCTTTGGGAATTGGAATTCGGCAACAAACTACCTATTTGGCAAGAAGAAATGGAAAAGTTTCTGCGGTCACAAAGATAACCTCTGCCGCTTTGAGTCCCGCAAAGAAATAACTTCGAACACTGTTTCTTTAAAATGGTTCTTCGCGGCCCAAGCGCTTACGGCCTCCACATAACATCGGCCCTGGCCGCTATAGGCATTAAAATCCTCCGCCTGAGTTTTGTAATCCGCGACCACTAAACATTGACTTTCATCCTCATAAAGGAGGTCGACTCTACCAATAACAAGACTCCCGTCCTGAGCATAAGCAACAGGCAATTCCCTGGCAATAAGCTTTTTGGAAACCAGGTATTCCCGCCACAACGCGGAGGCAAAAAATTGATCGAGCACAACCTGAGCTTGCCGCTCAACAGCAACAGAAACATGACCAAAGGACCCCGTGTGCCACGAGCAAGCCTCTTGCGACAATACCCGTGACTCCGATTCCTCAATCAAGCTCCGCCAGGGCGCGCGCTCTAAGGCGCGATGTAAAAGCTTGCCGAGCACCTGGGCATCTTCGGGTCTCAAAGAATCTTCGACGTTCCAATGCTTTATTTCTTCCCGCGCGTTTTCCTGCGAAGCGAAACGCAATACCGGGAATAGCGGCGTGAAGATTTTGGCTCGGGAATCGTTTAGAACTAAAACGGGCTCTTTAGTTTTTTGCGTTAGAACCGTCGTCGATTGATCTTGACACGAAGAACACAAAAACGGCTCTGACTGATTCTTCGCGTTCTCGAGCATTCCCTTGATTTTTTGGCTCCAGGATTTCCCGCGCGGACCGCCGGGCAGCGCGGGATCCATAATAACCAAAGCTCTTTGCGCGCGCGTCAACGCGACATAGAGAATTCTCTCTTCTTCGGACGCGTCATTAACCTGCGCGGCTTCTTTGAGCTCCCGGAGCGCTTCGTCTTCGTGGAACGCCAAGGCAAGATTTGGCTTTCCTGCTTCCCAGTACACTTTTTTTGTTTGCGAACGCAACGCCCAATCCCCCAACCCCGCCAATACCACGCAAGGAAACTCAAGACCTTTCATCTGGTGCACGGTCGCGATTTTAACCGCGTTGCCTTCCCAGGGGGTTTCCCAGTGCATCGGCTCTTCTTCCTTCTCCCAAGCGACAGCTTTTAAACGATTACCCAGCTGCTCCGCAAAAAAGGCCACATCCTTGCCGGCAAGCTGCCAAGCTAAATTATCCAAAGCTTCTAAAGCACGGCTTTCTTCCAGAGATATGCCACCGGCTTTAGTATCCAAATCGAATGTTTTTTTAATCTCAATCACCAATGCGCCGGGGGAAGCTTGCTCCAAGCAATTCTCGCGAATAAGACTCATGGGTTTGGAATAAAAATTCTCAAATGACCGGGTTGGGTCTTTGAGCGGAGACTGCGCAAGATAATGCCCCGCATTGGGATTTTCGGGATTCAGAAAAAGCATGAGCAGCCAATACGCCTCGCGAACCGCCAGGCTTCGCGTCAATAGCTGAGAATCGGAAGCGGCCAAAATGGCGGGGATGGCGAGCTCTCGAAACGCCTCTTCCAGCACCCACGCGTGAGTTTTTTTTCTGAGCAGTACGGCAAAATCTCTCCAATCCCATTTGTATTTTTCAGCCAGATCTTTGATGGTAGAGGCTACATGCCGCGCCTCTGCCATTCTGCGATCATCGGACTTTTCAGAATTTACGGGGGAATGCCAGAAAATAGCGTCGGGATTTTTGTCGAAATGAAAGGCTTCCATCGGCGCGTAGTCTAGAGCGCTTTTAGCGTAGATGGCATTGATAAACCGCAAAATTTTAGCTCCGCTTCTTTTGTTGCCCAGAAGATCATGCTGAACGAAGCTCGATTTCTTGGCAAAATCAAACGCCAAGTCGCTATTGGCCCCCCTAAACGCGTAGATGGACTGCAAAGGATCTCCCACCATGAAAATCTTAGCGGGATCGTCGGCGCGAGCGCGAGAGAGTTTAAAAAGTATTTCAAATTGCAAAGGATCGGTATCCTGCAGTTCATCGAGCAAAATGTACCGCACACGAGCCCCAATGGCTGATAAGACATCGGGCGAGGCATTGCGAACAAACTGATTCATCCAATATAAAATTAAATCGTAATTTAAGTAGCCTTCTTCTTTGCTTTTGCCAAGCGCTTGGTCAATAAGCGATAAGAAATTTCCCCAAAGCTGACGCAACGGCGAATCTGCGGCGATATCCGCAGGCAAGGCAGTATCGCTTGACATACCGCTCATGACACAGCCGAGTACCTCTTGCAACAAGGCTGTGGCCTGACGAAAAGATATCTCATCTAAATTTTGCAATGCCTCAGCGATCGGATCTTTCGATAAATCCTCCAAAGAATCTTTAAGCCCCGCGCCGGCGCGGTCAAAGCCGGAAAAGATACCCCCCAACGCTTCCAGGGGATACGCGTCCAGCATTTTTTTGGCAAAACTGTGAATAGTGCCGATGGTGAAAGGACCGTTGAGAGAGGAGGCGGCTAGCTCACGAATTCTTTCGATAGAATTTATCCCCAGCGATTTTAAAGCTTGGCGAATTTCCGGCCAGGGGATGTCCTGGCGCAATTCCAACTCGCTTTCCGTTGAAGACTCGATTATGGCTTTCAAAAATTTTTGGATTCTAGACTTTAACTCCTGAGCCGCCTTCTCGGTGAAGGTAATGGCCACGATTCCCTGGGGAGAGCCCAGATAAAACAACGCCACTAAATATTTAGCGGCCAAGACTCTGGTTTTACCGCTGCCGGCGCAGGCGCGCAGAAAGATATTATTTTTGAAATCCCCCAGGATTTCAGTGATTTTGGCACTTTCGTTATTCTTCATCTTGGATTAACGGAATCAATAACGGTTCATTGGCCAAGCGCGCGGAAGCGACATTCTTCAAACACAAGGTTTGATAAGGACACCACTGGCAACGCTCCCCCCGCCCCTCATGCGGCCAAAAAGGAAACACCACAGCATCGCGATGGTCAATCGATATCCCCTCAATTAAAAGCTTCGTCCAACTTTTTAAATTTTCCATCAAATCGTCCATTTCATCGGTAGTAGACCAGCTATATACCATGGGGGATTTGCCTCGGGAAGAAATTTCCCAATAGGGATTGATCAACAAAACGTTCCCGGAATCTCCAAATTGCCGGGCATAGGCCAAATAAAAAAGAATTTGCAATCCATAGCGGGCGCCTTCGGAAGCGCCGGGATTTAATAATTTATTAAGCATTTTTGAGGGTTTTAGGCGCGTTCCCTGCGTCCCTTTGAAAACAGAACTGCCGGTTAATTTAAATTCGAGATAAGTGGTATCCGCTCGAGCGTCTACCCTAGCCTCTAAAGGATAGGCCAACGAACTTAGCTTAAATTTCAATTCCTCTTCGGCTCGAGCATTAAGCAAACGCCCACCGGCCTTGAGCTCAACTAACTGTTTTTCAAGCGCGCGAAGCGTCAATTCAATTCTGCGCATTTTGTAGCGTTCCGCGGCGGCAAGGTGGGCAATTTCAATTTGCGGCCACTCTTTACGCAAATGGTTGTTCCAAAGCGACAGAAAATCGTTTGATTCAGCCGCCAAGAAATCAACCACGACTTTAGAAAAGGCGCCTCCTAACCACGGCGCGGATAAAAGCTCGTATCGAGCGTCACCCAAATCGCCTTCCAGTTTTTTAAATCTTTTATAAAAAAAGGCCTGGGGACAGGAAACAAAATCGGCCAAAAGCGTCGGAGATAGCCGATTGCTTTTCGTAAGCCAGGCTTTCCACTCCGCAACGCTTGTTACGCTTGGCACCGGCCCCGGCGAAACCACGACGTCCGCAGTTTTTGTATTCGAAACTTCGGGTTTTCTCTGAGGACAAAATTTGTTCAAAAAATTTACTTTATCTTCCCGCAAACTGCTGATAAGTTCGATATCGGCCGCTTGATCTAAATACGGCGAAGCCATCATAGGCTTTCCTTCGGAGTCGATTTGGCTGTAGGAAATAAAAAGTTTTCGCTCGGCGCTTCGTGTTAAAAGTTTAAAAAGCAAAGCGTCTTCAACGCCCGTCTTAACCGATTGCCGCAAAGAATACCCCAATTTATTTAAACGCTCTCGAAGGGCATCCGACAAAAAAGGATCCTCGCTAATTTGCCAAGGGTAATTCCCATCGTTAGCGCCAAAAATGAAAACACAGGGCAAATGAGCGCCCCGCGCGGCATTGGCCGCGACAATCCACACCCCGGACATTGCTTCGGGTGCGTGCTCGTGGTCTAAATGGATTGAGCTCAAAGATTCCAAAAGAAGATTCACCGTAAAATGACGGGATGAAAACACTTCCGGGGGTATATTGCCCAACAGCTCCTTAAAACTTTGATAGGCTTTTTTTATACGCTCATCCTTGGGCAAAACAAGCAGTTTTGCTAACCATCGCGCAAGGCCTTTAGTATCCGGTTTATCTAAAAATTGGAAAGCTTCGATATAAACATTCACAAAATACGCGACCTCTTGATTCACCTTTTGAACTAACGCTTTGGGTATCCCGGGCTCTTGGTGAACCACTTTCAAAATTACGCCATCCAATTCGCGGCTAGCGGATAACGCGAATATCCTCTCGCGATTAAGCGATAAAACGCGCGCGAGCGCGAGCGCGATGTAGCCCTTCAGGGCCGGCTCCGGCTTCGCCGCCGATAGCGCGATAAGCTCCACAAGCCGCTTCGCCGAAGGCTTGCCCAAAAATTCTAAAGCGGCCGAGATTGCTTGCCCCAGAGGTTTATTCAAAAGGTTCTCCGTGGGATCTTCAAAACTGATATGCGGCACTTCTGCCTCAAGAAAGGCCCGCTTAAGAAAATCAAAATCTTTAGGATTTCTAAAAACCACGCCGCAATCCTCATAGGCAACGCCTTCGGTTTCGTGGAGATTAATAATTTTCCGGGCAATGGCCCAAGCTTCAAGGGCGCGAGTGGGAGCACAAAAAAGATTTGTGATTTGTGATTTGTGATTTGTGATTTGTGCGGAAACAGAAACCTTGCGCAAACCCCAGCCGGAGAGCTCATCAATGAGGGGTTTCGTGAATTCGCCCTCGGGAATAAAGAAGTTAACCTGTGAACCTTTGGCCAGTTCTTTGAGGAAATTTTTTTGCGTACCGACAAAATCAGAAAAACCCCATATGAAGATATTTGTGATTTGTGATTTGTGATTTGTGATTTGTTCAAGAAGCTCGGTCGCAAGCCGCATCATTCCCGGGCTATCCGTCCAACCTTCCCGAGTAAGGGCCTTTAAATAGTGAGCGTAAAAACTAAAAACTCTTTGCGCTTTCTTCACCTCTAAAACATTCAATCCCTCATAAGGCTCAGGCCCGATAAGCCATGAAAGCTCTTCCTCCTCCACGGCCGCGTCGCGAAGATCACGAATCAAAGAATATAAGGCCCGCACGGTGGCGTAAGGATCGCGCTTGGGATAGTGGAAGCCGGAAGATTCCCCTTGTATCAACTGCCAAACCAAAGCGATATAGCGCTTATCTTCGGTTACCTCCGGCGGCAAGCGATTAAGCTTAAGAAATGCGTCCAGGGCAAACTGATGGAGGGAATAAACTCCAACACCGACCAAATCGTTTTCCAAAAGCCGGGCAAGCTGTTTTAATACCCAAACCTTAGCGGCCTGTGAGGGCACAATGATCGAGCAAGGTTGCAACAACTTATCCGAACGCGAACGATCAATTTCCTCAGCCAGCGACTCCGTTAAAACCCTCCAATTGTCCCCGACAAAAATCTTGTTCATTGAATTAAAAGAGGGCGAAACCCACTAAACCGGCCACGCAGACAACAATCGGCTCGGGAATTTTAAATTTGGCAAGCAAAATTAAACTGAGCGCGGCAATGCCGAGAGAAAACCGGCTGATTATGGAGCCCGAAGCCAAAATCCAAACACTGCCGGCGATAGCGCCGATCGCGGCCGCGGTGATTCCATCCACAACGGCTTTCAGATGAGCGTTATCGGCGTATTTTTTAAAGTAAGGCCCGGGAATCACCGTAAATAAATAACAGGGGGCGAAAATTCCCAGGCTCGCCAAAAGCGCTCCCGAAAATCCCGATACCAAATAGCCAATAAAAGCAACTGTGATGAGTACGGGGCCGGGCGTGATCATACCGATGGCTACAGCATCAATAAACTGCTTCTCAGTTAACCAGTGATACTCATGAACAACTCCGCCATAGAGAAAGGGCACGATCACCAGGCCACTTCCGAAAATAAAAGTTCCGGCTTTGCCAAAATAAATAAGGATTTGCGACCAATGGGTATATATCTCACCCCAAGACAGGTGCGACAAAGGGCCCATAAACCAGGAAAAGGTAAAAAAGCTGTTTTTGAGATTTTTTAAAAACTTAGGCGGTGCGTAAACGATCAGCGCCAAAAGTCCTGAAGCGATGAAGAGCCACCCCGTTTCCTTTCGGAAATAAGCGGTAACAACAGCCAAAACAGCGAAAATAAACCAAAGCAACGCTTTATGCACAAGCGTCTTTCGGATTAATCGTATTGCCGCGAGCAAAACGATAGCAACTACGGCCGGACCGATACCATGAAATACTGATCGAACCCAGAGAAGCTCACCGTAATGAACATAAAGAAAAGCGAAGGCAACAACGATGCAAAAGGAAGGAAACACAAAGGCAATTCCCGTAAGCGCCGCCCCCAAGGCGCCACCGCGAATAAATCCCATCCAAATGGCGAGCTGCGCGGCTAAAGGGCCCGGCATGGTTTGCGCTAAAGCAAATCCCAAACGATACTCCTGGGGCGTGACCCATTTCTTTTTTTCAACCAGATCCCGCTCCATGTAAGCGGCTAGAGCAACAGGACCCCCAAAACCCGTAGCCCCTAACTTAAGGAAGTATAAGATAAGCTCCCAAAGCAAGCGCGAAGAATTCATCACAATATTTTAGGAGATTATAGTGCCCCCGATGGAGAGGGGACAGACTCCTCGGAGTCTGTCCCCTAAAACCAGCGCAAGATTAAGTAACATAACTCGTATGGAAATAGGAATCTATGGCTTAGGACGCATGGGCGCCAACATGGCGCGGCGACTAATCAAAAATAAACACCGCGTTATCGTTTATAACCGCACGGCCGAAAAAACAAAAGAACTGGCAAAGGAAGGGGCGATTGGTTCCTATTCCCTCGATGAATTTTTAAGAAAACTAAAATCTCCGAAGTTGGTCTGGCTGATGCTCCCCTCAGGAGAAGTCACAGCTCAGGCTATTGACACTCTAAAAACCAAGCTTAAGAAAGGCGACATCTTAATTGACGGGGGCAACTCTCGCTACAAAGATTCGATCAAGCACGGCGAACTGCTTGCGAAATACGGAATTCATTTTATGGACGCCGGCACCAGTGGCGGCATTTGGGGACTCAAAGTCGGCTACTGCTTAATGATTGGCGGCGAAAAAGTTGTTTTCCAGAAACTAGAGCCTATTTTTAAGTCACTTGCCCCAAAAAATGGCTACCTACATTGCGGTCCCCACGGCGCGGGACACTTTGTCAAAATGATTCACAACGGTATCGAGTACGGCATGATGCAATCTATTGGCGAAGGGTTCCAGCTTTTGCATGACTCTCAATTTGAGCTGAATCTTCAGAAAATAGCGAGCCTATGGAATCAAGGCAGCGTGGTCCGCTCTTGGCTTATGGAACTCGCCGAACGAGCGTTTCAAGCGGAGGGTAACGATCTCAAGGCGCTAGACTCTCACATTGATGACTCAGGGGAAGGACGGTGGACCATTTTAGAATCCATCGAACGCGGGGTGCCGACTCCGGTGCTTGCCACCAGCCTATACGTCCGATTTTTGTCCCAGCAAAAAGATTTTTTCTCGGGAAAAGTGATCTCCGCTCTGCGCAGAGAGTTTGGCGGGCATTCCGTAAAAACAAAAAATGGTTGAGGCCACGGTTGAAGTCCAACCAGCCAAGCCCGCCGCTCAAAACGCGCCTATCCCCGACCCCTTTGTTTTGGTTATCTTTGGAGCTTCGGGAGACTTGGCGACTAGACGACTAATTCCCGCCTTATTCCAACTGTATCAAGAAAAATTATTACCCAAAAACTTTGCCGTTTTAGGTTTTTCGAGAACGCCTTGGGATGACGACACCTTTAGAACCACGCTATTTGACCTAGCGCAAGAAGTCTCCCGCGTAAAACCCACCAAAAGCGCATGGGAGGGGTTCGCCAAGAATCTTTTCTACATTAGTGGCGAATACGACAAAATGGAAAGCTACATCAAATTAAAAGAGACCTTAAAAAAGGTCAACACCGATTGCCAAACGCAAGGCAATCACCTTTTTTATCTTGCCACGCCGCCAAGCCTATACCTAGAAATTGTCAAGCAATTAGGAGCCGGGGAGCTTGTTACGCGCACAACCAATGGATTTGTGGCCAAAAAAGGCTGGTCACGCATTATCATCGAGAAACCTTTCGGACGAGATATTAAAACCGCCCAAGACTTGAACTTAAAAATCCATCAGGTTTTCGCGGAAAATCAGGTTTACAGAATTGACCACTACCTTGGCAAAGAGACCGTTCAAAACATTTTGATTTTCCGATTCGCCAATAAAATTTTTGAGCCGGTTTGGAACAACCGCTATATCGAGCATATCCAGATCACGACCACCGAAACCCAAGGTGTTGAGCATCGGGGCGGCTATTATGAAGAAACGGGCGCCTTGCGGGATATGTTTCAAAACCATATGCTTCAGCTTTTATGCCTAGTGGCGATGGAGCCGCCGTCTAATTTTGATCCTGAAAGCGTTTTAGATGAGAAAGTGAAGGTTTTAAAATCCGTGCGGCCACTGGCCGCCAAGGAAATTAAAGCAGTCGCCGTTCGAGGTCAATATAACAGCGGCAAAATAGGCGGCGCGGCAATCGCCGGATACCGCGAAGAACCCAAAGTTTCCAAGACCTCCCACACCGAAACTTACGCCGCCGTTAAACTTCAAATCGATAACTGGCGATGGGAAGGCGTGCCTTTTTATCTAAGAAGCGGCAAAAGATTAAAAAAGAAAGTGAGCGAAATCGCCATTACGTTTAAAGAACCGCCGCACGTTCTTTTTAAAACTCCCGTCAAACCCAATACCCTGGTGTTTAGAATACAACCCGACGAAGGCATCGCTTTAACCTTTGACGCGAAGAGACCCGGGACCAGGGTAACTATTGACACGGTGGCCATGGATTTTCCGTACGCCAAGGCTTTTGGCACGGAAGCGCCGGACGCTTACGAGCGATTGATTTTGGACGCCCTCTTAGGAGACCCCACGCTTTTCGCGCGCCATGACTGGATTGAAAAGGCCTGGGGCATTTTGGATCCTATTTTAAAAGAATGGAAGAATTCACCGGAGGCCGCCCTACCGAGTTATCCCGCGGGAAGCTGGGGACCAAAAGAAGCCGATGAGATCTTAGAAAACTCAAAGCACCAATGGAGAGAAACGTGATGAAGACAATAATTTTACTGTTAGTCGGAATATTTTTAGGATGGGCGCTGGGAATTATTAAGCCGCCGCCCAAATGGTTCTCCTCAAAAATTGAAAGCATTTCCCACCTAACTCACCAAAAAGTAGAAACGAAACTGGAAACAACAACCAAAAATGTTGAAGAAAAATTCAAAGAAAAATTTGAATCCAACAGCAAGAAACTAGAAAATAAGCTTAAGCAATAAACTCAGTTCGGGAGAAAATCCAAAGTTTGCTCTTCAAAATTTGAGTCGGTCGCAGATTGTCTCTCGTACAACCTTAACCGCGAAAGGAAAGAATTTCAAGGCTAAATCTTGCGGGGGTTGGATTTGAACCAACGACCTCGAGGTTATGAGCCTCGCGAGCTACCAGGCTCGCTCCACTACAAGTGAATTCGTGGTCTGGACTATACCATCACCCTTTCTTAATTTTTAATTAAGAGGTCGGGTGCCTGCCATCTAGTCTCTACACCTTCCTCTCCTCTTACGCTCATCCTGAGCTTGTCGAAGGAAGGCTTGGCTCGGTATCACCATGTTAAAGGCTTCACCGAATTTGACAGGTTTTCCTCAACCATTACTGATCGAGGGGCCCATTTTGAGCCTCGCGAGCTACCAGGCTGCTCTACCCCGCGCAATTATTCTAGCATACTCACCTCGATGACTAAGCACCCTTTCTTCATCGCGCTACTTTTAGCAAAATGTGTCTAGTGAGGATCATCAAAAAAGTTATCGCGGGTCTGGCAATTGTTGGCGCCTTGTTTTTGATCGGCGATCAAAAACA
>Ga0209515_10006407_pt1 | contig 14693 bp, 10 predicted proteins | sample Subgroupgradi54m_FD_187454 | JGI IMG/M metagenome (GOLD analysis project Ga0209515, IMG submission 187454) | Subsurface groundwater microbial communities from S. Glens Falls, New York, USA - GMW60B uncontaminated upgradient, 5.4 m (SPAdes)... ...
GTTTGTCCTATATCAAGACGGGCTTTTTATAAAAAACCAATTGGCTAAGACACTTGTTCTTTGGAGAGAGAGCCACTCCCTGATTTTTACGGGCAGAGCCGGAATGTTTGACAGTGACAAAACTTCTATAATCGGGGGAATAGAAACCAAAGAAGGTTTACTTATTATTTATGATTCTTCTATTAGAAATGGTCCAAAGACTTTGCTTCAAGTCGGCGGTGTTCTTTTTGATACTAAAGACCCAAAGAAAATAATCTGGCGCTCCGAAGCTCCATTATGGCAAGGGATAGTAAAACAAAAAGATGAAAAAGAAATTAGGCCTATAGGTTTTGTTTATTTTAAAAATGTTTTTGTGGTTTATTGGCTGGTCGGAGAAGGCGGCCTTCTAGTCTCCACTTTTCCGGCCTTGTTTTCCGGAAAAGAAATTTATCATTATGACATTTTGCAAAAATTTGAGAAAAATCCAATTATTATTCCTAGACATGGCCTAGATTGGGAGACTATCGGCACTTTTAATCCGGCTGTCTTTCAAGATGGCGACGATCTGCATTTATTCTACAGAGCTTTAGGCTCTGATGGCATATCTCGCATAGGTTATGCCTATAGCAAAGACGGACTGTCTTTCAGACGGTATCCTTTTCCTATTTTTGAACCGACTGAAGGCAAAGGCATGCCGGATAAAAGCACTACCACAGAACCTGTGGGATACCATCCGACATATTACACTTCTGGCGGTGGCTGGGGTGGGTCGGAGGATCCTCGGGTGGTTAAGATAGATGATCGCATTTATATGACATATGTGGCTTTTGAAGGCTGGAACAGTGTTCGTATAGCCCTGACTTCTATTAGTGTCGATGATTTTAAAGCTGGCAGGTGGAAATGGAAAGAGCCTGTTCTCCTCTCTCCGTCTGGAGAAGTTCATAAAAATTGGGTTCTTTTTCCAGAAAAAATAAATGGCAAGTTTGCTGTATTGCACGGTTTGTCGCCAAAGGTTTTGATTGATTATGTTCAGAGTTTCGATGATTTTGACGATAAAAAATGTATAAAAAGCCAAGCTCCGGTCGGAGGCCGAGAAAAATATTGGGACAATAGAATGCGAGGAACCGGACCTCCGCCAATCAAGACTGATTTGGGATGGCTGGTACTTTATCACGCCCATGAGATAAGAGAGCCGCATAAATATAAGCTCGGAGCAATGATTTTGGACTCTAAAGATCCGACTAAAATTCTTCATCGCTCGGCTCACCCGATCCTGTCTCCGGAAATGTACTACGAAAACGAAGGCAAGCCCGGAATAGTCTACGCTTCCGGAGCTGTCATAAAGGGTGATGATTTGAGGGTTTATTATGGCGGAGGAGACAGGGTAGTCTGCCTAGCCTCCACTCCGCTCCAAGAGTTTTTAAATTATTTGGTAACAGAGGACCCAAAATCTTACAGTTTGAAAAAGATTTTATAAAAAAATAGATTTTAAATCTAAAAACATGGAGTTCCAATTACAAAGGTATCCAAATAATGAAAAACCTAGCCCAATTCTTACACCAAGAAAAGAAATTGAATGGGAAGCTAGGGCAGTCTTTAATCCGTCGGTCGTCTATGATAATGGTATATTTAAAATGTTGTATAGGACATACCCTGATATTTTAGAAGAAACAACTCCAAGACTAAAACGGCCTGGATTTCGTTTTAAAAATCAAATCTCATATATTGGTTATGCTGAGAGTAAAGACGGGGTTAATTTTGAAAGAAGAGATACCCCCTTCATCTCTCCTGATACGGATTATGACAAATATGGTTGTGAAGATCCGCGGATTACAAAAATTGGTGACACATTCTACATAACATATACAGCTATTGATACACTGATTGAAAAAAGAGATCCCAATATAAAAATTCGTGTTGCTTTGGCCACAACAAAAGATTTTATAACAATAGAAAAGCATGGAATCATTGGTCCTCCAAAAAGATCCAAGGCCTCAGCTTTCTTTCCAGAGAGGGTGAACGGTGGAAAAATTGCTTTACTAATGACTATTAATTCTGACTCAGCCAATTCATGTGTGATTGTTCGTTATTATGAGTCGATGGAGGAAGTTTTGAGTCAAACAGAGGATTTGTGGACTGAATTTTTGGAGACTTCTCAAAATAAATCAGTACTAAAAACAGAATGGTGGTTAGACAGAGGCCCTGAATTTGGTGCACCTCCGATAAAGACAGAAAAAGGTTGGCTCGTCATTTTTTCGAATGAATCAATGTCTGATTCATGGACAATTGGTGCAGCCCTTTTGGATATTAATGACCCGAGTGTGCTAATAGCTAGAACAGCTGGGTATATTTTACAACCGGTGACTGACTATGAGAGGGAAGGCCTTGTTCCCAACGTCACTTTCCCAGAAGGAGCAGTAGTCGTTGGTGACGAGTTATATGTTTATTATGGGTGTGCAGATGCGGTAATAGGTTTAGCAACATGCAAAGTTGCTGATTTACTTGATTACATCGAGAGTTTTAAAGATTCAAAATAATTTTATGTTTGTTGTTAAACGCTCAAAAAGTAATCCAATACTTAGCCCAAATTCGGAGCATTCCTTCGAGGCCTTTGCTACATTCAATGGAAATCCTATAAAAGTGGGATCGAACACACATTTGCTTTATAGAGCTCAATCAATACCAGAAAAGTTTGAAGAAGGGAGTTTTTCTCTTTCTGTCATTGCCAAAGCGGTAAGTAAGGACGGAATCGATTTTAAAAACAGACAGGAGTTTATTGTGCCGGAATATACTTGGGAGAGGTATGGTCTAGAAGATCCGCGCGTGACGAAGATAGATGGAAAATATTTTATTTTTTATACCGCTTTATCTGCCTATCCACTAAATAATCCTGCTGGAATAAAAATCGGTCTAGCTATAAGCAAGGATTTGAAGAAAATAACTGAGAAACATCTCATCACTCCTTTCAACGCCAAGGCCATGACATTTTTTCCAGAAAAAATAAACGGCAAATATGTGGCTTTGCTTACGGTCAATCCTGATATTTTGCCGACCCATATCACATTGGCCGAATTTAAAAAAATAGAAGATATGTGGTCGCCGGAGTATTGGAAAAAATGGTACCAGAAGTTGGACCAGCATATAGTCATAAAGGGAGACCAAAGCGACCGTATAGAGATTGGCAGTTGTCCAATAAAAACAGATGAGGGTTGGCTTATTCTCTCTTGCCGAATTCAAAATCATTCCTCCCCCGACAGAGTTTTTGCTATAGAGGCCTACCTTCTGGATTTAAAAGATCCAAAAAAAATAATAGGCAAGACGCGGGGTGCACTTCTAGTTCCGGAAGAGAAATATGAAAAGGATGGATTGCAGCCCAACATAATATTTCCCAGCGGGACTCTAATAAGAAAGAATAAACTGTACATATATTATGGGGCAACTGACACAACCGTAGCAATGGCCAGCGTAAGCCTCTCTCGTCTTTTGGAAGCGATGATATTTCCTTACAAAGAAATCGGTTTTAAGCGTTTGACAGAAGGGGCTTTACTCTCGCCTCGTAAAGATAAGGCTTGGCAATCAAAAGCTATTTTCAATCCTGCCGCTATAGATATTGATGGCACGGTTCGTATTTTATATCGGGCCATGTCCGAGGATAACACATCTGTTTTGGGCTATGCCGAGAGTAAAAATGCCACTGATATTACATATATTTCAGACCAACCAGTCTATGTTCCTAGAGAGTCATTTGAAAGCAAAAAAGTTCCAAACGGAAATTCTGGCTGCGAGGATCCGAGACTGACCAAAATCGGCAACACCATTTATATGTATTACACCGCCTACAACGGTCTTACTCCGCCAGCTGTGGCCGAGAGCTACATTTCAGAAAAAGATTTTAAGAAAAGAAATTGGAATTGGTCCAAGCCTGTACTGGTTACAAAAGATGGAATAGATGACAAAGACGCCTGTCTTCTTCCGGAAAAAATAAATGGCAAGTATTTTTTATTTCACCGAGTGCAAAATTTCATTTGCGGTGATTACGGCTTGACCCATGAGTTCAAGGAGAGAGACAGTTTTAGAAATATCCCGATTTTATTGCCTAGAAAGGGCATGTGGGATAGCAAAAAAGTCGGAGCATCTGTACCGCCAATAAAAACTAAAAAAGGCTGGATACTGATATATCACGGCATATCTGACAGATCAAGATATAGGATTGGGGCGGCATTACTTGATCTCAAAGACCCTACAGTAGTTTTATCTCGCACCACAGACTGCATTTTTGAACCAAAAGAAGCCTATGAAATAGAAGGCCAAGTAAATTATGTGGTTTTTCCCTGCGGGGCGGTGATTAGACGAGGAAATATATACATGTATTATGGCGGTGGCGATTCTGTAGTGGATGTGGCCTCTATATCATTAAAAAACTTACTCAAATCTCTGACTAGTTAAAACTCTGTGGAAATCAGATCTACACAGATTTTTTACTTAGTATCTTTTAGAGCCAGGCTATAATGTGTGCCTATAATCATAACAGAACCAATGCAAATGAAAATATATTGGAATGGGATAAACTGTAATGCCAAAGTAGCAAGAAGGGGACCAACAATAAATGAAATAGGCCGAGTGATACGGAAGAAACTGATGACATCGGTTTTTTCTTGGTTAACTTGTTTGAAAAAATAGCTCTCTGTGCTGACCTCCACAAAACTGGCTCCGATACGAGTGATAAACAAAAGAGTAGCCCATATCCAAAAAACTTTTAGTGTGACGAAACTTATAAATATAGTAGCCAGTCCCATGATGATAAAACCAATAGTCAGAAACTCTTTTTCACCATATTTATCATCGGCCAGCTCGCCCACGGGTACTTCAAACAATATAAAAGGCAGAAGCATTATAGTGAACATCAGGCCTATTTCAGACCACGAGAAGCCAATGTATTTTTCTAGGTATAAAGGTACATAAATAATCATGTAGGCGTAAAAGAGTTGCAGAAGAAAATTGGAAATGAAAATATTGTACAGGTTTTTGTTTTTAATATATTCCGTCAGTGTCTCCTTTACTTTTATATGTTGTACGACAGGGGTCTTTATTCCTTTTAATCTACTGAAGAAATAATACAAAGGCACGAGGAACAGACAAGAAGCGACATAAACATAGGAATAATTGTTTTTGAAAAGAAGAAGAGCAACCAAGGCTGGAGCCAGTACTATGGTGACGTTTGTTACTGTTAAGTAAGTGCCGCGAATACTGCCGGTTATGGAATTATCTTTTGAAATGTCTTCTACGAACATGTCCATGTTGAAAAGCAGGAGAGAAATAGTGACCAGATGTATCAAAAAATATAGGCCGATAAGAAAAGGTGATGCGGATAATGCTAAGCCCAGTGTAGCTAGAAATTCTATGATGATGGTGTAAGTGGCAAACTTATAAATACCGATTTTTTCTAGTATTTTTGAAGCGTTGAGCAAAAGAATGGTGTTTATAATTGAGCCGATTATATACAAAGCCGAGACTTGGCTTTCCGAAAAAAAATTATTTAAAAAAGTGGAGTTAACATAAATAATCAAGGCATAGTGAAAAGAAATGAAGATATTAGTGAGAAAAAGAGTGTTCAGCAGTTTACTCTGTCTGAAAGGCAAAAGCAGTTTGTCCATATGAATTATTATATCCCAGAAAATAATAAATGAAAAATATTTAAAATATGTTATTATTTCTCTATGGACTTACAAAAAGAGGCATTCATTTGGATTATTAATATTTTAAGAAAAAACTCTATTCCATTTTTGATTTCAGGGGGACTTGCTGCTAATGCTTATGGGTCAACACGAGAAATCAGAGATTTTGACATTGAAATTAAAAATAGCGATTTTCAAAAAATTATGAATGATTTTAAGCCATACACTATTTCAGGTCCAGAAATTTATAAAAGTAGAGCTTTTGAAAATGTATTATTGAAATTGAATTTTAATGGACAAGAAATTGATATTGCTGGAGGGGATAAATCAAGGATATATAATTCGAATAAACAAGAATGGGTTAATGATAGTGTAGATTTTAAAAGGTTTGAGAATAAAGAAATTTTCTGTCAATTAGTGTCAGTTATGTATCCAGAAGATGTAATTGCTTATAAAAGTAGTCATCCTCGTCCAGAAGATCTAATAGATATTGAAGCGATTAGTAAATATTTGAATTCTGAAAAAAATTTCAATTGGATTATTAGTGTCCTTAAAAAACATAATGTTCGATTTGTGATTACTGGTGGTCTTGCCGCCAAAAGTTATGGTTCACCACGACCACTAAACGACATCGATATAGATATACACGATAAAGATTTATATTTAATTTTAGAAGATGTAAAACCTTATATCACTTTTGGCCCAGAGCAGTATAAAGATGAGAGATGGGATTTGTTATTAATGACTTTAAATCACGACGGACAAGATATTGATCTAAGTGGTGGTGATACTTTAAAAATTTGCGATGCAAGAACTGGAAAATGGATGAATAATGCAACTAATTTTTCTAATACTGAAGAAAAAGAGATTTTTGGATTAAAAGTACCAGTAATATCTAAAAAAGATTTGGTGGATTATAAATCTATGTTAGTGGGTGAGCATCAGCAGGTTGATATACAAGCAGTGCAAAATAAGTTATGTATCCAGTAATTGAACCGCTTAATACTCTGTAGAAGTCAGGCTTCTGTTCCCACAGGCGAGACCTGTGGGAAAGTTTTATTTAGTGCTATTATATTATTATGACAATTAGAAAAGAATCTTTTGTAGAAGGTGAATTTTATCATATATATAATAGAGGAAATAGTAAGCAGAAAATATTTTTAGATCAAGAAGACTATGATAGATTTGCTAAATTACTTTATCTTTGTAACTCAACAAAAAGTTTTAAGTTTAGAGATGATATAGTAGATCAAAAAATCGATGCTTATGATTTTGATAGGGGTAAGCCTATTGTCTCTATTGGTGCATGGGCTTTAATGTCGAATCATTTTCATATCTATATCACACCCTCCCACAGGCCTCGCCTGTGGGAGAATGGAGAAAATCCAATTGTTATTTTTATGCAAAAGGTTTGTACCGCATACTCAATGTATTTTAATAAAAAATACAACAGAACGGGTAAATTATTTGAAGGAGCATTCAAATCAGTACATGTTAAAAATGATGAACAAGCAAAATATAACTTTTCCTATATCCATCTAAACCCAGTTAAAATAATTGACCCACTATGGAAAGAAAATGGAATTAAAAACATTTCCCAAACTTTAAAATTTTTAAGTAAATACAGATGGGGTAGTTATTTGGACTATAAAAATATCAAAAGACAGGAGAATAAAATAACTTCGACAAAAGAGTTTCCTGATTATTTTACAAACTCAAAAATTTTTGAAGAAGAAATATTCGATTGGTTAAATTATAGAAGTGAATTTTAAACACTTCCCACAGGCGAGGCCTGTGGGAATAGGCCTGTGGGAATGTGTGGAAAACCTATTATTCCACAAGATTAATTGAGACTATACCCCTAGTATTACAGGTATAACCATTGGTTTCTTGGCGGTTTTCTGAAAGAGGAATCTTCCGACATTGTCGGCTAGGTTTGATTTGACGAAGTCAAAGTTGATAGGATTCATTCCTTGCGTGGTTTCTTCAACAGTTTTCTTTATTATCATTCGGGCGTGCGAGAGCAGGTCTTGGGACTCACGGACATAGACAAAACCACGAGCGATAATGTCTGGCGACTTTTTCAGCTTGCCTGTTTTAGTGTTTATACTGACTATGATGACAAATATGCCGTCTTGAGCCAACATTTTTCTATCTCTGATGACCATTTCCTGAACATCGCCAACGGAAAAGCCATCAACCATCATGATGTTGCTGGGGGCTTCTTGCGGCAGACGAACAAACCTCTGACCTTCATTTTGAATTTCTATAATAGCGCCGTTATCTGGAACTATTATGTTTTCTTTTGGAATACCAATGCTCTCTGCTAAATCCTCATGGACCCGAAGCATATAGTGGTTTCCGTGTATAGGCATAAAAAACTTCTCACCGATTTTTTTATGCAGCCATTCCAGCTCGCCGCGATTTCCATGTCCTGTGGAGTGAATATAAACATCGCTTGTCCGGTAATGTATAATTTTTGCTCCTTGCCTGGTCAGATTATCTTTCAATTTTTGAACGGATCTCTCGTTTCCGGGGATGATGGAAGAAGACAAAAGAACAGTATCTCGCGGAGTGATTTTGAAAAACTTGTGAGTTTTGTTGGACATGCGCATTAAAGCGGCGAACTCGTCTCCCTGGGCTCCTGTGGCCAAGACGATAATTCTGTCAGGCGGATAATTTTCCATCTCGGCTGTGGTAATGATAGTCTCTGGTTTGACTTTGAGCATGCCCATTTTCAAAACTACTTCTATATTATTTTTCATGCTTCGGCCTTCCACTACCACTTTTTTGCCGTATTTCTCAGCGCTCAATATAATGCTCATAACTCGTTCCAACTGCGAGGCAAAAGTTCCGATAACCAAACGGCCCTTTATATTTTTTATTATTTCGTCCAAGTTTTTGCACACCAACCTTTCGGGCGTGGAGAAGCCGGGGTTGTCCACGTTTGTCGAATCCATCAAAAGAAGCAAAACTTTTTCTTCTTTGAAACGGCCGAACTCTTTTTCTTCAGCTTCTGTTGGCACACCATCGTCATGGTCAAGTTTTATGTCTCCGGGGGTGACAATAGAACCGTACGGAGTCTCGATAATAATACCCATAGAGTCTGGTATGGTGTGAGTGACGGCAAAAAACTTCACCCTAAGTTTTCCTAAAGTTATGGTATCTTCTTTCTCCACCATTCTGATGTCTAAAGCGGGCAGATGGAGGAATTCGTCTTGTCTTTTTCGTATCATAATACTGGAAAGGGCCCTGGTATATATAGGCGGATTGCCAATACGATCCATGATGTAAGGAATACCGCCGATGTGGTCAAGATGTCCATGGGTTATCAAAACTGCACGAATTTTATCCTTTCTATCCTCTAGATATTTTGTATTAGGCAAGATGTAATCAACCCCCGGAGTGTCGTCGTCTTTGAACATAAAACCCATATCAACCACAATGATGTCATCTTTATATTCTATGACCGTCATGTTTTTGCCGATTTCTTCTACTCCGCCAAGAGGAATAATGCGAATATTCTCTCCAGCCGAGGGAATTACATCATCAACTTTTCTGGCTCTAATCATAGGCATTCTTCGTTCCCTATATCTTGTTTTGTTTGTTGTTATCATGTTTTATTTTTTGGCAAAAATTGCCCAAACATTATTTGTTTCAATATACCACTCTCCAATATTGGCAAATCGTTCCGAAGGCAAGGTCAAAAGGCCAACATTCACATTATGAACTTTCTTTGGCACTATATAAATAAAATAGGGAGAGTATGTAAAAATGGCCGGCATATCGTTTTTTATCTCTTTACTAAAGCTATCAAGATATGTCTTTTGCAATAAAGGATTAGAAGTTTTCCTTATGTTTTCCAATAGCTTGTCCGCTTTGACATTGGCGTACAGAGCGATGTTAAGGCCGGGAGTGGCTCTTTGGCTAGAATGCCAGAAAGGATATAAATCTAGGTCTCTGCCAATAACCTCTCCGAACAGCAAGGCATCATATTTGCGAGACCGAATAATGTTTTGGTTCAAATCGCCGGTCTCAAATATCTTTACTTTAACCACTGCTCCGAGGGCTGTCCATTGTTTTTGAAGCAGATAAGCCGCCTCTTTTAACTCCGGCGCATCTCCGGTAGATATAGAGAAGGACAACCTGACTGTATTTTTTTTATCTTTTTTTTCAAAAATACCACCGGCGTTTTGCTTCCAGCCGTTTTTTACTAAGAGTGTTTTAGCTTTTTCTATATTGTTTGTGCTTGATGCGCTTGCTGTCATCGGGCTAGCAATGCTTTCTCGGGGTACGGGACCATTTATAGTTTGTCCATACCCGCCGAGGACATCATTCACCATTTCTTGTTTGTTTGCAGACATATCCAATGCTACCCTGACTTCTTTGTTCAAAAATACAGGAGCAATATTTTGATTGAAAAATAAACCAAATATGCGTGGAAGCGGGGAGAGAATTATATTGTCATCTTGTACTTTGAGGTTCGGCAATTGTTTAGGTGTTATGCCGTGAACACTCTCGATCGAGCCGTTGTTATACGCATCAATAATATCTTTCTCATTTTGGTATGACTTTACAGAAAGATTTGTGATGAAAGCTTTGCCTAGAGCGTATTTGTCAAAGGACACAAGACGATATTCCGACGGCAGACCGCTGGATGTGTAGATAATAGATTCTATTTTGTAAGGTCCCGTTCCAATCGGTTTTATATTAAACTGGCTGAAAGGGATTTCTTCGACGCTGGCTGTTTTCCAAATATGCTTGGGTAAAATACCAAGGGTTGTGTTTTGGATAAAAGGCGAGTAGGGCTGTTTTAAGCTAAAGGAGAGAGTTTTGTAATCCACTTTTTTGGCTACTACTCCAGCCCAATTGGCTTCTCGCGGGCTTTTTAGGTTCTGATCTTGGGCTTTTTCTATAGTAAAGACGACATCATCTGGCGTTACTTTTGTGCCGTCGTGGAAATATATATTATCTTTCAACACAAATGTATAAGTTAAAGAATCAGGCGAAATAGTATAACTCTCTGCTAAGTCGGGAACCAAAGTCCCAGCCGAGTTCACTTTCATTAATCCAGAATATATTAGCGAACCTAGGTCTTTGTCTATATCGCTTGATGCCAGCAAAGGATTGACGAAGCGAGGCGAGCCGATAACCCCTTCAGTTAAACTGCCTCCGTAATCAGGCACCGTGACCAGAAAAAGTTTATTTAGTTGGAGCAAAAGGGATATTCCACTTAAAACGAACACAACAACGAAAAAGAAAAAGACACTTTTTTCGGTTAGGGAAAAAGTCTTTATAACTCGGTGTACTTTACCCGAGTATGGCAGATGCCACTCCTTGCTCGCTAATTCTTTTAGTGATTTCTTGTTCACAGATACAATATAGTAGTCTTACTTTTTAAATCTTTTTAATAATTTTCAATTTTCAATTTACAATTTTCAATCAATGACCAATGTTTAAATTTTGAAAATTAATTAATTGCAAATTCAATGAAAATTGAGAACTGAAAATTGAAAATTATTTTAAATCTAGATGAGCAAGAGACTAAATGAAACCCCAGCGAAAAGAATCGCCACAACTATTGTAAAAATAAATATTATCTTCTCCGCACCTCTTTTAGTGTGGTGTCCAGATGAGAAACCATCTCCACCGCCAAATGCTCCGCCCAATCCGGCGTCTGTTTGTTGTAGGAGTACACCTCCGATGAGGAGGATAGATAATATAATTTGTATGTATGGAATACTTCCAGCAAAACTCATTATGGATAGTAGTGTATCAGAATTAAAAAAGAAAAGCAAATCTAATTATACAATCTAAGATCTTAAAAACTTACACCAACTTACCGCTATAGCATAGAGTTGGTGTGTTAATTTTTAATTTGGACGTCCAACATCCAAAAGGTTCTAAATTTATTTTAGCATCAAAAAAAGACCACATTTCTGTGGCCCTGTCGGCGGGATCAATCCGCCGACTTGTGTGTCTCGACTATCGAGGGCTAGTGACGAAGCCGGTCAGGCATCATGTCGAATGAGACTTGGGGATCGGGTTGTTGATCCCACGGAATTGAGTGATCAACTTCCTCCGGCTCTTCGTCAGGCGGAAAAGAAGTTATCTCTGGCATTTCCGTGAGGCAGTAGCCGTTTTCAAGTTCGGCATATGCAATCACGGAGATGGGATAGAGAACTTCTCCAACGATCTTCGTTCCGAGGATTGCCACCGCTTCCTCAATGGATGTGGCTACCACGATGCCGAGCTGATTGAAATGCCCGTTTTTTTCCTTCTTCTCCAGTATGAAGAACATGCTGATCTCCTTGTAAAGAATGTGAACGAGTTGCACTTCACCCCAGAATTTACAACTGACTCCAATGATTATACTAGCATGACTACTTTATCGTGTCAAGTATCAAAAAATACCCAATAATGTACTATACAAGGATGAAGAAAAAGACCAAGAAAATTACACTAAAAAATGTTATTTTGGACGTCCAACGTCCAAAAGTGAAAATCGTGCCTCTCGGTAGTCGGGTTTTGATAAGGCCTTTTACAAAAGAGGAGCTTATGAAGAAAAATAGTTTTGGAATTATACTTCCAGAGGACGGTTCAAAAGAGAAGTCGGAACAAGGGATTGTTCTAGCTGTCGGAGTGGGGGATTATCAGGACGGAAAGCTTGTTGCGCCGAGAGTAAAAGTCGGAGACAAGGTTGTCTTCTCCAAATACGGATATGAAGATGTCAATGTCGATGGAGAGGAATTATATTTGATAAAGGAGGAGAATATTTTAGCAGTACTTAAATAAATATGGCAAAGCAAATTTTATTTAATGAACAGGCAAGGCAGGCCTTGAAACGCGGTGTTGACGCCGTGGCTGATGTGGTCAAAGTAACTATCGGTCCAAAGGGCCGCAATGTTGTGCTTGAAAAAAGCTATGGCGCTCCGACTATCACAAACGATGGGGTTTCAATCGCCAAGGAAATTACTCTGAAAGACAAATTTGAAAACATGGGGGCGGAGATAATGAAAGAAGTAGCTACCAAAACAAACGACATCGCCGGTGATGGCACGACCACTTCTGTCATATTGGCCCAAGCCATTATTTCCGAAGGTATGAAGCATACAAACATGGGGCTTGGGGTGATGGGCATACGAGCTGGGATAGAATCGGCCACCAATGATATTGTCTCTGCTCTGAAATCTCTTGCCAAACCAATAAATACAAAGGAGGAAATTCGCCAAGTGGCTAGCGTCTCAAGCGAGTCAGAGGAAATCGGCAAAATTATTGCCGATACTATAAATAAAGTTGGTAAGGATAGCGTGGTCACGGTAGAGGAATCGCAATCTTTTGGGGTGGAGTCGGAAGTGGTGGAAGGTATGGAGTTTGATAAAGGTTACATATCACCGTACATGATTACAAACGCAGAACGCATGGAAGCGGAATACAAAGATGTGCCGGTTCTGGTGACGGATAAAAAAATCTCGGCTATAAAGGATATCTTGCCTCTTTTGGAAAAGGTGGCGGCAACCGGCAGGAAAGATTTAGTCATAATTGCCGATGATGTTGATGGCGAGGCATTGACTACATTTGTTATAAACAAGTTGCGTGGCGGTTTCAATGTTTTGGCTGTCAAAGCTCCAGGGTATGGTGATAGGAAGAAAGAAGTGCTTTCTGATATCGCTGTTGTTCTCGGTGCAGAAGTTGTGTCGGATGATTTGGGTTTGAAACTAGAGACTTTGGAATTGAGCTCACTTGGCAGAGCAAATCGTATTGTCTCAAAAAAAGACAGTACGATCATAATTGGTGGAAAGGGTAAGAAATCTGATATAGAAGCGCGAGTGAAAGAGTTGAAAAAACAGAAAGAGTCAACCAAATCCAAATTTGACATCGAGAAAATTGACGAGAGGATAGCAAAACTTTCAGGCGGTGTGGCGGTCATACGCGTTGGTGCGGCCACGGAAACGGAAATGAAATATTTGAAACTGAAAATTGAGGACGCAGTCAACGCCACAAAAGCGGCCATAGACGAGGGAATCGTCTTGGGTGGTGGAGTGGCTTTGGTAAAAGCTTCCGAAAAGGTCCGTTCTGGGTTAGATAAAAAACAATCTGCGGAAGCAAGGCTTCCGCAACTTTCGCAGACGGCTGAGTTTAGGGTTGGATATGAGATTATTCTTAACGCTTGTGAAATGCCTCTGAAACAAATTGCTATAAACGCCGGCAAGGGCGATGGATCAATTGTTATTGAACATGTCAAAAAATCCAGAGGTAATAGCGGATACGATGCTCTGAAAGACGAATATGTTTCGGATATGTTCGCCGCGGGCATCATTGATCCAGTCAAAGTGACACGCACAGGTTTGCAAAACGCCTCGTCCGCTTCGGCCATCCTGCTTACAACGGAAGTAGTTGTGACAGAAGAACCAAAAGAAGATAAACCGAATATGCCTACGGGGGGTATGGATTACTAAATGTGATATACTAGATTATTATTTTGATTATTATTTTTAACTCTAAATAAAATGCCAGAAGAAAAAAACTTTTTTGAGAGAAACATGAAATGGATTATTGTGCTTGTTGTTTTAGTATTGGTTGTTTGGTGGGGGATTTCCAAGTACAACATTTTTGTTGTCCAAGGCGAGCAGATAACAGCCCAGTGGGCTCAGGTGGAAAACCAATATCAGAGGCGCTTTGATTTGATTCCAAACATAGTGGAGACGGTCAAGGGTGTAGCTAAGCAAGAGCAAACCGTTTTTGGACAAATCGCTGAAGCTCGGACGCGTTATTCTGGTGCCAGAACTGCTGACCAGAAGGCTCAAGCAGCCACCCAAGTCGAGTCTGCTCTTGGTCGGCTTCTTGTTATCGCTGAAAACTATCCAGTATTGCAATCGTCACAAGCATATCGCGACCTTATTGTCACCTTAGAAGGCACAGAAAATCGCATATCTGTAGAAAGAATGAAATATAACGACTTGGTCCGAGTTTTTGATACAAATATTAAAAGATTTCCGACATCTCTGGTGGCCCCTGTCTTTGGCATAAAAGAAAGAG
>Ga0209515_10006408_pt1 | contig 14690 bp, 4 predicted proteins | sample Subgroupgradi54m_FD_187454 | JGI IMG/M metagenome (GOLD analysis project Ga0209515, IMG submission 187454) | Subsurface groundwater microbial communities from S. Glens Falls, New York, USA - GMW60B uncontaminated upgradient, 5.4 m (SPAdes)... ...
AGTTCATACTGCTTGCTATAGCTACTCTATTAAGTCTCCTTATCTCGCTTGCGTAAAAGGTATTGACGTAAGAAGAAAAAAAACCTACACTATCACTATGGATAAAGTAAATACTCAAAAAGACTACGACGAAATCGACATAATCAGTTACCTTTCTACATTAAAAAGGAATGCGCGATCTATTCTTTTTATTGCTATTGCTTTGGCCTTCGTTACCTTTTTAGCAAGTTTTACTTTCATTCCAACCAGCTACCAGGGGGAATTATTGGTTTTGATGGGAAACACGGGAGGGAACCTCTTTGAAACCGCTGATCAGGCTACAGATACTGTCTTATCTCTGGATAATAATGTTACTGTTTCCCAGGAAAAAGGAAGAGGAAAGATTACGATTAGTATTAAGGATATAAGCAAAGATAAAATAGAAAAAAGAATAAAAACGCTTGCCGGAGGCATTAAACTGTATTATACAAAGATAATAGAAAATTCTACGGCACGGTTTAATGCCCGTCTTGTGTTTTCAACCGAACAACTAAAAAATACTGTCCTGCGATTAAACGCATTACAAGAGAAAATCAATCGTTTGAATCCTTTTGATAACGCTCAAGCTATATCAATACAAACCTACATACAAAGTTATGATCGCGCATTGGAAAGAAAATTTTCTTTAGAAGATGAGCTCCAAAAAATGGGAAACGATCCTGCGAGTTATAGCCAGACAATCGTCAAAGAAAACAATATCGAAACAATCTCTCCTTTTCCAAAAATTTTCCTTAGCGCGTCTATTGCATTTATTCTAGGATTAATAATCGCCTTTTTCTATGTGCTTATAAAAGAATGGTGGGAAATAAACAAACACTTAATTCGTTAAACTTCTCAACCACGCCCTTGCAAGGGCGCGGTTTTATCGTTCATGTAATTCAAGAGCGCCTGCAAAAACAAATGGTATTGGGGCGTATCGCGAGCACTTCGCACAACATTTTCCTTAATGTACTCATAATGGTGGAAATCGTAACTTTTTATCTTAGACGAAAAATCTTTTTGTTCTTTGAAGGTTTGGGGCGCTTCTTTTTGAACTATTTGATAAAATAATTGATACGCGGTTTTTGTATTATGCTCTTTTACGTAGCTCACGCCAAGATACCATTGGTCTTTTACGCTCTCGAATACGTCCTTATCCAAACTTTTTATCGTCTGTAATTGTAATCGTGCTTCCTTGGTCCTTCCCTCATTCAAAAGAAACGCGGCATAATATTCATAACTTTCCGGCCGCGTAGGAGAAAGGCGTATGGCTTCTCTAAAAAGATTTTGGGCAGAACCGATAATACTAGGATCTCCTTCTATTTGGCCTTTATACTCATAAAGGTTTGCCAAAAGCAATAAAGGAAGAACTTCGTTACTGTTTTGCACGTGCTCTTTTTTTAGTTGGAGAATCTCATAATCAAGAATTTCTTTTGTAAATTCTTCTTGGCGCGCAAGGAATTTTCCAAGCGTGATTCTTTGCGTATAGAGGTCAAACTGACCATAAGAAAAACTTTTTTGGTATGCCCGCTCAATTGCCCAAAAATTTTTTTGCGGGTGCGCCTGCTCTTTGAGCGCGTACTTTAGCGCGACGCCCGCTTGTAAAAATTGCCATACGCCCTGCCATAAGAGAAACGCTACAAAAAATTCTAATAACACAAAGGCGAAAAAATTAATCTTTCGCGCTTGACCGAAAGAAGGAATAAACTGTGCATCAAGGAATGCAAGCAATAAAAAAAGCGGAAGGTAGGAACCGGGATTATCAAAAAATGTGAGATAATAAACACAATATGCTCCCAAAAAACCCGCAAGAAGCGCGGTAAGGCATGGCTCTTCTTTTCTTGCGCAAAAAAGATAATAAAAAGCGATGACAAATATTGAAAGATAAAAAACAAGTCCCGCCATCCCGCTGTCAACAGCCACTTCCAGATATTTATTATGCGGCCTGTCGAATGATTCTTGAGTAAGGGCAAAAAGCCGCGGATTATAAAATTCATTTTGCGCGACAACATAATTATTAGAACCCCATCCTAAAAAAGGTCGCGCCAATATCGCGCGAGTCGCGACAACAAAGTTGATTCTCCTGTCTTCCCCCCAGCCCCCAGCAATTAACTTAAACCGCAAAATTAAACGCGGCAGGTTTACAAAAGGCAGAAGTAAAAAAACCCCTAAAAATAACGTGGTAAGAGTAATCACGAGTTTTTCTTTCTCTTTGCCCCAGCGGGCGTACCATATACTTGATATGAAAATTCCAAGCACGAATGCCAATATCACTCCCCGCTCAAAAGTCATAAAAAGCGTTGCGATATTGATGAGTATGCCACACGCATACAATCCTCCCCACGGACATAGTAAGGTACTTATTATACCATCTTCTTTTTTTACTGATGCATCAAGAGAAAAACAGAGAAAACCTATTGCGATATGCGCAAGGACGTATATGCCAAGGAATAAAGAATTGCCAAAAAGGTTTGGAGAAACAAGAAAGGCGAGGAAAATAGGTTTGAAGAAAAGGGAAAAATTGAGCGCGTTTAGAGAAACGATTATGCTTGTCAAAAAACTTACGCGTAAAAATAACAGCCAATCTCTCCTTTTATTGCATAGCGTTTCTAAAATCAACAAGAAAGATAAAAGAGTGAACCACAAAAAAATTCCGTCCATTCGCTCAAACGTAGACCAGACGCTTCGAAAAAAATTTTCTTCTCGAAGGGCGGCAATAAGATTTACTCCGACATACCCTACAATCACCAAAGCAAGAAGCGAAATTTTTGGAGTATACGCATCTGGATTTTTGTACCAGAGGTAAACCAAGATGCTCCCTGCAAGAAGAATAGAACCTTCAAATGCTAACATTTTTGGAACGACGAACGAAAAAACCACTCCTGTCCAAACTAAAAGCGGCGTTAAAAGCGCCGCACAAATTAAAACGTATACAATTCGCCGTTGAGTCGAGATGTACATTTACCGTCTTAATGATTTGATAAAAATTTGTACATCATTGGCCATTGTTGGATCAACCTTGGCTATATATTTGGCTTGATCAATTGCCCCCGCGTTATTCCCCACTTTTGCGTATGCGGCCGCCAAAAGTTTACGATACTGCACATTATCGCTATTCTTCTCAATTTTCATTAATGCCTCGTACCACTTCACCATCTCGTCATATTTTTTGAGCTCAAACGTAAGCTTACCCATAACCAATAATTCTTGGTCTGATGAAAAGTTTCCCCCATTTTTGAGAATTTGCTGAAAAATATCATAGGCGGCTTTAAGATTCTTTTGAGTATAGTAGGTCAACCCAAAATAAAATTGTTCCTGTTGGGTATTAAAAAAATCTTCGTTCAACGCTTTTATCTTGAAAAATTCCTCCCTTGCCTCGTTTTGCCTTCGGGCATTCAAAAGGAAAATCGCATAATGCTCATGCGTTTCGGGGCGAGCGGGCGAAAGCTTTATGGCGCGCAAAAATTCGTCCTCTATTTTTTTGGCATACGCTACATCATTATTCTCTAACGTTGCTTTTTTCATATAAAGTTTACCCAAAAGCACCCTTATTAATACTTCGTGGTCTGAAATTTCAGCTTCCTTTTCCAATTCTTGTATCCCGAAATCAAGCAATTCTTTACTCACTTCTTGGCTATTTGACAAAAAGAGTCCCAAACGAAGCCGCGCTTCATAATCCCCGAGCGTCTGATACGAAAGAGCAAGTTTGTAACCTGAAAGAATTGTGTTGTAGTCCTTTGAAGGGGCCGTCTGCCTCACTAGCGTGTCAGCAAGCGCAAGATTTGCCATAAATGGCTGCCATATACCTTGCCAGAGAAAGGAAAATATAATCAATCCTCCTATCACCAACGCAAAAGAGTTTATACGCGGCGCTCTGAAAGAAGCAAGGGGAGAAAAAAATTCTTTGTTTACAAACGCCAAAAAAATAAAAAGCGGAAGATAGGAACCGGGGTTGTCAAATGCGGTTATGTTTTGAATAAGATATGCGACAAAAACACCGATAAGAAGAGACGAGGAGAACGACTCTCTTTTTACTCTCTTGATAAGAGTAAAAATAACAAGAGTGAATATAAAAAGATACGCAATAAGACCGATAATGCCTGATTCAACTGCTATCTCCAAATACTTATTATGCACGCGATCAAAAGATTCCTTAGTGATGCTCGATAGTCGAGGATTAAAGAAATCATTTTGAGCGACGAAGTAACTATTCGATCCCCATCCTAATATCGGCCGGGCGCGGAACACATCTATGGCAACATTCCAGTTAATCGCGCGAGTCGGATCAGCGCTAAAGCCCTTGGAAATAGAAGAAATGCGCGCCACAAATTCAGAATTTTTCCAAAAGGGGAATGTCAGAAGTAATAATAATCCTATAATCGCCAATGCTTTTAATGCAAGGGTTTTCTTGGAGCCATAGAAGAGATAAAGAGAGATAAATACTATACAACCAATAAAAAATCCGACGATTGGGCCGCGAGAGAAGCTAAGGAGAAGAGTGAGAACATTTATTAAAAATCCTGCGGCGTAAAAAAATGTCCATGGATTTTTAATGAGCGGACGGGCGTTTTTCATCTTTGTATCAGAAGAGAAAAGGAACGAGAACAGGAGAACTGATAGTGTAATATGGAAAAGTGCGTACACGCCCACATATATTGGGCTTCCAAATAAACCAATAATATGAGTGGAAAGCTTAAATGTACCGCTAAAAATCCCAAAAAAATTCATTGCCTGTAAGTCAGCCCATATACTCGCAAAAAGCATGAGACGAAAAAACAATATCCAATCCTTGCGCGATTGGTAAAATACATCAAGCAACAAAAAAAACACAAAGAGCATTATCCAGGTAAATATACCGTCCATGCGCTCAAATACAGACCAAAAACTTTTCCAAAAATTCAGTCCGCCAAATCCTGCGATAAGCATCACAAAAATATACAAACTTATTGCAAGAACAAGGGAAGTAATACGCGGCGCATATCGCGCGGGATTTTTTATCCAGAGATAAAGCCAGAAAAACGATGCAATCAATACTAAGGCTTCAAACACGAGGGTTTTTGTTACGACAAAAGGGAAAAATACTCCTTGAAAAACGATAAGAGGAGTAAATACAATAAGACCCAGAATAATTTTAACAAATCTTTCCATTATCAGAGTAGAAAAATTTATGCCGCGCAACTATTTAACTGTCCACTATTGGGACAACCCGGCGTTCCTAATATTCCCTCCCCCGTCGCGTCTGTGATAATTTCATTCCCTCTCATTGCCGCAACGCCGATAAACGTATACCATGAAGAGAAATCTTCGCTCCTCTCCATTGATTTTCTCTTAGCGCTTTCCCCCTTCACGCCTTTTGTCCCCATCTTCCATCCATCAAGCCCATCAACGATATCAATGATATTGTTATTTCCATCCTCTAACAAAAGATAACCGCCGCTATTGAGAAGCTGGCTTTTCTCACCTTGATATACTTTACCATCAAGCGTCGCTATTGTCGAGGTTGCATTCCGCTCCAAAAGAAAAAAATCATGCGCGTTAACAGTATCCAAAGCATCAAACGCAAGCGTGAAATCTGCTGTGGTGCTTGCGCGAGAAAAGAAAAGAATTTTCCAACCCGTCAAATTCACTTGCGTTGACGTTGCATTATATAATTCAAGCCACTCGTCCGCGAAAGACGCTTTAGTGCCCATCCACGCAATTTCATTTATCACCACATCGTGAAAAGAATATGATGCTGTTGGCGCTGATAGAGCGACAGAATCTGGTTCATTCATTTTTTTAGGAGTTGCTTTTGCGCTAAACCAATTGAGAGGATTTGTCCCCTCGCCCATAAGATCATTTCGTTGCATTGTCTTTTTACTGACATTATCACCCGCATACCATGGAACGTCCACGCCGCCAACTCTGTCAATTTCGTTCCCACGCGGGTCTTTGAGGATAAGTAAATCGCCACCATTATCAAGAGCGCCTGCATACGTGATATCTGCGCGTATGTCTTGCACACTATCATCGTTTGTCCGTTCAGCAAGAAAATAGTTATTTGCCGCAATTGTCCCGGAAAGTTCTATCGTGGTAGAGGAGTGCGCGCCATATATTTCAAGAGACCAGTCAGATAAATCTATTGTGGAACTCGCATTATTAAAAAGCTCAAACCACTCATTGGAAGCGCGACGAGAATCTCCCATCCACGCAATTTCAGAAATAACAACATCGCGTATGCGATATGAGGGCTTTTTTGTTTCTTGAGGCAACTGGATGGGCGCAGAATTTTGAGCTCGCGGCGTGCCCCACACTCCGGTAATACCGTCGGGCGCGGGACCTTGATACGTCTGCCAAGAGCCATCATCAGTTCGCTCCATACTTTTTCTTTGAGGACTGGCTGTTCCTGCTTGCCAGCTTGGATTTGCCTCAACACGGTCAACGATTGCGCATGAACTGTCAAAAAGATACAATGCCTCATTTGAATCATTGAGCGCGCCCTTGTAGATAAGGTCGGCGCTCATGCCCGGCACTGACGTATCGTCAGTTCGTTCAAGTAAAAAATAATGTTGCCCAGCTATCAATGATTGAGAAGGGAAATTTACAATAATTTCTCCCTTTTTATCACGCAACTGCCAATTAAAAAGATTGACATTGTCATCTGTCGTATTCCTTAACTCAATCCATTCATTCAAAAAAGACGCGGGCGTGCCCGACCATGCAACCTCGTTTATTACTACACGTTGAGAAGGTTTACGGGAAAGATCAATGGGACAGAGAACTTTAGAAGCCGCACCGCTCGAAGAGCTTGTATCTTGATACTTCGCAAGAGAAACAGAAACGGGCTTGTCAGGAGATTCAATTTTTGTTGAAGATTCAAGAAGTTTTGTTGGTTCCTTTTGTGGTTGATTGGCAAACGCTTCTTCTTGCAAAATAGCACCCTGTTCTTTTGGCAAGCTCTGTATGCGCGCTTCATAGGCTTGGTCGTGTACATCATCTTCATCAACGATAGCGCCCGTATTTTTAACGGGAGCGTCATTATGAATTTTTTTCTCATATTGTGCATCTTCATCGTCCTGACTATTGACTATGATTGCAGAGGATTTTGACACATTACTCAAACCGCCCAAAAAGGCGGTTTGATGAACCAGTGTCTCTTGCTGTATGGGATGCGCCACAAAATGAAAAAATACCGCTCCACCAAGAAAAAACAATATGGATAAGCTTATTTTTTGCCACATACCCTGTATAATACCAAAAACGGAGAAATAAGAAAGCTTGACATTTTTGAAAATTTTAGTAAAGAAAACAGCCCTGGTTCTTCAACCGAGGGCTGTTTTAAGGTGGGCTTTACTACTTAATATCTTTTCCTTTTGCGAAGGCGGCGATATCTTGAGTAGAAATATTCGTAATATCGCTCTCCTTTACCTTCAAACGTTTGAGTGCTTTTGGAGTCTTTATTAAACGCAGTTTAGCCCGTTCAATGGCAAATACTTGCGGTGTATCTTTTTCTCGCACAAACTTCATAGTCGGCATTTGGGTGATTATCGCTTTAGGAACTTCCACCACATCTTGACTGCTATAGCCGGCATTGGTGAGCGCTTTCTTGCTGGCAAGAGCGAGTTTTTTCCCATCCCTCACAATATAGACAGTGCTACTACCTTTAGCTTTTTGCAATGTCGCTTCTTTTGCAAGAGCAAGGTCTGCTGAAGCTATTTCTTTAATACTCGTCCAATTCAAGCTCAACGCGGTGAATGCTTTTATATTCGGGATTCGCACTAATTTTCCTGCTTTTACAATGAATACATTAGCACTATCAACTGCCTTAAGTAATGCCCCCTCCACAAGCGCGCTAATCCCTGACGACGACTGGCCAATAGTGGAAGGAACTGGCGTTTGAGGACTGACGGTCGGTTGTGCCGTCGTCGTTTGTTGAGTCGTCGTAGAGCTTGTTGAGGGAGGAGTATACGACGATGCTCCAGAAGAAGGCGCGATGCCTCCTCCGCTCCCACCAGCGACACATGCGTTCGTAGTCGCTGAAGCCGCAGACGTTGCCGCAGATTCACCCGAATCATTGGTCGCGCTTACTTTGTAATACTGAGTGGTATTACAAGACAGAGAGGCATCAGTATACGACGTTGTACTACCAGAAGTAATAGTAGTCAATTTGGGGAATGAACCGCCTGATGAAGTATCACTATAAAGGTTATACCCTGTCGCGCCTGAAACCGATTGCCAGCTTATGAGCAAAGAATTTACTCCAGGCGAACCTACGCTTATACTGCCAGGCGCTGAAGGCGCAGAAGAACCGCCCACTGGCGCTATCGGGGCAAAATCAGAAAAGTGTGTTACTGTTGCGGTTAACGCATGGTTAGTCGTATCAACATTTGTTGAGAGCGCTTCCCAAACCTGCTTTTCACTTGACCATACACCAAGAACTAATTTACTTTCAGATACTCCCGAAGGAATATCTGAAGTGCTATAAGGAATGGTAACAGTAACAGAAGCTCCAGAGTTTGAAGAGAGCGAGGTGATTTTATTTCCTGACGCATCGGTGGGCGTTATCTCAATTGCCTTGCCTCCCAATACGACGATATTGTCGGTCGGTGGATCAATAATGGATGTCTTTTCCTTTGTGCTGACGCTTGCGTCATTCCCCGAGGTGCCAAAGATACCAGCAGGAATATTCACCGTAAAGTTAGATCCGATATCCGTATTTTTAACCAAACCTCCTTGGGAGGGCTTTATATTGGACGACCGCGATTCTTTTATCGTATACCCAGAAATTGCTGAAAGCGTGAGATTTTGAGTGGCAATTCCTCCGCTTGTGGCGGTCACAGAAGCAGAAGAAGATTCAAATCCATCTGACCTCGCTTTCACCGTCCATGCGCCTGCGGTAACTGAAAGAGTATAGTTATTGCCACTTGTTGCAGTTATATCAAGGTCAGCGGCTACGAACTTACCTGATCCATTGTCTGCAAATATCTTTGTGGCAGTGGTTGCATTGCTCCCTGAAAGCGTTACCCGACCGGTAATAGTTGCGTCTGCGAAGACCATCGTTCTATTTGTACCGGTCGAAACATTAGCGCCGCTTACCGTAATGTTGGAAGGGTTTGCATTATCCACACAGCCAGGGATGCTTGCAATAAGGGAGTATGTTCCGTTTGGCAGTTGGATTGAATAGGTGCCGGTCGCGCTCGTCGTTGCTCCTGCGCGTCGGCCATCGGTTGCGTCGCTAAAGAATACCGAGACACCCGCTACGCACGCGCTTGAAGTAGAACTTACTGTTCCAGAAACCGTAGAAAGAGTGGGCGGGGAAAAGCTTACGGTCTGCGTCCCGTTACTTGCAAGGGTTACTGACTGGGAACCAATGAGACCATATTTGGGGTTACCCGCCTTAACAGTATAAATAATACCGGCAGTGGAAGCTGGCATCGTCAACGAATATACTCCGCTTGTCTGTGAACCAGTTCCAAACCCCCGGCCGTTAACATCACGCGCATCCACAAATGCATCGGTAATCCCTGTTATTGTGACATTTATAGTGCCTGTGCCAGCTAATGAAAGATTTTGACCTGTGAGCCCCGACGCGCCCACGGTTACCGACGTAATCGGCGCAAGGGGACCTTTGCCAGGTATAAATCCTTCTATCGTATATCCGGCTCCGGTTTTAACTTTGAGCGAATATGTTCCATCCGAGCCGCTTACCGTGCCATTGCCACCGCTCGCTCCATACATATTTATAAATGCTCCTGCTTGCGCTGTTCCCCCTACTGTTACTGTTCCAGAGACCGTTCCAAAGCTTGCGGTAGTTGGTTGAAAATTCTGGCTTGTAAGCGAAGACCCACTCACTGTTACGGTAAGTGTCCCAAGATCGCCAAACCCGGGGGCAAATGCGCGCAATCGCCACGTGCCGTTAGCCACATAAAGCGTATAATTTCCTGAACTGTCAGTCGGCGATCCCGCAAACAATCCGGTAAAATTGCTTGACGCATCAAGACTCTCTGCTTTAACAAAGGCAAATGCGACCGCGTTGCCGCTATCGTCAAGGACTCTTCCTGAAATTGATTGACCTGATTTAAGAATTTTTAGGGTAATACCCGTACCAGTCACTAATGAACCATTTGAGTATACATCCGCAGTCAAATTGCCATCGACATTACTACTATTATCAGCAACAGTTACTTCATTGGGCGCGGCCGAGGGCATACCCGGAATGTTTGCCTCTATAATATAAGTCCCGTTTATCGCGGAAAGCGAGAATGTTCCATCACTCCTTGATTGGGTAAACGCGCCGCTGGTCTGGTTATTTCCCCCGGTTGCGCTCGTGGGTCGGGCATTAATGAATACGTTAGGTATACCTGTCCCAGAACCGTCTACCACAATTCCTTGAATCGTTCGATTGCTTGCTATTAACGCCACTGTTATCGAAGGAGTTGAAGCACTTGCGGTAACATTCACTTCTTGCGCCTGCGGAGGCAAGAAATCAAATATTGGCGGCGGCGGCGGTACGCCCGGAGTCTTGGGAAGCCATGGGCCGACATTGACCTGCCATTTCCCAAAGGATACCGGGAGAGAAGCGCTCCCTGCGCCGGAACCATTAAGCGTTACTTCTCGCACCGTGCTTCCTCCCTTAGATGGATCGTATGGATTAAAGGCCATCACGTCAACTTTTTTACTTGCCGGACCGCCCGTAACGGAAACGGTGATAGTCCCATCCGCCGCCTTTAATCCGAAATTAATAGCCGAAGCGCTCGAGCCAGAGGAAAGATTAATGTCTCTAAACATGAATCCGCCCACTGTGCTCCCGCCACCAGAAGTGATAGGAGGGACTTCTACATGATAGAAACCATCGTTTAAGCTACTAAAGGTAAATGCTCCTGTGCCGTCAGTTGTGGTACAATTCCATCCAACTGAAGGGCCACCCAAGCACACATTCATTGAGGCAACTCCAGTCTCTCCTGCATCTTTGGTATTATTGCTATTGGTATCGTTAAAGACAAATCCAGCAATACTCTGTGAGCCGGGCGTTGAGAAAAAGAAGGGCATCGAGGTCTTTGAATCAAGTAAACTGTTTGATGTATCAAACGTTTTAATATCAACCGTATATCCTCCTGTCGAAAAATCCTTTGGCACGCTTGAATTTATAATCCCCTGAAGTTTTAAGCGCAAGAAATCGTTAGGATTCGTAGCGCCACTTGCGGTCGTAAGTGTTACTGTTCGGGCAGTAGAACTGCATACCGGAGTAAAGGTTACTGTGTTAGGAGAAGGTCCATTGATATCATTATTATCAAATTGATCTAATTTCGTTCCGCAAGTAGCCGCAAAGGAAAATCCGGTGGGGAATGTAAGAACGATGCTTCCGCCAGAAGGAATTGCCTGCGTAGCCTGAAATTCAACACGGTATTGGGAGGTGGCACCCGCTACTGGTGAGTCAGGCATTACACGAATTGGATTAGTGCCAAAAGTGAAGAAATCTACTTGCCCTCCGCCGCTTCCTCCGCCAGGGCCTCCACCAGGCGTCCCTCCTTGCGTCGCATTACCCAACGTTCCTTGGAAAGTATTTTTTGCAGGCGTGCCAGTGTTATCCATTCCATTTCCGGAAAGATCAATAGTGGAAGTAGCAACCGTAATCTTAAAGTTCTGACCAGGGGCAATAGCAAGGCCTCTGATGAAAACGGTCTTAGAAAACGCTTGATATTCAAAAAACGCGCTTCCTAAACTCACCGGTGTCCCCACGGGACTCTCTAATGTAAAATTGCTTGCCACAGGGGTACTTGTCGCGTTCATCGGTTCAGAAAACGTCACCGATATTTGGAAATTATTTCCGGTCGCAAAAAGTATTGTCGGCTTTGCCGTATCAGGAGCTACGGCGCCGTTAATATTTGTACCTGTACTGAAACTTTTAACAATATCCGCCCCAAGCGCATTGCCTATTTGATCCTTCACGCCACTTACACCGCTTACTATTTTTACAAAATATCGGGCAGAAACCCCCAAAATGGGAAGGGGCGAGACATGAATAGTGCGCTCATCTGCGTCAAGGAATAACTGCGCAGGAGTAGTAGTCGCTTCGTTAAGCGTCGCATCATTATTCGCGTCAAAAATGAGTTGTACAGTAGAACTACTGACCGTAGAAGCATCAAGCGCCTTATTAAACGCAACTCCTATATCAGAGGTCGCTCTATCAGCCCCGGTAGAAGCATCTGCAGGGAACATGGCGCTCACGGTAGGAGCGGTAGTATCAGCCGCGATAGCCTTAAAAGGAACCATAAAATCAGGGCCCATCAACACATTAGTGTCAGTATTTTGGACCGTTGACTTAATCACTAATACATAGAGATTTGCTGCAGTCAGCAGTCCAGTGGGAGTAACTGTCATTTGTTTGGTCGCGGGATTCCAAGAAATATTTGACGCGGTGATGAGATTTGCTCCTGATGAAACTCCGTTCACTTGAGCAAATAATTGGACATTGGAAGCGCTCAACACTGATCCTGCGCCACTTGTTGCCATCGTGGAAGTGTTTGGATTAAGTCCCCCGGGATTGAATGTCACAATAAGCTTGGCATTCGTGGGAAGAGTTCCTCCAGGACCTGGAACCGTACCGGTAATAATTGGCGGTGGAGCAAAAGTTGCGCCACCAGTGAAAGCGCCGGCAGTGAAACTTCCTGTCTGAAAGTGGACTACAAAGTCAGAGGATAATCCTTGCGCACTCACGTTTGTCACTCCCGTAGTAATTCTATAGGTATACCAGGTACTATCAGTGAGAGTACTATGTACGCAAGTTATTTTTCTATTTGCATTACCGCCAAAATCCGGAGCGACAGTAACTGAAGTACAAAGATTAGATCCGGTTACCGCGCCAGTTTGAGTATTCCCGGTATTTGCCTTCAGTATTATAGTTGACGTGGTAGGAGTGGTAGGATCCAGCGCCTGGTCAAAAAACCGATCAATAGGCGCGTCTTTTGGCACGCCCGTTTGACCCTCATTAGGACCTCCAAATCCCGGGGCCGGCGGAGACGCAAGCGCTAGTTGAGGATAAGCTGAAATTACCGTTAAAAAAAGCCCCAAAGAAATACTAAGGGACCCTAACACAAAGAGAAAACCGGTAAAGCTATTTCTCACTATTCTTAAATAATTTCTCATACATTGCGATAGAGCGTCACTCATAATAGCTCGCGTAAATTACTTCAAGATTTACTAACCTCTTCTTAATAGAGGCCACATCCCAATAGCGAACTAAAAGATGAAGTGGCCTCTTAATGGACATCAACCTTAGTCCGATTCTAAAGTGTGATGTCCATAAATTAAGGAAGGGTTAAAATTTGAAGCAACTATTTTTTATTAGTGCCCTGATAACAGAGCTAAATTTTTTAGCGTAAAGCGGAAACCGCGGCGGCTTTCCCTCGCGGTTTTCAATTAACAAAGGAAAACGAAAGAGTTATCCACAATTACTTATAATAAGTATAGCATGTTGTTCAAGTATGACAAAAAACATTAGAAAATCAAAGCTGATTAAGGAAAATATGGGCTATCTTCATAATCTATTTGCCTCTCCCCTCCCTGTGGATTAGTGAAAAACAAAAACCCGCCCGCACTCCGTTGGAGAGTGGGGCGGGCCTGCCCCGCACCAGAGTAAGCTCGGTGCGGGGTTATCCGATACAGCCTGCAAGCCTGCCTGCCGGTAGGCAGGGAAAGCGACCATCGGGGGAAGTTCTGATTAGTAACTCAAACTTACACCAGTTGCAGGGTAGGAATCAGACGCGTTGAAGGCATTATCACCAACTGTGGTGAGAGTGCTTGCTACACCAGTGCCACCAATGTAGGTTGATCCTGCATTAGCGCCACCCGGAGTAAGATACGCGTAGAATACACCGCCGCCTGTCCAGTTATCTTCCGAAGAGCTTGCTCCACTTGCGGTTGCCGCAGAATCATACGGATCAGAAGAGGTGCCAGTTGAGGTGGTATATCCTGTCAAACCATCAACCTTAAAGGTCAAGGTCGCGGTTCCTGGTGTAGCAGAAGCTGTGCTTCTGATAGTGCTCGTATCAACTTTAACGGTAAAGGTCTTTCCTATCACATCATCAGCAACTCGACCAAAGGTACCATTTGTCGTATCAGTCGTCGAAGCGCCAGTCGTAAATCCACTACTGATTTCGTTAGTACTATCAAAGGTAAGCGTACCAGCTGTTGTGGTGCTTGAGAGCGTTACTGACGTGTTGCTTGCAATCCTTGTTGACCCATCGTAGAGATCCCACGTAGTAAGCGAGCCACTCCAACCGTTTACCCCTGCAATCGATGCTCTCACGCGAATGCGTGGAATTCTAATAGATGAATTTGCCACCGCAGATTTTACCGTAAAGGTGAATACTGCCTGGTTGGACTGCGGAGCTTGAGGGTTCGCGCTTCCAGTGGGGTTAGACGCTACAGTGACAACCGGAGCTGTTGCGTGGAAGAGGAAGTTATCGGAAGCCGCAAGATCAGTCTCTGCGCTACTCGAACCAATCGTGGCGGATCCTAAGTTTCCTGTCGTTCCTACGATTTGGAAATCATCGGTGGTGCTGTCGCTCTTGATGGATACCGCAAAGGTGCCCACGTCGCTTGCCGCGGTAATAACCGAACTATTTGATAGATCAGCTATCAATGAAAGATACTTAGATGTTCCTGCAGGAATACTATACGCCAAACCAGTG
>Ga0209515_10006409_pt1 | contig 14688 bp, 9 predicted proteins | sample Subgroupgradi54m_FD_187454 | JGI IMG/M metagenome (GOLD analysis project Ga0209515, IMG submission 187454) | Subsurface groundwater microbial communities from S. Glens Falls, New York, USA - GMW60B uncontaminated upgradient, 5.4 m (SPAdes)... ...
GCGGCGACGGTGAATACGCTCGCCCTCGATCTGATGGCGATCGGACTCGTCGGGCTCCTGATCCTCCGTCGAGCCCGTCGGCCCCTGCGTGAGTTTTTGGGGATGGAGGCCGCGCCGCTTGGTCGCTTGGTGGTGATGGGGCTGCGGGGCTATCTCCTCTGGGCCCCGATCCTCGTGGGGGTGATCGTCGCGGTGATACAGATTGTCCAATGGCTCCATGTCGAGCCGACGCCACAATTGGTGGTCGTCATGCTCTTGCAAGAGTCCCGGCCGCGATTGCTGTTGGCGCTGATGGGGCTCGTGGCCGTCGTCGGGCCGATCGCAGAGGAGATTCTCTTTCGCGGGGTGACCTACGGGGCTCTGCGGCGCCGCTGGGGCGTGGGGTGGGCGGTGGTCAGCTCGGCGGCGCTCTTTGCCGCGCTCCACGCCGACCCGATCGCCTTTGTGCCGATTTTCGTCCTCGGCCTCCTGCTGGCCGAGCTCTACGAGCAAACAGGATCACTCATCCCCTCGATGACCGTCCACATCGTGCACAATAGCGTCATGCTCGTCGTGGCGATCACCGTGCGCGATCTCCTGCGCGTGACGGGGACCGCGCCATGACGCGGCCGAAGGTGGAGGCGGTCCGCTGGGTCGGCGGCGCCGTGGAGCTGATTGACCAGCGACGGCTGCCGGCGGCCCTCGTGCGTCGTCGGTACCGGTCGGTCGAGGCGGTTGCTAAAGCGATCGAGACCCTGCAGGTGCGCGGGGCGCCGGCGATCGGCATCACCGCGGCGTACGGGGTGTGCGTCGGGGCGCTACGGGCGCCGACGCGTGACCGCGCGGCGTTCCGACGCCAGGTGGCGCAGGCCGTGGCGCGCCTGCGCCGCACCCGCCCGACCGCGGTGAATCTGGCCTGGGCGCTGGCGCGGATGCAGCGCGTGCTGCTGGAGCACCCGCGCGATTCCGTGCCGGCCTGGCGGCGGCGCCTGCTCGCGGAGGCGCGCGCGATTCACACGGAGGATCGGCAGCTCTGCGCGGCGATCGGGCGGGCCGGGGCGGCGCTGCTCCGGTCCGGGGACATCGTGATGACCCATTGCAACACCGGCAGTTTGGCCACCGGCGGGATTGGGACGGCGTTCGGCGTGCTCGCCACCGCGCAGGCGCAGGGCAAGCGCCTCCACGTCATGGCGTGCGAAGCCCGCCCTGTCTGGCAGGGGGCACGACTCACGATGTGGGAGCTGGCGCAGTACGGGATCTCCGCAACGCTCATCTGCGATACGGCGGCGGCGAGCATGATGGCACGCCGCGGGGGGCGGCGGATCGCCGCCGTGATCGTCGGCGCCGACCGGATTGCGGCCAATGGCGATACGGCGAATAAGATCGGCACCTACGGTCTCGCGCTCCTCGCCCGCGCTCATCACATCCCGTTCTACATCGCGGCCCCCTCCTCGACGGTGGATGTGGCGACGCCGTCGGGACGGCAAATTCCGATCGAGGAGCGTCCGGCGACGGAGGTGACGACGCCGCTTGGTTTGCGCGTCGCCCCGCGTGGCGCGCGTGCCGCGAACCCGGCGTTTGACGTGACGCCGCACCGCTTGATTACTGGGATCATCACGGAGCGCGGCGTGCTGCGCCCGCCCTATCGCTCGAGTTTGCGCACGCTGAGGAGGCCGCGATGAAGGTGGAATCGGTCGGTGAATTTGGATTGATCCAGCGGTTGGCGAAGCAGATCACCGTCGGCCCCGGTGTGGTCCGCAGCATCGGGGATGATTGCGCGGTGTTCGAAGGGCCCCCGACCTGGTACCACCTGCTGACCTGCGACATGTTAATTGACGGCGTCCATTTCAAGGTCGGCCGCGCCAAGCCGGAACAGATCGGGTGGAAGGCCCTCGCCGTCTCGGTCAGCGATGTCGCGGCGATGGGGGGCATTCCCCAGTACGCGGTCGTCTCGCTCGGCGTGCCCAAGGGTTGCACGGTCGAGCTCCTCGAAGGGATTTACAAGGGACTCCAGCGGATGGCCGGCACGTGCGGCGTGTCGGTGGTCGGCGGGGATACGGTCCGCGCCCCGCGCCTGACGATCGATGTCACCCTGTTCGGCCGCGTCGAGCGCACGCGCCTCGTCCTGCGCAGCAGCGCGCGGGAGGGCGACCAGCTCTTCGTGACCGGCACGCTCGGCGGCGCGGTGCGCTCGGGCCGGCACCTGACCTTCACGCCGCGTTGGCAGGAGATCCGGGCGATCGGCGACCGGTTTCCACTGCACGCGATGATTGATCTCTCCGACGGGCTCTCGAGCGATCTGGGCCACCTGGCGGCGGCCAGCCGCGTCGGCGCGATCGTCGAGGCCGCGGCGGTTCCGCGCGCGCGCGGCGCCACCCTCAAGTCGGCGCTGACCGAGGGAGAGGATTTTGAATTATTGTTCACCGCGCCGGCCTCGATGTCAGCCGCGCTAACCGAGTGGGCGGCCGGGGCCCTCCGTTGCGGCCTCACCCGCATCGGCGAGATCGTGCCGGCCAGGCAGGGCGTGACCCTCCGGCATCCGTCGGGCCAGCGCGAGCGATTGGCCGCCGCGGGCTTCCGGCATTTCTAAGCATGCCGCGCTCGTGGGTGACCCGCAGCCCGGCGCAGACTCAGACTCTCGGCCGCCGTCTTGGCGCGGTGTTGGCGCCGGGCGACACCGTGGCGCTCTGCGGCGATCTGGGGAGCGGCAAGACCACGTTGGTGCAGGGACTGGCAAAGGCGCTCGGCGTTCGGGAGGCGGTGACCAGCCCCACCTTTACGTTGGTGCGGGAATACCGCGGGCGGCTGCCGATCTACCATGTGGATTTGTTTCGACTGGATCGGGAGGAGGAGTTGGAAACGATCGGTTACGACGAATTCGTCGCGGGGCAGGGGGTGACGTTGATCGAATGGGCGCAGAAGATGCGGGCGCGCCTCCCGCGCGAGTACCTGGAGCTGACGTTCGCCGTCACGGGCCCCTCGGCCCGCACGATCACGGTCCTTCCGCACGGCCCTCGTGCGGAACAGTTGGTGAGTCGCTGGCGATGATCCTCTTGGGGATGGAGACCTCGACGCGGGCCTGCTCCGTGGCCGTCAGCGATGGCGCCACCCTGCTCGCTACGATGACCATCGCCGGGAGCGATCGCCCGTCAGATCAGTTGATGGTCTCCGTCGAGCGGTGCCTGCAGGCCGCGGGGCTGACGACCTCCGCGCTTGAGGGCGTCGCCGTCAGCGCCGGCCCCGGCTCCTTCACCGGCATCCGCGTCGGCGTGACCGCGGCCAAAACACTCGCCTACGTCCTTGGGAAACCGGTCGTCCCTGTCTCCAGTCTCGACGTGCTGGCCGCGAATGTCCCCGCGCCCCGCTGGCCCCTCTGGGTCCTGGTGGACGCTCGAAAAGAGAAGGTGTATGCTGCCCAGTATGCGCCGGCGCTGGACGGCGTGCCGCAGCGGATCGGGCCGGAACAGCTGTTGACCGTCGAGCAACTACTTCCGCACCTGCTCGGCGACTGCCTTCTGCTCGGCGATGCCCTCGTGCGCTATGGGGACCCCCTACGCGCCGCCCTGGGATCCCGTGGGCACCCGTTGGCCCCCGCGCTCTGGGTGCCGCAGGCCGCCGCGGTCTGCCGCCTCGGGGCGCGAGCGCTCGCCGACGGGGCCGCAGTGGCCCCGCACGATTTGGCGCCGCACTATTTGTATTCGAAAGAAAGCGATATCACAGGATGGTAGCTCAACCGCAACCGATCACCTGGGTGGACGTCAACCTCGCCGCGATCCAGGAGAACGCGCGGGCGGTGCGCCGGCTCCTCAAGCCCACGACGCAGCTCATGGCGGTCGTGAAGGCCAACGCCTACGGCCACGGCCTTCTCCATGTCGCGGAGACCCTCTCGGCCGCCCGCCTCGTGGATTGTTTCGGCGTCGCCAGTCTCACCGAGGGGATCACCTTGCGCAATCATGGGATTACCCCGCCGATTCTCCTGATGGGGCAAATCCTGCCTGAGGAGGCCCCGCTCGTCGCGCGCTATCACTTGACGGCGACGGTCTGCACCAAGCCGGTCGCGCTCGCGCTCGCGCGCGCGGGGCAACGGGCGAAGGAGCCGATCCGCGTCCATCTGAAAGTGGATACGGGGATGGGGCGCTACGGCGTCTGGCACGCGGAGGCCCCCGCCTTCATCCGATGGTTGCGGGCCCAACATGGCGTGCTGGTCGAAGGGCTCTACAGTCACTTGGCGAGCGCGGTCCAAGATCGCGCCGCGACGCTCCAGCAGCTCGCGGCCTTCCGCGCCCTCGTGGCGACGCTCGAACGCGCCCGAATGTATGTGCCGCTCAAGCATCTGGCCAACAGCATGGGGTGCTTGGGCTATCCGGACTCCCGCTGGGATCTCGTGCGCGCAGGGCTGGCCCTCTACGGCGTCTCCCCGCGGGCCGGGTGGGCGCCGCCGGTGCGATTGACCCCGGCGCTGCGCTGGCGGGCGCGCGTGGCCTTCATCAAGCCGGTGCCCGCGGGCCGGGCCGTGAGTTACGGCGGCACCTATCGCACCACTCGGCGCACGCGGATCGTCACGATCCCCGTTGGCTACGCGCATGGCTATCCCCTGCGATCCTCCAATCGTTCGGCGGTGCTGCTCGACGGCCGGCGCCTGCCCGTCGTGGGGCGCGTGACGATGGATCACCTGATGCTCGACGCCGGGTTGCGGGGCAGTGTGCGCGTCGGCGAGGCCGTCACCCTCCTGGGCCGTGATCGGCGCGAGACGATCCGCGCCGAGGAGTTCGCCCGTTGGGGCGGGACCATTGCCTACGATGCCCTCTGCGGCATCAGCCCGGCCGTGCCGCGCTACTATCATCCCAGCCCGCGGACCGCGACCCTCCCACCCCCGCGCCGCGCCCGCCCCGCCTCATCCGCCACCCCCTAGAAGGTTAATCGAAATTATAGTCTAGATATTTTCTGGTCACTGGCGACACTTTCGGGTATACTTGCTTGCAGAATCCCATGCGCATTGCCCGTACACGTTTCATCACGCACCTCCTTCTGCTGACAATCCTTGCCGGGCTCAGCGGCCCCGCCGGGTGGTCAGCCTCTGACCTCTCGCGTCCGCCCCGCGCCTCAGCCGCTCTCCGCCCGCTCACGGCGGAATCCCGCAATGTCCAAGTTGGTTTGGAAGATGCGCTAACTGATTTCGAGGAGGGCGATGGGGCACCGGATGAGAGCGGATGGGACGATGCTGGCCAATTGACGGGAGGCCTAGAAAAGATGCATCGGCATCGCAAGAGGCGGTTATCAAAGAGACGCGACGGGAGGATTGTGTATTTGGCGACTGATATTGGCGAGATCCAGCGCTGCATCCATCGCGAGGACTACGCGAAGGCCGAGAGGTTATGCGGGACCGTCCTGAACAGAAATGGATTGGACGCTCCTCGGAGCGTTCCAGCGTACCTCCTGCGAGCAAAAGCCCGCCTGGGACTTGCAAAATATCAAGAGGCCGAAGAGGACGCGACCCACGCCCTTAAGTTGAATGGTCCTGGGCACAATGAAAATATCGGCCTCTATATCGTGCGGGCCAAGATCCGAAATAAGTCTGGGAATTTCCGTGGAGCCGAGGAAGACGCGGATGCGGCGCTGGCACTAGCTTCCGAGAGTCTCAGTGCTCGCAGGGAGCGGGCCCTGGCTCGTTATCAGCTGGGTCAGCTCCTGGAAGCCGAAGCCGATGCCCGATGGATTTTGGCCCGTGATCCAGCCCACGGCTTAGCCGCTCGACTGATAGGCGATATCCAAAACCAGATGAAGCGCTTCTCTGGCGGTCTGCCGACGCCCGCCCTGGTTTCCCCGACAACACGTTCCCGGGCCGGGTTGGAGGAGGGATCAGCTGGCCACGGGTTCGCCGGGGTAGCGACGCAGCTCACAACTCAGCTGACCGCGATCGCCGACCGAGCGGACTTTGGGGCGATGCAGGATTGGTTCCGCAGTCAGCATCAAGAGGCATTGCGTTTCGAGGTCCGCATCCTGCCTGACTCCGCGGGCCAGATTGCTTTCCAACTGGCCCTGGTCCGTGGCGCCGTGGCACGCCTGGGAGATCAGGGGCCACGCGAAGTCGCTTCCTTGACAGCGATCATGGCGATGACCGGGTCTGGCCCACGGAAGACTGTGGTGATCGAAGTCGAGTCGTTCACGACCCAGCCGGAATTCCAAGGCCAGGGTCTCGACGAATGGTTGCAGGCCATCCTTGGGGTCTTCAGCGAATTGCATGATGCGGTGTTGGTGATGCCAGTGCCTTCGTCGGTGGTCTCGCCACCAGAGAAGGAGGTGTTGCAGGCGCTTGAAGCGATCCGGCAGGCGTTCATGGAGGCGACGGCGACCCCGACGCCGCTTGGCCAACAGATCCACGGGGTCGCTCAACACGCGACATTACCAGCGATCCACAACCTTCAGACGATCCTGACGAGCGACACCGCCATAGACGATTGGTTCACGCGTGCGATCGCCGCCATCCTGACGTTGGAGCAGTTCGAGTCCCAGCTCGTTGGAACAATCCCGCACCTCGATCGCCTGTCGGAGGACGACCTCTCGATGTTGCGGCGTCTCGGGGAGACGATGGCCCCCAGCGTGGCCGCGGTCGCCACCAATGGCTTTTGGGCGCTGGCCCACGCGTTCAGCCGACGACACGGGCTCACTCAACTTCAACGGGCTCATGTCCCCGCGTCGTTGCAGGCCATCATGGATACCCCCACCCACTCCCTCATGGATCGCGCGTTCGCCGCCAGTTTGGCGTGGGTAACCTTTGATGAGGGAACAGCTGATCCACTGGTCGCGCTCTATCTGGGTGAGCCGCAGGCAAGTCGTCGAGAGCAATTGCACGCCTTACTGTTCTGGGTGATGACGCGTGCCACAGGTCACCCCTCGCAGCGGCGACACGAATTCCTCGAGGCGGTGGAGGCCCATTGCCGTCGGGAGGGGCTGACGGGCGCAACCGTTGGCGAGCATCCGGCCTTCGCCCCCTTATTCGAGCTTCTCGAGATGTTGAAAGGAGATGCGCGAGGTGTCGCGGAGCGATTGCAGATTGGCAGCGCATTAGCCGTTCAGTTGCGTGCGATGCTGCTGCAGACGAAAAAGTTGGAGACCCAACAGCGTCTCGTAGATCTCTGGATGCAGGTGGAGCCCGACTCGCTCCTGGCGATGCTGGATGATCCCGCTGCCGAGCCCTGTTCCTTGGCGATCACCTCGGCTTTCGAGGAACAGCTACAAGCGGGAACCGTGCACGGCGAGCCCAAGCGTGTCCGCGCGGCACTGGATGCCGCGTACCGCCGGTCGGAGTGGTTCGATCATCCGCTGACGATCGAGGAATTCCGGGCCAAGCTGGGTGATCCCGATGATCAGTTCATGCAGGCCAATCGTCATGCGGCGGAGACGATCCCTCGTATCCTTCAGAAGGCGTCAACCCATGAGATTCTGACTCGTATCGTTCGAGAGGATCATTTCTCCGAGGTCGTGGCGGATGTGACGCGCGCGTTCGCCGTCACCCCGCGGCACCTCTTTATGCCGCGATTTGCGCGTTGGAAGGCCTATGCAGATCAGCCGGTGCCGATTGGCTACGGCCAGACGATCTCGCAGCCGACTCTTGTCTACCCGATTCTCGCCGCCCTCGATCTCGACAAGACGAAAACTCTCCTGCAGATCGGCACCGGCAGTGGGTGGTTGCCCGCGGCCGCAGGGATCTTGGCCAAACAGGTCTACACGATGGAGCGTCAGCCCTTCTTGGCCGAGCGCGCCGGGCGGACAATCCGCTATCTCGGCCGTCAAAACATCACGGTGATCAATGGCGACGGGGGCTATGGCTATCCAACCGCGGCCCCCTACGGCGCGATTCTCGTTTCTGCGGAAGCCCCCGACGTCCCGGCCGCGCTCGTCGACCAACTCGCCGAGGGGGGCGTGCTCATCATCCCCATCACCCAGGGTGACGATCCGTATGCATCGCGCCGGCCCTGTCCGTTGCTGTGGTTCACCAAGCGCGATGGTCTGCTCAGTGAACCCGTCGTGCTTCATCAGGAGACCTGGTGGGTGCCCTTCCTCGGCGACTTCGGTCATCCTACCCCCGGCGCCGGGTTGGAGGAGGGGAAATCGGGACAGCGACGGACCACAAATGGATGGAAGAAGTCGTTCCCAGGCCCGGGGGCGGCCACCCAAAAGCTCCTACGGTTCAACCGCGAGAAACGCACGCTGTGGCGCGAATGGTCTGAGTGGCACGCTCATCTTGTGCAACACCGGTTGAGCCCTGCCCTTGTTTTTACGCGCGGCCTGGAGGTGATTGCGGAGGCCAGCGATACCCTCGCGGAGTTTCGGGCGAACTTCGAAGCGTTGAAGACGTTGGTGGATCGTTTGGACACCGAGGAGGTTTTGCAGTGGTCGAGGATCACGGTGGATCAATTCGTCCAGATGGTCAAGGAAGCTATCCTGTATCGTCGGCAGGGGTTTGACTATCGCGTGAATGTGGTGCCAGGATCGGCGACCTCGCCTCAGCGTGTTGAACTGCTCGGCCAGCTCCCAGAGACCCGGCGCGACCAGCGTGCGCCACCACAGGCGGCCGCGGCGGATGCACAGGGAGCGACCTTGATGAAACGCGCCAGGCGGGTCGGGCGGGATTCTTCGGCGATTGCGAAAGTCAGCCGTCGGGCCCCGTCCACGCGACAACCCCCTGCGCCCGCCGCCGCGCGATCGAATAGTCCCACCTCCCCGCCGCGCGTGGATCGCGTCGCGGCTGAATTTGTCACGGTGGGTCGCCGAGAAGGACTGCTCGAGGACACGCGGAACCGAATCTTGGGCGAATTCCTCTCCTTCAAGGGCACTCAACTCACCGCAGATGATCTTGGGAACAGAATCGGCTTCTACTCCCTGGGCCGTTCGGATGTGGAGGCGCTGCGCACGCTGGGCGTGGATGTGCTCTTGGCGCGAGCCAACGTGGCTCGAGAGAAAAACGGTCGCCCGCCCCTTCATGTGCGCGATCATACCGGCCGCTCTCTGCTTGATCCCTCGAACAAGACCGGCGGGTTGGAGGAAGGTGAGCCAGAGCTCCCCCTCCAGGTGGTGTTGACACGGTATGGTGAGTACCTCACCCAATTAAACGGCCCGGCCTTAGCCCGAGAAGTCCAAGACATCCTCGCCATCCCTGGTCGGGAAGCCCTCCTCCGCGAACGCTTGTCCGACCTGTGGTGGCTTAACGAAGCCAAGCATCTCGTGGCTCGATCGAAGCAACCCGTGATTGTGTCGGATGCCTACCTGAATACCAGAGAGCAAAACGTGTTGCGCGGATTTCTGCTCGGGGCTGCGGCCGTGGTTGCCGCCGACGAAATCGGCGTAGGGTTGGAGGAAGAGGAGAAGTTTGGGCGGCGAGATTTATTTAGGCATGCTGTTACGGAGGCGCTGAAGATCGCAGTGGCAGCGAACACCCAGTCAGCAACTCCATCGCTGGCCGCATCAACCGCGCCGTCAGAAGATTGGATGATCATCAAATTGCGGGAAGACCTGGCCGACTTGCCTAAGGGTGATAGTTTAACCATCGATGTACTGGAAGGTATGTCGCTCAGCGATAGAGTAGATCTCGGTAGCGCCCGGGCAACCGTGCGTCATGACCTTGAAGCGTTGATCGAGCTCGAGGTGCCGATTCCCGATGATCTTTTCGCCAGAGCGCTTGGGGAGTTGATGCACGATGACGAGTGGTCATTTCAGCGATGGTGTGTTGCAATCGCTCGGGATAACCCGGATCGTTGGCCGGACATAGTGAGGGCCGTCAACGCCGTTCGCAGAGCTTCTCCGGAACGGAGCGTGCTACCGCTTCCTCCGACACTTGAGCTTGCCGCGCAGGAGTTTTCTCAACCTCCTCGAGTTGATGATTCTGACAAGACAGCTATTTTCGGGCAGCTGAGGGGTGCTCCGGGATGGCAAAGAGCCGATTCCGAGACGCAGTTGGCTGGAGCCCGGCGTGTTGTGAACGATGCGACTGCTGCGCTGGTGGCCGACGGGACGTGGTATGTGCTGAGCGCCGAGACGATCAAGAGGTACCCACCAATCGCTCCCCTGATCGATGCACTCGCGAAACAGGGGCCATCGCGAATCATTCTGGATGACGCCTCGCACGGGCAGGCGGTGCTGCAGTTGCACGCGATCCGGCCGAGCGTGCCGATCGAGGCCATCCGGTACTATGGGACGGAGCTCGAGATCGAGGCATTCCTGGCGGTCGCCCGTGAACATCTGCCGCCTCTGGTAGCCGTGGAGGATCTCGAACGTCTCGTGACCCGCGTGCCGCTCACCAGCCAGCCATTCCAGGTATTCCTCCAGCAGCTCCTGCCGCCGGTGGCCGGCGCCACGCCTATTGACTATGACCAGCTCGCCGACGCCCTGAAGACCCTCCTCGCCGCCGCGTAGGGGTTTACAATACTGCTCTCATAGGGTTTACAATATTTCTTCCAGAGTTTACAATACGACCCCTGAGTTCCCGCAAGCGAGGGGCGACCAGAGATATCCCATTTTCGGTTGACGCCACGCCCCTAACCTCTATATAATAACTGTCTGCCCCAGGTCTGCGCTGGGGCATTCTCTTTCTATGTCACCGCGCAATCAGGTGTTAGAACAATCGGCCGCTGATCTGCGGCCCCGCAGTCGGACCCTGCTGGACGGGGAGGGTCGGGCGCCGGCCCGGGCTATGCTCAAAGCGATCGGGTTCACCGATGAGGACCTGCGCCGGCCGTTCATCGGGGTGGCGAACACCTGGATCGAAGTGATGCCGTGCAATTTTCATCTGCGGCGGTTGTCGGAGCAAGTGAAAGCCGGCATCCGGGCCGCGGGCGGCACCCCGGTCGAGTTCAACACGATCGCGGTCTCCGATGGGATCTCGATGGGGACCGAGGGGATGAAATGTTCCCTGATCAGCCGCGAGGTGGTGGCCGACTCGATCGAACTCGTGGCCCGCGGGCACCTGTTCGATGGGGTGGTGGCGATCTCCGGATGCGACAAGACGATCCCCGGCACGGTGATGGCGCTGGCGCGGCTGAATGTGCCGTCACTCATGCTTTACGGCGGCTCGATCGCGGCGGGGAAGTTCCAGGGGCGCGACGTCACGATCCAGGATGTGTTCGAGGGGGTCGGGGCCTGCGCCGCCGGCCGGATGACCGCGGACCAACTGCATGAATTGGAAGATGTGGCCTGCCCAGGCCCGGGGGCCTGCGGCGGGCAGTTTACGGCGAACACGATGGCGACGGCGATGGAGCTGATTGGCATCTCGCCGATGGGGCTGAACAGCATCCCGGCGATGGATCCGGCCAAGGATGAGGCGGCCTTCGCCGTCGGAGAATTGTTGATGGACCTCTTGCGGTCGGGGCTGACGCCGAAGCAGATCTTGACCCGGCCGGCGTTCGAGAATGCGATCGCCGGGATCGCGGCCACCGGCGGCTCGACGAACGGCGTGCTCCACCTGCTGGCGCTGGCGAAGGAGGCCGGCGTGCCACTGACGATTGATGACTTTGACACGATCAGCGCGCGGACCCCGCTCTTGGCGGATCTGAAACCCGGCGGCCGATTCACCGCGCCCGACATGCACCGGGCCGGGGGCGTGCGGCTCGTGGCCCAGCGGCTGCTCGAGGGCGGCCTGTTGCACGGCGAGGCGAAGACCGTGACCGGCAAGACGATCGGCGAAGAGGCCCGCGCCGCGAAAGAGACGGCCGGCCAGCCGGTGGTGCGGCCGCTCAAGAATCCGTTGAAGCCGACGGGCGGCCTCGTAATCCTCCGAGGGAATCTGGCTCCGGACGGCTGCGTCGTGAAGGTGGCCGGGCACGAGCGGCTCGAGCATCGCGGGCCGGCGCGCGTGTTTGACACTGAGGAGGCGGCCTTCGCCGCGGTGCAGGCGCGCCAGATCAACGCCGGCGACGTGGTCGTGATCCGTTACGAGGGGCCGAAAGGGGGCCCCGGGATGCGCGAGATGCTCGGCGTGACCGCCGCGATCGTCGGCGAAGGACTCGGCGAGTCGGTGGCCCTGCTGACCGACGGGCGGTTCTCCGGGGCGACGCGCGGGTTGATGGCCGGCCACGTGGCGCCGGAGGCGGCCGTGGGCGGCCCGATTGCCGCGCTCCGCGACGGCGACACAATCACCTTTGATATCGAGAAGCGGCGGCTGGATGTGGCCTTGTCGCCGGAGGAATTGGCGGCTCGCCTGAAACAATGGACGCCGCCAGCCCCGCGCTACACGAGCGGCGTGATGGCGAAATACGCGAAACTGGTGTCCTCGGCCTCAGAAGGAGCGGTGACCGGATAATGGCGAAGATGAAGGGCGCGCAAATCCTGGTGGAGTGCCTGAATCGGGAAGGGGTGGAGATCATTTTCGGCTACCCCGGCGGCGCAAATCTGCCCATTTATGACGCGCTCTACGACGCGCCGCTCAAGCACGTGCTCGTGCGGCACGAGCAGGGGGCCGCGCACATGGCGGACGGCTACGCCCGCGCGACGGGGAAGGTGGGCGTCTGCCTGGCCACCTCCGGCCCGGGGGCCACCAACCTGGTCACCGGCATCGCGACGGCCTACATGGATTCCATCCCGATGGTGGCGATCACCGGGCAGGTGCGCTCCTATCTCATCGGCAACGACGCGTTCCAGGAAGCGGACGTTTGCGGCATCACCCGGCCGATCACCAAACACAACTTTCTCGTGAAAGATCCGAAGCAATTGGCCCGGACGATCCGCGAGGCCTTCTTCATCGCCGGCACGGGCAAGCCCGGCCCGGTGCTCGTGGATATCCCGGTGGACGTGTCGCAGGCGGAGCTCGAGTTCGTCTGGCCGGAGAAGTTCGACCTGCGCGGGTATAAACCCCAGCGGTTCGTGGACGGCAATCCGGTCCAGCTCGAGAAGGCGCTTGATCTCATCCTCAGCGCCAAGCGCCCCGTGATCTACGTCGGGGGCGGGGCGGTGATGTCGAACGCCTACGAGGAGGTGCGGGAGTTCGCGAAGCTGACCGGCGCCCCGATCACGACGACCTGCATGGCGCTCGGCGTTTTCCCGGAGCGCGACCCGCAGAGCTTGCGGATGCTCGGGATGCATGGCGCCGCCTCCACCAACTACGCGGTGCAGTACTGCGATCTCCTGATCAATGTCGGTGCGCGGTTCGACGACCGCGTCACCGGGACGGTGGCCACCTTCAGCCCGAAGTCGAAGAAGATCCACATTGATATTGACCCGGCGAACATCAACAAGAGTGTGAAGGTGGATCTGCCGATCGTCGGCGACGTCAAGCGCGTGCTCAAGGAGCTCAACAAGGCGCTCGCGGCCGAGAAGCGGCGGCCAGATCTGTCGGAATGGTGGGACCAGATCCGCGAGTGGCAGAAAAAATACCCGCTCACCTACCAGCAGAATGGGTCGAAGCTCAAGCCCCAGTACGTGCTCGAGGTGCTCTCTGATTTGACGAAGGGCGAGTGCCTGATGACCACTGACGTGGGCCAGCATCAGATGTGGGCCTGCCAGTTCTACCGGTGGAATCAGCCGCGCACCTACATCACCTCCGGGGGGCTCGGCACGATGGGCTATGGCTTGCCGGCCGCCATCGGCGCGCAGTTTGGCCGGCCGAAGGATCTCGTGGTCTGCCTCTCCGGCGACGGCTCCTTCGTAATGAACATTCAGGAGCTGGCGACCGCCGTGGATCACAAACTGCCAATCAAGACGGTGATTCTCAACAACGGCTATCTCGGGATGGTGCGCCAGTGGCAGGAGATGTTTTACAAGCGGCGGTTCTCCTACAGCGGCATCCGTGCGCCCGATTTCGCGAAGGTGGCCGAGGGATTCGGGGCCCGCGGGGTGAAGATCACGAAGCCGGAGGAGGTGCGCCCGGCGCTGGAGCGCGCGCTGAGCGACAAGGAGTGCTGGGTGATCGACGCGATCTGCGACGAAGAGGAAAAAGTGTTCCCGATTATTCCACCAGGGAAAGCTATCGACGAAATGATCATGGATATGGCGTAACATGGCGAAACATACGATTGCCGTCATTGTCGAAAACAAGTTCGGTGTGCTCGCGCGCATCGCCACGATCATCGCCGGCCGCGGCTTCAATATTGATTCCCTGGCCGTCGGCGAGACCGAGGACCCGACCACCTCGCGCATGACGATCGTGGTGGACGGCGACGAGCGCACGATCGATCAGATCAAGAAACAGCTCAACCGGTGCATCGATGTCATCACCGTCGTGGATCTGACGAAAGGGGAGTTTATCGACCGGGAACTGATGCTCGTGCGGGTCGGGGTGACCACGAAAAACCGCGCCGAGGTGATGGGCATCGCTGAGAGCTTGAAGGCCAAGGTGGACGACGTGGGGGCGAAATCGGTGGTCCTCCAGGTGGTCGGAGACGCCGCGAAGATTCACACGGCGCTCGAACTGCTCAAGCCGTATGGCATCAAGGAGATTGTCCGGACCGGGCGCGTGGCCCTGGCCCGCGAGGTGCAGCCGGAAAAGTCGAACGCGAAAGCGTTAGGAGTTTGACATGGCCAAAATCTATTACGATCAGGATGCGGATCTCAGCGCGCTGAAGGGGAAAACGATCGCGATCCTCGGCTACGGGATTCAGGGCCGGGGCCAGGCGTTGAACACCCGCGACAGCGGACTCACCGTCATCGTGGCCCAGCGGCCGGGCGGCGCGCATTACCAGCAGGCGCTCGCCGACGGGGTCAAGCCGGTGTCGGTCTCGG
>Ga0209515_10006411_pt1 | contig 14679 bp, 12 predicted proteins | sample Subgroupgradi54m_FD_187454 | JGI IMG/M metagenome (GOLD analysis project Ga0209515, IMG submission 187454) | Subsurface groundwater microbial communities from S. Glens Falls, New York, USA - GMW60B uncontaminated upgradient, 5.4 m (SPAdes)... ...
TCCCCAAGTCCACGGCCACCCTTCGTGGACAGCCCATCACACGATCCGACATTTGTACCTTCGAAGAATTCACGACGCGCAGCACCGCATCCTGATCGAGAACGCCTACTTCGTTCCCGATGCACTCGTTCGCCGTGCGCTTGAGCGGGCGGCGCGTCGAGGGGTCGACGTGCACGTCCTTGTGCCCGAAGTCTCGGACTTGCCCTCGGTTGCTCTCGCAAGTCGCGCTGCTTACCGCAAGCTGATGGAGTCCGGCGTGCACATTCACTTCTGGACCCACGGAATGCTGCATGCAAAGACCGCCGTGATCGACGGATGGGCGACGCTTGGAAGCTACAATCTCGATTACCGATCGCTCCTTTACAACTTGGAAGTGAACGTCGCGACGACGAACGACGGATTCGTCGAGGAGCTCGCGGCGAACATCCTTGCGGATCGAGCTGCGTCTCGAGAGATTGGCCTCGCGGCGTGGAAGGAGCGTCCATTTTGGACCAAGTGCATTGAGTGGGTCGCTTACCGCTTTCGAAAGTGGCTGTGATCGCGCACCGCTTGCGTCTCCACGCAAGAATCACGTGCAAGGAGCGGAGCGGACACGGCAGCCCCCCGCTTCCACCGGCTCGTCGTGACGCTGGCGCGGTCGTTGCGTAGGCGGGCAACATGCTCCGACCATCGCTCCTCCGTTCCTTGTGCGCCGCCCTTCCAATCTTCGCGTGCGCGTGCGTCTCCTCCGGGAAGTACGACGCCGCGGTGAAGAATGCCGACGATGCCCATGCCGAGCTTCGTCGCGTCAAGACAACCGACGACGCCAAGCTCCAAGACCTTCAACGCAAGCTCGGCGACGTGCAGCGCAAGCTGGACGATGCGACCGCCGAGGATGCGAGGTTACGCGCGGAGCTCGAGCGGCTCGGTACAAACGCGGATGCCCTCCTGGCCGAGAAGGGCACGCTCGCCTCCGCACTCGGCGAGTCCCGCGCACGGCTCGAGGAGCTGCGGCGGGCGCAGGCTGCCGCAGAGATGCGCGTCCGCCTTTATCGAGATCTCGCCCTCCGCCTGAAGAAGATGGTCGACGCGGGCGACCTCAGCATCGCCTTGCGAGACGGACGCATGGTCCTGCAGCTTCCCAACGATGTTCTATTCGAGTCTGGCCAGGTCGATATCAAGCCGCGCGGACAGGCGGCGTTGAAGCAGGTCGGGGCCGTTCTGAAGACGATCGAGAGTCGTCACTTTCAGGTTGCCGGCCATACGGACAACGTGCCCATCGATACAGCACGATTCCCGTCCAACTGGGAGCTCTCGACGGCACGCGGCGTGGAAGTCGTTCGCTTCCTCATCGGACAAGGTGTGCCCGCGGCGGTACTGGCGGCTGCGGGTTACGGGGAGTTCGATCCGGTTGCTCCGAACGACAATCCGAAGACGCGGGCGCGCAACCGGCGCATCGAGATTACGTTGCAACCGAACGTAGACGAGATGGTCTCGGTACCCGACATCCGGTGAGACGCATGGAGACGCACGAGAACACCATGATTGCGACCGCCGAGGAAAGGTTCGGAACGGCGAAACCGCCGCTTCGTTAGGTGCCGAGCGCAATGATCTCGGCAAGCACATGATCGCCATCGCGCGCAAAGAGATCGCCATGATGGGCGCCGGCAATTCGTACGAGTCGCGCACCACGAATTGCGCGGGCGACACGTTCTCCCATCCAGAACGGCACGATCTCGTCGGCGTCCCCGTGGATCACGAGGGTGGGCACGTGGATATCGTCGGACTTGGCAAGCGTATCGAAGTGATCCGGCACGAGGAGTCCCGCTGGAAGCAGCGGAACCGCGTTGGTGACGAGCCCCGGAATCGACGTGTAGGGGGTCACGAGAACGAGTCGCGCGCCCCGGCCACGCCGCGCCATCTCCGCAGCAACCCCGGTACCGAGCGAGGTGCCCCAGAGAACGACTCGTTCAGGACCAACGCCGCGCTTCGCGAGCATGTCGAGCGCGCACTCGGCGTCGAAATAGAGTCCCTCTTCGGAAGGTGCGGCGCCGCGGGAAGCGCCATACCCACGGTACTCGACGAGCAAGACACCGAACCCGCGCGCGCGAAGTGCACGCGCAATGTCGACGCGGGATGCAGCCGTTTCCCGGTTGTTGTGGAAGTGAACGATCGTCCGCGCGCCGGGTGGCGCCGGAAGCTCGAGAGCGTGAACGGCCACGCCGTCTCGAGCGACGAGGGCGTGACGTTCGAAGTCCTCGGGTGTCTCCGTCGTCCTGACCTCCGCGACAGGAAAGAGGTAGGAGCGTGCGATCGACCGTGCGCCAGGGACAAGACCCCCAGCGCAGATGCTCAAGAGAAGGCTCAGAAGCGCGCGCCAGCTCACCTCCTCATCATCGCCTGCGCGTGCCCTCTGCGCCAGCAGCGCAAGAACTGCGGCTGCCATAGGCTCCGGATTTGCATGGCCGAAGCGCCATGGGACCGATCCTCGGCGCCTGTATAGACTTCCTTCACGCGCTTCTGATGGCAGCGTGGATCTTAGGGCTTCCGTTGCTCTTCTGGCACCGCTGGCCCCGATTGACGCGAGCCTACGCCTTCTATGCGATCGGCTTCATCGTTGCGAATCAGTTGTCGCATGCGCTCCTTGGGGAGTGTTTTCTTACGACGCTGGCGCGTGCCTGCTGGCAGCGCGGGTCTGGGGCCGGTGGACCGACCCCCTCTTACGAAGAGTGGTTCACCGTCCGCATGGCGGAGGCAGTCTTTCGTCTGACCCCCTCCCATCGCGCGATCAAGATCGTTTCCGAGGCTCTCATTCTCCTGACGGCGATTGGCGTGGCGTTCCGTGGGATCGTTGCTCGCCGCGGTAAGTGCTCGCGCAGTCCTCGATGGCGCGCTGAGGAACCGGAGCTGCGGCACGAGGTTCCGCACGTGCCCGGATAGTTATTTCGTCCAGCTCGTCGCGGGACGATCGCCCCAGGAAGGCCAGGGCTCCGGCGCAAACAGGAGCGGATCGCGCGTGACCTTCAGCGCGACGCGACCGATCTCGACCTCCTCGCCGACATCGTTGAGCGTGAGCCGGCCGACGATCTCGTAGCGTCCTTCCTCCGACGGAGCGCACGCGACGGGGGCCTGAATGACGTGGACGCTGCCCGGTGCGAGCTCTTCGGGGAAAGCGACCGCCTCCGCTTGACCCGAGCACGGCAATGGGGAGCCCTTCTTGTAGGTCAGAAAAGCGAGGCGCGCCTGACCCACCGGCACGGGACGACTGCTGCCGTTCACGACGGCCACGACGACGTGGTAGTCCCCTCGAGTCCAGGCTTCCGGAGGCAGGGGACGCGTCGCTCGGCTCCCCGTCATGACGACGTAGAGGCCGGGGCGCGACGGATACGGCCGAGGAGCAAGATTGCCTTCCACGACGTCCAGTGAAAACGCTCCCACGAAGTCGCCGCGATCGTTCTGCGATCCGTCTCGCAACGCGACATAGACACCCACATCGTATCGGCCAGGTAGAGGCATCGTGCAGTCGAGATCCCTCTCGAAGACAAACGACTGCCTCGCAGCGAGTGACGTCGGTTCTCGATCCTTCACCGATCCTCCAACGTGTTCCTTGCAGAGGAAGGAGACCCCCTCACGTGCGGCGGTGAATGCGATGCGAAAGCGACCGAAGTCCACGCTTCGCGCGCCGGTGTTGGTAAGCCGGATCGAGACAGACCGCCCGCCGACGCCGAGCGCCTCGATGACGTAGGGGGTACGCGAAGGAGCTTTGAGAAAGGCTCGTAGGTCCGGCGCGTGCGCGAGCGATACGCCTTCCGTGGGAGGACGCGGGAAGGGCTCCGACGGTCCGTCTGGCGGTGTAGGTCGCGGCATCGGCAGTGGGCATCCGACGAGCGCAAGGAGCAGTAGAACCGAGAGTCTCATCGTATGTTCCCTTCCCACGGTCCCGAGCCTTCGAGCCCGATCGGGGACCTCCCGACCCGATCCGGATCCACGACGGTGAGCCCCGTGGCGCTGACTGCAACGAGCCGGCCTTTGAGAAAGAGGACGCGCTCGACCCAACCGGTGGCCGATACGGCTCCCGCACGCGCCAGCCGCGGCGCGCGCCGTAGAAGCTCGACGCCGTTCGCGTACCGGCGAAGATCGTCGTTCCAAGTGCTGAACGGGAGTGCCACCCAGCGCTCACCGTCGACGGCGAGGGCCTGCGATGTATCGGCGGCAAGGCTCGACGTCCAATCCTCACCGAACTCCGCCGCACCGACGAGCATCGTTCGCTTGCCGGGCGTCACGTCGATCTCGTGCACGCGCACGTGGATCGTCGAGATGGGCGTCCCGCCCGCACCGACGGCGAGGAGTCGATCTCCGAGCGGAACGAGATTCGACACGGCCCCGCGAACGACAATTGAGCCCTTGATGCTCGGCCGCGTTGGCGGGGCGAGGTTCACAACGTTCACCGTGCTGGTCCCGTCGCCACGCCCATAACCACCGTTTCCGGCCAGGTACAAGCGATCCGCATCGAACTTCGCGAGGAGGGAGCCGTGGACAACCGGGAGCGGAAGCTCCGCGATCCGAACGGGCTGGTCGAAATCGATGGCATCAATCACGGACAAGAGAAGCGGACTACCCGGCGGGCAGTCCGCGGACGCGCAGGTGATCACACGCACTAAGCGCTCTTCGTCGTCGAGCTGGGGTTCGATGCCAAACGGGAGCGACCCAGAGACGTGTATCGATCCACGCGCATTGAAGGCCCCCGTCGGGTCCGCGTTGATATCGATGAGCGTCAGGTCCGTTGCCGACCCATCCATCGAACGGCGCGCAAGAACGATCTTCGTTGTCCCGACTGCAAATGAGCCCCGGGAGCCCGTTACTTGGAACTCTCCTCGACGCCGCAGCGCCCCGCGCTCCAAGTGGAACGACGTGACCGCGATCGAGGGCCCCGACGTGTCCGCGCTGTCCTCGTGGAGCACGTAGAACGTGTCGTCTACAGCATGTACGTCACGGATGTTGCCCGGGAGAACCACTTCCCCGCGAAGCACGGGTCCCTCGGACGTAACGTCGATGGCGCGCAGAACGGAACCATGAAAGGGCGTATCGCCCGGACGCTCCCAATCCGAGACAGCAATGACTGCGATCCCGTCACGGACGAAGATTCCCACGGGAATGCCTACGACGGCGCTCTGCCAAAGCTCGCGGGGATGATCGATGTCGGACAGGTCGAAGGTGACGAGGCCGCGGTACTCGCTCAACAGATAGAGCCGATCGCCATCCACGCGGACGATGTCGGCGGGTTGGACCTGGCGCATCGTCGCGCACTGCGCATAGGGTGCGGCACCGACTGCGTGCTCGGCGACAGCCGGCGTCTTATCCGCAGACGCTCCCAGGACCGCGCGCCCAGGGATCGGCGTAGCATCGCAAGCGACGCCCACGAGCAGCGCGCCAAGCGCGTGGACGCAGAAGCGGCGTTGCCATCCCGCTCGATATCCCTCGTGCATGCAGAAGCCCCACGCACGGTTCGTGCCGCTCTCCCGTCGCCATCAACAACGGAACGCTCTCCAGCAAGGCATCTGCACGATTTGCATGCGGGCGCGCCGTCTGCGTGTGAGTCTACGCTCGATCCTCTTCAAGCGGTACGGCGCAAACGCCTGCGTGGGGTGGCCTTTGGCTGGAAGCGATGAAGCTCGATCCCCATGATGAGAGAGCGAATCCCCACATCAAAGACACGATCGAAACTCCAGCGATCGAACTTCGCCGCAGCGGTCGTAATGCCGGGATAGGTGCCTCGAGGAAAGCTAGGGAGCATGTTCCTCACCATCTGTAGCTGCTCAATCGGGACAACGACGCCTTCCTTGGCAGTCATCATTCGCTCCACCAGGACGAGCCCCAACGTGAAACTCATTGCCGACGAGATAGCCAGCATCGCGCGTTCGGGGGAGAGGCGCTCCTTCGACATGAGTTGAAGCACACGGTCGTAGAGGCTCAGCGAGAAGGGCGGAACGGTGGCCCGCGTCACGAGCGGCAGCCAATGGGGATGACGGAGCAGGAGACTGCGTGCGTTCCGAGCCGTGGCCTCGAGTTCTTCCTGCCAGGTTGGCTTACCAGACGCACAGAAGAGCTGATGAACGACGCGCTCGAACATTCGATCGTAGAGCTGGTCCTTGTTCGAGAAATGCGAGTAGAGCGACATCGGAGCCGTGCCGACCTCCGCCGCAACGGCGCGAATCGTGACTCCGCGGAGGCTGTCGCGATCGGCAACTCTGAGTGCTGCATCCAAGACCGCGCGTCGATCGATCGTCTTTCGTGCGTTCCGTTTCTCCATTTTCGAAGCTCCTCCGCCGTCGGTCGCCCGCCAGGATGCTCGAAGCGAGCCAGGCAACGACGCTCGGGATTCTCTTGCAACTGTCGGCGATGGCGCACGACGTGCGCGGGTGTGCAATCGCTGCGCGTTCGTACGCTTCGCCTGTTCTGTACGGGATGAGCGTCGCCCTTGGCAGGACGCGCTGCTTTGGAGTATTGACAGGAATCTAACTTTAGCGGGTGGCCTTCCTATGACTGCGGAATCACAAGGAATTGGAATGGCGAACCCCGCCACAAGTACCCAACTCGCCACAATCCTCGTCGTCGACGATAACGAGGCCAATCGCGCGCTCGCGCAAGGCACGCTCGAAGACGAAGGTTACCGCGTCATCCTCGCCCGTGGTGGTGCAGAGGGGATCGCGGCCTTCCAGAAGGAGCGCCCGGACTGCGTTCTTCTCGACGTTCGGATGCCCGAGATGGACGGCTTTACGGTGTGTGAGCGGATCCGGGCGCTCCCGCGGGGTTCCGAGACGCCGGTTCTCTTTCTCACGGCTCTGCGCGACGTTGATACTTTCGACCGCGCTCTCCGCGCGGGTGGAGACGACTTCCTCACGAAGCCCGTTCGCCCCACCGAACTCGTCGTGCGCGTGCAGAGCGCCCTCAAACTGCGACGGATGAACGTCGAGCTCCGTGAGCACTACGAGCTTCTCAAGCATCAGCGGGACGATCTCCTTCGCGTTCAGTTGCAGAAGGAGCGGCTGATGGCGTTCGTCGTTCATGATCTCAAGAACCCGGTGAACTCGATGGACCTGCACGCGCAGGTCGTGCTCCGCGAACCAGGTTTGTCGAAGAGCGTGTCCGAGTCCGTTACACAAATCCGCACCGAAGCGCGGCAGCTCAACCGCATGATCCTCAACCTTTTGGATCTCGCCAAGGCCGACGAAGGCCAGCTGGCTCCCAAGCGATTCGACGTCGATCTACGGGGGCTCGTCGACGAAGTAATCTCGGAGCTCGGCGTGAACGCCCAGAGCCGCAAAGTGAAGCTTCGGAGCTCGCTTGAGACGGACAGAATCCACGCTGACGAGGATCTCTTCCGACGCACGCTAACCAACCTCGTTGAAAATGCGATTCGGTATGCGCCACCCGAGACATCGGTCACTGTAACGGCGGCATTGCTCGTCGGCGGGACGGAGCTTCGCGTGGCCGACGCAGGGGGTGGGATCGCGCCAGATATGCGCGAGAAGGTCTTCGACCCCTTCGTTCAAGTGGAGTCCGGTGGTGAGCGACTTGTCGAGCGTGGTGGCCGCGGTCTCGGCCTCACCTTTTGCAAACTCGCGGTCGAAGCCCACGGGGGCCGCATCTGGGTGGAGGACGCAAAGCCAGGCGCTGTGTTCTGCGTGAGGTTGCCGAATGGATCCTGAAAGCGCGCGGCGCGCGATCGCCTCCCGGACGGGTGGGACACGCTAATGGCTGCTGCTCTATCCGCGCGAGCGCCTGATTTCAGGCTGCTCTTTCAGGCTGCGGCCGGCTGCTCCCTGGTTCTGGCGCCAGACCTCTCGATCGTCGCCGTCAGCGATGCCTATTTGCAGGCGACGATGACCAAGCGCGACGACATCCTCGGCCGCAATCTCTTCGAGGTCTTCCCCGACAACCCGGACGACCCTGCTGCAACAGGCGTGGCGAACCTCCGCGCGTCGCTCGGGAGGGTGCTCGCCCAAAGACGGCCCGACACCATGGCCATCCAGAAGTACGACATTCGACGCCCCGAAGCAGAGGGCGGAGGATTCGAAGAGCGTCACTGGAGTCCGATGAACTCCCCGGTGCTCGATGACGATGGCCAGGTCGCCTACATCATCCATCGCGTCGAGGACGTAACCGACATGGTGCGTTTAAAGCGCGAAGGAAGCGAGCAAGACAGGACCATTCGAGAACTGTCGGTCCGCTCGGAGGAACGCTACAGCCAGCTGCTCGACACGGCGCCGGACGCGATGGTCGTGGTCGGCAACGACGGGCGGATCCAACTCGTCAACGTCCAGACTGAGAAGCTGTTCGACTACGCACGATCGGAGCTCATCGGCCAACATCTCGAGCTCTTGATTCCGGAGCGCTTTCGACAGAGTCATGCCGTGCACCTGGCTCGCTACTTCGCCCACCCGGGCTCGCGTCCCATGGGCTCGGGGCTCGAACTCTTTGGTCGTTGCAAGGACGGTTCGGAGCTTCCGATCGAGGTGAGTCTCAGTCCTCTCCGCACGGAGTACGGGATGACGGTCTCCGCGGCGATCCGCGACATCAGCCAACGCAAGCGGATGGAGGCTGCAGCCAAGCTCCTGGCCGACCGACTCGCCAGCGCCGTCGAGAGCATCCAGGATGCCTTCGCGCTCTTCGACGACAACGATCGATTGGTTCTTTGCAACAGTGTGTATCGGCGGCTCATCGGCGATTCTCTTCCTGGACCTCTCATCGGGAAGTCCTACGAGCACTTGCTCGCGGCTTGGATCGGCGACATCGCCTTTCCGGACGAGGATGAACGCTCGCGCTTTCGGGCGGAACGATTGGCACGACGACGCCACGATCAGACGACGACGTTCGACCTCCGCATGCGCGATGGGCGCAGCCTACGTGTCATCGATCGCCGGACGGCGGAAGGCGGGATCGTCAAGACGATTTGGGATCTGACCGACGACGTCCGCCTTGCCGAGGAGCTCCGTGAGGCGCGTGCAGCCGCCGAGGCCGCGAGTAGCGCGAAGAGCGATTTCCTTTCCTCGATGAGTCACGAGCTTCGGACGCCGCTCAACGCGATCCTCGGATTCGCGCAGCTTCTGCAACGGGACAAGAAGGAGCCGCTCTCGGACCGTCACAAGGAGCGGGTCGATCAGATCCTAAAGGGGGGCGAGCACCTTCTCCGCCTCATCGACGACATCTTGGATTTGTCACGCATCGAAGCCGGTGGCGTGTCGATTTCGACCGAGCCGGTGGGCGTGATCGAGGTCCTCGAGGAAGTGAGGACGACCCTCGAACCGATGGCCGCGCGTCAAGGGATCCGCGTCGAGGTTGAAGCCTTGCCCGCGGAGATTCCGATGGTCGCGGCGGATCGGACGAGGCTCGTGCAGATCCTCATGAACTTCGGGTCGAACGCGATCAAGTACAACCGGCCAGCCGGCAAGGTGACGTTCACCGTTTCGACGCCGAGGCTCGAGCAGGTGCGGGTGACGGTACGTGACACCGGGATGGGAATTCCGGCGGAGAAACAGGACAAGCTCTTCCAACCCTTTCAGAGGGCCGGACAGGAAACGGGACCGATCGAGGGGACAGGCATCGGACTGGTCATCACGAAGCGACTCGCCGAGTTGATGCACGGCGACGTCGGCTTTCGAAGCGTCTCCGGCGAGGGCTCCGCGTTCTGGGTTGACATGCCTGTTCACGAGTCGGGTGCGCGCTCGAGCGCGCCGCCGGCCGTTCGCGATGCGAGTTCGGGACGTCTCATGGGGGAAGGGCGCAGACTGATCCTTTACGTCGAGGACAACCCCGCCAACGTCACGTTCATGAAGGATCTCGTCAGCACGTTCGAGAACATCGATCTTCTCACGGCACCGACGGCCGAGATGGGGGTCGAGCTGGCGCGCGGGCGTCACCCAGAAGTGATCATCATGGACATCAACCTTCCCGGAATGAGCGGGCTCGATGCGCTGCGGGCGCTCCAGAGTGCTCCCGAAACGAAAGAGATCCCCGTGATCGCCCTGACCGCAGCTGCATCCGAACGCGACAAGCAGCGGGGGATGCAGGCCGGCTTCTACCGGTACCTGACGAAACCCGTGAAGGTGGACGAGTTCGTGACGGCGCTTGAGGGACTGCTCGCCGCACCGCATTGACCGAAGCCCGTTCGCTTACGCCGCAGACTTCTTCGCGTGCGCGCGCGGGCCTGCGGAGAGTGCGGCGATGACGGACGCGCGGTCCGGCTCCTGGAGACGCGCATCACCCGCCGGGTCCAAGAGACGGGCGTACAAGAGGCGGTCCTCGGTTCGGGCGTGTGCGCGCAGTTCGTCGACGAAGTCGCGCGCGGCGCTGAGGCGCACGACGTGGAGATCGATACCTACGCCGAGCTCGGCCAAACGGGTGCGGATATGCCGATGTTCCTGGACGAGAACGCGCGCATCGCGCTCGCATATCCAAAAGAGCGCCGGGATCAAGTACGTTTCTTCCGCTTCGAGGTGAGCGAGTAATCCCGAATCGAACTCGGTCCAGAGCTTGGCGATCACTTCGCGGTCGTTCGCTTCGAAGGCAGCGAGAAGCTGCTCGAGAAGAGTCTCGAGCCTCCGGTGGTCGGCGAGAAAGCGATCTCGAATCGGCATCGTCATCGAGGCTATTTGTTCGGCCTGCATGGGTCGTTTGTGAGCAATCATCGTGCCGCGTCCTTCTCTCACGGTTCCGTCCGCCAGGGTCGCGCGTGCGCTTCAATACTCGAAGCCGCTGCCTCCGATGAACTCCCGAAGCATCGATGTCGGCGGCACGTGCTCCGGGTAGATCGCCACGAAGTGATCGATGAGGTTTCGAAGGCGGAGCGCCGTCGGGAAGGCGGCATGATGCTGCGGGACCTCGAGCAGGTACCGCTCGGCAAACACCTTCAACACAGAGAGCTCGTAGACGAGCGAGCTATCGAAGACGACATCGGCAAAAGGCTCGCACGGGAAGACATGGACCTGTTCACCGCGGCGAACGGAGGGCCATCGAACGATGTTCTCCGCGGCGGAGTAGCCTCGTCCGTGGCGATCACGAACGATGCGCCGTAGCAGCCGAACGTCCTCGGTAGCAACGCCGTTGAGGCGATCCAATGGAATCGTCGTTGCGGGGTGGATGAAGATCCCGAAAGACCGTTCGGGTTGCGCGCTCTCCACGAGCACCTCCGGACTCAGCGCGTGAAGTCCTTCCACGACGAGCACGTCGTCCGCGGAAAGAGCGAGTTCTGGGCCGCCACCAGGGAGCGACTTGCCAGCGAGGAAATCGAAGCGAGCGAGTTTGACGGTTCGACCCGCAAGTAGTCCCTCGACATGACCACGAAGGAGCACCCGATCGATGGCGTCGACAGACTCGAAATCGTGCTCGCCTCGTTCGTCGCGCGGTGTCCGTTCGCGGTCCACGTAATAGTCGTCGAGGGACAGGTTGACCGGATGCATTCCGTTGATCTCGAGTTGCACGGTCAAGCGCTTGATAAACGTCGTCTTGCCCGAAGAGGACGGCCCTGCGATGCGAATGACCCTCAGCGCATCACGCCTCGCCGCGATGGTGTCGGCGATCTGGCCGATGCGCTTCTCGTGAAAACCTTCGCTCACACGAACGAGCTCGCTGACGCGCCCTTCGATGCATGCCTCGTTGAAGCGCCCTACGCTCGTGACCCCAAGCGATGCGAGCCAGGTGCGCTGACCCTTGGCCATTTCGCCGGCGAAACGGGGCACCGTCAGTTCCTGCATGACGGGATCGATGCGCGTGTCGTGATGCCTCCCTGGCGCGGACTCGCCGAGGTGTTCCTCGAGATCGACGAGGAGGCCCTCCGCGTGTGGCAGCACGCGGAGATGTCCGATGTCACCGGTGCTCCGGAGCACGGGTCCCATGCTTGGCGCCACGATAGTTCCGCAGGTTACGAGAGTGACGAAGCCTTCCTTCCGCGACCGGAGGAGCGCCGCTGCGTCCTCCCAACCGTCGCGGAGAAAGTGATGGCGCGCTTCCTCGACGGACCAGAGTTCTTCCCGGAACGGCGCATTGCGCTCGATCAGCGCGCGCACGGCGCGGTCGACATCACGCGCGAGAGCCGCCAGATCAGAGGTGGAGTAGGCCTCGACGTGCATCAGCTGGGCGGGCCCGAGCGTAGGCCCCCAGTGGAAGCGAGTCTGCGGAGCAACCTGCGCCGCCGCCTCGAGCAACAAGATGCCGACGCTCCGGAGAAAGATGTCCCTGCCCTCGGGAGTCGCAAGCGGGATCGGCGCGATCGTGGCGTCGCAGACGATGGGTGTTTCCCGCGAGACGGGTCGGTTGTCGAGAAGACCTCCGACGATCCGGTCCGAGGAGTGCTCCGGCAAAAAGCTGCGGAGCGGAGCACCGGCACGCCCTCGAACCACGGACTCCCCACACTGCACGGTCACCTCTCTCTGCCTCGTTTCTCGTGCCCGCGGGAGAGAGCCGGATCCATCTACCGTCAACGCGAGCGTGTCGGCCAGCAACGTCGCCAGCGACTGCGCAAGGTGAAGGGCGAGCCCGGGGTGACTCGTCGTGACCGAGCGATAACGGGAGCGCGAGAGGCGTGCAAGACGCATGGCTGTCGTCGCGTGGAGGGTAACGATCGCGGGTCGCGAGCTCACGAGCGCGAGCTCTCCAAAGTGATCACCAGGCTTCAGCGAGGCGAGGTCACGGCTCGCACGTGTCACCCGTGCTTCCCCGTCGAGAACGAAGTACATGCCCTCGCCATCCTGCCCTTCGTCGACGATGCGCACGTTGGGAAGAACGGTGACCTCCTCCAGAATATCCAGAAGAACACCGAGCTCCTGCATGCTGAGGGGAGCGAAGAGGGGATTGTGAGCGAGCGTGGCGATGTCCTCGACGCGCTTGCCGGTCACCATCGGCGTGACGTTCAGTCGTGGCTGCGGAGTCGGACCCATGGCGGCCGACGATTCGGATTGCATTCTGGGGACCTCACGCCTTCTCTATGGTTCCAAGCAAGCGGGAGGCCAGGTCGCTGTGTCTGACGGCGAGGAGCCAGCCGGTGGAACATCCGCAGACTCTGCGCCTCGGCGAAAAAGGCGCGCTGATGCTGTGGGCGTGCAAGAACGCGCGCACCTACTGATTGGCATGGAACCGACATTCAGAGGCGAAGGAACGACATCACCGCAACGCGCCCGCAAGGATCGCGATGAGGATTGCGCCTCCAACGGCGGTTGCCACACCGACGGTGATCGGCCCGCGCTGCGTCGCCTCGAACGGTTCGCCACGCATGAGCCTTTTCGTCATTTGCACATGGCGGAAGCTCGCCCACGCGTTCACGACGACGCCCACCGCAACGACGGCCACCCCGATGACGGCACCGCCCGACGACGGACCGCCGGTCGTCGCATGAGTGGTGGCGGCGAGCTCGCGGAGGAACACCCCGAAGCGGGCGACCACGAAGCCGAACCCCATCAAAGCGAGGCCGGTTCGAATCCAAGCGAGCAGGGTGCGCTCTGCAGCGAGAATTACACGTGGGTCGATGTTTGGGTTTTCATCCATGGCCACCGGTACCGCTCTGTCAACCGATGGCCAAGGAGAACCGTGGCCATCGGTTGACCAATCGCGGAGGACGAATATATTCAAATGATCTATTGAGTACAAGACCATGACCGAACATCGCCGCTTCAAGGACGCCCTTTACGACCAGTTCGCGCGCGTAGGCAAAGCCATCGCGAGCCCGAGGCGCATCGAGTTGCTCGACCTCCTCGTGCAGGCACCGCGTACCGTCGAGGCGCTGGCCGAGGAGACAGAGCAGCCCCTCGCGAACGTCTCGCAGCACCTTCAGGTCCTTCGCGCGTCGCGGCTCGTGGAGGCGGAGAAGAACGGCCTCTACGTGACTTACCGGATCGCGGACGAGCGCGTGACCGCCCTGCTCTTGTCGCTCCGTCAGCTCGCGCACGAGCGCCTCCTAGAAGTGCGCCAGGTGACCCATGACTACTTTTCAGCGCGAGGTGGCTTGGAGCCCGTCGATGCCGAGGAGTTGATTCGTCTTGTTCGAAAAGGGCGGGTCACGGTGCTCGACGTGCGCCCCTCCGAGGAGTACCTCGCGGGCCACATTCCCGACGCCGTCTCGATTCCGATCGCCGACCTCAAGCGTCGCCTGGCGGAGTTGCCGAAGCGCCGCGAAATCGTCGCCTACTGCCGCGGTCCCTACTGCGTGTACGCGGTCGACGCCGTGAAGCTCCTCCGCGCGCGCGGATTCAAGGCCGTCCGGATGGAGGCCGGCGTCCCGGAATGGCGAGCGCGAGGTTTGCCGGTCGAAGTTTCTCCCACGGGTGCTCCCATGCAGGTTCGCACGGGAGCACGGCCTCGCTCACGATTCGGCCAGGTGGCATCATGATTTTCAAGCCGTTCTACTACTTCGACACCGGGTGCGCGGCCTACGTTTTCGGCTGCGGTACCGTGGGCAAGGGGGCGGTGGTCGATCCGCAAGAACGCGATCTCGATGCCTACGTCGCCTTCGCCGAAGCGAAGAGGCTGAAGATCACCCACGTCATCGATACCCACGTTCACGCCGATCATCGGTCCGGTGGGCGCGCGCTTGCCGAACGCACCGGTGCGGTCTACGCCCTTTATCGTTCAGCCGTCGTCAGGTTCCCCTTCGAGCCGCTGGATGACGGTCAGCAGATCGAGTTGGGGAACACCATCATCAAGGTGATC
>Ga0209515_10006413_pt1 | contig 14675 bp, 16 predicted proteins | sample Subgroupgradi54m_FD_187454 | JGI IMG/M metagenome (GOLD analysis project Ga0209515, IMG submission 187454) | Subsurface groundwater microbial communities from S. Glens Falls, New York, USA - GMW60B uncontaminated upgradient, 5.4 m (SPAdes)... ...
GGACCTCATGAACGGCCGCCCACGCAAGGTGCTGAACTGGCGCACCCCCAGCGAGGCGTTTTATCACGTACCTGTTGCGTTAGGAACTTGAAACCGCCAGAATATAAATCCGGCTTATGGATTTTATACCAAACATTCTTAGGACATTCCCTATAAAGGATATAATCTGTTTTTGATAATGTAGTAGGCATATTTTATGCTAATTCTTAAACCAGCCTTGGATTTCGGAAGCGTTCCAAATGTGCCAGCCCAGATCATTCCCACCTGATGCGCGCAGCGCATCAATGCTGGTGGGACTTCGCTAGGCGGCGTAAGCCCCTTCGCGCAGCGAAGCAAAACAGCGGGGGGACTCTTGGGGCCGTCTCCGGTGTTCACGGTGACTCCTCTTCCACTTCAAACTCGATTCGGCACAGCTCACAGGTGTAGACAGACATTTCATGCCGAAGCGTCACCATCCGCGTGCGCGTCTGGCTGCACTGCGGGCACGCGACCGGCGGCCGCCACATCGCCGGCTCATCGGGGAGCTGCTCACCCTCCTCGAAGAAGTCGTCCGCCATCATATGAATCACTTCTTGTGGCGGAAGTGGACCAACACCCGGCCGAAGTTTTTGTCGTCTTTTTCGAGGCGGTGATAGAGGGTCTTAATGTCCGGGCGCGCTAAGAAGCGCAGGACATGCTTCTTGAGCTGCCCACTCCCCTTGCCTGGGATGATTTCCACCAGCTCCAGTCGTTTCGTGACGGCGTGCTCCATGGCCTGCTCCAGCGCCGCTTCGATGGCGCCGCCGTCGCGATAAATGTCGTGCAAATCCAGCTTCAGTCTGCCCATCACTCACGTCAACAGGCCGACTTGCACGACAACTCTGCGCCGCTCGTTCATCCCACCCCCTGTGCTTCCCCCATCAGATCAGGCGGCGTTCCCAATGTGCCGGCCGAGGGCGGTGAAGCGCGTCAAGACGAAGGCTGTACTCGCTAAAATGCCGCGCCGTTCCACTGGTACTGCTCGGCCGTCAGCGTCTGCTGCACCTCGCGCTGCGCCTTCTGGGTTGCGCTGACGCACCCGACGAGACACGCGCCGCTCAAGAGCATGCCGACCATCCCTGACCAATGGCACCGTATCATGGTGCCCCTGTTTAGCGGGACGCGTCCACCGAGCTCTCGCCGCCTCGTGCTTTGTCCTGATCAGGCGTGCTGGACGAGCGCGGAGTCGCCGAAGGTGCTGCGACAAGCACGGGGGCTGGCGGAGGCGGCTCCTCCAAGATGAGCACTTCAGCAGCAGCCGGCGGCGATCCCTTGCCATAGGTCGCCTTGATCCGCTCTCCCACCTTGAGCTGGCTAAACGTGACCTTCTCGGCTCCGCCGGTGCGCCAGACAATGGTCTGCTTAACGTCCAGCGGCAGGAGCCAATGCCGATTCCCTCCCCCCTCGACCGCGACACGCGGCGGGGAGGCCTTCAGATCGATGGCGGCGATGGTCCCCTCAATCACCGTCGACGTCTTGGCGCCGCGTTTGGTTGGCAGCATCTCCTGCTTCTGGCGCGCCGCAGCCGGTGCGCCGCTCGAGCAGACCCCAAGCAGCACCGCGGCCGCCAGCAGCGGGAGGACGCCTGCGCGCTGCCGGCTGCTCATGCTTCCCCCCTCACCAGAACCCTCTCGCATCTCCGCAGCGAACCCCCTGCGCCTCCCCGCCCGCAGCGCGACATCAGAGGTGGAGCTCAAATTCCAAGGGCTGCTGGGTCTGGTTATTGACGAGCTTGACCTTCAGGAGACTTCCGCGACTCGCCTGCCGCATGAACACAAACCCATCGAGGGATTCGTTTGCAGCAATGTCCGCGTCCGGGAGCTCCACGTGCTGAAAATCCTTGCGAATCTGCGCATTCATTACAGGAAAGGGGTTGGCTTCTTCTGCTGAAAAATCGACCACCGGAAGCAGGCCGAGAAGAAACTCCGTAATCCGCACGGGAATCACCAGCACGCCCCACCTAATAAAGCGGACCCCGGTGAGGAGCATGTTCGAAGAGGCGTACCGCGCGGCATTCACCGCCGGGATCAGGGGATGGTCAATGTCCGCCTTGCGAAATCGGTAGACCTGGTCGCTTCCATTGCGGATGCGAATCGACACGGGCTGGACCCCGTGACGGGCGAGGTCCACCTCGAAGAGGCTCATGGTTTGTTCGCGGTCCAGGAGCTCCGCGGCCACGGCCACCTTGTCCTTCACGATCTCGCCTGGATACGGAATGGGGTGCTTGGTGTGGGTCGGTTTATGCTGATGCGCTGGCTCCGGCGCCGAAGTTTTCGTCTTCGCATGAGACGCGTGGCTCCCAGACTTGAGGCCGGCATCGCCCGTGCGCGGGAACCCCACCAGGACAATCAGGGCAAGCATCCACCCTGCCAGTCTGTTCCTCCTGCCTTCCGTCTTCATCATGACCCCCGTGTGGAGCCATCCGATGCGAGCGCATGGAGTGGCCGAACCCTGCCCACTGACCGCGCGCCACACTCAAGCACGTTACGTACGCCGCGCGTCCATGAGGCTGGCTTCAAAGAACCGGACCAAACGCAGTATATAGGTCCTCGGGTCCAGCGCATAGCTCTGCAGGTGAGCGGCTCCCTCAACGACACACAGGTCTTTCGGCTGTCCGGCGGCCGCGTACAGACGCTTCGTCTCCTCCAGCGGCGTCCGGATATCATCCCCTCCCAGCAGCAGCAGCAGCGGCCTGGGACTCAGCATGGCCGCCGCGGCCAGCGGTGACATCCGCCGCGGCCACACCCCAAAGCGAAGCCGGTACGTGGCAAGGATGCACCAAAGAAACGGCATGCGCGGAAGCACTGGATAGAGGAGTGCTAAGTGGCGCCCGAGCGACTCTTCCAGGGTGACGTAGGGGCTGTCGGCTGCCACAGCGCCAAGCCGCTCATCCCTCGCTGCGACCGTGAGCGCCACCGAAGCCCCCATGGAAATCCCGTAGACGCCGTACGGCTTGGCCGGCACGTCGGTCTGCTCCCCGAGAAATACCAGCGCCCCCTCCAAATCCCGCTGCTCGGTATATCCAAAGGACGTCACGCGTCCGCGACTACCGCCATGACCGCGGAAATCGAATAAGAGAAGATTGAACCGCGCGTCATGGAGCTTGGCGGCGATCTCAAGCAGATCGGAGCGATTGGACCCGACGCCATGACAGAGGATGATCCATGGGCGGGAGGGCTCGGTGGAAATCTTCCAACCCTCAAGGGGCATGCCGTCGGTTGCCTGAAAACGGACCGTGTCTGATGAGAGCTGGAACTGTTCCGGGGTGACCGTGATGGGCATCCGTGGCAGGAACGTATTGCGGAGAAATAGGATCGCGGAGAGGACCCACGTCCAGAAGACCGCGAGGAAGACCGCTTCCAACACGATCACAGGAACCCCGTGCGGGTTATTTGACGGTACTACCAGGCGTGATTGACCGCTCTGGGCTGACCAGGACAAAACCCGAGGCGTCTTGGGCGGCCAGGACCATCCCCTGGCTTTCCACGCCGCGGAGCTTGGCGGGTTTCAGGTTGGCGACCACGACCACGCGCTTGCCGACCAGATCCGGCGCTTGATACGACCCCTTGATGCCGGTCACCACTTGCCGAGGCGATCCGTCGCCGATATCCACGGTGAGGATGAGCAATTTGTCCGCATTGGGATGGTCTTGCGCGGCGGTCACCACCCCGACACGCAATGCGAGACGCTGGAAATCTTCGATGGAAATGACCGCAGGCGGAGCCGGAGGCGCCTGGGGCACCGGAGAGGGCACTGCAGGGGTGGGGCTCTTCTCTTCTTCGCTCATGGGTTCACTCTGTGGGTTGAGGAGCGGTGAGCACCGGGGCCTCCTGGGGCGGCACCATCGTGATGGCGGTCCAGGGGCAGATCTTCTCGCAGAGCCAGCAGCCGATACAACGGGGCTGGTCGATGATGCACGTCTTTCCAAGGCCGGGATACTCGGGTCCCGGCACCGTCTCAATGCAGTCAACCGGACACACCGCGATACAGACCTCGCACCCGGTGCAGCTGTCCGGATTGATAATGGCCTTGGGGCGGCCTTTTCTCGGTGCGGGGGCAGCCATCGAATGTGCTTACGCTCCCGCCCCCTGCTTGAGTCGCTCACCGACGAGCTGGCTCACGGTTTTGCCATCAGCCCCGCCGGCGGACTTGGCCATCACATATTTCATGATCTGCCCTTGGTTGGCCCCGACCGTCTTAATCGCTTCCTCAATGAGCTGTTTCAGCGCCTCCTGAGAGATCTGTTGCGGCAGATAGGAGTTCAGGATGGCGATCTCTTGCGTGGTCTGCGTGAGCATATCCTGCCGGCCGGCCGTTTTGGCGGCTTCCAGCGTCTCCCGCCGCTGTTTCGCCTGCTGGTGCAGCACGTGAATCACATCCTGATCGTCCAGGACATCCTTGCGCTTGTCGATCGCCACCCGCTGCAGCGAGGCCTTGATGAGGCGCAGCGTATCGATCCGGACGCGTTCCCTGGCCTTCATGGCGAGCTTGTAATCAGCTTCCAGACGTTCAGTCAGTGTTGGCATGTGCTAGGATCCTTTGTTGTGGGTACTGTCCCAAGTTGCTGATTACGCAGATTCGAAAACCAGATTACGCAGATTAAATCGGCGAAATCTGCCTTGTATCATCTGCGAAATCGTTTTTACTGTGGCGTGTCCCGCTGAGAATGGTAGGTGTAGTCTACACAACTTCCTGCGCGGCTTCAAGTTTCAGCGAGGTCCCCGTCGACGGCGTGACAACAGCCGCTCCACAAACAGCACCCCGATAATGGACTTTCCATCACACATCGCTCCTGAGCGGATGTTTGCCAGCGCTTGTCGAAGCGAGAGGACCACAGGACGCACGATCTCATCAGGCTCAGGCCTCGCCCCGACCTGCGTGAGGCCTTCTGCGAGGAAAATAGTGAGCTGCTCCGAGATAAACCCCGGCGCGGCATAGAACTGCCCGATGCGCCGCATCCGGCGTGCCCGCCAGCCGGTCTCCTCTTCCAGCTCTCTCCGTGCGCACGCCTCCCGGCGCTCCCCGGCTCCCAATGTTCCCGCCGGCAGCTCCAGAAGGTTGCGGTCGATGGCTCGCCGGTATTGACGCACAAACACGATGCGCGACCGGTCCAGCATCGGGACAATGACCACCGCACCCGGATGCTGGATGGTCTCCCGCGTGATCCGGTGAGCCCCCACATCGAGCACCTCACGAATCAGGCGGATGACGCGTCCGCGATACATGGTCGAACGGCGAATCACCCGGATCCCCTTCATGGCACGTACCCGAGCTGGCGCAGCACGCGATCGTCACTGCGCCACCCCTCAGCCACTTTGACCCAGAGTCCTAGGTAGACTTTGCGTCCCAAGAGCTGTTCCAGCTGCCGCCGAGCCTCCTGACCGATGTGCTTCAGCATTTGGCCGCCGCGCCCGATGAGAATGGCCTTTTGGCCTGGACGCTCCACCAAAATGGTCGCCTGGATGGAGGTCAAGTGCTCTTGCTCTTCAATCTGATCCACGAGGACCGCCACGGCATGCGGGACCTCCTCATGCGTCGCAAGCAGCGCCTGCTCACGAATGAACTCACCGATCAACTGTTGAGTCGTTTGGTCCGTCCGATCCGTCGGCTCATACCACCGGGGGCCCTCCGGCAGGTGCATGATGATGCGGCCCAATAAGACGTCCATTTGCTCGCCGGTGAGCGCGGACACGGGAATGCAGTCGGTAAACAGCTGCATCTTGGCGTAGGCATCGATCCGCGGCAGCAGCTTTGGCTTCTTGACTAGATCCACCTTGTTGATCGCCATGATGCACGGACGCCCCGCCTGTTTCAGGCGCGCAAACAGGCGCCGGTCGTCCTCGGTGATGCCGTGCCGCCCGTCGACGACCACGACGATGACATCCGCCTCATCCATCACCGCCTTCGCCACTTCGAGCATGGAGCGCCCGAGCGCGTGCTGCGGCCGGTGAAATCCCGGCGTATCCAGAAACATCACTTGAGCAGCGTCGCGCGTCAGCACCCCCAGAATGCGATGCCGGGTGGTCTGCGGCCGCGGAGTCACGATGGCCACCTTCTGGCCGAGGTAATAGTTCAGCATCGTGGATTTGCCCACGTTGGGACGCCCCACGATGCCGACAAACCCTGAACGGAATGCACCTTGCGTCTCGCCCATTACCATTACCCCCTCCGTCCGGCCGACGCGCGCTTGCGGGCAATCCATTGGAGGAGCGTGGCGCGCGAACGACAGTTCAGCAGATGCTGGGGTTCGATCCAAGCCCGGCGCGCCACGCCCAGCCCGATCGCCATCTGATCCAGTTGGTCGACGCTGTGCGTATCCGTTGAGACAGCCAGCATCACGCCGAGATCGTTGGCGCGTCGCGCTGCGGTGTCGCAGAGGTCGAGCCGCTTGGGAGACGCATTGATCTCAAGGGCGGTCCCTGTTTCTTTCGCGGTGCGATAGACGGCCTCCAGGTCAACCGGATACGGCTCCCGCTGCCCCATGAGCCGTCCGGTCGGGTGGGCAATCAGCGTCACATACGGATTGCGCATGGCCGCGACCACGCGTCGCGTGAGGGCGGCCTCTCCTTGCGTGAACCCGGAATGGATGGAGCCGACCACGAAATCCAGACTTGCGAGCACCTCATTCGGGTAGTCCATGGCGCCGTCGCTCAAGATATCAACCTCAGCCCCCATGAGCAGCTGGAACCGTTTGGCCCGGGCGTTGAGCGCGCGAATCTTCGTCATCTGCTGACGCAGCCGCGCCACCGTCATCCCGTGGGCCACGTTGAGTGACCGCGAATGATCGCAGATGGCCAGGTACTCGTAGCCTCGCGCCTCGCCGGCCCTGGCGATTGCCTCCAGCGAATCACTGCCATCGGACCACGTGGTATGGATGTGGAAATCGCCCTTCACGTCCTTGGCTTCCACCAAGCGGGGGAGCCGGCCGGCCTTGGCTGCGTCGATCTCCCCTGCATCCTCCCGAAGCTCCGGGGGGATCCACGCCAACCCGAGCGCGCGATAGACGTCCGCCTCTTCCCGGCCTGCCACGCATCGGTTGGTGCTGGTCCGGAAGACGCCATACTCGTTCACCTTCAATCCCAACCGGGACGCCATCTCGCGCAGGCGCACGTTGTGCTCCTTCGAACCGGTAAAGTACTGCAGGGCCGCGCCGAAACTCTCAGGCGCGACGACGCGCAGGTCCACCTGGAGGCCATCCGGCGTGAGAATGGAGGATTTCGTCTGCCCCGACGCCAACACCCGCGCGCAGAAGGATGCTGCGGTAAACGCCTCCATCACCCGCTGAGGCGTGGTCGAAGCGGCGAGGAGATCCAAGTCTCCGATCGTCTCTTTCATGCGACGCAGACTGCCGGCGGTCGATACGCGTGACACGCCTGGGCTCTTCTTCAGGAACGCGAGCAGCTCATTGGCGAGCGCTAACGCTGTCCCCAAATGCATCCGTTCCCTGCCCTTGCGGACAATCTCGATACCTTTGAGGATATTCTGTTCTTTTTTCGCCTGAAATCCGGGCAGGCGGCTCAGCCGATGGGATCGCGCGGCCGCTTCGAGCCGACTGATCGTGGTGATATGCAAGCGCTCACTCAACACTTTCGCGGTCTTCGGACCGACGCCCGGCACTTCCAGCAATTCCAGGACCCCACGCGGAATGGACTGCTTCAACCGTTCGAACGCCGCGATGTGCCCTGTCGAGAGATACTCAGCGATCTTGTCGGCGAGATCGGTCCCGATGCCGGATAACTCCTTGAGTCGTCCCGCCGCAGCAAGCGGCTCGAGGTCGCCACTGAAACGTTTGAGATTCTGGGCCGCGCGGCGATAAGCTCGGATCCGAAAAGGATTGTCGCCCCGGAACTCCAATAAATCGCCCATTTGCGCGAAGAGCGCGGCAATCTTGTGCTGCTTCATCCCACCACCTGTCCTAAACTGCCTGACATCATCCGTAAACAACTCCTCACTTTATGCTTGATCGACCTTCGGTCGATGGACAGGTGATGGGATGACCCCATCCACCTGCTGCGGTGTGCCACTGGCACGCCGCAGAGTCAGTGTATTCGAATCATCCTGTTCAGCAGGTGGTGGGGTCATGCTTGACGCCGGGCTTGGAAATCCGGGTTCGGCACCTTCCATAAGAGCCAGACCCCGATGGCCAGCAACATCATCATGAGTCCGGTCGCATGCCGGTAATGACGGGGGTCGCTCACAAGTACCCCCCAGGCAATTGGACCCAGAATCGACGAGAAACGGCTCACCAACCCCGCCAGTCCCACCATCTCAGCGATTTGTTCTTTCGGCGAGAGCTCGATCAGCAGGACGCGCGCCGTGGCCCATGTGGCCCCCAAGCACACCCCAATCGTGGGTCCGATGACCCAGAGCCATTGCAGCGACGGGCTGGCGGTCACGGCACCCAAGGCCAGAATCCAGCCGGACCAAATCGCCAGGAGGGTGCGTTGCGATCCCCACCGCGGAATGAGCCTGGTCAAGAAGACCGCCCCGGCGATTGAACAGGCTTGGCTGACAACAAAGAACTGGATGATCTGCAGCTCATTGAATCCCATGACTTTCTTTGTATAGATGGCCATGAAGATCAGAATGGTGTTGATGGCGTTCGCGCTAAAAAATGAGGCCCACAGGTAGCGCCACAACCCGGACACATTGCTCGCATGGCGCACGGTCATCGCCAAACGCAGCGCGGCGGCACGCACGACCGCTGCCCACTGGACCGGCCTCCGCTCTTGCCCATCATCCTTGATCGTGAGAAACGAGGGGAGCGCAAATATCAGGAAGAAGATCGCCGACGGAGCGAAGGTGGCCTGGTGTCCTCCCATCCTGGCAAACGGCCACAAAAAGAGCAGGCCGGCCATGCTTCCGAGGTAGCCAAACGCTGCGCCGAATCCGGAGACGACTCCCACCCGCCCCGCTGGGGCGACCCGCCACAGGAGCGCGTCGTAGAACACCGTCCCGAGTTGGTAGCAGATGTTGGCGATGCCGAATAAGACGAGGGCCAACCAGAGAGGCTGGAGGAATCCCATAAGAAATGTCGCGACCACGCATCCATACGTGGTCCACCGCAGGTAGCGCATCCGCTGGCCGGAGGCGTCAGAGATGGCCCCGCAGAACGGCATCAAGAGACCGACGCAGGCCATCGAAACCCCCAAAGCGAGGCTGAAGATCAATTCGCTGCCGCCGCGGTCCTCGACCACCCACAAGGGGAAATGAAAGGTGAGCATGGCGACGGCGAAAAAGGTGTTGGCAAAATCAAAGAGCGCCCACGAGACGACAGTCGTCATGTCAACCGTGCGCCCGTCACGGGGATGAAGCAAACAGTTGTGGCAGCCACACGCGCCAGTTGGCTTCGAGTCGGTCGGGCTTGATGTGAAATTCCTGGCTCAAGACGTCTTCCAGCGCTGCCCCGTCCGCGAGCGCTTTGAGCACACGGCGAATGCGCCAGAACCCGTACCGGTCCACCAAGTACTGGACGACGCTGCGTGATTCTTGATACCCCAGCGCCACCGAATCAACAGGCAGCGCCGCGGAAAACTGCCCTTCCAGCTGAGACCAAGCAAGCAACTGATCCTTCTTGGCCGCCGCGGTAAGCTGATCCAACCGCCGTGGCCCATGCTTTGATCCCTCATATTCCGCCAACCCCTCGTTGAACCATACCGGGCATTTGTTCAGCGACAGATCGTGCACCAAGGCGTGCGTGTACTCATGAAAGAGGATTTGTTTGACGGTCTCGACATTCATTTGACCGTTCGGCAGCGGCACGCGAATCTTTCCATCGAACTGACCGGCCACCCAATCGGGCGTTTCCGCCCGCAGGGCACGGAAGCTCTGGGCACTGTAAATCAGCACGACGATCTTGTACTTCGGCCAGTACGCAAAATCCGAGCCGACTTCGCTGCGCGCCTGAAGCAACGCGTCGCGGACATCGAATCCCGCCGGGCGCTCCAGCTGCTCTTCGTACCGCAGATCAAAATAGGCCTGGGACAACCGCTCAAATTTTGACTCAACCGGAAGCTCTTCCTTGACCTGCTCCAGCCGTTTCGCGATATCCCCAAGATACGGATCCAGCTCGACCGCTTTTTCCCAGGCCGCTTTCGCCTTCACTAATTGTTGTCTGCGATACTCGATTTCCCCAAGGAGCCCGTAGGCCTGGGCAAGTGCAGGATTGAACACGATGGCTTGCTCCACAGCCGCCTTCGCCTCATCCGTTCGCTGGGCTTCATAGTCGTGATTGGCCTCAGAAAAGTAGATATTCGCGAGGTTCTTCGGAAACTGTTTGTTCAATGCATCGACACGCATGGCTTCCTGCAGTTGGGCCTTCGCCTGATCCCATTGGCCCTGATCGGCCAGCTGGACCCCATAGTTATTCAGCGCCACCGCCAGTTGCTGCCGCATGATGGCCAGTCCAGGATGTTGCTGCGTCTCCTGGCGAAGGCGGGAGATGACCGATGGCCAGTCGGGTGGGGGATCATTGACCGGCAGCTGGGCCGCCACAACGGGGAGCCCCCCCACGTAGGCGCACAGCGCGATCAGGAGCGCGGCGATACGCGTAGAACCGGTTTCATCAATCCGCGCGAGCCGCGTTGCGCGCGCCCGGGCCACGGGGCCGAGGCGCGACGACGACGGCGTAGTCGCCGCACGACGCCGAGGAGGAGCCACGACGGCCCCGGGCCCGGCCGCCGCAACCCATGGTTTGACCAGCGGCTGGGCTGATCCGCGTCGCCGCGCGGCGTGGCTCGTCGCTTGCGTACCGCCCTGCGGGGTACGCCACGCTCCTCGCGCCTGGCGCGGCTCGCGGCTCGGCCCAGCGCGGCCGCGGGGATTTCTGAAGCCGGTTCTAACCATGCGACAGCGTCCACTCGCTCGTCAGCCGGAAGACCTCGCCACGCACCGGTTCGTGGTGGAGCTCATGGTAGCCTCCTGGAAACACCATCTGGCGCTTCTGGCATGTCAGACGCTCAAACCATCGTGAGGCGTATGCCACTGAGACAATGCGGTCTTCAGATCCACACAACAACAAGCTCGGCACGCGCATGGCTGCGGCGTGCGCCATCGCCTCATCTCTCGCACGCAAGATGGCCTGATAGGCGCGCGCGGTCATGATATTGTGCACCAGCGGATCCGCTTGGTAGGCCGCAATAACCTCCGGATCATGGCTCAACGCCGTGGCATCAAGATTCAGCCGAAACGGGCACGCGGGCCAGCACACAGCCATCACGCGGGCTGCCAACACTTTTAGGATGGGCACCGGAAAGCCTGCCTCGAGGAGGGGCGATTGGATCACAGCGGACGTCAAACCCTCACAACCGCGCAGTGCCCACAGGATCGCCACGAGCCCGCCAAAACTGTGCCCGAAGATCGCATAGCGCCTTCGCCCTGCCGCCGGCAAAAACACTTGCCGCGTGATGGCCTCGCAATCATCAACGTATTGAGCGACACTGGGACTATCGCCGCGAGCGCCGCCTGATCGCCCATGGCCCCAGAGATCCGGAACTCCGACACTGATGCCCTGCTCCATAAAAGCCAGGGCCAACGGGTCATACCGTTGCCCATGCTCGCCGAAACCATGGACGAGGATCAGAAGCGCTTTTGCCGGCTCGGCCCGCCAGAACCGATACGCAAAAACTCTGCCGGTTCCCGGTTCCTGCCATGAGCCGGCTTCGCATGTCCCTCCGTTCATGTCTTCGGCGCCGCGTACAAACTCCGCAGAATGGGGCCATAGCGCTCCGCAATCTGCTTGCGCTTGGTTTTGAACGTCGGGGTCAGCTCTCCGGCGGCTTGCGTGAATTCCTGATCCAAGAGGGCGATCTTCTTGACCTGCTCGAAACTGGGCAGTCCAGCTTGCCGCTCCTGGATCCGGTTCCAGTAGAAACGTTGGACGCGCTCATCACGCACCAGGTCTTTCAATGACGAGCCGGCAATCTCCTGCTCCTGGGCGTAACGGCGCAGTTGATCGGCGTTCGGCACGATCAGCGCCACACAGTAGGGCTCGCGGTCTCCGTAGACGAACACCTGGCTGATATAAGGGTCTGTCACAAACAGATTTTCCAGCTTCTGGGGCGCCACAAACTTGCCGCCTGCGGTCTTAATGAGGTCTTTCTTCCTGTCGGTGATATGGAGATTCCCCTGCGCATCCAGATGTCCGATATCCCCGGTGTGCAGCCAGCCGTCAACGAGCACCTCGGCGGTCTCCTTCGGCTTATTGTAGTAGCCGCGCATCACGTGAGGCCCACGGGTCAGAATTTCCCCGTCGTCCGCGATCCGCACCTCGACTCCAGGCAGGAGGGGCCCGACGCTGCCGAACCGCGGCACCGGCAGCCGATTCACCGCAATCACCGGAGAGGTTTCCGTCAGACCATAGCCTTCAAGAATCGTCACGCCCACGCTGAAGAAGAATTCGCCGATCTCCTTCGCCAGCGGCGCGCTGCCAGAGACGAAAAACCGCAGCCGCCCTCCCAATCGTGCCTGAAACTTGGAGAGCACCAGCCGATGCGCCAGCCACCGCTTCAGGCGCAGCATCAACGACAGGGGCTGGCTGGCCGCCAGGCGAACGGCCGTCGCCTTGCCGACCCCGACAGCCCAGGACGCGATCCGTTGCTTGGAAGGCGACGCCTGGCGCAGCCCCTCCTGGATGCGGGCGTACAGCTTCTCAAAAAACCGTGGCACGCCGAGCATGACGGTCGGGTGCACTTCAAGCATGTTGGCCGGGATGGTGTCCATGTTCTCCGCGTACGCGACCGAGGCGCCCGCCATCATCATGAGGTACCATCCGGCCATCCGCTCAAACACGTGGGAGAGCGGCAGGAAGGACAGATGCGCATCGCGATCCGTAAGCGGAATCACTTCAAGACACGCCGCGGCATTTGAGAGAAAGTTGCGGGGCGACAGCATGACTCCCTTAGGGTCACCGGTCGTGCCGGAGGTATAAATAAGCGTGGCGGTCTCATCAGGCCGAAGATTGCGCCGCCGCTGCTCGATCACATCCTGAAGTTTCGAGCTCACCTGCCTACCCCGTGCGAGCGCGTCGGACCAGCGAAGCAGCTTGGGGTCGCGCCGGGCCGTCTCGTCCATCGCCACGATCGAATGGAGGGACGGAAGCTGGGCGCTGACCTGCAGCAGTTTGTCGACCTGTTCCGCGTTCGAGACGACGGCGATCGCCGGCTGGCAATCGCGGCAGATGGCAAGCACGCCCTCTGCGGTGAGGGTGGGGTAAATCGGCACCGTCCAACCACCGACGGATTGAATGGCAAGATCCACCATGCCCCACTCAGGGCGATTCTCGGAGAGGATCAGGATTCGGTCGCAGGGATTGATCTGCCGGTCGAGGAGAAAGGCGCTGAACGCGGCGACCTCATCTCGAGCCTGCTCCCACGAGATGGACTGATACGCGCCGCCGCGCTTGACCCAGAAGAGCGGTTTGAGCCCGAAGGCCGCAGCTTGGCGGGCAAAGAGCGCAGGAATCGTTTCAGCGGAATCTCTCATTGGACACCTCGCGCCGCCACCAACACCAACTAGAGGATGCCCTCCTCCAACCACTTCAGATGCCCGCTGAGCACGTCTTGGGCCATGCGCGAAGACTGGCGGTCGTCATTGTCGCCCAACCGCTGCATCGCGAAGGTGATCCGGCGCCGCGCAAGGCGGCAGAAGAGATCCGCCAGTTCCAGAGGACTGGACTCCGACGGTTGACGCTGCGCCATCGCCTGCGCTTTGGAGCAGGCCGCCACCATCGCAAACAGATCGCCTCCCACATCCACAAGACGGCCCAATAATCGTTGCCGGTACGCCAGGCGTGTTTGATACTGCACGGCGCCGTGAAAGAGCGCGCGCGCCAGCCGGTGGCTGGACCGCTCCACGAAGCGCAAGTGGCTGGCGATACGCCGATCCCATCCGGCGTACCGCGGCCACCACGTCCACGACAGCCACTGCTGGGGATACCAGACGGCGTATTTCGCGAAAGCGTTGAGCGCAGCACCCAGCTTGGGGGGCAGCGGCTGATCCGGATTGAGCAGCTGGCCGACGAGCCGCATGTGCGCATCAAGCGCTTCTCGGGCGATAAAGAGCCGCATGATCTGGCTGGTGCCTTCGATGATCAGATTGATCCGGCTGTCCCGCATGATCCGCTCGATGGGAATCGCCGCCTCTCCCCTGGCGCGCAAGGATAGCGCGGTCTCATAGCCGCGGCCGCCGCGAATCTGCACCGTGTCGTCGACAATCTGCCAGCACGCTTCGGAGCAAAAGAGTTTCGCCATGGCCGCTTCAAGGCGGATGTCGATGGTTTTCCGGTCCGCGAGCGCCGAGGTCAGCCCGACCATGGCATCCATCGCAAAGATGGTCGCGGCCATCTCACCGATCATGGTCGCCACCGCCTCGTGCTTGCCGATCGCGCTGCCCCACTGCTTGCGTTCTTTCGACCACTCGCGCGTCACCTGCAGACATCGCTTGGACGTTCCCACACATCCGGCGGGAATTGCAATGCGGCCTGCGTTGAGCGTCACCAACGCCAGCTTCAGCCCCAGGCCGGTCCCCCAGATGATATTGGCCTTCGGCACGCGAACGTTCGTGAACCGGATGACCCCATTCTGGATGCCCTTTAAGCCCATAAAATCGCAGCGGTGGACGACTTCAAATCCCGGCATGGATTTTTCGACGAGGAACGC